>ERZ808262.42-NODE-42-length-109355-cov-26.421574_pt1 | contig 109355 bp, 107 predicted proteins | sample MGYA00520895_ERZ808262 | MGnify/ENA primary metagenome ERZ808262 (study PRJEB31516, sample SAMN03275588) | gut metagenome | biome: mammalia-associated habitat; material: feces | host: Papio cynocephalus | place: Kenya | collected 2012-08-02 ...
AGGCTGGAGGCCTCTCTGGTGAAATAATCGGAAAAATTATGTGTCAAACTTCCGGGTACGAAAATTCTCCGAAAAATTGAAGTAAACTTTTTTCTATTGAAAAATAAGATGATGGACAGCGAAAAAATTTGCCGTTTCAGGAAATTTGATTATCTTTGCAGTCCCGATTGAGGGAATAGAAATATTTTGCGGTAGTGGTGAAATGGTATACACGCTACTTTGAGGGGGTAGTGGGCGCAAGCCCGTGTGAGTTCGACTCTCACCTACCGCACAGAATAAAGCCTGACGGATTTCCGTCAGGCTTTATTCTGTTGAAGATTGTCATTGACCGATGAAGGTCTATCAAAATAGTTTAGTATCTTTATTTGACGCGTTTTACTCCTTTTGGAAGTTTTATCTCCGACTTTATTGATCCGTTCGCGGCCTTCTTGTGCGAAACGTAGATAGGACCGTAAGGAGTAGGGTAAGAGCCTTCCGCCCATTCCAAAGATCCAAGATGCGGGTTGATCCTGACTTTCTTGAAGCCTGGCTCAGCCGGCTCGATCCCAAGGACATGGGAACTCAGCCAGATTGTCGGCCCTGAGGCCCAGCCATGGCAGAAACTGTGGCGAAGTCCAACGTAGCAGTACGCGCCGCCGTCGGCGTGTATGTCGTACTTTCCAGCAGGGACGATCTCATCTATCCTTCCTGCCCCTGCGGCCTTGGAGTAGTCGAAGTCCTCCCAGAACGTCGTCGCTCCGAGATCCAGCATGGCTCCCCAGTAGTCGGAGATCATCTTCATCGCCTGATCATAGTCCCCGCTCTTAGCCAGAGCCTCAAGCATGTAGTAACCCATGAAGGAGGAGAATCCGTTGGCTCCGCCCGTGAGGATCACATTCCTGGTCTGATCGACATCAGCCATGTCCTCAAGGTAAAGAAGGGCCTCGGCCTGTTTGCTGTTGGTGACCGCAGGCCTGTACTTGCGGAGCCTGGCCGCGGTAGCCGCGCATTCATCCTTAAGGGCAGGGTCTCCCAGCCATCCGGCCATGTCCGCTCCTGCCTCCATGGCCCTTACAGAAAGCGCTTGGAGTCCAGCGTGGATGGCGTCCGGTTTCTCGGATGTCGGCCAGTCGATGAACCGCCCTGTCTTGAAATTCTCTTTCGAGCCATCGAAGTTGGACATGACAGTGTGCAGAAGCTCGGTCAGGTACGCATGCTGCTCACGCAGGTATGAAAGATCTCCGTAGTATTCATAAAGATGATGCTGGATGATTATCCACCACAGGGAGTACGAGCATATTCCATTCATCCACTCCGTTGGCGGAGTGCTGTTGCGGACGTAGTCCAGACTCTTCTGGACGACCTTGTGGTTGCCGAAGACTGTGTTGACGGCCATCACCTCGGGGTGCATGTCTCCAATCCAGACGAGACGGTCTCTCTTTACGCCATCCCAAAGGTATTCCTGCATGTTGAGATGAACCGTGTACGCTCCGGTGCGCCAGATTTTGTTGAGGCGTTCATCGTTGCATCTGAAATCCCCCACGTAGGGAATGTCGCGGTAGCGGGATATCGCCCTTACCGTCACCAGCCGGATCTCAGTGTCTTCCCCCAGCAGGTCCAAGCGGACAAAACGGAAACCGGTGTTGCCATATTCAACGGATCCGAGCCATGGGACCGAGATCTCGAAGTCACGTACTGAGTGCTCGTTCGTTGCCGTTGTCCCGGCTTCGTCAACGCTGCTCATCGCCTCGCTTACGGATTCTCCGAAGCAGATGCGGAAACGCGCGGCGGCCTTGCTGCCCGACATCGCCCGCACAATCTGGATGCCTCCCTGGATCTCTTTGCCGAAGTCCAGAAGAATTGAACTTTTTCCGTTTTTACCGTTCTTGAACACGCACACGTTCGGTTCGTTGGTGGAAACCTGCCCGCAGTACGGCCTCAGTAGGTTCTCAGTGCCGCTCACTCCTTCATTGGAGAGAATGACCCTTGTCGGAGTAAGGTATTCATTTACAAACTCCACGTCCTGCCGTTGAACAGAACCGGGACAAGTGTTTTTCACTTCCTGCCCCGAAATCAATGGCGCCGCCGCCAGCAGCGCGCAAAGCAAAAATATTTTTCTTGACATGATCACAAACATAGTGAAAAATTTTGACTGGACAAGCATTCAGGGTGGAATCCTTGCATAAAAAAAGAGGTCCGGTAAAATCTATACCGAACCTCGTTAATTAACGGAGTCGCTTGATTACTTATAGTACTCGGCGAACTCGATGTCCTTGGTCGCTTTCTCGGCGAGAGCCTTGTCCTTCTTGGCTACAGAGTCAAGCCATACCTTAACCTGGTCGAAGTTGCCCTGGCGGGCGGCGATGATCGCTCTGAGGTAGTCAACCTTTGCGTCCTTGCAGCGAGCGGCCTTGGAAGCCTTGTCGAGCTGGTTGGTAAGGATGTAGGCAAGAACAGTATTGTGGCAGCAGCCCTTTACGTCCTTGAGATCCTGGACAGCCTTCTCATAGTCACCGGTGAGGATGTCAACTACGCCCATGTTGGCCTTGGCGGCATCGGTGCCGGCTTTCTTGAAGTTCTTGGCCGCGGTAGCGTAGTCTCCCTTGCGGAGGGCGATCACTCCAAGGGCGTTGGTGAGGTCTGAATCCTTTGTCTTGACGTCACCGAAAGCCTTCTCGGCCTTCTTCACGTCACCTGCCTTGAGGTAAGAGGCGGCGAGGTTGAACCTTGCCACATCGCTGTCGTACTTGCTGATGGCCTTGTTGTAGAGCTTGACTTTGCTGTCAAGATCCTTTGTGAGGGTGGCGGCATGGAGGAGAGCCGGCTCATCGAGAACATCCGTGTTGCTCTCAACCATCTCCATAAGTTCGTCAGCCGTGTAGTTCTTGAACTCTACGTTGGCGATGAATCTCGCGCGGCGGAGCTCAGGAAGAATGCCGCTCTTAAGCTCGGTGTAGACGGAAGACATGTTCTTGATCTCGCTCTCACGTACGGCAGGATCGCTGTACATGGAAAGGACACGAAGAATAAGATCCTTGTCCTCGATGTCGGAGTTCTGGACGAGCTCCTGGAAGCCTTCCCAGTCCTGGCCGATGCTCTTTACCTCGGGATCAGCGACATCTTTACCCTTCATGACCTTGTTCCAAGCCTTGTCGGCTGACTTTGAACGCCTCTCTGAGAGTTCGCTGTTCAGTTTCTGGCCACCGTCAGGTGATGCGTATGCGACAACCTCAGTGCCTACGAGAGTCTTTCTCGCATTGGACTTGATCTCGTCAAGAGCGCTCTGGAAATCCTTTATTGACTGTCCTTTGAGTTGCTTTGACTGAACATCGGCAGAGTTGATCTTGTAAAGGATCTGTCCCTCGGCGGTCTGCTGAAGGACAGCCTGGTAGCCGTCTGCCTTGAGCGGAACCTGGCCAGCTGCCTTAACGAGCATGTAGGTGGTGTTTACACCATCGGCTACTTTCTTAACAGGAAGCTTGTAGGACTTGGCCTTGTACCTTACAATTCCACGGAGCTCGAGATGAGACTGCTCCATTCCTTCGGCATAGTCGAAGTGAACCTTCTCGGTGACGGTGCCGCCGGCCTTGGCTACAACCTTGTAGTTGTCTTTAACCTTCTCGCCCTGGTACATGAAAGGAGTCATCTTGGCTTCTCCTCCGTCATAGACGAGGACAGGGGTGACCTCAAGAATGGCCTTAGGGTGGAAATACTTCTCAGGATAGGTCACTGAGATAGTGGCGTCGATGTTGCCAGCGACACACTCCAGAACCGCAGGATCGCATTTAACGGTCACATTGTCAGCAAGTTCAGCCATTTTTTCGGCTGAAGAGCAAGCGGCTGCAGCCATCCCGATGAAGGCTACAGCAAAAAGTTTGAGTGTCTTTTTCATATAAATAATGATTAAAGATTGCATTTCAATGCTCATAACACTTATAACAAATGTGCAAAGATAACTATTATTTTGTTAACTTTGCCAAACTCTGATCAAATACTATGGATTCACAAGAGCTGCAAAGACTTAAAAACAAGTACGACATCATTGGAAATGATGCCGCCCTTAACCGAGCCCTGGAGACAGCCATCGCCGTCGCTCCGACTGACCTCACCGTTCTCGTCACAGGGGAGAGCGGCGTCGGCAAGGAGAATATTCCAAAGATCATCCATCAAAACAGCCTACGCAAGGCCAACAAATACTTTGCCGTAAACTGCGGTGCCATTCCCGAAGGCACGATGGATTCAGAACTGTTCGGCCACGAGAAAGGTTCTTTCACCGGCGCCATAGAAACAAGGAAGGGCTATTTTGAGGAGGCGGACGGGGGGACGCTGTTCCTGGATGAGATAGGCGAGTTGCCTTTGGCCTCTCAAGCGAAGTTGCTCAGGGTGCTTCAAAGTGGAGAGTTCATCAAGGTTGGGTCCTCGAAAGTCCAGAAGACCGATGTGAGGGTCATAGCCGCCACGAATGTCAACCTTCTCTATGCGGTGGGCAAAGGCAAATTCCGTGAGGATCTTTACTATAGGCTTAACGCCATCCAGATCAGAATGCCTGCGCTGCGGGACCGTAAGGAGGACATTTACCTCTTGTTCCGAAAATTCACCTCGGATTTCTCCGAGAAATACGGCATGAGCAAGGCCACATTGACCAACGACGCCATCGACCTTTTGATAAACTACCGTTGGCCTGGCAACATCCGTCAGCTTAAGAATGTGGCCGAGACGGTGACGGCTCTTGAGTCGGAACGGTTGACCAGGGCTTCGGGCAAATGTCTCATAGACGCGCAGACTTTGTCACGCTACATGCCCAAGGATGAGGTAAGCCTGCTTCCTGCCACAATGGCAGAGCCTTCCGGCAGCTCCATTCCGGACTCTGACAAGCAAATGATCGTCAAGGCGATTTTGGATCTCAAACAGGAGGTAGAGAGCCTCAAGGCAAGGCTGGATTCCGCGCAGGGCACCCCTCTGCCCTCCAAACCCACGTTCGGGACAGTGCATGGGCATGTTGTGGAGCCGGAGGAGGCCGAATGGCAGGGACTGGGAGTCCCTATAACAAGTGAGGAGATCGGCAAGAGGGTTGACATAAAACCGGAAGAGCGCCAGCCACAGGATCTTTCCTTAAGGAAGTCGAATCTGGAGATGATAGAGAAAGCCCTCGAGAAACACGGCGGCAACCGCAAGCTCGCGGCTCAGGAGGTAGGAATATCCGAGCGGACCCTTTATCGTTGGATAGAGAAGTATAATCTTGATTCAAAGGCTGAAAAGGCGGAGCGATGAAAAAACACCTTATTATTATATTATCTTTATCATTGTTGGTGGTTGTCGTCCTGGGAGGCTGTTCCATGGTTAAGTACTCCTTTTCCGGCACATCCATCCAGCCGGAGGTGAAGACTGTGACAATCAATTATTTTGATTACAAGGCCTTGAAGGTCAATCCGAATCTGAGCAATGACCTCACCGAGGCCCTGAGAGACAAGTTCCGAAAACTCACCAAGTTGGAGCAGGTGGACATGGACGGAGACCTGGAACTTCAGGGAGAGGTGACCGGCTATGAGGTCAGAGCCGCTGCGGTGACGGCCAACGAGGTGGCCGCGCAGAACCGTCTTACAGTCACCGTCAAGCTCAAATTCACCAACAGGAAGTTCCCCGAGGACGATTTCGAGAAAAATTTCTCGGCTTATGCCGATTACGATTCAACCAACTCTCTGGATGCGGTGGAGTCTACCCTGTGCCAGGAGATAATCGACAAGTTGGTCGAGGACATGTTCAATGCCAGTGTGGCTCAGTGGTAGTATGGCAGGAGAGAAGTTGGATTTGAGGTCTTTGACCATGGATGAGCTGACCAAGGTGATCAATCTTTACCCTTGGTTTGGCGGTGCAAGAAAGGAATTGTGTGCCAGAATGGCCAAGGTCGGAGGAAGTGAATGGGGACGTACCCAGTACTCTGACGCGGCCATGTACGTGGCATCAAGGACGTTGATTTCAGACATAATGCGCACAACGCGCCGCGAGGACTATTCCGACAAGGATGTGGAGCGCCTGATAAAGGACTACATCAAGCCGGATGCGGGTGCGATTTGCCAGTCTGGCGGTGAGGACGATCAAGCCGGGAAACCGCAGGCGCCGCATGATCCCCCCGCAAAGGAGCGGGGAGGGGAGGTCTCTGGATATTCATCACAACCTCCCGTCGCCCGCGACCGCAAGGTGCATGTCGCGGGAGGGGACTTTTTCTCTCCGGAGCAATATGCGGCGGTCAGAAAAGACGAGGACGGTGTCTTCTCCAATTTCCGGACTGAACGTTCTGACGATCCTGAAGGCCGGCGGTGGGAAGACCCCGGGTTCGGCTTCTGTACGGAGACATTGGCTGCCATATACGCGGATCAAGGCTATTTTGCTGAGGCAAAGAAGATTTATTCCCGGCTTATCTTGCGATATCCGGAAAAAAGTGCTTACTTTGCATCCCTTATTGAAAAATTGCGACAGCAGGAAAATTAAAGTTAAAGAATATGTTTACAACTCTCACAGTTTTTATTGTCATCGCGGCTATCTTCTTGATCATAGTCGTGCTGCTTCAGAACGGCAAGGGACAGGGAATGGCCAGCAACTTCACATCCGCCAACAAGACTCTTGGCGTAAGGCAGACGGCTGACATTCTTGAAAAAGTTTCTTGGGGTCTTGTCACCTTTATCCTTGTGGTCTCAATCATCACTTCCTTTACGGCCAGAACCGCTGCTTCCGGTGTTGATGTCACAGATAAGATCGAGAACACCGCCACCCAGCCTGAGTTTCCGTCCGCTCCTCTGCAGCAGGTCGACCCTGCCCGGGAATCCACTGACACCTCAGCGAAGTAAGTGACATTTTGTCAGCCCTGGGGCTGTGGAACATAATTTGACAAATAGCCGTTTGGTCTTCGGACCGGACGGCTTTTTTTTATGGCTGTCACGTGAAACGGCAGAGGCCGCGAGCGGCGGTGTTCCGAGACACAAAAGGAGAAAACATATTTTATATATGGAAAACAACAATAGCAATAACAAATTGGAATTTTTGTCCAAGTTCGCAGTCAATCTCAACGAACAGGCCGCGCAGGGTAAATTGGATCCTGTAATCGGCAGGGACGAGGAGATCCGAAGAGTTCTGCAGATTCTTAGCAGAAGGACAAAGAACAATCCTATTCTTGTCGGCGAGCCGGGTGTTGGTAAGACAGCCATATCAGAAGGCATCGCTGAAAAGATTGTGGATGGTGATGTGCCTGAGAACCTTAAGAGCAAGAAAGTCTATTCACTTGACATGGGTGCGCTGATCGCGGGCGCAAAGTACCAGGGCGAGTTTGAGGAACGTCTTAAGGGTGTTGTCAAGGAAGTTGTTGACAGTGAAGGAGAGATCATCTTGTTTATTGATGAGATCCACACCTTGGTGGGAGCGGGACGTTCATCCGGTGCGATGGATGCGTCCAACATTCTGAAACCTGCTTTGGCTCGAGGCGAGTTGAGGACAATAGGTTCCACTACACTGGATGAGTACCAGAAGTATTTCGAGGCCGACAAGGCTCTTGAGAGACGTTTCCAGATGGTGCTTGTCGATGAGCCTACACCGGCGGAGTCGATCGCGATTCTTCGTGGACTGAAGGAAAAATATGAGAATCACCATAGGGTAAAGATTGAGGATGACGCCTTGATCGCGGCGGTCAATCTGTCCCATAGGTACATAACGAACAGATTTCTGCCTGACAAGGCGATAGACCTTGTGGATGAGGCTGCGTCAAAGCTTCGTTTGGAGATGAACTCAGTCCCTGAGCCAATCGCTGAGCTTAACAGTGACATCCGTCAGTTGGAAATTGAGAAGGAGGCTATCAAACGTGAGGGCACGTCCCTGAAGTCGGAGAAGATCCAGAAGGAACTTTCCGAGAAGACGGATGCGCGCGAAGTCTTGATGAAGAGATGGAATGAGGAGAAAGGGATTCTCGCGGGCCTTCAGGAAGCACGTCAGGAGATAGAGAACTACAAAATCCAGTCTCAGGCGGCTGAGAGGGCAGGCGATTATGGAAAGGTTGCGGAACTTCGCTACGGCAAGATCGCCGAGGCCCAGAAGAAGATCGATGAGCTGACAAAGAAACAGTCTGAGATCAAGGATCCTATTGTCACAGAGGCTGTGACGCCTCAGGACATCGCCGAGGTCGTCGCCAAATGGACAGGCATCCCGGTGCAGAAGATGCTTGAAAGCGAGAAAGAGAAGCTTTTGAGGATCGAGGAGGAGCTCCACAAGAGGGTCGTAGGTCAGGATCAGGCCATCCAGGCGGTGGCTGACGCTGTTCGTCGAAGCCGTGCCGGACTCTCCAACGAGAAAAGGCCTATCGGTTCATTCCTTTTCATGGGAACGACCGGTGTCGGCAAGACAGAGCTTGCCAAGGCGCTCGCTGAGTTCCTGTTCAATGATGAGAACATGATCACAAGAATTGACATGAGTGAGTATCAGGAGCGTCACACTGTCAGCCGTCTTGTCGGTGCGCCTCCGGGATATGTCGGCTACGATGAGGGTGGACAGTTGACAGAGGCTGTAAGGCGTAAGCCATACTCAGTTGTTCTGCTCGATGAGATCGAAAAGGCTCACCCCGATGTGTTCAATGTTCTGCTTCAGGTTCTTGACGATGGTCGTCTGACTGACAACAAAGGGCGTACTGTGGACTTTAAAAACACGATTCTGATCATGACTTCCAATGTCGGTTCGGACATCATTCAGAGTTACATGGACAAACTTCCTGCTGTTGGCAGGCCGGGATCCGATCCTGTTGAGGAGGAGAGGGCGGTCGCCACAAGGCGTGAGATGCTCGATGAATGCAAGGAGAAGGTCATGGATGTGCTTAAGACAACGGTAAGGCCTGAGTTCTTAAACAGAATCGATGAGATCATCATGTTCGATCCTTTGACTCAGAATGACATCCGTGAGATTCTTCACATTCAGATGAGGCAGCTTCAGGACAGGTTGTCAGACGAAGGTGTCACCATAGAGTTCACTAAAGCATTTGAAGACTATATGGTTACTACGGGCTATGACCCTGCTTATGGAGCCCGTCCTATCAAGAGGCTGATGCAGAGAGAATTGGTTAATCAACTTGCAAAGGCCATCCTTGCGGGAACAGTCCACAAGGATTCTGTTATCGAAGTTGACGCGGCGGGCGGTCAGATTGTCTTGAACAACAAGAAATAATGATGCGGCTTTAAGAACTGTAAGAAAAAGGGAGAAGATCCGAGTTGGTCTTCTCCCTTTTTCTTTATTTACTGAACCGCATTTCTTTGATTATGCGTCTCATTCCAGCGTATTTGTCCAGTACCCACATTATGTAGCGGATGTCCGTGTTGATGCATTTGTTGTAGCCTTGAGTGTAGGACGCGTCGCTCGCGAGTGATTCCAGATTGCCGTCAAAGGCCAATCCGATGAGCTCGCCATTCGCGTTAAGTACCGGGCTGCCGGAATTTCCTCCGGTAATGTCGTTGTCGGTCATGAAATCGACAATCATGGAGCGCTTCCCGTTAAGCCAGTAGCCCCATCGCCCCCATCGCCCCTTTTCCAGAAGCTCTTTTTGCCTGTCCTTAAGATCATAGTCGTGATCATCAGGATTGTATTTTTCAAGAATCCCTTTTGGTGTGGTGTACCAGCTGTACCAGATTCCATCGTAGGGCTGTAGCCCTCCGACTGTGCCATATGATATTCTCATTGTGGAATTTGCGTCCGGGTACTGTGGAATGTCCTTGTGAAGTCTCATCCAATAGAGAGCTTTTGCATATTGCCTCTCAAGGCTGTTTGCATGCTGCCTTTTTGCCATATGCCCTTCTCTGTTGTTGAAGACGGTGACCGGGGTGTCTGTAAGAAAAGACCTCAGTGGGTCGTTCCTTATTTCATCCAAAGACTGGACATTGTCGATTTTCGAAGGGGAGGAGATCACGCTTTTGTCCCAGAGGTATTCAGCCATCGCGGCATAATTGTCGCCGAACCTGTCGAGCATTTTCATCTGGTACTTTCCGAAATAGAAGATCTCAAGATGGCCGAAGTATTCTTTGCATGCTGTTTCCAGAAGATCTTTTTCAACTCTCGCGTCTGTCTTTCTCTGACCCTCGCGCAGCACTTCCTTTGCCTTTTCCAATGACGAGGAATTACCGGCCCGCAGCAGATAGCGGCTGATAAACGTGCCTCTGAACATTGTCTCGCGGAAATAGACTTTGTCCTTTTCGATATTCTCTGTTTCTGAATATGCCTTTTTGAGATCCGGAAGCAGATTCCCCCACATCGCACTGCGGTTAGGTGCCGCATCGATCCATTTTTGGAGGTCTTTTTCCTGGGTTAGTTTCTCATCTTTGACCCAGAAACGTTTGAAGCAGTCAACCATGCCGACGTTGTTTTCCTGTGCGTTGCTCAAGGAAAAGAACCAGTCGGAGTATTTCATCCGGATTTTAGGATCTTTGTTCATCCATTTGTCAATGACCGCCATTTGCTCTCCCCGGATTCTGTTGGAGACGGGAAGGCTGACTCTCTCCTGAAAGTCAATCTCCGCTGATGACGCGTACCGGTCGGTTTTCCCTGGATAGCCGATGACCATGGCGAATGATCCTTGGCTGCAACCGGAAAGAGACACGGTAAGGCTTCTCTCCTTTGTGACCGGAACGCCGTCTTCGTAAATTCTGTAAATTGCGAAGTCGCAGTTATGTCTTGGCCATGTCCAATTGTCCTTGCTGCCGCCAAAGTAGCCTATGCTGAGAGGCGGGGCGGCCACCAGCCTGAGGTCGGTGTAAACTTTGTAGACGGACATGTAGTATTTCTCCCCCGCCCACATGCTGCTTAGAATGCACTCCAATCCGGTGGCCTTGCTGTACCTTTCCTCCATCGCCGCGCTGATCTTTCGTCCTCCGGAAGGTTTCCCGGCGGCTCTGAGCTCCTTGACCAGCCCTTTCACCTCCTCGGTGACATCGAAGACCTTTTTCAGGAAATATACCTTCTCCCCCTCAAGCGGGATCTCCTGTTCGTTTGTCATCGCCCAGAATCCATCCTCGAGGTAATTGTGCTCCGGGGTGCTGAGTCTCGCGATGTTTGAATAGGCGCAATGGTGGTTGGTGATGATCAGCCCCTTGTCGGAAATGACACTGCCGGTGCAGTAGAATCCGATGGACACAACCGCGTCTGAGACCGATGTCCCGGGAGCTTCAGCATTGTAAATTTCGTTTGCCTCCAGCTTTAGCCCGCGAGCCTTCATCTTTTTCTCCAGTGCCTCGTTGATGTCCTGGATCATCCACATGCCTTCATCGGCGAAGGCTGTGGCGCTGATTATCAGCGCCGCGGCCGCTATAAAAAACTTCCTTGCATTCATCTACGGAGTGATTATCTTTCTCTGATGACATCACCGTGGTCTTTGACTACGGCTTCTTTCCATTTCTCCGTGTAGCCTGGCTGAGTGAGCCCGTCCGGAGTGCCTTCATGCCATTTGGTGTGCTTGAATGAGCCGTCTTCGTTCTGTGCCTTGACGTTGCCGTCGATGAACTTCACAAGAAGCAGTTCCTCAAGGGCGACCCAATTCTCGAACTGCTTCTGCGCGGTGCTTACTGAATATCCGGTGAGCATCTTCCTGACTGAGGCGAACCAGTCCTTGCTGTCGATGCCTTTCTTCTCGGCCTTCGGAAGGATGGCGTTGTAGGCTTCAAGGGCCTTGCGGTCCATCTCGGCGAGTTTTGAGCCCATCTGGTCGTTCTCGAAGTTGTCAATGGCCTCCTTGACTGTCGGAGCCATTATGTTATAGGCCTTGTAGCAGGCGTTCGCGACACGGTTGTTGATCCAGAAGGACGCGGTGGGGGAGTACTCCAGCATGTTTCCGTTCCCGACCCTGAAGCATTCCGGAATCTTGTCCGTGCAGGTGTAGACAGGAGTGACGTAGGATGTCGCCGCGTCATCTGTTCCGAACCAGAGGACCCCTCCGACAAGGTCGGGAAGGTCATGCCTGGACTGGCCCACGAACCAAAATCCGGTCTGCTGGGTTGCTATCGCTCTTTCATTGACGTATTTCCAACCGTTATGCTCGAACCCCATCGGCCTCCATCTGTAAGGAAGTGCGTTTCCTCCGGCTCCTATGTCGGTGGTCATGTCCAGGGGAGTGCCCTCGAAATGGTCCCTCATCGCGTCAGCGACGTTTTTGACCGAAATCTTTCCGGCCGGTCTCACGAACAGGGGCATCCTGTGGCTCAGATTCTTGCCTGTGATGTAGTCGTGGTAGGCGGAGGCTGGCTCGGTGATGGTCCTTCCGTCCTTCTCGTAGGTGAACTGACCGTCGCAAAGGATGTTGAAAGCACTCCAAGCCCTTGCGTCGCAGCCCCTTACGGTGCCGAAATCTGCGGGGCAGTAGGCTGCGCTGAAATCGAAGTCCTCGTCTTTTCCCTCAAAGTAGCCCATCTCTCTGGCGAACGAGATCACATCAGGAGCATACAGGCAGTTCTCCGGATCGTCCAGCGGGAATGTCTGGATGCGGGCCTGGTTGGCGTGCGAGCAGATGTAGCCGTCAGGGATCCTTCTTGCCACCCACACCAATCCTTTCCTGACATTCTTTCCGTCCTTTATCTTGCAGCCCTTTCCGATCAGGTCCATCACCCAGGCTTCGTCCTTGTCCGCTATCGAGAATGTCTCACCTTCGGATGCGTAGCCATACTCATTGGCCAGATCGACGATGACTTTTATGGCCTCCCGTGCGGTCCTTGCCCTTTGCAGGGTGACGTAGATAAGTGACCCATAGTCCATTATCGCTGTTGTGTCCTCCAATTCAAGCCTTCCTCCCCAGGTGGTCTCGGCGATGATGAGCTGGTGCTCGTTCATGTTGCCGACTGTCTTGTAGGTGTGTGCCACCTGAGGGATCTGTCCCATTGGCTTGTAAGAGTCCCAGTTGACGATGTCGAGCATTGACCCGGCCTTCCAGTCTGCCGCCGGGTGAAAGTACAATTCTCCATAGAGGACGTGTGAGTCGGCGGCATAGGAGATTATGTTCGAATTGTCGGTGCTGGCTCCTCTTGTCACGATGATGTTTGTGCAGGCATCGGCGCTTAAATCCACAGTAAGCATCCCGATGGCCGCCAGAAGCGCGTAGATGGTTGAATTCTTGGCCATTTTGCGATTGATGTAATTATTGTTTAAATTTGTTTCCCTATAATAAATTGTAAAGATATGAAAAATATTTTTCTTGCGTTTGTTTCTCTTGTCTTTTCGATGCATTTGGCCATGGCTCAGCAGAATCCTCCAAGTCCTGAGGAGCAGGAGAAGAAGATGTCCGAGTTCATCCAGAAAGAGGTGGACAGACTTGAGATGACGTTGAAACTTGAGGATTGGCAGGTCTTTTATGTGGACTCGATCCTGAATCATGATTACCGGGCCATGCAGGAGGAGGTTAACAGCCTGTCCTCAGCCAAGGTCTCCAACTACGACATCTACACAAAGGCCAGTGACAAGTGGGCAGAGAACATCTACGTGGCTTTCCGCAAGGTCTTGAATGACGATCAGTGGTCAAAATACTTGAAGAGCGGTGCCGCCCGCGAGAAAAAAGCCCGCGAAAAAAGAAAGGCGAAGATGGAAAAGTCTTCCGCCAAACTGCAGGAAAATGATTAAATTTGCAGGAATATTCAGTGAATATCATGAAAGAACGAATAGAACAGTTGCTCGCGGCCGTGCGTGAGCTGAATTGCAAGAGCTCCAAGGAGGTCGAGGAGGCTCGTGTCAGGCTTCTTGGTAAGAAAGGAGAGATCACCAAGCTTTTTGATGAGTTCAGAACTTATGGTCCTGAGCTTAAGAAAGAGTTCGGTCGTAAGATAAATGAGCTAAAGCAGGCGGCGCAGGCCAGGATCGATGAACTGAAGGAGCAAACCGCATCTGAGGGTGCGTCCGAAGGCCCGAAGGAGGATCTGTCAATGCCTGGAATTCCATTTGATCTTGGTTCGAGGCATCCGGTGTCGATCGTACGTCAGGAGATAGTGGACATATTCAGGAAATTCGGCTATGATGTGGCGGAAGGTCCGGAGATCGAGGATGACTACCATGTTTTCGAGGCTCTGAACTTCCCTCTGAACCATCCTGCCAGGGACATGCAGGACACTTTTTTTGTGTCCGCCGGACATCCGAATCCGCTTTTGCTGCGTACCCACACATCTTCCGTCCAGGTCCGGGCCATGGAGACGATGAAGCTTCCGATCCGTGTGATCTGTCCGGGGCGGGTGTTCAGGAACGAGGCGATCTCCGCGAGAGCCCACTGCATCTTCCATCAGGTCGAGGGTCTTTACATTGACGAGGATGTGACGTTCGCTGACCTCAAGCAGGCTATTCTGCTTTTCGCCCGGGAGATGTTCGGACCGGACACCCGGATCAGGATGCGCCCGTCATTCTTCCCGTTCACCGAGCCGTCGAGCGAGATTGATGTGAGCTGCAACATCTGCCACGGCAAGGGGTGCAACATCTGCAAGGGTACCGGTTGGTTGGAGATCATGGGATGCGGAATGGTTGACCCTAATGTTCTTGAGGCTTCAGGGATCGACAGTAAGAAGTACAGCGGATTCGCTTTCGGAATGGGTCTTGAGCGAATCGCGATGCTTAAGTGGCAGGTCAACGATCTTCGCCACTACTTTGAGAATGACCTCCGTTTTCTGTCCGAGTTCAAGACTTCGATAGAGGTCTAAAGCTTTTCCGCAAACTTTTTTTAAATTTTTACCAAAAAAGTTTGCGGAAAAAGAAAAAAGCACTAACTTTGTAATCCCAAGGCAAAGCTAAGGGCAATAAGTTTGCGGAAATAGCTCAGTTGGTAGAGCACGACCTTGCCAAGGTCGGGGTCGCGAGTTCAAGTCTCGTTTTCCGCTCCAAAAGCCATCCGTACAGGATGGCTTTTTTTATACAGTTTCCGGCTTGAACCCGCGACCCGCTCCCCGAGGGAGCTGTCAGCGAAGCTGACTGAGGGGTAACGTGTAAGTCGCGTTGCCCGCGTCTGCGGGCTCAAGTCTCGTTTTCCGCTCCAAAAGCCATCCGTACAGGATGGCTTTTTTTATACAGTTTCCGGCTTGAACCCGCGACCCGCTCCCCGAGGGAGCTGCCATTGTGATTCAAAGGAGGGGAGGTTCTGGCGGCCATTCACCCGGAAAGGGCGCGCGAGGCGCGTAGGCCGCCAGAACCTCCCCTCCATCGGACACTGATTTTCTCATGTCTGTGGAATAAGACGGTGGATAGAAGACGAAAGCCCGTTGAATTCGGGCTGTCGCCTGTTCTTGGTCATTGGTTCTTGACGCAACGAAGAGAGTGACCTCCAAAATAATTTGTGAAACCAACTGTCGCCCTGCCCTCCATATAAACCTTTGTGAAGGTTGACATGATTCCGAAGAACTGGATATTCCCGTTTTTTTCGTTGACTGTGTTTCCAGTGGAACCAAGCAGATACGACATGGCAGGCTTGCCTCTGTACGTCTCGACTGAACAGTTGGACTCTGAAGTCATGGCCGCGGTGTACTTTCCTTTTGCTGTCGGAGTTGTCCTGTTGATCATGCCAGTGAAAGCCCAACCGAATCCATCAGCGTCAAGCGCTGTGATCTTGGCTCCGTTGTAGCCTTCGTCATAGTAGGCGGCGCTCTTGTCCACCAGAGGTCCATCTTCACCTACTCCCTTGTTGGAATAGCCGCACAGAGCCACCATTTCCGCTCTTGTAGGGATGTGCCACCCGTCAGGGCAAATGCCCTGCGCGCCTTCGAATGTCTTGAAGTTGTCCTTTGTCACCTCGGCTTTGAGGGCGGTAGGGTAGTCATAGAGGTAGCCCTTTTCAGCGATCGCGGCGGCATCGGCGGTAGGTTCGCCATCATCTCCGACCGGATTCCAGACACCATTCCCGTCGGCAGGGTCGGACGACGGTTTCTTCCCATCCGGAACATAACGCAGGTTCTCGGCCATCCAGGTGCGCCCGTCCTTCATCTTGACGATGCGGTACTTCACTCCGGCATATTCAATCGCTCCGCCTTCCTGGCTGACAGAAATCTTTGCTGAAGCGTCTGTCCCTATGTTGAAGGTGACTTCTCCGGAACGGTCAACATCGGTGTTTTCCTCCACAGAGATGGTCACTGTCTGTTCTGTCGCCGAATTTCCTCCGTTTGGAGTCACGTTGATCCAACCACAGGGGTTCTGCACGGTCCATGTCTTGTTTGCCGTGAGTGTGAACTCCTTGCTTTCTGCCTTGCTTCCGAAATCCAGTGAATTCGCGGAGACTGTGATGACAGCCTTCTCCTCGTCCTTTGTGCATGCGCCCAGCAGCAAGACTGCAGAGGCGAGCAGGTAAAAAACTTTTTTCATGATTCTATTTTTTTTATTAAACTAAAATTCATAGCCTAATTTTATCGATCCGCCGATCCGGTTCGCTCCCTCACAATGAACGATGTCAAAGCCATGAAGCATCGATCCGGAGACCTCGGTGAAAAGGCCAGAGGTCTTGCCAATGGAAAAATCGTACCGTAACGAAATGCCGGCCCCGATCCTGGCGGCGTTCTCCCACTCTTTCCAGAGGTTGTACCACGACTGCGGACGGTAAGGGGCGGAACCGTTGCCGGCATCGATTGCGGCTGTTCCCGAAGTCTCGTCGCGAAAGCCTTTCAGGTAGTCGAGGCTCCATCCGAGCCGGAACCGTCCGAGCTTGAAAAGGGCTGAGAGCGAAGTGCTTACAAATTCATCCTTGCCATTGTATGAGTATGGATACACAGCCGATGACTGTTCTACCCTCCGGGCGTACCCAGCCTTGGCGTGGACCCGGTACAGCCACGACAGGTTCCCTGATCCGTAGAATGAATATTCAGGGGCGAACTCAACCATCCTTCGTTCAAAGACCCGATTGTGGCCGTAGGTGACAGGGACGGTCACTCCTCCGGAAGAAATCTTATCAATGACATATTCATTGTTCCATTGACGGTGCCATTTGTAACTGAATCGGAATATGTTGGTTCCTTTCCCGGATTCGAGCCTTAGCCCGATGCGGGATGTGATTTTTCTTCCGGGAAATCTGAAGAATGTGTAGGACTTCTCACCTACATTTCCGTTGGATGTGACCCATTCGGCATCACCGTAGACCGCACCGTTCGGCAGGGAAAGCTCCGCCTGGGCTGAGGCTCCGTAGGCGTATTCATTGACGGCTAGCCTGTCAAGTCCGGACTCGGAGAGATGAATGCCGCTGCCGTTCCAAACCTGTTGGATTCCGTACATCATGCCCTTGTCGAGGAAGGCGTAGTAGGAGTCCGCAGTGGCTGTCCCGATCTGCTCGGCCTGGATGGATTCGGAGTTTTTGTTGAATATGGCCGCCGCCCCGATTGTCCAACGATCCAACTTAAGGGACGCGGACGGGGCGATGGTCATGTCGAGTCTGTAGTTTGTGTGGCGGATGTCCTTTCTCTTGGCGTAATTGTCTGATTCAAAATCCATCTTGGCTCCTATTGTCCAGCGGCTGTCTAGTGGTGCGGCGATACCGCCCGAGAATGTGTAGGACTGGAGTGTCTTGTCTCCAGGTGTGTATTCAAGGACGTCGATCGGATAGTAGCCAGGATTCGTGAACATTGAGCCGCACATGTCTTTGCCCTGCTTTTGGGAGAAGGAGAACGAGCCTGTCATCGAGAACCTCTCCAGGTCCGCTCTCGTCTTTGCCACGGCTCCAGCCTTGTAAAAGGAGGATGCTTCGTAGGATGGCTTGAAATCCCCGGAGACGAAATGTCCGCTGATTTCCGCAAAAGAGGCCTTTACGTGTTCCCCGCCTCGGATTCCGCTGATGTTCCTTCCGTCATTCCAGAAGTTCTTGTCTTGGATCATGTCGTAGGAGGTCTGTGCCGACAAGGTCTGGACACCCATCGCCAGCGCCGCTGCGGCCAGGATTGCCGCCCTATTTGTGAAGGCTCTGAGTTTCGCGTTCATAAAAATCATTCGTTGAGTTGTTTGTGTCCTGAAGCACCTCGAAGCCCGCCTCGGCCGAAGCTTCCACGTCAGTTTTTCTGAACAATGTGTGTCCTTTGAAAGTGTTTGACTGATAGACGAACCCTGCGTCAACAGATGGCATGAGCCTCTTTGAGTTCGAGGTGGATCGTCCGTCGAAGACTTCCACTCCGTCCAGGATCCAGCCTGTCGGGACTGTGACAACATAGTCATTGGTGCTTCCCGGAATCTGAATGACATTCTCGCTTCTTGTCTCACTTCCGCTTGGCGTGACAAATTTCTGGATCGAGGTCCCCTTTGCCTTGAATATCACGATGACAGGAGAGGAGATCGAGACTGAGTAGGCGTTGGCTATACCGGTCTTTATCACCAGGGAGAGTATGTGGTCATTTCGTATCTGGTTTCCCGGAGCCGGATGATAGGTAGTGTTCGGGAAATTGTTCGGGCCGTTGTTGTAGCAGACGAAGTAGCCCGGATTGTTAAGATTCACCGAGAGGGGGACGTTGACCGTGTGGTCGATCGCTCCGTTGATGCAGATGACCGCGTCCTGGCCTGGCTCAAGAGGGAAAGTCTTGCCGTCGCCCCCGATCTGCCAGACGGCCTGAATGATTGGCACAAAAGGTTTGAACACCGTGTTGCCGTTCTCGTCCTTTGATGCCCAAGGGTTCACCGAAGTGGAATTGTAAGGGGACGCTGTGCCGAAACACAGACTGTCAAGATAGACAGTCTCGCTGATGTTGTTGTGCAGGATCACGTATTTGTCAGCTTGGTACGTTCCCTCTTTTGGCGCCATGCTGCATCCTCCTACGTAGATCTCCTTTATCAGTATCGCTCCGCCTTCCGACCGCTCGAGCGGCAGCGTGACCTCCATGTCCTTGGTGACGGAGACCTTGTCGGCGGTTCCGTTAAAGACGTTTCTTCCATTTTTGTCTGTCATCGAGAGGATGTAAAGACCGTCAGGAAGAAGGGCTGTCGCCTTCCCTTCCGGCCCTGTCTTGACGGAGTAGGAGCTTCCGTTCAAGATGTTCTGAACCGAAATCTTGATTCCTTCCCGAGCCAGATCCTCAAATCCTTGGGGCCAGACCGGCTTGATTGTCACCGTGTTGACATCTGAATATGCCGCTGGGATGTCCATGCAGCCCAGATAGGCCGAAGCCATTATTGAGAAGATTAGAAAATCTCTGAATTTCATGGTGTTAAAATTTAAGTCTGCACGTGAGTCCGTAGTAGAAAGCCGGAGTGAAGATAGCGCTCACACCGGTGGCGTAACTCTTGACGTAGCGTCTGGAGTTGGTGAAATTGTTGGCGAAGAACGAGAGCGACACATGGTCGCCGATCTCCTTGGTGATGCTGAGGTTTGCGGAGAAGTACGGGTCATAGCCGTCCATGGCGAAGGTGTAAATGTTCCCGGAGCGGATTATGAGCCTGGCGAGGTCAGGGTCCGAAGCGCAATCTTCGGTCCAGTTGAGCACGTTGCCATTAAGGTCCATGTATTTGACAGGGTAGATCGCAGTGTAGGAATTCCCTCCGTAGATGTCGCCTCCTGTCGGTGTGTTGGAATCCTCGCTGACCGTGAACGCGTAGGTCTTGCCGTTGTGCCCGGAAAGATTGCGGAAGTGCCTCATCAGAGCCGCCTCCAGTCTTACCGTGACCACCAGGCGGGCCTGCGGGATGTGCGTTATCGCGGTGAGGTTCGCGTCGATGTTGTCTGTTACCTTTCCGTTGACCACCGAGTTCCCTCCTGCGTAGATTCCTACGTACTGGTAGGACCTGTTGGCCAGAGACGTGTGCTGCCAGCCTGTGTTGTAGTAGTAGGACAAGCCGTCGTCCACGTAGCGGCTGTGGCTGTAGGATGCGTCAAGTCTGAATGACGTCCTGACAGGTTTTATCTCTGGGAAATCTGCGGTCAGCTCGATTCCGGACCTTCTGATGGACATTCCGTTGCCTTGGATGCTTGAATTCACGAATGTGCGGTCTATCACCTTGGTGGCCATCTCCGTCCAGGAAGTCCCGCCGTCTCCGCTTACGGAGATCACACCTGTGTGCCGGTCGACCTTGAAAGTCGGATCGGCGGGCATGGTGAAGCCTGCCGGAAGCGCGCTGATGCGGTTGTCCACGGGAGTGTAGCTGTTCCTGATCTCGTAAGAATTCCTGGTGATGTTGAGGAAGCCGACGATGGACAGCTTGAAACCGCCGTATTCAGCATCTATGCCGACCTCCGAATTTGAGTTGCCCTGCCATTCAAGGTCTGGATTGTACTTTATTGAATATGGCACCGTGTGGTAGACGTATGCCGCCTGCCCGGATGTCCCGTAGGATGCTCCGAAAACCTGCATGTCACGGTACTCCTGTTTAGGATAGAGGATGAAGAAAGACGGCAGTTTCCGGGTGATTCCCCAGCCTCCACGGACCGCCATGTGCCTGCCAAATGACCATTTGGCGTTGAGACGCGGGGAGAGTGTGCGGAGGTTGTTGTAGGACGTTCCCTTCAGGAAGACGTTTTCCAGACGTAGTCCCGCGCTTAGATTGAACGAGGTCTTTCCGACGGGGAGAGTAAGGTTGTCCTCAAGGTAGAAGGCTGTGTTGTGCATGTAGGGATAGTCTTTGTAAGGTCTCGGGCGGTAGCCGTTGGCCGCCAGGGAAGGATTTTCGTAGTATTCTCCCTCGCCCATATTGCCGTCTGCTTTCCATGTCGCTCCGGCCTTTAGGACGCTTTTGACGTTTCCAAAGTGCTTCAGCCAGTCGTAGTGCAGCCCAGCAGAGTAATCCAGTTCCCTTGAGTCCTCCACCAGATCTGAGTAGAAGGTAAGGGGAAGGGAGTCGGCGATGCTGTAGCCTTCCTCTTCAAAATGCACTGATGGTTGTGACGATCCGAATGAATTGTACTCATGCGTTTTTGAGAGATTGTCGTGATAGTAGACGGAACCTTCCAGCCTTATGTTGGTGACCCAACCTTTGTTCAGCAGCCAGACCAGCTTGAAATGAGGGGTGAGTACATAGTCTCTGATCTTTGAATATTCATCGGAGAACAGGTCCGGGTCGTTCTTGCTGTTCATCCCGCCCAGGTTCCCGGAGATTCCGGCCTCAAGGCGAAGCTTCTTGGCGAAGGTGTTGCTGTAATCCAGAGTGAAGCCTCTTCTTGTGTATGAAGTGTAGGGCGATGTCAGTTTCTTTGTGGCCTTGGCCCATTCCATACTCACGTTGAGGATGCCGTTGCGTGATCCAAGGTCGAATCCTTTGGACGCGCTGGTCTCGTAAGTCCTCGGGTTGACAGAGAAAGTGACGTTCACCGGGGTCTTGCCTTTTCTCGTGGTCACGCGGATCATTCCGCTGTTGAGGTCTCCGTACTCCGCTGACGGCACACCGGTGATCACTTCCACTGACTCGATGTTGTCCACGGAGATGCTCCTTGTCCCTGTTCCCTCCATCTTCCCGAAGCTGGCGTTGTCCCCGATTCTCACCCCATCGACTTCAATGGCCGTTCCGAACGCGGCATTGCCCGCCGTCGAGCCTCCGCTTCTGAGAGACAGTACGTTGTCTGTTGTCAAGTCTGGATTGACGGTCTTCCCTCCAGGGAGGAGGGCGGAGATGTCTGCCATGTTTGACATCTGCAAGTGATCCAGCGCATTGCGTCCTATTCTCTGGGTGGTGTTGATGTTGTCTTTGGATTTTTCCGCTGTCACCACCACGCCTTCCAAGGCCAGTGAGCTGACTGTCAATTTGATCTCCAGGCCGGAGAGGTCTTGCTTCACGGAGATCTTACGGTCGTGGTCAACATAGCCCAGGCAGGAGACATTCATGTCGTAGTCTCCTTGCTGCACGCCGTCGATTGAGAATTTTCCGTTGAGGTCCGACACAGCCCACAGGTAGTTGCCATCCAGTTTAACCACCGCTCCGGCGACAGCTTCCCCGCTTTTGGAATCAATGACCTTGCCGCTCAACTTAAGCGGCCCGGCACCGATGGCTGAGACGGCGGACATTAACAGTGTGGCCAGCGCGATTATGAGATTAGATGCTTTCATCAGGATGTTTTGATTGCTAGGCAAATATAATGATTTCTCTTATTAATAATATGAATCGCCATTTTTTGATTTGTGTTTTTCTGTCCAAAAGCCTTCTTCATGAATAAAAAACGTTTATATTTGCAGATTCAACATGCGGATAACCTTATCCTAACTTCTTTACGTGATGACAATGGCAAAAGAGAGCGGATTCAACCTTGCGTTCAACATATTCCTTGTGGCCGGAATGACGTTGGCTGTTACATTGACGACTGTATTCAAACTTCAGCAGCCTGGAGTTAAGACCTTCATGCTTCTTCTGGCTTCATTCGGGTCTGTCATGGGAGTTGTGAACACTGTCATGTCGGCAAACGGCAACATCCTGACGTTCCTTTTCGGCTTTATCGACGTCCTGATCGGAACAATTGTCTATCTGGACAACGGCATCATGGGCAATTTCGCGCTTCATGCCTTTTATTTTCTCCCGATGCAGTTCATTGGATTCTGGCAGTGGAGCAAGAGAGGGGCCGGCGTGCGTTCCGGAGAGGATGGATCACATTTAAGGGCCCGTAGGCTCACAGTCAGGCAGTGGGTGTGGTTGGCGGCTGGAATATTCATTGGTGTCTTGGTGATCTATCTTGTCTTGCTGTATGTTGATGGATTGAAGCTTTCGGCGGGAAAGATTGAAAGCATAGACAGGGATAAGATTCTTCTTGACGCTGTCGTCATGATACTCAACATAGCGGGACAGGTTCTGATGAGCCTGGCTTTCATGGAGCAGTGGTACCTTTGGATCTTGGTCAACCTTTTTTCCATCTCTCTTTGGAGTGTCGCCCTGGTGGGCGGGGCCGGGTCTGGCAATGCAGCTGTCATGCTCATCAAGTACATTTTCTATCTGTTGAACTCTCTCAATGGTTTGAGAATATGGTTGGACCTGAGCCGCAAGAGGCTCTGACGTCTTGAAAGTCCGAGCTTATGTTCCGTATTTCCTTTAGTGTTTTTCTCCATGTTCGCAAATTTGCATAATCAACTATTTTTTACTTACTTTGTACCGCTATTTGCATTCCCTTTTGTCTTGGGTGCGCGATAGTACCCCATTTAATAGGAAAATACTTATTTTAATTATTCAATTATGACTGACGAAGAAATTGTAAAGCAGGTCAAAGCGATTATCGTTGACAAGCTGGGCGTTGAGGAATCCGAAGTGACTGAGAGCGCCAACTTCACAAATGATCTCGGGGCTGATTCCCTTGACACTGTTGAGCTTCTTATGGAGTTTGAGAGAGTGTTCGGAATCAAGATTCCTGATGAGGAGACAAGTACAATTGCAACCGTTAAGGATGCAATCGACAAGGTCAAGGAGAAACTCGCCAGCAAGGAGCAGGCATAAATCTATTGACTGACAAGAATTAAGCCTCGGAGAGTCTCTCCGAGGCTTTTTTTGATTGGCCCTGATGTCTGTCCCGCCGAGGCGATGGCCGCCCCTTGAGGATCACGAGGCAGCCATCTGATTATTTCTCCGGCAGTCCTTTTGGGAGAGCGTAGGTGACTTTCAGCTTTGGGCGTCTCTCCTTTGATTCCGGGCCGTAAAGGACCGCTCTGTAGTAGCGGTCTTTGTCCAGCTCGGTGTCGGATGTCGTAGTCGTCGCTGACGACGCGGCGTACTGAGCCATTATTGAGTAATTGTAATAATTGTTGTAATAGCTGCCGTAACCGCCATAACCATAACCATAGCTGCCATATCCATAGCCTCCGTACCCACCGTACCCACCGTAAATTTGGTTGGCATAGGAATAGTATGCAAGCTGCTGGTAGTAATTCGCCATTTCCTGTGCATTGGCATCAGTTGTGGTCGTCTTCTCGTACCACATGATCAGGAACCAGATGTCATAGCTTGAAAGCTTGCTGTCATCCGCCTTTTTCCGTATGATCTGTTGTACGTGATGGGTGATGTCCGGAGCGTAGTTGCACAGCGAGCGGTTGATGTCTCCTTGGTTCTCGTCGGATGCACTGGCGTCGGTCAGCCCTGCGAAGGTGACAGTGGTGTCTGTGCTGATCTTGATTGTCGGGCTCAGAACCTTAGGATAGCGGAACATGGTTGTGTAGTCGTCGGGGAATTCGAACGGAAGCTCTATGGTGGCCTTCGTTATCAGCGTGGTGGCCGGATCGCCGCCGTTTTTAATGATCTCGGCGTTGACGAGTCCGTGTATCTCTTTGGCCGGGACCATAGGCTTGACCCCACTGCCTCCCTCTATGTAGATCTTGTCAGTGGCCTTGCCTGCGAGCTTGTCTGACTCGTGTCTGTCTACGTTGAAGACGTACTGGCTGGGGACAGTGTTGGCGTTGATCAGAGAGTCAAGGTCCTGCATTTTCACAGGACTGAAGTAGAACATAAGGGAGGAGTCCCTGCGCTCCCCGTTGAATTCTCCGTTGAAGTAGAGGATGGCGTAGTTGTCGGTTCTGGTGATGTAGCCGCTTGCGGATGTCCTGAGTATGTCCAACTCATACATGTCGAACCTGCCGCCGTTCCCGGTCGGGTTGTCGGTGCAAATGTATATTCCGGGAAATTTCTTTGAATATGTCTCCAGATCCTTCAGGTCGTCCTGGGTCATGTTTAGATACTGCTTGCCGTAGTCTTCTGTGAACTCAAACGAGAGAGAGTCCACTCCATTCGCCACCGGAACTCCCTTGATGATTCTTTTTTTGCTGTGTTTTATCTCGGCCCTTGAGAAATAGTTCCTTTCGCTCAGAGGCTCCGAGAGGGAATAGACGTAGACATTCTGAAGAATATGCGCCTGACTCTCTTCCGCGACCGAAATCGAATCTACAGCCGCCTTGAACTTGAACTTCTTGAAAACCGGATCCTTCCCGAAATCCACGGTGTCGATCACGGGAACCAGGGTCACCACGCTTCCTCTGCTGAAAAGTCCGAATGTCTCATCCCTTATCGCGCCGATGGTTATTCTCCTTGATGAATATGCCGAAAGACTGTCCACGGATTTCATCCAAATCTCATTCAGATCGAATTCCGCTGTGTGGAAGTCGTATTTCATGTCGGTGGGGATGAAGTCTCCTCCGAGGTTCTGATCCGATCCGACGCAGGACACAAGACCTGCTGCCAGAATGATGACTGCTGTGAGTTTTCTCATTTACTGCAACTGTTGATAAAAACCATCATATTCATCAATGTAGCGTCCGCTGGCCATTGATTCCTCATTGAATGGAAGTGTCGGTATGTTTCGGTTTTGGCAGAACTTGATCAACTCAGGGTCAACGTCTTTGTCTCCGAAAATGACACCGTCTGAATACATGGCGGCGGTTTCCGCAAGATTTATGCCAGTGGGGTTGTCAAGCAGCGGCAGGTCAGACGGCCTGATGCCTCCGAACAATGCGTTGTCCTTGAAATCAGATGAGAAACTTTCACCTGCTATCTCCCCGTACAGCGAAGTGACGACCCTGCTTCCGTTGAAGATCGGGTCTCCATTGTAGGCCTTTTTCAGATAGATGGGCACAAGGTGGGAAATCCATCCATGACAGTGGATCACATCCGGTGCCCAGCGTAGCTTCTTGACGGTCTCCAGGACCCCGCGGGCAAAGAAAATGGCCCTTTGGCCATTGTCCTCAAAGAACTTCCCGTCGGAGTCGCGGGAAATCTGCTTGCGACGGAAATAGTCTTCGTTGTCAATGAAATAGACTTGAATCCTTGCGGAGGAGATCGATGCGACCTTGATCACGAGGGGTCTGTCCACATCCCCGATGATGATGTTCATTCCCGAAAGCCGGATCACCTCGTGGAGCTGGTTTTTGCGTTCGTTGATGCAACCGTAACGCGGCATGAACGCCCTGATTTCCTTTTTATGCTCCTGAATGCCTTGCGGCAGGTAGCGTCCTATCCTTGAGATCGGGGTCTCAGGAAGGAACGGCATGATTTCCGAATTGACGAATAATACTCTGTTTACGGGCTTTCCCATGATATAATTCTTGTCTTACAAAGGTAATAATTTTTTTTCATATTTCGATATTTCACTATCTTTGGAGTTAATTTGGAATGTTACGCGAAATGGCGTCCGGAGAAAACAGATTGATACGCAGGCGGCTCATCGGAGCCTGGCTTTCCACTGTCATCAGCATCAGTTTGGTGTTGCTGCTTGTGGGTGTGGCCTGCCTTTTACTGGTCAACGCCGGAAGCGTGTCCGACTATTTCAAGGAAAACATGCAGGTCTCGGTGTTGATGAAGCAGGAGGTCGATGACGATGAGGCTGTGCGGTATCTGTCACAGCTGGATTCCGAGCCGTTCATCAAGAGCTCGGTCTTTGTGTCAAGGGAGCAGGGCATAAAGGAAATGTCCGAACTGCTTGGAGATGATTTCCTGAGCGTGTTCGAGACCGCTCCGGTCCCTGTCTCCATCGAGGTCACCCTGAAGGCCGGCTATGTGTCCTTGGACAGCCTTGAGGTGGTCCGGAAAGAGATCCTCAAGTCCCCTCTTGTCGATGAGGTAGTCTATCAACAGTCTTTGGTGGACAAGCTGAACACGAATCTGAAAAAGGTCTCACTCGTCTTGGGGGTCTTTATCGCGCTGCTGCTTTTCATTTCTTTTGTGCTCATCAACAACACCGTGAGGCTCAATGTGTACTCCCGCAGGTTCACAATCCACACAATGATGCTTGTGGGAGCCACCAAGTCCTTCATCCGTGCTCCTTTTCTTGTTCAGGCTGTGTTCCAAGGACTTTTCTCGGCCCTCATCGCAGCCTCCATGCTTGTCGGGATCCTGTTCTTCGTGCGCAGTGAGTTCGCTCAGCTTTTCGAAGTGTTCAGGCTTGATCTGCTTCTGATCGCGCTTGGCGTGATCATCGTCGCCGGGGTCGTGATCTGTACGGTGAGCACGTACGTTGTCGTGGGACGTCTTGTCTCCTTGTCCAAAGATGAACTTTACTGCTGATCTAAGTTAAATGAATATGTCTGAAAACACCAAGATGTCAATTACCGGCAAAGGGCTGCGGCTTCTGCTGATGGGCTTTATCGTTATGGTAGCCGGCTTTGTCCTTATGATAGGGGGCGGGACCGTGGATCCCGACAGATTTAATTGGGCCATGTTTGACTTCCAAAGGCTGGTTGCCGCGCCGCTTGTGATCATCTGCGGGATCGTGATCGAGGTCATTGCCATAATCCGCCGTCCTAAAAACACTGTAAACAATCAAAACGAATAGGATATGAACTGGTTGCAAGCCCTTATTTTAGGAATAGTCCAAGGACTCACCGAGTTTTTGCCGGTCAGCTCAAGCGGCCATCTTATGATAGCCAAGGAACTTCTGGGAGTGGATGGCGAAGGCTTTCTGGATTTTACCGTGACTGTCCACCTCGCCACGGTTCTCAGTACGATAATCGTATTTTGGAAGCCGATCTGCAAACTTTTGGCGGGCCTTTTCCGTTTCACCTACAACGATGAGACCGACTATGTCTTCAAAATAGTGGTCTCTATGGTTCCGGTGGCCATCGTAGGGCTTCTGTTCAAGGACAAGGTCGAGGCATTGTTCTCCGACAACCTTTTCACTGTGGCGGTCTGCCTGATTGTCACAGCGGTTCTTCTGTTTCTTTCCGATCTGTCTGGTCGTGCGAAGCGTGAGGTCAAGGCTCCCGCGCCTGGCGCGAGGAACGGAATCTCTTATTGGCAGGCGTTTGTAGTAGGTGTGGGTCAGGCTGCCGCCGTGGCTCCAGGACTGTCGCGTTCAGGAACCACAATAGCCACCGGGCTTCTGTGCGGAGTGAAGCGTGAGGTCATGGCCCAGTTCTCGTTCCTTATGGTGCTCGTTCCGATCATCGGAGAGCAGCTCTTGGATGTTCTCAAGGGCTTGACTGGAGAGGCTGCCCTGGGTGGCGGACTCAGCCCGGTCTGCCTTGCGGTCGGCTTTTTCGCCGCTTTTGTCTCCGGACTGTTTGCGTGCAGGGTGATGATCGCCATTGTGAAGAAGGCCCGGCTTACATGGTTCGCCATTTACTGCCTCGTCGTCTCGCTTCTGCTCTTGATCTTCGCTTAGGAATATTCATTGACCCTGATGACAGCCAGAACCCTCGTGTATTTTGTGTCGGATGTCCATCTTGGCCTTGATGTCAATGATCCGGCGGACAGGGAGGCCCGCTTCGTGAGATTCCTTAAGTCTATTCCCAAGGACAGGACGAGAACTCTTTATCTCCTTGGAGACATCTGGGATTTTTGGTACGAGTACCACGACGTGGTCCCTAAAGGTTATGTCAGGGTGTTCGCGGCTTTGCTGGATTTGATGGATTCCGGGGTCGAAGTGTGCTTTTTTCAAGGCAATCACGACATCTGGTGCTTCCATTATTTTGAGGAGCTCGGCATGAAAATCCTTCAGCAGCCGTATGTGGCGGAGATCGGAGGAAAGGTTTTCTGCCTGGGTCATGGGGACGGCCTTGGGCCAGGCCACTGGCTGTACAAACTGATGCGCCGGGGATTCCGCAATAAGTTTTTCCAGAGCCTTTTCAGCCTCCTGCACCCTTACATCGCTTTCCGTTTTGGAAAGGGTTGGTCTAAGAAAAGCCGCGTGGCGAAGAGTCTGGAATATTCCTTCCGTGGCGCCGATGAACCCTTGTACAAGTTTGCGTCGGAATTCTCGTCAAGGCGTCATGTGGACTATTTCATTTTCGGGCATTTCCATGTAAGCGAGGACCTTGTACTTCCTACCGGAGCCAGGCTCCTTATCCTCAAGGACTGGGTGTCACCTCACTCGTCGAATTTTATATTCTTCGACACAATGTCAGGATGCTTGGGCATTTCCCAGAATATTGAATAATAAAGGGCGTCGAACTCCCCTCTTTGCCATTTCTCGACGAGGTATTCGATCATCTTGTCTTCTCCGTCAGGGTCGTAGTGACTTTTTAGATCCTGACCGAAAACTTTGGCCACTCCCTGCCAGAAGCCGGCGGAGATGCCGCTTTTGTAACTCTTGATCACGAGATAGGGAGATTTGCCGATTTCTCTGTCCACCAATTTGATGAGAAGCTTTCCCTGGGAGATGGTCATGCCTCTGAGAGGCTTCTCGTAAGCGTCAAGCAATTCGTTCTGAAGTCGATTTATGTACTTTTCCTTTTTTCGCCTGCGCAGACTGTTTTCGGAAATGTGCCTGTCGACTTGCCTTTCCATGTCGCAAGCCAGCAGGGCGTAGGGGTAGACTTTGTTGAAATTGTAGACCAACCTATAGAATTTCTTGAGATCCCGCCTGCTTCCCCTGTAGCCTTTAGGGAAAATCCAGACCGGATCAAGGCTGTCGTAGTAAGCTGTGTCTCCATTCTCGACGCGGTAGCCCATGTAACCGGACCTTCCTTTCCTGACGTCTTGAGGCGGCATGTCGGAAATCTCACCACCGATGATGTCCGTCGCCGCCAGCAGCCCTCCAAGAAGGCATCCGAGATATGTTTTCAACCCACTCATTGTCTTGATTTGCAAAATTAGTTCTTTTCTGAAAAAAGTGTGCCATGCGGACGCTTGCTGATAGCGGCGCTTGACTTATGTCGAAATTTCTGTCAAAATATTATCTTGTCTTTGTCTAAAACATTGAAAATCCGCTTTTTCCACCTATGATTTCAAGGTCGAAAAAGTTGAAAATTTTTTTAAATAGTATTTGAAATCCATATTTTTTTGCTAACTTTGCAGTCCCAAATTCTAGGCCATAGAGGCGTAACTCGCTAATATTCAATAGATTTTGGAGGATTTGGAAATTATTAAAGTAATACAGCAATGTTACAACCAAAGAAAACTAAGTTCAGAAGAGAACAAAAGAACGTGATGAAGGGTATGGCTCAGAGAGGCAACCAGCTCGCGTTCGGTTCCTTCGGTCTCAAGACCCTCGAGAACTGCTGGATCACAGCGCAGCAAATTGAGTCCGCGCGTCAGGCTATTTCACGTTGCATGAACCGTGAGGGGCAGATCTGGATCAGGATCTTTCCGGTAAAGCCATTCACCAAGAAGCCTTTGGATACCCGTATGGGTAAAGGAAAAGGTGATCCTCAGGGATTTGTGGCTCCTGTGACTCCGGGACGTATTATCTTCGAGGCTGACGGAGTGTCTCTCGCCATAGCCAAAGAGGCGATGAGGCTTGCCGCCCACAAACTTCCTATCGCGACAAAGTTCGTTGTCCGCAGGGATTATGTTGAACAATAAGAAAGAGAGAAGGAATAATGAAAACATCTGAAGTTCGCGAGATGTCCATTGCAGATCTGCAGGACCGCATCCAGGTTGAAAAAAACAGGCTTGACACGATGAAGCTCAACCACGCCATCTCTCCATTGGAGAACACATCGGAATTCAAGAAAGTCAGAAAGGATATCGCTCGTATGCTCACTATCCTCGCTGAGAAAGAAAAAGAACAGAAATAATCATCAGTCTTATGGAAAGAAATCTTCGTAAGGAAAGAATCGGCGTAGTGGTCAGCAACAAGATGGACAAGACCATCATCGTTGCGGTCGAGACCAAGAAAGAGCATCCTCTCTACGGTAAGTTCATCAAGCAGACCACCAAGTTCGTCGCTCAGGATGACAAGAACGAGTGCAGCGAAGGGGATACCGTACGCATAATGGAAACCCGTCCTCTCAGCAAGACCAAGAGGTGGAGATTAGTTGAAATCGTAGAAAAAGTTAAGTAATATGATACAGCAGGAAACACGTTTACAGGTTGCCGACAACAGCGGTGCAAAGGAAGTCCTCTGCGTCCGTGTGCTTGGCGGTACCCATCATAGATATGCGACAGTCGGCGACCAGATCGTAGTTGCGATCAAGAGCGCTCTTCCTGGCGGTGACGCCAAGAAGGGATCGGTCTCAAAGGCTGTCGTTGTCCGTACAAAGAAAGAAATCCGCAGGCCGGACGGATCCTACATCCGTTTCGATGACAACGCGTGCGTTCTTCTGAACAACGCGGGTGAGCTTCGCGGAACACGTATCTTCGGCCCTGTGGCCAGAGAGCTGCGTGAGAATTACATGAAGATTGTTTCACTGGCGCCGGAGGTCCTTTAATCATTGATAGTTATGAAAAAGTTACGTATTAAGAAGGGTGACACCGTGTATGTGAATGCCGGTAACGACAAGGGCAAGACCGGAAAGGTCCTGACCGTCATCCCGGCGAAGGATCGCGTCGTTGTTGAAGGCGTCAACGTTGTCAGCAAGCACACAAAACCAAACGCAAAGCAGCCTCAAGGCGGCATTGTCAAGCAAGAGGCTGGAATCCATATTTCAAACGTACAGCTTCTTGACCCTGCCCAGAGCAAACCGACACCAACGAGAGTCGGCTATAAGTTCGTTGACGGAAAGAAAGTCCGTTACTCAAAGAAATCAGGAGAGGAGATTAAGTAACTATGGCAAAGAAAGCTACAAACAAACCGGCTGAAGCGCAGGCGCTTCCTGCAGGATATGTGCCTTCTCTCAAGAAGGTCTACAAGGAAGAGATTGTCGAGAAGTTGATGAAGCAGTTCTCTTACACGACTGTTATGCAGGTTCCCAAGCTCGTCAAGATCACCATCAATGAAGGAATCGGAGAAGCCACGAACGACAAGAAACTTGTTGAGGAGGCAGCTGAGGAACTCGGTAAGGTCGTAGGACAGAAGGCTATTCTCACCACATCCAGAAAGGACGTTTCCAACTTCCGCCTTCGTAAAGGCATGCCTATCGGAGTAAAGGTGACGCTTCGTGATGTGAAGATGTATGAGTTCCTTGAGAGGCTTATCCGCATCTCCCTTCCTCGAATCAGAGATTTCAACGGTATCGCCGAGAAGATGGACGGCAGGGGCAACTACACTCTTGGCCTTAAGGAGCAGATCATCTTCCCTGAGGTGGACATTGACAAGAATCCGAGAATCCACGGGATGGAGATCACTTTCGTCACTACAGCGAAGACAGACGAAGAGGCGCACGCCCTTCTCGCCGCTTTCGGTCTTCCTTTCAAGAAACATAACAAATAAGGAATATGGCAAAAGAATCTATGAAAGCGCGTGAGGTAAAGCGCGCGAAACTGGTTGCCAAGTATGCCGCAAAGAGGCAGGCACTCAAGGAAGCAGGTGATTGGGCGGCTTTGGACAAGCTTCCGAAAAACGCGTCTCCTGTACGTCTGCACAACCGTTGCTCTCTTACTGGCCGCCCAAGGGGTTATATGAGGGCTTTCGGATTGAGCAGAATCCAGTTCCGTGAGATGGCCAGCAACGGTCTTATCCCGGGTGTGAAGAAAGCAAGCTGGTAACAGCGGTAACATATTTATTTATTAACAATCGGATATCGGGCGTCCACAGGACGTCGATCTTAAAAAAAATTAACAATGACTGATCCAATTGCAGATTATCTTACAAGGGTCCGCAACGCCTATTCTGCCGGAAAGAAGATCGTTGAGATCCCTTCTTCCAAGATGAAGGCCGCGATCACCGAGATCCTTTGTGAGAAAGGTTACATCCTCAGCTACAAGATTGTTGAGGGAACTCCTTACAACACCATCAAGATCGCTCTTAAGTACCACCCTCAGACCAAGATGGCGGCGGTGAAGAAAATCAAGCGTGTGTCTACTCCCGGTATGAGAGTCTATGCCGATGTTGAGAACATGCCAAGAGTGCTGAATGGGCTGGGCATCGCCATTCTTTCAACATCCAAAGGTGTCATCACTGACAAAGAGGCGAAGAACCTGAACGTCGGCGGCGAGGTTATTTGCTATGTTTATTAACGATTAAAGAAAAAAATAATGTCAAGAATCGGTAAATTGCCTGTAAGCCTTCCGGACAAGGTGAGCGTTGAGCTTCTCCCTGGCAACGTAGTGAAGGTTAAAGGACCTCTTGGTGAGTTGAGCCAGAAAGTTGATCCGGACATCAAGGTCACCGTTGAGGATAATGAAATCAAATTCTCCCGTCCGACAGACCAGCCTAGACATCGCTCGATGCATGGTCTGTACCGCGCTCTCGTCCACAACATGGTTGTCGGTGTCTCCACCGGGTACGAGAAGAAGCAGGAATTCGTCGGCGTTGGTTATCGTGTGGCCGCGCAGGGACAGCTCCTTACTTTTTCGCTGGGCTATTCTCACGATGTACAGCTGATGCTTGCACCTGAGATCAAGGCAGAGGTTCCGAATGTAAAGAAGGGCGAGAACCCTGTCCTCATTCTCAAGAGTGTAGACAAGCAGCTCATCGGACAGGTTGCAGCCAAGATTCGTTCACTCCGCAAGCCGGAACCTTATAAGGGCAAGGGTATCAAGTTCGTTGGCGAGCAGCTTCGCCGCAAGGCCGGCAAGACTGCTGGAGCTAAATAATTAGGAGGACATAGACATGGCATTGAATAGAATTGAAAGAAGAAGAAGAGTCCATTTCCGCATCCGCAAGCATGTCAATGGTACAGCTGAAAGACCAAGGATGGTAGTCTTCAGGAGCAACAAGCAGATCTACGTCCAGGTAGTGGACGATCAGAAAGGCGTGACACTTGTCGCTGCCGCATCCAATGACAAAGGTCTTGCCGTTGAGTGCAAAGGCAAGAACGGAATCGAAGCCGCGGCCATCGTCGGAAAGGCGATCGCAGAGCGTGCCAAGGAGAAAGGAATCACCACTGTCTCTTTTGACCGTGGAGGTTATCTCTATCACGGAAGAGTTAAAAGTTTGGCCGACGCTGCCCGTGAAGGTGGCCTTATTTTCTAATTGAGAAAGACTATGGCAAATACAAATGTTAAGAGAGTAAAGACGTCTGATCTTGAGTTGAAAGACAGATTGGTCGCCATCCAGAGAGTGACTAAGGTCACCAAGGGTGGTCGGCACTTCCGCTTTGCCGCGATTGTGGTAGTGGGTGACGAGAATGGCGTTGTTGGTTATGGTCTTGGAAAAGCCAATGAGGTGACAGCCGCCATCGCCAAGGGAGTTGAGGACGCCAAGAAGAATCTCGTGAAGATTCCTATCATCAACACCACCATTCCTCATGAGCAGGAATCAAAGTTCGGTGGCTCTGTAGTGTTCATGAAGCCTGCCGCTCCAGGTACTGGAGTCAAGGCGGGTGGCGCCATGCGTGCGGTGTTTGAGTCTGCCGGCATCCAGAATGTCCTGGCTAAGTCAAAAGGTTCCTCAAACCCTCACAACCTTGTGAAGGCCACTGTTGTCGCTCTTACCCAGATGAGGGATGCCTACACTGTAGCCGGTCTTCGTGGAGTTCCTATGAGTAAAGTTTTTAACGGTTAGGAGGAATCGCAGTTATGGCAAAACTTAAGATAACACAGGTAAGAAGCAAGAACGGATGTACAAAGAGGCAGATCGCTAATCTGACCACCCTCGGCATCCGCAGGATGCACCAGACCGTGGAGGTCGAGAAGACTCCGGTGACAGAAGGCCAGCTCGCCAAAATCCGTCACCTTGTTGAAGTTGAAGAAATCTAATCAGGAGGACGAATAGATGAAACTGGAAAATTTGAAACCTGCAAAAGGTGCGACTCACAACAGCAAGCGTCTTGGCCGTGGCCAGGGTTCCGGCAAGGGTGGAACATCCACACGTGGTACCAAAGGTGCACAGGCACGCGCTGGCTACGAACATAAGATCGGTTTTGAGGGAGGCCAGATGCCTATCCAGAGACGTGTTCCTAAGTTCGGATTCACGAACCCTACAAGAATAGAGTTCAGAGCAGTCAATGTCTCTGATGTGCAAGCTCTTGCCGACCAGCTCGGCAAAGCTGAGATCGGCATTGAGGACATCAAGGCTGCAGGTCTTGCCGACAACAAAGAACTTGTAAAGGTTCTTGGGAACGGAGAGATCAACGCGGCTGTCAATGTTACTGCTGATGCATTCTCGGCTTCGGCTGCATCAAAGATCGAGGCGGCAGGTGGTAAGGCAACCGTAATCGGTAAATAGCGATGAAGAAGTTTATAGAAACAATAAAGAACATCTTCAAGATCGAAGAGCTCCGTACGAGACTCGGTTACACGTGCCTTCTCATCCTGGTCTACAGGTTGGGCTGCTTCATCGTGTTGCCAGGTATCGACACGACCCTGCTTGCGTCCCTTCAGGACAGCACGCAGGATGGCCTCGTCGGTCTGTTGAATATGTTCTCCGGAGGTGCATTCGGCAACGCTTCCATCTTTGCGTTGGGAGTGATGCCGTACATCTCCGCTTCAATCGTGATTCAGCTTCTGGGCATGTTCGTCCCTTATTTCAAGAAGCTCCAGATGGAGGGTGAAAGCGGGCGCAGGAAGATGAATCAGCTGACCAGGTACCTCACGATTCTGATTCTCTGCATCCAGGGACCTGCCTACATCGCTTCTATCCACAGCCAGATTCCAAACGCCGCGTTCCTTGCGGAGACTCAGCTGGGGTGGAGCAGATTCATGTACAATCTTGTGGCCACGATCATCCTGATGTCGGGCTCGATGTTCGTCATGTGGCTTGGTGAGAGAATCACGGACAGGGGTATCGGCAATGGCATCTCATTGATCATCATGATCGGTATCGTGGCTCGTTTGCCTTTCGCGCTCTTCAGTGAGATCGGCACAAAGCTCAGCACGACTGCCGGTGGTGGTCCGATCGCACTGATTGTTGAGCTCATCATTTGGTTCCTCGTCATCGTGGCGACCATCGCGCTCGTCCAGGGTGTCAGAAGAGTTCCTGTACAGTATGCCAAGAGAGTTGTCGGCAACAGGCAATATGGTGGTGTACGCCAATACATCCCTCTTAAGATCAACGCTGCGGGAGTGATGCCTATCATCTTCGCCCAGGCCTTGATGCTGTTCCCGCTTCTGTTCTCCCGTTTTGACGCCACAAGAGGTCTGGCGGCCACACTGGGCAACTACACAGGTTTCTGGTACAACCTTATTTTTGGTTTCCTCGTCATGATCTTCACGTACTTCTACACAGCTGTCACAGTCAATCCTACAATGATGGCTGAGGACATGAAGAAGAACGGTGGGTTCATCCCTGGAGTCAAGCCTGGGAAGGCCACGGTCAACTACCTTGACTCAATTATGTCAAAGGTCACTCTCCCTGGCTCGATCTTCCTCGCCATCATCGCCATACTTCCTGCTTTCGCAATGATTATGGGTGTGCAGGATCAGTTTGCAAGTTTCTATGGAGGAACCTCGCTGCTGATTCTCGTGGGCGTTGTTCTTGACACACTTCAGCAGATAGAGAGTTATCTTCTGATGCGTCATTATGATGGTTTGATGAAGACGGGCCGCATCAGTGGACGTTCTGGAATGTAATTTTGATAATCGTTTGATTGATGGTTAAGCCTAAGACAGAAGAGGAAATCGAACTATTGCGCGAGAATGCCATACTTGTCTCAAAGACATTGGCGGAAGTCGGCAAGGTGGTCGCTCCTGGTGTGACAACCGCGAGGTTGAATGAGGTGGCCGAGACTTTTATCCGTGACAATGGTGCTATTCCTAGTTTTCTTGGATTCGAAGGTTTTCCCGCCGCTATATGCGCTTCGGTCAATGATGTGGTTGTACATGGCTTCCCGTCGGACTATGTTCTCAAGGAAGGGGATATAGTGTCGGTGGACATAGGAACCTTGTACAAGGGCTATAATGGCGATTCGGCTTACACTTTCCCGGTAGGGGAGGTGGACGCCGGGACGCGAAAGCTTATGGATGTCACAAAGGCCTCGCTCTATAAGGGGATTGAGGCCGCTGTGGCCGGCAACAGGACTGGAGACATCGGACACGCGGTGCAATCGTACGCTGAGTCGTTTGGCTTCTCTGTGGTCCGTGAACTCGAAGGTCACGGGTTGGGGAAGGAAATGCATGAGGCTCCTGGTGTTCCGAACTATGGGCGTCAGGGTCATGGATGCAGGCTTGTGGAAGGAATGGTCATCTGCATTGAGCCAATGATCAATGCGGGAGGCAGAGGAGTGTATGTGGCCAGAAATGGTTGGGCTGTGCACACATCTGATCACAAGAACGCGGCTCATTATGAGCTTACGGTTGTTGTCCGGAAAGGCAAGGCGGAACAACTGTCAACTTTTGATTATATAGAAAGTACTGGTAAATTTTAAAGTGTTTTTTCAATGTCCAAACAAGTAGCGATAGAGCAAGACGGAAAGGTGATCGAGACTCTTCCCAACGCAATGTTCAAGGTGGAGCTTGAGAACGGCCACGTCCTTCTCTGCAACATCTCCGGCAAGATGAGAATGAATTTCATCCACATCCTCCTTGGAGACAAGGTGAGGGTTGAAATTTCACCTTACGATTTGACTAAAGGAAGAATATCTTTCAGGTACAAATAAAAAATTCTCACAATATGAAAGTCAAAACATCCATCAAGAAGCGCAGCGAGGATTGTAAGATCGTCAGACGTAAGGGTCGTCTTTATGTGATCTGCAAGAAGACCCCTAAGTTCAAGATGCGCCAGAAATAAAAGTAGTTTGTAAAACAAATAAAGTTTCAGATAAAATATGGCAAGAATAGCCGGTGTTGATTTACCGAACAACAAAAGAGGTGAGATAGGTCTTACCTACATCTACGGTATCGGCCGCAGTTCGGCGAGGGAAATCCTCCAGAAGTGTGGTATCGATTACGACATCAAGGTCGGTGATTGGAACGATGATCAGATTGCCGCGATCCGTAACCTCATCACAGAGGAGTACAAAATTGAGGGTGAGCTTCGTTCCTCCGTCCAGATGAACATCAAACGACTGATGGATATCGGTTGCTACAGAGGTATCCGCCATCGTATCGGCCTTCCTGTACGTGGGCAGAGCACCAAGAACAATGCCCGTACAAGAAAGGGTAAGAAGAAGACTGTTGCCAACAAGAAGAAGGCAACCAAGTAAAATCGGATGAATTATGGCAAAAAAATCAACAACATCAAAGAGAGTTGTCAAGGTTGAGGCTACGGGCCAGGCCCATATTTCATCAACCTTCAATAACGTGATCATTTCCTTGACTAACAACCAGGGACAGGTGATCAGCTGGTCCTCCGCAGGCAAGAGCGGTTTCAGGGGTTCAAAGAAGAACACTCCATATGCCGCCCAGGTGGCTGCCGAGGATGCCGCGAAGACAGCTTTTGACGCTGGCCTTCGTAAGGTGAAAGTCTTCGTTAAAGGTCCTGGCGCCGGTCGTGAGTCTGCGATCAGAACCATCAATAACGCAGGGATCGTTGTCACAGAGATTGTCGATGTAACACCGATGCCGCACAACGGATGTAGACCAAAAGGCCGTCGTAAAGTCTAATTAACGAATTAAAACAAAATTACTATGGCAAGATACATTGGTCCAAGTACTAAGATCGCCCGTAAGTTCGGCGAGCCTATATTCGGAAGTGATAAGGATTTCGAGAAGAGGAATTATCCTCCGGGACAGCATGGCCTGGCGGCGAAGCGCAAGAAGCAGCGTGAATATGGAGTCCAGCTCAAGGAAAAACAGAAAGTGCGTTACATGTACGGTCTTCTTGAGCGTCAGTTCCACAACACATATCTTAAGGCTTCAAAGATGGCTGGCCTGAGAGGTGAGAATCTGCTTCTCCTTCTTGAGTCAAGACTTGACAACGTTGTCTACAGAATGGGTGTGGCTCCTACAAGGGCGGCCGCAAGGCAGCTTGTCTCTCACGCTCACATCACCCTTAACGGTGAGGTCTGCAACATCCCTTCAGTCCAGGTCAAGCCTGGTGATGTTGTCGCAGTCAGGGAGCGTTCAAAGAGCCTCGAAGTCATTCAGAAGAGTGTCGCTTCCGCGTCAAAATATTCATGGATTGAGTTTGACTCAAGGGAGCTTTCAGGCAAATTCCTGAATCTTCCTTCAAGGGCAGACATTCCTGAGAACATCAATGAGCAGCTCATCGTAGACCTGTACTCTAAGTAATATTAACACCTAAAAAGAAATATTATGGCAATCTTGGCATTTCAGAAACCGGACAAGGTGATAATGCTCGAAGGCACCGATACTGTCGGCCGCTTTGAGTTCAGGCCGCTCGAGCCTGGATACGGCCAGACTATCGGTAACGCTCTCCGACGCATACTTCTCGCCTCTCTGGAAGGTTTTGCTATCAGTCAGATCAAGATCTCCGGCGTGGACCAGGAGTTCGCGACGATTCCTGGTGTGATCGAGGGAATGCAGGACATCATTCTTAATCTCAAGCAAGTGAGATTCAAGAGGATGGTTGATACTGTTGACTCTGAGGTGGCAAACATCGTTATTAGCGGTAAGAATGAGTTTACCGCGGAGGATATTTCTAAAGGATTGTCTTCTTTCAAGGTGTTGAATCCTGAGCAGCACATCTGCTCACTCGAACCGTCCGTCACGCTGGAGATCTCTCTGACCATCACCAAGGGGCGCGGCTTTGTTCCGGCAGAGGAGATGAGAGAGGAAAACACTCCGATAGGTACCATACTTGTCGATGCGGTTTACACTCCCATCAGAAAAGTCAATTGGACAGTTGAGAACTGGCGTGTCGAGCAGAAAACAGACTACGAGAAGCTCAATCTAGAAATAATCACAGATGGCTCTATTTCTCCGAACACGGCGCTTCAGGAGGCGGCCAGTATCCTGATCTATCACTTCAAGCTTTTCACGGACGACAAAAAGATCTCAATCGAGAACGCTGTTGAGTCCGATTCCAAGGAACTTGATGAGGAAAGTCTCAGGATGAGGCATCTTCTTCTCACCAAACTTTCGGACATGGGCCTTTCAGTGAGAGCCTACAATTGTCTGAAGGCCGCTGACATCGACACGTTCGCTGATCTGGTCTCCTACTCAAGGAATGAGCTGATGAAGTTCAGGAATTTCGGTAAGAAGTCTCTTAATGAGATTGATCAGCTTGTTGAGAAGATGAAGCTACAGTTCGGGATGGATGTAAGAAAATATAATATTGAACCCAAGAAAAAGAACGCATAGAAATGAGGCACAATAAAGCAATCAATCATCTTGGCCGCAAGTCGGCCCACCGTAAGGCTCTGTTGGCCAACTTGGCGACTTCTTTGATCATGCATAAGAGGATCACTACGACCGTGGCCAAGGCCAAGGCTTTGAAATCATACGTGGAACCTCTCATCACCAAGTCAAAGGAAGACACAACTCATTCCCGCAGAACCGTTTTCAGCTATCTTAAGAATAAAGAGGCCATAAAGGAGCTCTTCGGAGTGATCTCAGCCAAGATAGCTGATCGTCCAGGTGGCTACACCCGTGTGCTCCACTTAGGCTACCGCCAGGGTGACGGCGCCGACATGGCGCTCATCGAACTGGTGGACTTCAATGAGGCCGCGCTTGCCGCCGTAAAGGAGGAAAAGAAGTCAACACGCCGCAGCCGCTCCAAGAAAGCGGATGCCCCGGCGGTTGAAGAAACTCCTGCGGAGGCTCCGAAGGCTGAATAAAGTCTTGACGGCGATAAAAGAATGGCGACCTTTCCGGGCCGCCATTTTTTAAATCAATTTGTCATTATTTATGGTTGAATAACATACTTTTTTCTTATATTTGCGCTGTGAAAGAGGTTTTAAGGCCTTTTTTTTAGATAGTTTTGACTAAATCGTTATATATAATCAATTTATGAATTATCTGTTTTATTTCGTTCCAGTGGCTTCAGTGATAGCCCTGTTCTTCGCATGGTTCTTTTACCGTCAGATGAAGAATGAAAATGAAGGCACGCCAACAATGAGGGAAATCGCTCAGTATGTTCGCGAAGGCGCGATGGCGTATCTTAAGCAACAGTACAAGGTTGTCGGCGTCGTTTTTATTGTCTTGGCTGTAATGTTCAGTGTTCTGGCCTTTGGTTTCGGAGTTCAAAACAGATGGGTTCCGTTTGCATTCCTCACAGGTGGTTTCTTTTCCGCTCTTGCCGGCTACATCGGCATGAGGACCGCGACATATGCGTCGGCAAGGACCGCCAACGCGGTCAGCAAGTCTCTCAACTCTGGCCTTAAGTTGGCTTTCCGCTCGGGTGCTGTGATGGGCCTTACGGTTGTCGGCCTTGGTCTTCTTGACATTTCAGTCTGGTGGGTGATCCTCAACGCTTTTGTCCATGAGGCCAGCGAATCTCAGACTCTTGTCGTCATCACGACCACAATGCTTACTTTCGGCATGGGAGCGTCCACCCAGGCTCTTTTCGCCAGAGTCGGAGGCGGAATCTACACCAAGGCGGCGGATGTTGGCGCGGACATCGTAGGAAAGGTCGAGCAGGACATCCCGGAGGATGATCCAAGAAATCCAGCGACAATCGCTGACAATGTAGGAGACAATGTGGGCGATGTCGCGGGTATGGGGGCGGATCTCTACGAGTCCTACTGCGGGTCTGTCCTTGCGACGATGGCTCTTGGCGCCTCCGCGTTCTTTGGTGACGTGGACGCCCAGATGAGAGCGATCATCGCTCCGATGATGATCGCGGCCATCGGTGTTGTTCTTTCGATAATTGGAATATACGCGGTCAGGACCAAGGAGGGCGCCGGACTTCAGGACCTCCTTAAATCCCTTAGTGTCGGGACCAATCTCAGTGCCTGCCTCATAGCGGTGCTGACATTCCTCGTGTTCTATTTCCTTGGCTTTGGCAATTGGTGGCAGCTCAGCCTTTCGGTGATCTCGGGACTGCTCGCGGGAGTCATCATCGGCAAGGCTACTGAATATTACACCTCGCATTCCTACAAGCCTACACAGGATCTGGCGGAAAGCTCACAGACCGGGCCGGCAACTGTCATAATCAATGGGATTGGACTAGGAATGATCTCTACCTGCATACCGGTTGTGACCATCGTGGCAGCCATTCTTGTCTCTTATCTTTGTGCGACAGGATTCTCGTTTGACCCTGCGTTTATCAGCAACGGCCTCTATGGAATCAGCATCGCCGCTGTGGGAATGCTCTCCACTTTGGGCATAACCCTCGCCACGGATGCCTATGGTCCGATAGCTGACAATGCCGGCGGAAATGCCCAGATGAGCGAGCTGGATCCGGAGGTGCGTCATCGCACAGACACTCTTGACGCGCTTGGCAACACCACTGCGGCAACCGGTAAGGGTTTTGCTATCGGCTCGGCCGCTCTGACCGCTCTTGCTCTCCTCGCGTCCTACATCGAGGAGATAAAAATCGGTCTTCAGCATGTCGGCACCGCTGTCCTTCAGGTAGGTGACAAGGTCGTCAATGTGACCGAGGCCACGATTCCTGAAATAGTGAATTACTATCAGGTCAATCTTATGAATCCACGAGTCCTCGCCGGCGTGTTTGTCGGTGCGATGATGGCATTCCTGTTCTGCGGAATGACAATGAATGCTGTGGGACGCGCCGCACAGAAAATGGTCATTGAGGTGCGTCGCCAGTTCAAGGAGATAAAAGGAATCCTTGAAGGGAAACAACGTCCTGATTATAAGCGTTGTGTGGAAATCTCTACAAGAGCGGCCCAGCATGAGATGGTGGCACCGGCGCTTACCGCTATCCTGGTTCCGGTCATTGTTGGTATCATTCTTGGAGAAGCAGGCGTCATGGGACTTCTTATAGGTGGTCTTGGTGCAGGTTTTATCCTGGCTATTTTCCTGGCGAATTCAGGCGGGGCTTGGGATAACGCCAAGAAATACATCGAGGACGGCCATTTTGGAGGCAAGAACTCCGAGAACCACCACGCCACTGTAGTAGGAGACACGGTTGGTGATCCATTCAAAGACACTTCAGGTCCGTCATTGAACATTCTTATCAAATTGATGAGTATGGTGTCAATTGTGATGGCTGGATTGATAGTCATGATTCATGGATAGAGATTAATTAACATCACAATAATTAAGGATGAAGAAAATAACTATTAGGGATGTGGCAAGAGAAGCCGGGGTGTCAGTCACCCTGGTTTCTTTCGTGATGAATGCAAAAATGGGAAAGGACGGCAGACTTGACTGTCCGGTCAATCCAGACACTGCCGACAGGGTTCTGCAGGTCGCCAAGAGACTTGGCTACAGACGAAACAATGCGGCAGCCTCACTCAGGAGCGGCCGTTCCCATTCGATCGCAGTGATCATCTCGGACTTGGCAAATCCATTTTTCGCGGAGATCTGCAGGAACATCGAGAACACCGCCTACAAGGACGGGTACACTGTGATTTTTGCAAGTTCTGAGGAAAACCCACAGAAATTGGCACACCTTGTTGACACGGTTGTTGGGTATAATGTCGAGGGCTTGATCGTGGCGCCGTGTCTTGGCGCGGAGGCGGCTCTAGGGCGTGCGGTGAACATAGGGATTCCTACTGTCTTGATAGACAGGAATATGCCTGGCAACGAATTCGGTAGGGTTCTTGTTGACAATGTGGATGCCGGAAGGATGGCCGCCAAATACCTGATCCACCAGGGGTTCGGAAAAGTCGAGATGATCACCTACAAGTCCGGTGTCACCAGCTTGACGGACAGGGAGACCGGTTATGCGCTTGCGATGGAGGAGGCCGGCTTGAAGGATGACATCCGTATTCATAAGATTGAATATGAGGCTGAGGCGGCCAAGAAGGATGTGATCAAGGTTTTCCGTGACGCGGCAAAGCGAGGCACGGAGGCTTTTATACTCCCGACAAAAAAGATAGCGATGTACGGGTTCAACGCTCTTAATGTCTTGGGGCTGAACATGCCGAAAGACTTCTCGTTCGTCTGCTTTGACGAGAGTGATGTCTATGAGCTGAACAAGCCCGTTGTCCCTCACATAATCCAGCCTCTGAAGGAGATCGCGATGAAATCTTTCAATCTCCTTCATAAGATGATTGAAGGAAATGCCTCGGACGAGGAAAAAACGTGCCTGCTCAATGCGAAACTTGTGCTGGGGGGGCGTTTCGGCGGCGAGTCAACGGAAGCGTCCTTTTAAGCAATTATCTCTCCGCGGTCGCTTAGATCGTGGTGTTATAGATTTTTTCAGCCTGAGCCTTGCGGTAGCCATCTAGTTTTTCAGAGACCACGGTGTCCTGGAGGGCTAGGATCTCTGCCGCAAGGATCGCTGCGTTCTTGGCCCCGCCGATGGCCACTGTGGCGACCGGGATTCCGGTTGGCATCTGAACCATAGACAACAGCGAGTCCAGTCCGCCAAGATTCTTTGTGGGCATCGGCACGGCGATGACGGGCAAAGTGGTGAGCCCGGCGGCAACTCCTGCCAGGTGTGCCGCGCCGCCTGCCCCTGCTATGACAACTCCGAATCCACGGCTTTTGAGGCCTTTAGTGTACTCAAACATCAGATCTGGGGTTCTGTGGGCACTGATCACCCTTTTCTCGAACTCGATTCCGAAGTCCGTCAAAATCTGCTCGGCTCCAGACATGACATCGTAGTCACTAGTTGAGCCCATAATAATCGCTACTTTCAGCATAAAGTACTAAATATTAATCGGTTGTTAAAAGACTTAATATAACGTAGTATAAAGGAAATGATGACTTACGCACGAAGCGTAAATTAATTCTATATTTACACCTTCGTCCAGTGGATATTTATCCCATCTTTCTCCATTCCCCTGAACCAAGTCATCTGGCGCTTTGCGAACTGGTGAATGGCATTGGCAAGAAGGGTCCGCATCTCCTCGAATGTCAGGATCCCAAGAACGTATTGCGTGACGAACTTGTACTCAAGTCCGTAGTAGACAAGGTCCTCGGCACTGATTCCGCTGTCAAGAAGGCCTTTGACTTCCTCGATCAACCCGCCCGAGAGCCTTTCGTCAAGCCTTCTGTCTATCCTGGCGACCCTTTCCTCCCGGCTGACCAAAGTTCCGATGAAGTAAGGGTTCTTCGGCATAAAACCGGTTCTTTTCACAGGATGTTCCCTTTCGTACATGGCGACCTCCAATGCCCTGATTATCCTTCGCTTGGATTGCAGAACGCCTTCGCCCGGAAGCGAACCGTATTCGGACAATCTCTGAATCAACGCCTTTGTGTTGTACTGCTCAAGCTCCTTTCTGAGCTCTTCGTCCGGCGGAACCTGAGGCAGAGTGTAGCCGCAGGTCGCGGCTTGGATGTAAAGCCCTGTCCCCCCGCACAGGATCGGTGTCTTGCCTCTTTCGCGGATGTCTTTGTAGGCCTGTTCAAAAGCCATCTGCCACTGGTAGAGGTCGAACCTTGTCCCGGCGGGCACGATGTCGATAAGGTGGTGGGGAACATCGCCATATTCATTCAAGTCCTTTCCGGTGCCGATGTCCATTCCGCGATAGACCTGACGGGAATCGGCTGAAAGGATCTCCCCGCCGCATCTTCGGGCAAGATCCACAGCGAAGCGGGTCTTTCCGGAGGCTGTCGGGCCGAGCACGACAATCAAGTCAATGGCTCCGGATGCATATTCATTGAATATGCTCCCGAAGTCAATGTCTTCTGGTTCAGGCAGTGGAGCCGGGGGAGGGATGGGGATCGCCTCCCGAAGCCTGTTCTGTGGGTTTCTGCTCATGTTGGTGACATGAAATTGGTGCTGATCGCTGTTTTTAATGTCGGTTAGTAGCCGAAGATGTCCTCAAGGGACAGATCGGTGACAGGGCCGAGCGATCCGACGAAGTCCATGTCCAGGCCATCCTTCCTGCCGAGGAATCCGTAGACGTACCTGCGGTTCCTGATCCATTTCTCCTGGAATGCCTTGACATCGGCCAGGGTCATGCCCTGAACTTTTTCGAACACAGCCTTGTTCCGGTCTTCCGTAAGCCCATAGTCCTGGAGGTCAAGATATTCGTAAAGAACATCGATGCCGGTTGTCCTGCTTGTGCGGATGCCGGTCAGGAGGGAAGTCTTGGCCACCTCGAATGCTTTCTCTGATTCAGGCATCTCGTTGATGATGTTGTCGAACGCCTCGACGGCATCCTTGGCCTTGTCATTCTGGGAGGCGATGAATGCGTAGAAGAGGTAGTCGCAGTCTTTGTAGCCGAGGTCGGTGAGGAAAGCCGATGCTGAATATGCAAGGCCACGCGCCTCTCTCATCTCCTGGAAGACGATGGCACCCATGCCGCTGCCGAAGTATGTGTTGTACATCCTGACTTCCGGATCGTTGGCGGCGTTGAATTTTTCTCCTCTGTCAGAATATTGCAGGTAGTAGAACTGATTGGCATCGTACGGGGCGATGAACACCTCGCTGGAGGCAACCTGTCTTGCCTTAGGATAGGCCTTGACAAGAGGTTCAGGGTTTTCGCTGATCTTATGATGCTCCGCTATCATTTTCTTTGCGGCGGACTCATCGGACGGACCGTAGTAAAGAACGTCATGCTTCTTTCCGTAGAGGTCCCTGATGGCCTGAAGAAGTTCTTCGGAGGTAAGGGCAGCCACCTGCTCGTTGGTGAGAGTGGCCTTCCTGATGAAATCCGGGCCGTAGAAGATGTACCTTCTGAGCGCTCCGAAGCAGGCGCTTTGGTTCAGTTTGCTGTCGGAGCGGGTCTTGAATATGTCGGATTTCAGTTCAGCGAGAATCACTGTGTCAGGCTGCGCGTTGAAGATCAGATCCTCCACGATGTCCATAGCCTTGCCGACATTCTCGTCAAGTCCGCTGACACCGATGTAGGACTGAGTGGAGCCGCAGGAAAGTCTCTGCGAGCAGGCGAGCCCGTACAGCTCTTTCTTGATCCGCTCGGCTGATCTGGTCGGAGTCCCGAGGTAGCCCAGGTAGTCGAATGCCAGACTGAGACGCGGGTCGCTCTGGGTTCCGCGGTCGAACACGTTGGTCATGGTCGTGATGTCATTGATCTCGTTCTTCTTGTAGAGAAGCTCGATTCCCTCTGCCACACTGCCCTTTGACATGTCCTTGGAGAAGTCCACGAACACAGGTTCTATAGGGGTTACCGGTGTGTTCTGGATCTCGGTCAGGAACTTGCTCTGCTTGTCGCGGTTGGTCTCTATCGGAGTGATGGCCGGAGCCGCGATCTTCTCGATGTTCTTATCTTCACCGATGCGCTTGTAGACAGCCACATAGCTGTTTGCTCCGAGGTGCTCGTTAGCCCAATCCACGATCTGCTGCTTGGTGATTTTCTCAAGCCTCTGCATCTGGAGTGCATCGTCTTTCCAGTCGTGCCCGTTGATGAAGGACTCCACAAAACTCATCGCCCTGTCCTCGTTGCTTTCAAGCTTGCGCATGTTGGAGAGCTTGTAGTTGTTCAGTGTTGACTGGATGAGGCTCTCATCGAAGTCTCCGCCGCGGAGCTTGGCCACCTGCTCAAGCATCAGGTCGCGCACCTGCTCAAGGGTCTGTCCCTCACGAGGATAGCCTACGAGAAGGAACTCTCCGTAGTCCGGACGGGTGTAGTTGAACCCATAGAATCCGTTGACTTTTTGCGCCTGGATGAGATTCAGGTCTCCAAGGCCTGCCTGCCCGTTGTAGAGGATGTCACCTACTATGTCTCCGACCTCGCTTCTTTTGAAGTCATTGGATCCAGGCACCCTCCATCCCATCATCACGAACTCGGCGTCGAGTCCGTAGACGGTCTTCCGGACTGGAGTGGTGATGGCCTGTTCGGGTTCATATTCAAGGAATTTGATGTCAGGATTTGGTTTCCACTCTCCGAAGTATTTCTCGATCGTGGCGACGAATGTGTCCGGGTCGAAGTCTCCGGAGACGCAGATGGCCACGTTGTTAGGTACGTAGAAGTTGGCTCTGTAGTTCTCTATGTTGACGATTGACGGGTTCTTCAGGTGCTCCTGGGTTCCGAGGGTTGTCTGGAGTCCGTAAGGATGGTGAGGGAACAGCACTGAGTCAAGAGCCTCCATGGCCTTGCTGTTGTCCTCGGTGAGGCTCATGTTCTTCTCCTCGTAGACCGCCTCCAGTTCCGTGTGGAATCCACGGATCACAGGGTGCATGAACCTGTCAGCCTCGATCTTCGCCCAGTTGTCAATCTCGTTGGACGGGATGTCCTCCTGATAGACTGTCATGTCGCTGGAGGTGAACGCGTTTGTGTTTTCGGCTCCGATGACGGCCATCAATTTGTCATATTCATTGGGAATGGCGATTTTGGACGCCTCGTAGCTGATCGAGTCGATCTGGTGGTAGATCGTCTTGCGCTCCTCCGGGTCGGTCTTGGTACGGTAAACCTCGAAGAGAGCCTTGATTGAGTCGAGTTTCGGCTTCTCGGCCGCATAGTCGGATGTTCCGAAGCTTTCCGTGCCCTTGAACATCAGGTGCTCAAGGTAGTGGGCGAGTCCCGTCGTCTCCTTAGGGTCGTTCTTGCTGCCGACCTTGACGGCGATGTAGGTCTGCACTCGCGGAGTCTCCTTGTTGACGGTCATGTAGACCTTCAACCCGTTGTCCAGGGTGTAGATCTTGGTCTTCATGGGATCCCCCTTGACAGTTTCGTACTTGTACTCCGCGCACGATCCGGAGAGGAACATCGCGATGACGGCCGCTGCCGCCAGAATGAGTCGTCTTTTCATATTCATGTTACTTTGTAGCCGTTTTTTATGATGCGTGCCTTGTTCATTGTCGGACTTCCGGTGCCTTTGCCGCTCACCTGGTTCCTTATGATAGGCTGTAAGAGACAAACTTAAGCATTTTTGGCCGCAACACCAAGAAAAGTGATTATCTTTGCGGGCATATCGCTGGAAACAGGTAGGCGGGCTATTGGCCCTATCCTGCGGTTGACGCTGGAAGGCTGCCGTCTCCCTTCGAATCCGAGATGAGTTTTACGGCAAGCGGTGATCTGCTTGCGAGAATTGATTTTTTTTGAATATGCCAAAGCAGAAAGAGCATAAAGTTGAGATACGCAACCGCCGGGCCTCGTTCGACTACGAGTTCCTTGAGACCTATGTGGCGGGAATATCCTTGGTCAGCACCGAGATCAAGTCGATTCGCATGGGCAAGGCCTCGTTGGTGGATTCGTTCTGCTATTTTGTAGGCGATGAACTGTTTGTCAAGGGGATGAATGTCGCCCAGTACTTCTGGGGTTCTTGGGGGCAGCATGAGCCGACGCGCGACCGCAAGCTCCTTCTGACAAAGCGGGAACTCCGTCACCTGCGTCAGGCCGTCAAGGAAAAGGGACTTACCATCGTCGCCACCAAACTCTTCATCAACGACAAGGGGCTCGCCAAGCTTGTCATCGCCCTGGCGCGTGGCAAGAAGGTCTATGACAAACGCGCCTCCATCAAAGAGAAAGACATCCGCCGCGAGCTCGACCGCGGGGAGTGATGCCGGTCACTAAACTTGTGTTTCCTCCATTGGGTGCATAACTGCTGTCATTGCCCCCGTATCACATATGATTACCGTCTTCGGGTGCGTACCGGCTTCTTTTGCACCCCAAATGCCATCCCTGCCGAAGTTCTGAGGCGACACTCTGGGGCTGTCCTTCCACTCTACATCCAGATGCTGCTGAGCGGTCGGACTCCAATGAATGACCGGATTCATCGCTGTCCTTCCACTCTACATCCAGATGCTGCGGCGGATGTCGGCTGGTTTTGGGCGGCTTGCGGGTCAGACTGCTTAATGTAAACGTACCCAGGATCTCCACGACTACGGCGTCCAGTTCCCTCAGGACGTCAGACTGTCTTAATGTAAACGTACCCAGTGCGGGGATTTAAAATTCGTTGCCGTTGTCGTACAAGGGTAATAATTTTCGACTCTCACCGAGACTTTTGGACAGCCTAGGGTGGAGATTGAGAATGTTTTCGGGGGCATCGGCATTCAGTATCTCCGCAACTTTTGGACAGCCTAGGGTGGAAAAGGAGATGAGAATGGCGGCGGCGGGACGTGGGGCTTAAGTTGTTGATTATAAGGTTAATAAATGCCCCTACTCCCAGCGTGTGTGGTAGGGAGTAGGGGCGTTTTATCTGTTGACTGTCAAATGGTTGCCCTCCACGACCTTTTTTAGATGCCGAAGGCTTTTTTGATGGAATCTACAGCGTCGAGCTTCTCCCAGCCGAAGAACTGGACGATCTTGTCGGTCTGACAGCCGGGCTTGCCGACCTTCACGGCCTTGGTGTACGGCTTGCGGCCGAAGTGGCCGTAGGCTGCGGTCGGCTCGTAGATCGGGTTCTTGAGCTCGAACTTGCGGATGATGGCGGCGGGACGCAGGTCGAAGAGTTCCTCGATCTTGCGGGCGATCTGGGCATCAGGCGCGACGCCGGTCCCGTAGGTGTCCACGAATATGCTCACGGGCCTTGCCACACCGATGGCGTAGGCTACCTGGACAAGCATCTCCTTGGCGACTCCCGCCGCGACCATATTCTTTGCTATGTGCCTCGCCGCATAGGCAGCGGAGCGGTCAACCTTGCTCGGATCCTTGCCGGAGAAGGCTCCGCCGCCGTGCGCGCCTTTGCCGCCGTAGGTGTCCACGATGATCTTCCTGCCGGTGAGGCCGGTGTCTCCCGCAGGACCTCCGATCACGAATTTTCCGGTCGGATTGACGTGCAGGATGAAGTCGTCCTTGAACAGGGCGGCGGTCTGCGGGTTGAGTGCAGCCTTCAATTTCGGCAGGAGGATATTCCTGACGTCGGCCTCTATCTTGTCGTGCATCGCCTGGTCCACCTTGTCCTGGCCGAACTGGCGGACGGCCTCCGCATAGGACATATTCCCGAGCTCATCGCCAACGAAGTCATCGTGCTGGGTTGAGATGACGATCGTGTGGACACGCACCGGATGATTTGATTCGTCATATTCAATTGTGAACTGGGACTTTGAATCCGGCCTCAGGTAAGGCATCAGTTCCGGGGTGTTGTGGCGGATGTCGGCAAGGACCTGGAGGGCGGTCTGCGAGAGGTAGAGCGGCAGCGGCATGTAGTCTTCCGTGTCCCGGCAGGCGTAGCCGAACATCATGCCCTGGTCACCGGCTCCTTGGTCGTCAGGGTTCTCGCGCACCACGCCACGGTTGATGTCCTGGCTCTGCTCGTGGATCTCGGAAAGGACCCCGCACGAGTTGCCGTCGAACATGTAGTCGGCCTTGTTGTAGCCGATGCGGTTGATCACGCCGCGCACGACCTTCTGGATGTCCACGTAGGCATCCTCGGAGCGGACCTCGCCTCCGATGACCACCAGACCGGTCGAACAAAAAGTCTCGCATGCCACCTTGGCCTCCGGATCCTGACGGAGAAACTCGTCCAGGACGGCATCCGAGATCTGGTCCGCGACTTTGTCCGGATGTCCCTCGGAGACTGATTCGCTTGTAAATAAGTAGCTCATAATGTGTTATGTTTATAATTCATTGCTGTCATCATCTCTGTCAGGCTTCCGGATGGCCAGAGCTTTCGCTGTTGGCCGGACCTGGCATGATGGTGGAAACAAAAAACTCCAACGTATGCGGAATACGTGGAGCGACACCAAAAACACAATATGAAAATTTTTAGCATTTTTTAGTGTGGTTGCAAGCAGGCAAATCTCTCCACATTTTCCGGGTGCAAAGGTACTATTTTTTTTGAATATCCAAAAAACTACCTTGAATATGTTTCCGTGGGTAAGACATTACAATCTTCAATCGTAATCGTAATGTAACTAAATTAAATTTTCTGAACCGAAGAAAATGTGTTAATTTCGCAAGTTGAAAGGTAGTGTGAAAACAGTTAATTCAATACTTTATTTTAACAGATCTATGGTTCAATTACTCAAAAAAGGATTTGCCGCATTGGCTGCAATCCTTGTCGGAATCACGGCTTTCGCGCAGGTGACCACGTCCTCTCTGAGTGGAAAGGTCACAGACGCCAACGGAGCCGCGGTTCCTGGAGCCGCCGTGGTGGCGGTCCACACCCCATCAGGCACACAGTATTACGCTGTCGCCAACGCGGAAGGTCGCTATGCGATCAACGGTATGCGTTCCGGTGGTCCTTACAAGGTTGAGGTAAGCTGCATGGGCTACCAGACCGTGACATTCACGGATGTCACCCTCCAGCTCGCCGAGGCTTACAACCTCAACGCTTCTCTGAAGGACGACACCCAGATGCTTTCAGAGGCTGTTGTGATCTCCACCGCAAACTCCAAGTTCGCTGTCGAGAAGACCGGTGCCGCCACGAACATCAACAACGCCCAGATCGAGGCCCTTCCTACAGTAAGCAGAAGCATCACCGACGTGACCAGGCTTTCCCCTTACGGCGGAAACGGAATGACCTTCGCCGGGGCTGACGGACGTACCGCCAACTTTACTGTTGACGGCGCCAACTTCAACAACAACTTCGGCCTTAGTTCAGGTCTTCCTGGTGGAGGCAGTCCTATTTCAATTGATGCCATTGAGGAACTTCAGGTTGTGATTTCTCCTTACGATGTCCGTCAGACCAACTTCATAGGCGGAGGCGTGAATGCCATCACCAAGTCCGGTACCAACACGTTCAAAGGATCAGCCTACGTTTACCACCGCAATGAGAACATGCGCGGTGACTCCGTTGACGGAGAGGTTGTTTCAGGTGGCCGCAGCAAAGACCGCAACACCATCTACGGTATGACCTTCGGTGGCCCTATCATCAAGAACAAGCTCTTCTTCTTCGTTAACTATGAATATGCCAAGACCCCTACCGTGGCCAATTACTGGAGAGGCTCCGAGGATGGAATCGGTAATTCCGACGCGTATCTGTCCCGTACCACGCTGGCTGATCTTAAAAAGGTGTCCGAGTTCGTGAAGAACAAGTATGGCTACGACACCGGCTCATGGACTGATTTCCCTGCCGATGAGAGCAACAGGAAGATCCTTGCCCGCATCGACTGGAACATCAACGACAACCATCGCCTCGCCCTGCGTTACAACCACACTCTCAACAAGAGATGGAGCGCGCCTAACGCATCTTCAATGGACGGTGGTTCACGTTCCGCCTATGCACGTACATCCCTTTACTCGATGTCGTTTGCAAATTCGATGTACTCTCAGGACAATCTGGTTAACACTTGGTCGCTCGACCTCAACAGCCGCCTTAGCGACAAGCTCTCCAACCAGTTCCTTGCCACATATTCCCAGCTTGATGATGTCCGTGGAACCAATTCTGCCGACTTCCCGTTCATCGACATCATGGACGGAGGCAAGAGAAGTCCTGACGGATCGGAGGCGGCTGATGGCTCCTACACCTACATGGCTCTCGGTTACGAGCTCTTTACGTGGAACAACGGTGTGCACAACAACGTCATCACAGCAAAGGATGACCTCACCTACTACAACGGTAATCACAAAGCTACCTTCGGTCTCAGCTATGAGTACCAGATGGCCGACAACTCCTACATGAGAAACGGAACAGGTTATTACCGCTACAACAGCCTTGATGACTTCCTCAACGAAGCCGCTCCTTCAATCGTCTGCCTTACCTATGGCTACGATGGTGAGGCAAACCCTGCCGCTCGTGTGCGCTTCAACAAACTTGGCGCTTACGCCCAGGACGAGTGGTCGGTCGCAGACAACTTCAAACTCACCTACGGACTCCGTCTTGACGGTCTGTTCTTCAGCAATCAGGACATCATGAGAAACCAGGCGATCTACGATTTAGACTACAACGGAAAGCACATTGACACAGGCAAGTGGCCTAACAGCAGTCTTACTGTTTCTCCACGTGTCGGCTTCACATGGGATGTGTTCGGCAACAAGAGCTTCAAGGTTCGTGGAGGTACTGGATTCTTCTCCGGCCGTATCCCTCTGGTGTTCTTCACCAACATGCCTACCAACTCGGGTATGGTTCAGTACCAGGCCAAGCTTAGCGCTGACGGAAAGAGCGGTAGCACCAAGACTGACATGTCTCAGTTCGCCGGCAAGATCCTGAATCGTCAGGAGCTCCACGACAAGCTCATCTCAATGGGCTATCCGGACACCATCAAGCCGGAGGACGGTACAGCTCCTTCCGAGATCTCCGCTGTTGATCCTAAGTTCAAGATGCCGCAGGTTTGGAAGACATCCCTTGCCGTTGACTTCCAGCTCCCTACTTCATTCCCGTTCACTGTCACTGCTGAAGGAATTTTCAACAAGACCATCAACGGTGTTTGTCTCAGGGACTGGAGCGTAAAGGACACTGATGGCTTCTCAAGGTTCAACGGTGCTGACAACCGTCCTATCTATCAGGAGGGCTTCAGGTACACATACGAGAAGGATGGCAAGACCACCAATATGCCTGCCGCTTATGTTCTTGAGAACACCAGCAAGGGCTACGGTTATTCAGCCAACTTGACAATCAACACAACTCCTGTACAGGGTCTCAACATCATGGCGGCCTACACCCACACTGTTTCCAAGGAACTTACCGGTATGCCAGGCTCGAACGCTTCCTCAGTGCTCAACTACATGGCTACCGTCAACGGTCCTAACGATCCAGGTCTTCATAACTCAGAGTACGTGACCCCGGACCGTTTTGTCGCTTCCCTTACCCACAGTGACAAGTCCGGTAACCACTACAGCTTCATCTACGAGACATGGAGAGGTGGCTACAACTACTCTTACATGACAGTCAACGACATCAACGGTGACGGCTACAACTACGATGCTATCTACGTTCCTACCGACGCCGAGGTTGCCAACAGAGAGTTCCGCTTCGTTTCTGACGATGACCGTGACCGCTTCATGGACTATGTGCACAACGACAAGTACCTGAGCAAGCGCCAGGGCAAGTACGCTGAGGCTTACAGTGTTTACTCACCTTGGGTTCACAGGGTTGACTTCAGCTACAAGCATGATTTCAAGGTTAACGTCGGCAAGAGTGTCAACACTCTCCAGCTCAGCCTTGATGTCAAGAACATCCTCAATCTCTTCAACTCAAGCTGGGGTGTCAGCAAGTACATGAACCCGGCTCTCGGAGAGGGACGTATTCTTAAGTACGAAGGTGTTGACAATGAGGGTTATGCCACATTCTCAACTCCAGCGGCTTACAACGCCAACACCGAGACCTTTGTGCCTTACCATGCAATCGGTCAGTGCTGGTACGCCTCAATCGGCATCAAGTACATGTTCAACTAATATAATGTCAAGACGATATGAAACTTAAATACATTTTCACCGCCCTTGTGGCAGCTTTTGCTCTTGCAGTCGGCTGCGAGGATGACATCGAAAGATATCTTGATGAAGTCAAGGTGTCGTCATCCTATGTGGCTATCCCTGCCGCCGGTGGCTCTCAGACCATCACGGTCAATGCGACCGCTGACTGGTCTTTCGGCAAGATCCCTGAATGGGTTGAGGTCAGCCCGGCTTCCGGAGCCGCAGGAAAGACAGAAGTCACTTTCAAGGCTGGTGCCGCTACTGAAACAAATGAGGCGATGCTCTACCTCAATTGCGAAGGAAAGTCTCAGATCATCAATGTACTCCAGATGACTGAGAAAGTCGATCTTCCTATTACTCCCCTGAAGGAATTCCTTGCAGCCGAGGTCGGTCCTACTATTTACCGAATAGCCGGAACGATCACAAAGATTGAGGAGATCTCTGCATCTTATAAGAATGCCACTCTTACGATTTCCGATGATGAGGGCTATTCTGTGTATCTTTACCGTTTTGGCCCTCCATCGGGAACTAAGATTGAGGACCTTGGTATGGAAGTGGGAGACTTCCTTACAGTTGAAGGCCAAAGGGGAGATTATAAAGGCTCACCTCAGATGGCGGCTGGCGGTGTCTTTGTCAGTCTTGTGAAATCTCTCATCAAAGTGGATTCAGTGACGGTCAAGGTTCCGGGAAGCGAAGAGTTCAAACTTTATTCAGAACCGCTGCCTCTTGAGGGTGCTGAGTTGAAGGCACATCTTACGGTAAAGGGCAATGGTATCTCTGTGGTTGTTCCTGATGACGCCAAGTCTTGGCTTTCAGTTACTTCTATCGAGACTTCCGGCACAAACGCCACTGTTACTTTCAATGCTGCAAACAACGCTGGAGGAGATCGTTCGACTACTCTAGAGTTCAACACTACATCCAGCGGCAAGTCATATTCCGCCCAGACTACTCTTGAGCAGAAGGGTGCTATAATCGAGACAACGGTTGACAAGATCCTTGCCGCCGAGGACGGTGACACCCAGTACAGGGTTACAGGCTACATCTCCAAAATGGCCAACACCACCTACGGCAACTACAACATCAAAGATGCCACAGGTGAGATCTATGTTTACGGAACCCTCAACAATGGCGAGTCCAAGAAGTTCGAGGCTCTTGGCATCAATGAAGGCGACATCGTCACCATCGTCGGCCCTAAGACCTCCCACAACGGAAACGCCCAGCTTAAGAATGTGACGGTTGAGGTTCACAAGGCCGTTAAGGACATCACCGCCGCCGAGTTTGTGGCCAAGGATGATGACAAGACCACTTATTACAGACTGACTGGTACTGTCTCTGGAATCAAGGAGACTGATGTTTATGGTAACTTTGATCTCACCGACGCTTCCGGAAAGGTTTATGTCTATGGCCTTCTTAAGGGTTGGGGCGGTGCAAGCAAGCAGTTCCAGTCCCTTGGAATCAAGGACGGTGACATTGTCACTCTCGTGGGCTGTGTAGGCTCATACAAAGGCAGCAAGCAGGTTGTCAACGCTTTCTATGTCTCCCACGAGACCGGTGGCGGCGAGGATCCGCAACCGGGCGAGAACCCTTACTCGATCGACTTGAAGTACTCCCTTGGCGCCAATGCCTACGATAATAATGTTGCCACGGTAAATGGCACCGAGAACGTTAAGTTTCTTAAGATCGGTGCTTCGAAAGGCAAGGTGGGAGATCTCACCATCACTGTCCCTGCCGGATCAAAGAAGGTGTCATTCTACGCGCTGGCGTGGAAAGGTGCGCCCACCACATTGGAGTTCTCCGGTATGGGTTCGGTTCTCAAAACGTTGGACATCAAGGCCAATGATGGAGTGACTGGCAACAGTGACTTTAAGTTCACTGTCGCGGAGTCAGACTGCTACACATTCGACATTCCGATCGAACTGACATCAGATCTTGATGTCAAGGTCACCACCGCCGCCAGTGTCGGAAACAACACCCGCGCGGTACTTTTCGGCATCAAAGCATCCAAATAGAATTTCTTCTTGAATATAATAAAAGGGGCGGCCGCACATCAGCGGTCGCCCTTTTTCATTCCGTTATGTGACGGCAGACCACAGGTGGACAATCATCGCAGCATTGCCATGTCATCCCACCACCAGCCTAAGCTTCTCCACCTGCTCAGTCGTCAGCCCCGTGACGCTGACAATCTGCACCACCGCCATCCAGATGTCCGGAAAAGCCTTGGCCACCTCGGTCTAACCTTCCGCCTTGCCATCAGGCACGAGCCTGGAACCATAGTAGAACAACCTGTCGCGCTGATCCGACCGTGATGTCTTATGCATCTCGCACAGGAACATGCTGCCACCGGAAGTCTTACAGAGCAGCAGGGCGAAGGCACCAGAGTAGTCGCCGCGGAAAAAATGACTAAAATGGTCTTGGTGATGCCTGATTGGATTAAATGGCTTATAAACAGCCACATATGCAATATGCTTCGCGTTAGGGGAACATCACTTCACGTTAGGGGAACATCACTTCGCGTCAAGGGAACACGATTTTGGCTTGCTTCGCGTCAGGGGAACAAAAATGCTACATTAATGTTTGGACAATATTGGTTTCTAAGATTATCTTTGCGGCATTGGGTTAAGATTGGATCAAGAAAGAACCGCCGGTGGTAAAGAACACCGGAGATGCGAGTGTGCCATACGGGATGACTTGCAGGCCTGAACACAGTATGAAATTACTGACAACATCCATTTGTTGTTTTGAGGATTGCCTAACGATTACGTAAAAATATATAATGAGAAGATTCCTCCTTTGCTGCGCGGCATTTACAATGTCCCTTCTTGCGGTCTGTGCGCAAGAAGCCTGCGACCGTTCCACTCAGCAGGGCTGGTTCGCCGGAATAAGTTGTGAGATGCCATTCGGAACAAGCACGTTCTCCTCTTTCGGCTCAGACAAAGCAAGGGCAGGGTGGGGAGCCGGCGCTTATGTGGGGCATCGGTTTTCGGCTGTCACCTCGGCTGAGATCTCTATGACCACAGGCCGTGCGGACCTCGCGGCAAGAGAGTGCTGTGTGGAAAGAGGCTACTGGCTTGGATCTGACGGAATCCGCTACAACGCTCCCGTTGTCGACATGGAAGGTTGGAGCTACTCCGAACTTAGGAGCGTGGTCTCTCTGGTGAGGCTCGACGCAAGGGTGAACGTGAATCTTTTCGGCTTTTTCAGCGGAACAAAAGGCGGCCCTTGGGCAGTTGAACTCTCTCCGGCGGTTTCCGCTGCGTGCTCCAAGTCAGACATTAAGGTCTTGGGCTCTGGAGTGACCGCCGGAAAGAAAGCGGCGTCTTGGAATCCAGGCGCCGGGGCGCGTGTCCAGGTCAGAAGAACATTTGGACGGGACATGGAAGCCTCGGCGTATTCGGGCTTTACTTTCTTTGCCGGAGAGAGGCTTGATGGCGTTCCTGTGCATCAGCACGATGCCAACATGTTTTGGGAGACTGGGTTACGGTTAGGTCTTAGATTCGGCGTGTGCAAAGGAGAACGACAATAACGCAAAGCGGAGGAAGATGAAGAGAGCTAGAGCGAGCATATTCATAAATGCGGTTGCGGCATTTCTTGCGGTGGCGGTCATTTCCCTGTCCTGCTGCAAGATCCGCCATTCCGATGAGAACGGGAGTGTCAGTGTGGCTTTGTCATTCGCGGATGATGAAGACAGGCGCATGACCTCGATAAACGAAGTGGGACTTTGGATCTTCGACGGCAATGGAGCGCGTGTCGGGGAATATGCCTATTCAGGTGCCGCTGAACTGGCTCTTCAGCGCTACCATCTTGACCCAGGCGGCTATCTGTTTGTGACTTCGGTCAACTTGACTGATCCGTTTGTTTGCGCGGATCCGACAAAAACCACAGGCAGCGAGGGACTTATGTTTGGATTGAAGTCTCCGGCTTCTTCTCCCGCCCATGCTTTCTACGGAGTGACCGAGGTTTTGGTCCGCGGGGACAAAAGCCAGATAATCAATTCAGAGTTGGGCAGGATTCTGTCCGAGCTTGCCATAAAGGTGTCCGGCGCTCCGCCAGGATCAAGTCTTAAGGCGACAATAAGGTCCGTTTCGGTAGGGCTCCATCCTGCCCAAAAGGACGAGGACGGACACTATGGCCTTGCCGACAAGGACGAGATCCGCTCAATCAATCTTCCGGAAGGACGTGAAAGGAGCGACTCCATCATCATCCCTGTCACGCGACTGATGCCGACGGCAAGGGGAAGTCGTCACACAATCATCGACCTTGCCTTTACCCTTGCCAATGGTAAAGTGATGGAATGCTCGATTCTGGCCCCCGCCATGCGGCCATCCGGAAAGTACATCCTGCTGATGGAATATGCGGCCATGCGGCCGACATTGATTGTTGAACCCTACAAAATCAACGAGTGGACGGAGGGGTGGAGGTTCAACGGCGAAATCCTCGACCCGGATGATTGATGAATATGTTTCCGGACATTATCGGAAACATCCGACGAGAAACCATAAAAACAGCAAGCAGAAGACATAAGGAAGACAGAAAACAGTAACAATAAACCTCAAAAAAAATGAAAAAGCCTATCATTTATCTTGCCCTCGCGGGCTATGTGGCCATGGCATTGACCGGCTGCAACAAGGAAAGCGACAGCCGGTCCGGGCTGCCAAAGTACATCACCGTGTCGACCAACATCATGACCCGTGTGGCGACCGGTGAAGACGGAACCCAGAGATTCGAGGCGGATGACGAGATCAGCGTCTACGCATGGACCGGTAAGGCTGACGTGGCTCCTGCCGTTTCTGAAAGAGTTGTGGACAACTCCATCAACAAGCTCGGTTCCGATGGAAAATGGACGGCCACCCCTCAGATGCTTTGGAAGAACATGACGGACAAGCATTATTTCATCGGAGTCTATCCAAAGAACACTGAGTCGGTCGCCGATCTGACTGCCGCTGACTATGCGTTCAATGTCTCTGATCAGGTGGCCAGTGACCTTCTCATAGCCATGGAAGTTGACGGAAAGGCCGCCGATACCAACCCTGTGCCCTTGACGTTTGACCATGCGATGGCGAAGGTGGTCGTCAATCTGGATTTCCGCAATCAATGGGACAAGACGGGAAAATCTGTGGAAAAAGTGGAAATCAAGAATGTGGCTACCGGCGCCAAGGTTAACTACCTGACCAAGGCTGTCACTCCCGGGTCTGACCGTGCGGATGTACTCTCCATCCCTGCTGTCACCGCTGACAAGAAATACGAGTCGGTCATCATCCCTCAGTCTGGAGTAAGGACTGTTGTTGTCACGATTAAGAGTGAGGGTGGCTCAAAAGGCTACACCTACAATCATGGCGAGGATTTCAAGCTCGAGGCCGGGAAGGTTACGACAATCAACCTTATTGTCGGACGTGATCAGATCGACCTTGGCGAGGTGAAGATCAACGACTGGGAGAACGGCTCTGTCATCGAGGGAGGCGAGGCGCTTGACTAAACAACGATAAAACTAACAATAATGAAAATCAACAGTTTAACGTTTATTCTTCTGGCAGCCCTTGCTGCGGCCTCCACCGGCTGCGACAAGGCTTCCGCTCCGGAACCGGCTTTCGACCCGGTGGTCCGTGTCGCCCCGGAGGTGACCCCTCAGACCAGGGGTTCCTACACCACGGAGAACCTCACGGAGTTCGATCTCTTCATCCATAGCGAGAACAGCAGGTACTCCTACACCAACACCAAGTTCACCAAGAACGAGACATCCAGCGAATGGGAACCTGCCCGCACAATGCTCTGGGCAGGGAAAGACAAGGGATTCAAGTTCCTTGCTGTTGCCCCGTCGCTCCCGAAAAGGGGTGTAGCTCTGGCAGAGACCGGTGACATCTTCGAGTTCACGGTAGAGTCCGTGCAGACTGCCGAAAGCAATGCTTCCGACCTTCTTTGGGCAGGTCAGGGCATGACCAATGACATCACTCCGTCTGATGAGAAATATTTTTCAGACGGCAAACTTAAATTCCAATTCGGACATGCCCTTTCCCTTCTCAAGATTCAGCTCACCCTCAGTACCGAGTTCAACCATGCTGGTGTCCCGGAGAACAATCCTGTCAGCGAACTGAGGATAAGCGGATTCAAGCCGACAGTCAAGGTCGGTTATGGCTCTTTGACCACATCTGGCACTGCGAGCGAAATCCAGGCTTATCAGTCTGCCTGGACTAAGGCTGAAGACAAAACAAAGAACTGCGTAGCCACATTCGAGTGCATAGTGATACCGCAGAGAATGGACAATTTCACGGTGGATTTCGTCTGTGGCGGCAAACCATACACATACACTGCCACGCTGACGAAAAACGGATCGTCTTTCTCCTTTATGGGCGGCCAGGCCTACACCCTCCCTCTCACCGTGGGCAAGGACGAGGTCCTCGTGGGCAGTGACATCACCGCAAGTCCTTGGACGGACGGCGGCACTTCAAATATTGAAACAGACTAAGCCATGAAGAGACTGAAATATTCATTGGCGGCCCTTGCGCTCATCGCGCTCGCCGCCTGCGACAAGACAGAGATGCCGGGCTTCCTCTCCGACCCTGATGCCGTGCGCGTCGAGGCCGCCGTGGGTGCCCTCACCAAGAGCAATCCGCTCGGCACCACAGAAGAGCAGAAGAAATTTAACGAAGGCGACCGCATCGCCGTCACCAATGCCGGCAAGACCGTGGTCTACAAGCTCCAAAGCGGCACTTGGGCTCCGGAGAACTCCGGCGAGTACCTCAAGTGGGATAAAACTGACCTTGCGTTCGAAGTGGAATACCCAGCGGACTACCCCACGCTTCCTAGCGACCAGTCCACTATAGAAAAACTGGCCGCTGCGGATAAAATGTATGTAAAAATAACGTATACTGGAATCCCTGACGACCGCATCTTGTCTGCCAATCTGGTTCGCAAAAACGCCCTTGTGAAAATCAAGATCGCCGGCTATCTGGACCAGTATGACAAGGATGTCCACAAGATCAATTTTGTCACAATAGGCAAAGGCAGCACTTGGGGCAAAGAGGATAGGATATACATGGTGGAGAAACCTCTTGTCCAGGATGCTGACGGAAATGTTATAACGGATGCGACCTTCAGTGCTGGTACCGTTGGCTATACTTATTCCGGAATCGTTTGTGAGAATAAAAACAAACAAGATAATCTGAGGTTTATCTATCTTCGGATATCAGACTCTCAAAATCCGGAACTACTTGAGGTCAAGGGCGTTCCGGAACTCAAGGCTGGCTATGCCTACACCTTCGATCTCTATGTCGGCAAGAATACTGTCAATGTCGGCAGTGTCACGGTGGATGAGTGGACGAAAGGTGTCGACCTGCCTGATGGTGAGACTGATCCTGTTGACACATGGGACGGGAAGACCGCCACTGCCTTCGCCACTCAAGATGCGGACGGCAGCGAACTTGGCAAAACTGAAGACAATCCGATCCTTATCAACAACTGCGCCCAGCTCGCCTACCTTGCGCAGCAGGTGAACTCCGGCACAGACTACTCCGGCAAGTACTTCAAACTCACCGATGACCTTAATCTTGCTGGTAAAAAATGGACTCCGATTGGAGCAGAATACAGTAAACCGTTCAAAGGGAAGTTTGACGGAAACAATCACGAAATTTTCGGCTTGAAGGTGGAAATAGATGATTGGAATGTCGGACTCTTTGGCTGTATTAATTCAGGAAGTGTAAAAAACGTAAGGATTTGTTCCGGGTTGGTAAAGACAAGCGGTAGTTGTGCAGGGGGGATCGTGGGTGACCTTTATAACTCTACGATGGAGAACTGCACTGCAAGTGTCAATGTGAGCGGTAGTGGTAATGTCGGAGGACTGGCCGGAAACATTTCGGGCAGCACCGTTTCCGATTGTCATTTCCTTTCGGGCGAAATTGTCGGTGATATTTATGTTGGAGGGATTGTCGGTCACGTCCAAAATTCTGATAAAAGCACTGTCAAAGATTGTTCCGCTAATGCTTCAGTGAAAGGATCTGCATGTGTCGGAGGCCTTTGCGGTAGGTTTGGTAATGGAGATCACGAATTCTCTAATTGCACCATGAAAGGGAGCGTTACCGTCACTAAGAACTCCTGCGGAGGTCTTGTAGGCTCTTTATATGATAGCAAAGGAACGTTCATAAGTTGTAAGTTTGAAGGCTCGATTAAGAAGGATGGTGATAACGTTTCCAATACGGGAATTGCCATTGGAGCAGACAATGGCAATGTGACTTTCGAAAACTGCGTGTGCACGATAGACAATCAGACCTACATGGCTTTAAATGGGAGGGAAGCCGGCAATAAAAGTGATGATTATACCGGGATCGAAGTAACAACAATTAAATGAGATGATACACAAAACTAACATATTTGCGGCGCCGATCATCTGCGGCGCAGCCCTTGCACTTGCGCTGGCGGCCGGGTGCGACAAGATGGCGACTACGGAATCGCCGACCGGTTTCCCGGAGGACGGGGTGGTGCGCATAGCGGCCAATGCCGGCGACCCGCTGACCCGCGCGGACGGGACAAGCAGCAGTGAATATTCCGGGACGACCCTCGGCCTGTTCATAGACTATGGCACAAATGACAAGTATAACGGCTCCAATGTCAAGTGGACCAAGGCTGAAAATGCATGGACTCCGGAGAAGCAGATGCTCTGGAAGAGTTCCACGGATGTGGCCAATATCTATGCCTACGCCCCGTATGTGGATGGACAGGCTGACGCGACCAAGGTCGAGTTCTCCATCCCTTCCGACCAGACTGCCGGCACTCTGGCTGCCGACCTGGTCAGCTGGGTTTATCTCAATTTCGTTCCGGATGCCAGCAAGAACAATTCCTTCTCCAATGACGGAAAGATCCTGATCTCTTTCGGTCACCGTCTTGTGAAGTTGACCTTCACTTTTGAGAAAGGCAGCCAGTTTGCATCCGATGTGACCGTCAGCAAGGCTGTGCTTCTCGGCACTTCCTCCAAGGTTGTCCTCAATGCCACTGCTGGCGAGGTCACTGCCGCCAGCGATGCGGCAAGTCTGGACATAAAGCTCCATAAGCTTGAAGACCACGATAATCCAACCGTCCTCAAGTACGAGGCTGTTTTCTTCCCAGGCACCGGTCAGGAAGCTGGAGCCAAAATGCTGCAAGTCAAGATGTCGGAGGGCACTGTCCTCAACTACGTCGTGCCTTCAGACGGGCTTGTTGAGGGAGGCCTCAAGGCGGGTTCCGCCTACGAGATGAAGATGCGCCTCGGCAAGGACAAGATCGAACTCGCCAATGACGGCATCACCGTCGTTGAGTGGCCTGAAACTTCAGAAACTCTTCCTGGCGGTGGCGAAGCTGAGGTTGATCCGAATGCTGATGTCTGGGACGGGACGACCGTCACGGCTTTCAGTACCGGTGATTCGACAAATCCCCTTGGGGATTCGGAATCTGCTCCTATACTTATTGAAAGCGCCGCCCAGCTCGCCTATCTGGCGCAGCAGGTGAAAGCTGGCGTAAGCTACTCCGGCAAGTATTTCAAACTCACAAAAGACCTCGCCCTCGCCGAAATGCCTTGGACTCCGATAGGGGGATATGAACAAATTGCTGAATCAAAATGGGAAGAGAGACTGTTCGAAGGAAATTTTGATGGGGGCAATCATACGATTTATGGGCTGAAAGTTGTCGCTGAAAAGAAAGGAAATGATAACATACAGCCTTTAGGACTTTTTGGTCTTGTTAATAGGTCTTATTATAGTAGCCCTAAGGCTAAGACCTATATCAAGGATTTGAGAATCTCCGGTGCAAATGTCATGAACGAAAATCAAAAATCAGGAATTCTATGTGGGATTGCGTATTTTGTTGATATTTCCGGAGTTGAGGTCAGCGGCACAGTGACTGCGAGTGGTGTTTGCGGTGGCCTTGTCGGTGCCATTGCGAACTCAACAATCAGCAATTGCAAGGCGGAAGTCAAAGTGACGAGTACAGGCGCTGCTGGTGGGATTTGTGCCGAGTCGGCAGACTTGGAACTCTCAAAATGTTCAGTCTCTTCCAGTGAAATTGTCGGGACATATCAGACCGGTGGTCTTTTGGGGGTGATTTATAATAAATTAGATGTGACGGATTGCACAGTAGATGCTTCAGTTAAAGGCTGTAGTGTCGGAGGCTTGTTCGGGGTTTTCGGTGTTGATAAACAAGGTTATGCACGCTCTGCCAAGAACTGCACTATGACAGGAGCCGTCACTGTCGCGAAGGGCAATGGTGATGAATATGGTGGAGGTATTGCAGGATGGTTATACGGCTCCTGCTCATTCGAGAACTGTGGCTTCGACGGGACTGTCGTGAAAGAAGAAGGTGTGGATGCCAATAAAGAAAGAGTAGGTGCTGCGATCGGAAAAGACGATGTTGGAACTTGCACTTTCACTAACTGCTGGTACAATGCCGACAAGATTTCAGGCCTTTATAAAATCGGAGGGGGCAAAGATAATGCAGATTATAGTGGAATCGAAGAAAAACACTTAGGAAAATGACACACAAATCAAGCATAATTCCGGCCTCTGCCGCGCTCCTGCTGACCCTCTTGGGGACGGCAGGATGCAGCAAGCAGCAGGCCGTGCAGAGCCCTGCGCAAGGCAATTTCCCGGCGGATCACGTCATCCGCGTCGCCCCGCAGGTGGCCGCCACCAAGGGCAGCTACACCGCGGATAACCTCACGAAATTCGACCTCCTCGTGGAAGACAGCAACAACCCTAAGTACACCTACTCCAACACCGTTTTCGAAAAGGGTGAGAGCGGCTGGACATCGGACAGTCTGCTTCTCTGGAGCAAGTCCGATGCGGAGGTGCTTGTCTATGCCATCGCGCCGTCAGTAGGTACTGAGGGTTCGGTTTCTGTCAGCGCTGTCAACGGTGACGGCGCCAGCCTTGAGGTGCAGGCCGAGCAGAGCAAGGATGACTTCAGTTCTGATTTCCTCGGCTGGGCTTCCGGGCAGAAGAAGGTCGACGATCTGCTTGGCACGGACGGCAAACTTTCGTTTGCTTTCACGCACCTGTTGACCCGCTTCACGGTCACGTTCAAGCTCGGTACGGAGTTCAACGTCTCCGGAGTTCCGCAGCAGGACATTCTCAGCGATGTGGTGATCTCCGGCACAGTACGCGATTTCAAGCTAAAGGGAGTCGACTCAGAGTATACATCGTTCTCCATCGAGCCCGGCACTGCGGCTTCCGATGTGAAAGCCTACAACGTTGATTGGAGTTCGGCTGCAGATGCCCAGGGCAGCTGCACTTCCGTCTGTGAGTGCATCCTTGTGCCGCAGACTGTGGCCAAGGGTGGGCTCAAGATCAGCTTCAAGGCTGCCGGGAAGAACTACGAGTGGGTATCGGCAGCGGGTTATACGTTGAATGGCAACACCGCCTACACCCTCACCCTCAAGGTGGGCAAGGACGCGGTGATCGCCGGGGGCTTCACGGCCACTGCGTGGACTGAGACGCCGGGAGGTTCGTTGTATACTGAATAAAGGAGGAAAAGACATGAAAATCAACATAATATCCATACTCGCGCCTCTCGCGGCAGCCGCCATTATCGCCGGCTGCGCCAAGACCGCCCCGGAATATTCCTGGGCTACGGATCCCGATGCGGTGGTCGTCAATGCTTCGGTGAGTCCTCTCACCAGAAGCAACCCGCTTGGGGATGAGGATGCACAGAAAAAGTTCAACATCGGAGACAGGATTGAAATATGGCAGTCAAGTACCAATGAGAGATTTGCCTATGTGCTTGGGGAAAACGGTTGGAGTCCCGCCGACAACGGGAAATACATGGTCTGGCCGAAAAATGGGGACGTATTCGATGCGGAATATCAGAAGAGTGCTTCGAGCAAGTTTGTTTCCGATCAGCATACTCTGGATGGGCTGGCTTCCGCCGATTATATGAAGAGCGGCAATTCATCGTTCGACAAGCCTGGCGACAATCAACTGAATCTGCAGCTGAAGCGTCAATTCTCTCTTGTGACTGTGAAGATTGTCGGATATGATGATCAGTACAATAAAGAGAAAGACAAGATTTCTGATTTGAAAATTCATCTTACCGGGAGATTTTCGGACCCTGCTGAAGCTGTCAGTCCTTATGTCCTTGATGATCAGGGAAAAGAGCCGGATTCCGCGGCGGAAGGCACGATCGGTTGGACTTATTCGGCCATCGGCACCTCTCCAAAGGATAATGCGGACGGATCCGTGTTCATCGAGTTCATGATTGCCGGCAGGAAGGAGACTGTAACCGGGATCCCGACTCTCGAGGCCGGGAAGAAATACACCTTCAAGCTAAATGTAGGAAAGAGAGCGCTCGATTCAGGCGACATAACCGTCTCCGGCTGGGGCAGCGCTGTTGACCTCATTGACGGTGGCGGTGAACAGGATGTCGACGCCTGAAAATTCGAATGATGCCCGCCCGCTGAGGTCGCTGAGCTTGCCGAAGCGAGTTGTTCAAAATGAAATTATTTCAATGTATACCTTAAAATAATTTAGTATTTTTGCAAAGTATACTTTAAAATAATTCATTGCATGGATAAGCAGAGCATAAAGAGCATCATACTGGAAAAGCAGGCGGCCGTTCAGAACTACCAGCTGATACACAGGGACTTCGCCTTCGGAGAGAGGACCAACTACGTGCTGGTCGGACTCCGGAGGGCGGGGAAGTCCTGTTTGTTGTATCAGGACATACAGGACAGGATAAAGGCAGGCGAGATTTCGTCCCAGGATGTTCTTTATGTCAATTTCGAGGATGAGAGGCTGGCCTCTGTCAAATCGGAGGAACTCGGTGTGATTCTGGATGCCTATATGGAGCTGTACCCGGGCGGACAGCCGCTTGTCTATCTTGATGAGATCCAGAACGTTGACGGGTGGGAGAAATTTGCGCGCCGCCTTGCTGACTCGCAGTACAGGGTGATGATCACCGGCAGCAACGCCAAGATGCTGAGCCGGGAGATGTGTTCCACCCTTGGGGGAAGATACATCCCGAGGGAGGTGTTCCCGTTCTCATTCGGAGAATATCTCAGTTGGCACGGGGTGGAACCGGGTGACAACTGGGAGTATGACCAGCATGCCAAGTCTGTCATTGTCAACCAGTTCGAGGCCTATTTCCACGAGGGCGGCATTGCCGAGTCGTTTGGCCAGCCGGACAAACGGGAATATCTCAATGCCCTGTACCAGAAAATACTGCTCGGCGACATCGTGGAGAGGAACAGCATCCGCAATTCGAGGGTGTTCCGTTTCCTGGCCAAGAAGCTGGCGGACAGCGTGATGCAGCCGTGCTCTCTATCCAGGCTCAAGAATATGGTCAGGTCGACCGGGGAGACGATAAGTCTCTCGACAGTAAAGGATTACCTGGAGTACATGCAGGATGCGTACCTGTTTTTCCCGGTCCCGAACCTCGCCTCGCCGATGAGCGAGCAGATGACTCTCCAGAAAAGGTATATGGCGGACAATGGCATACTCAACCTTTTCCTCTTCCGGGGTGAAACGAAACTGCTGGAGAACATGGTGGCCGTGGAGCTGAACCGGCGTTTCCGGAACACGGCGGAGGAGACGCTGCTGTACTATTACAACAAGAACGTTGAGGTTGACTTCTGCGTCCCTTCGGCGCGCATCGCCATCCAGGTGGCATACAGCCTGGATGATGGCGCCACTTATGAGCGGGAGGTCGGCTGGCTGCAGAAGTTCCTGAAGGCTTTCCCGGAGTACCGGGGGCTTATCATCACCCGCGATACGGAGAGACAGATTGAGGCGGACGGCCGCACGATAGAGGTGGTGCCGGTCTGGAAGTGGCTGCTGCTTAATGGAATGGTTTTATGAAAGGTTGTGCGCTCATATTCGGTAAAGAAGCCGCTCCAAAGGCGCGGAGCGGCTCCTATGCGGATGGGGCTGCTGGACAGAGCCTCTGCCTACCGCTTGCGGTAGTGGGCTCTCACGAAAACCTTCCGTCTTCCGACCACTCTGAAATGGGCTCTGACGCGAACCGGTTTGCGAGCTGCTTCCTTGCACTCTGTGCAAAGGCGCTCTCCGAAGCTAAAATTGAATTGGATTTTTATTTCCATATAAGAAATAAGTTTTATTACTTGCTTGAGAGCTGGGAGCGGCTTGTCAAGAGTACGTCATCCGCATTATCTCAAAATAAAAGGAGCATCTGCCTTTGTTTTGGCAGACGCTCCGTTACTTCAGCCTTGGAGAGCGCCCAAAACTTTATGAAAATAAAAATCCACCACAAAGATAAGCATTTCTTCCGGAATTTCAAGTTCGACCATAACCAATATAGAAGCCACCCCAATAATCTGGAATGGCTGCTGAATGTCCTGAATATGAACGCAAGGTGATGATATTATGACCAGATTAAGACAGATATTATTGGTGGCCGGGGCGGTGTGGGTGACTGTGCTGGCGGCGGGGTGCACCAAGGAGGGGAGGCCGGCCACGGACTGGGAGGCTGACCCGGACGCGGTGCGCATCGAGGCCTCGGTGGGGACGGTCACCAAGACGAACCCGCTCGGCACTGAAGATGAGCAGACTAAGTTCAATAAAGGCGACAAGATCTCCGTCATCCATGTTTCCGCCAACAAGTTAGTCAACTATGTGCACGATGGAATCTCATGGGCTCCGGAGGGGGAGGATTACCTTACGTGGCAGACCGGTGCCGCGAACACTTTCCGTCTCCAGTATCCGTATATCGGCCATGAAAGCGACTTCGGCGAATTTTTCAAGGACCAGTCAACCCTTGAGAAGATGACCAGGTCGGATCTGATGGAGGCGGAAAAAGTTGAATACACCAAGATTCCTGGAAACAAGACTCTTTCGGCCGCGCTCAAGCGCAAGCGCTCTCTTGTCACCGTGGTGATTGCCGGGTTTGGTGATGAGCTTAGCTCCGAGGATGCCAAGGTCACGGACTTGAAACTGCATCTGTGGGATGGCGGTCAGGGAGATGAAATCATCACTGTGACCCCGTTTATCCGGGATGAGCAGGGTACTGCAAAGCCGGAAGGCACGGCAGGCCTGAAAGGATATTCCTATACGGCCATCGGGCGCAACGACTGCAAATATAGCGGTAAGCCTTTCATCACGATGACGGTGGCCGGCAAGACACTAACTGTCGCGAATCCTGCGGACATGGTGGTCGGCAAGCTCTACACCTACAAACTCATCGTGGGCAAGCAGACCGTCAAGATCGGAGGTGTCACGGTGGAGAACTGGACCACGGGCAAGCTCGACGGCAAGTTCGAAGCGGAAGTCGATGACTACAGCGAGTGGGACGGGAAGAAGGTCTCTTCCGGCTACACATTCTCGGGCAGCGGCACCTCGGAGAACCCGTACCTCATCAAGTCCGCAGCCGACCTCGCCGGCCTTGCTGCCAATGTCAATTCCGGCACCAATTATCAGAGCAAATATTTCAAGCTTGAAGCGAACATCGACCTTATGGGCCACGAATGGACACCGATAGGCACGAGAGGAAATTCTTTTTATGGAAATTTTGACGGGGACGGCAAGGTCATCACGAACTTGACCATATCGAATGCTACAGACTGTGCCGGTCTGTTTGGATTTGCTGACGGTACAATCCAGAACATTGTCTTGAGGAATGCGAGTGTCACTTCTTCCTCGACGGCGGCTTTACTTGTCGGAGGATCAGAAGGAGGTGTGATAAAATCCTGCAATGTTGACGGGACAGTACGCTCCTCTCGCGATAACGCTGCAGGAATTGTAGGACAGAGTTCGGAAGTTGAAATCTCGGATTGTGAAGTAAATGTCGAGTGTTATGGCGGTAACGCAACTGGTGGTGTATTCGGATCTAAAAATAATGATAGTTGGGACGTTGTTGTCAAAAACTGTACTGTGCGCGGACGCATTTTTGGCAAAATTGTGGGAGGGATTGCAGGAATGTTGCACGGCTCAGATGTGATTTCCGGATGCAAATCCTATGCGACATTGAGCCAGTTTGATAAAAAGAATTATACAACGGCTGGCGGGATTGCGGGAGAAGCTTATTATAAGTGCAAATTCGAAGACTGTGAAGTCTATGGCAACATAGACATAGAATGCGAGAATGATTCTGAATATTTTCCTCTTTCTGTGGGGGGGGCAATCGGCCGCGCTAGAGAAGTTACAATATCCAACCTTAAGTTTGAAGGCACGATGAATGTCAAGAGCATAAAGGAGGAAAAAGGAGTCGGTGCTGTCATCGGAGTTGTGGAAAACTCTCTCACGGTTTCCTCTGAATGCACATACAGGAAATCCGGCACCGGCACATTCCCGCCTGTCGGTACATGCCCGGAAGGAGTTGATATTTCTAATATCAAAGGAATCTGATGAATATGAGATATTTCAAGTTATACATTATCCCGGTGCTGGTGGCGGCCGTAGCGTCCTGCACCAAGGTCGAAGGACCGGAGGGCGGTGTTTCCCCGGAGGGGAGGGCTGTGAGCATCAGCGTCGGTGTTGATTCTCCGGCTGGTGGTGTTTCTGGCGTTGAGGCGGCAGTGGCAGGGCTTCCAGCCACACGGGCAGAAGGCTCGACCCCATATTCAGGGAGCACCCTCGGATTGTTTTTGGATTACGGGATTGATCCTATCGAAGGGAACCACCCGGACACGAAGCTCAATTATCTCTGGAGCAATGACGGCTCAAACAACTGGACCACGAAGGGCCAGATGCTTTGGGGCAAGTCTTCCGACAAGGTCGGGGTATATGCTTATGCCCCTTACCTTGATGGACAGGAGGATGCTTCCGGCGTGGTGTTTACCATCCCGACCGACCAGTCGGAGGGGCTTGAGGCGGCTGATCTGTTGTGGTGGTATCCAGGGATTGAGAACAACGCGAGGACAGACGTCACTGCCGGTAGTTTCACGGACGGCAGGATCGACATCGCATTCCGCCACGCCCTCATCAAATTGACGGTGAACTTTGAGTTGGGCACGCAGTTCGATGGTGAGAATATCTCCATCAAGGAGGCATGGTTCCACCAGTCTATAGATAAGGTGGCGATCAATTTTACAGGCTCTGGCAATAACAGCATCCCTTATGTCGGGATGTCAAGCACGACATCGAGCAATGCCACCAGCATCAAGATGCACAACTGCTCATCGGAGGGAAAGCTCTCCTGCGAAGTGCTGTTCTTCCCCCACAGTTTAACGAAAGATCTCAAACTGCTCACTGTCACCCTTTCCGATGGCCGTGACTATATCTTGACTCTTGACAAAGACCTCGGTTTGTGGGAACGTGCCACTGGAGGCTATGTCACAGGCGTTGCCTACGAGATGGCGGTAACTGTCGGTAAAACCAAGCTGGAGGGCGGGGTAATCACAGTCTCTCCATGGACCGACAAGGGCAGCCTTGGCGATAATTTCGGCACCGACGCGACCGAATATAGCGAATGGGACGGGACAGAAATAGCCACGGCTTACGCCGGGGGTTCCGGCACCTCGGAAGACCCGTATCAGATCGCTACAGCCGCGCAGCTGGCCTTCCTGGCGCAGGAGGCAAACAAGGAGGGCAGTGAATATCAGTGGGCGGAGACTCGTAAGTATTTCAAACTTACAGCAAATATCAATCTCAAGGGGCATGAATGGACACCGATAGGGTCGGAATCTCTGAGGTTCGCAGGCTCGTTTGACGGGGACGGCCATGTGATTGTCAATCTCAATGTCAAGGGGGCGGGCCGGTTTGCCGGGCTTTTCGGCTGGATACGAAACGGGGCTACTGTCAAGAACCTTGTCATCCGCAACGCTTCTGTCTCTGCGGTATCGCCGGGTAGCGAAACTCAAAATCCTGAGGCATATTCAGGAATCGTGGCAGCATACTGCGCAGGCGGTTGCACCATCTCCAACTGCAAGGTGGACGGCACGGTGACCAGCGACTACTGCGCCGGCGGCATCGTGGGATACTCTGCCAACGACTCCGCACCTTATAATGACGGGGCTATAACTTATTGCACCGCCGATGTCGTCTGCTCTGTCAGCGGCAGCAAGTCGGATTCCTATTGCGGCGGTATTGCCGGGCATTCGTGCGTCAAGATGTACGGCTGCACAGTCCGCGGCAGGATTGACGGCCCTTGTGATGTCGGCGGGCTGGTGGGCTGGCTTGGCACAGGTGGCAGTTTTGATTATCCTTTCAGTTATGTTTATGCCGATGTCGGCATTTCCAAGGTGGAACTCACTAATCTCTCGCCTTCCATCGGCGGGCTTGTGGGTTCGGCCTACAGTTCCGGCAGCAAGATATTCAACTGCTATATGAAGGGCAAAGTAAGCTGTGCCGAGGGGCTTGCGCTTGATGATGTCCAGTCGTTCTATATCGGTGGCATCATCGGCACGGCGCAGAATGTGGAGTTGGCCGGTTGCCATTATCGGGGCAGCATCTCAGTAGGCAAGCCTGCAAATGGAAAGCTTTACACCGGTTTTTTCATCGGGGAACTGATGTCCGGGGTCAAGGCAACCAACAACAACAGCTACCGGATTGACGGGGCGGCGGGGTTGCCTGTTTATGGGTATAAGGCCGATGGGGTTGATGACTCGGAAATTTACATCGAAGCTATAGAGTAATGAATATGAAGAAGTTATTATATATTATCGCGCTTGCCTGCACGGCTGCGGCCTGCTCGAAGTCTGAGCGGCCTGCGGGCGGGGGATACCCTGCGGACGGGGTTGTCCGGATAAGTCCCTCCGTGGCTGCGCCTGTGACGAAGGCTGGGGAGGGCACTGAGTTCAGCGGTTCTCGTCTCGGGCTTGGACTGTACTATGGTGAGAATGACAAGTACAACAAGTCAGCCCTGTGGAAGAAGGGTGCGGATGGCAATTGGAACTCCAGTTCTCAGCTGCTCTGGAAGAATGCTGAGGATGAGGTGGTGGTCTATGCTTACGTGCCGGATGACGGCGGTTCCGGTTACGATCAAGAGATTATAGCCCCAAGTGGGGGAATACCTTCCGACCAGTCTGCCGGGCTGGAGGATGCCGACTGGCTCTGGTATTCGGAGAAGATTGTGCCGGAGACGGCTTTGGTTGATGGCAAACTTAATGTCAAGATGAATCATGCCCTGCTCAAACTGACTGTCAATCTGAGCTTTGGCGATGAGTTTGGGGACACTGCACCTGAAATCAAGGAGGTCTGGCTCAACGGGACGATGCAGAAGGTTTCTGTCTATTATAAGTATGAGAAGAGAGGGCAATTTGCAATCCCTACTACTCAGTTGCCTAAGGACATCAAGATGCACAAGGCTTCTGACAATTGCTACGAGGCGATTTTCTATCCGTCCACGGGGCAGATGAAAGACGGGAAGATGCTGACTGTGGTGCTTAAGGACGGGCGGCAATACACTCTTACGCTTGCGGAGGATCTGGCTTTCGAAAAGTCGTCTGACGGCAATTACCTCGGTGGCTGCGCCTACTCGATGTCCGCTCAGGTAGGGAAGAACAAGGTGGAGCTTACCCAGATCAATGTTGATGGTCTGCCGGGCTGGGGGTCGGATGAGGAACTTAAATAATTGGAGGATATGAAGATGCGAAAGATGATATTGTTGGCGTTTGCCGCACTTGCGGTGGCTTCCTGCACACGTGGTCTAGATGAGCCTGCCGTCATTGGCGGCGATGAGATACGTTTTGTGGTGGGGGATTTTCCCGCGTTCGGAGGTCCCGGGACTCGCGTTGTGGGCACTGAGGACTCCGGTAAGACGGAGTGGGCCGCGGGGGATGAGCTGCTGGTGGAGCTTGGCAATAACAGTTATGGTGCTCAGTATGCCACTGTTACGTACAATGGGAACGGTTGGGGACTTACAAAAGGTAAGCTGGTTTACAAAGAAGGTGACCCTGCATACGTGCCTCATGTATATTATGCCCCTGGTTACGAATGGGGTTCTGATGGCAAGTTGGCATTGAAAGAGGGGGAGGTTGCAGGGGTGGATGAGTGCATTGAGGGTTAAGGAACGATTCCCGGTGGCGAGACAATAAAAGTCTCTTTTTCCGAGGCGACACGCAAGTATTCACGTCTGCGCATCGCTACCATTCCGGACGTGGATGTCGCTGTCTCGGTTCAATACTTTACCCCGGCTGGCTCTACGTCACAGGTTTCGACTACATACACCCTACATTCTGATGCCAATGGCAATGCCTACCTTTATGGCAGTTTTGCCGAGAACGCTACGGTGTCCGTGAAGTATGGCAATGCTGTTTTGGTCAGCTATACTTTTGGAAAGGCTTCCGAGGGTGGCAAGAGTTACGTCCTGGATGCGACTGTCGTCTCGTTGATGAGTCCAGAGGAGATTGACGCTGCCGGCCAGCCTTATAAGGGAAGTTCTGGACACAACGGGAGGCAATTTCTCGGCTATACGTTCAAGTCTGTGACCTGCGGCGACAAGACGCACTAGTTAGGGGAATGTTATTTTAAGCTCCCCCACCACCCGTCCCCGCTTCACCCCACCCAATCCCTGACCCCATCGGTCGCTGAGCCCGTAGAAGTGCCCGGCCCCACCGAAGCGCCAGACTCAACCTTGCTTCAAGATCCACTGCTTGAAGAACGGATCCTCCAACTCATAGTGGTCAGAATAGATAGCATAACCGTCTTTTTGAAGACGCTTCAAAGCGCTGTACACAGTGCTCGTCCGATGCTCGCCATCCACTAGGGATTTACCGCTGGCCAAGCGCTGAAGGATCCAACGGTTAGTTCGCTTGAACCCCATCCAGATTCGCTCATAGTCGAGAGAATGTGACACAACGATATGCTCGACCGCGGTCTTAAGGACATCTTCCGACTGCGGCTGTAAAACACCAATCTGCCACACGTTCGCTGCCAATTGTTGCGAGTAATAAGGATGGCACTCCGTGAAGTCCAGAATACTGTCAGCCAACACTTCACAAGATTCCGGAAAAACCTCGGAGAGTCTCTCCGAAAGGTAGCGATGAAAGTCCTGTCTTGGCAGTTTCCCAAGTCTCATCAACTCTCCGAAATGATAGAACGGTGATTTTTTGTTCTCAAATATCTCGGTCATCATGCTCTCTTGACTCCCCAGCAGGATGTAATTGATGTGTTTCTGCTCCTGCATAATGGAACGGAGCTGCCTATCCAGATTTGCCGCTATTTCTTTAATTTCTTGAAATTCATCCAGCACAACAATGAGTCTGTCCCTATCATTGTGTGCCTGCTCAAACAGCATTAAGACATCCTCTAGCAAGACCACATCAGGAGCACCTGCCTGGAACGACACATCCATCGCCCCTGTCACTGGATTTGTAGAGATAGTTGGAACTATCCGGAAATGAGCGAGCAGACGCCGTAGCCGCTCCATAGGATGAACCTTGAAAAATTCCCTGAGAAGTTTTGCGGACAAATCGGACACGGATGTCACGGTCTGTAGATTCAACATGATGCATTTTCGTCCGCTTTCTTTCACAGCCTTAGCAACGACACTGCTCTTCCCAAATCTTCTGGGACTAATCAAGATCAGATGGTTGGCACTCTTTATAAACTGCTCGATGTAAGCCACTTCATCCACTCTGTCTGTGAAATATTCGGCCTCCACGATGGTCCCGAACTTGAAAGGATTCTCCATATTACGACTTTTTTCGTTACGACTTTTTTCGTAACACAAAACTACCCCTTTTCTGTCAAACTTCCAAATCATAATCCCATGTTGTTCATCTTACACACCCGCTCGGATGGTTCGCCAAGCTCACCATCCGGTCCCTGAGCCAGCGAGGTTCCCTACTGTTGCTCCTGTCGGTCCCTGAGCCAACTGAGGCGCGCTGCTTCTCCCGCTGCCCGTTGTCTCACGACCTCTTTCCGAAAATGGTCTCAAGCACTCCTTGGGACACGAGGGTGACACGGCTTAGGGATGAAAGCGAAAAAGTCTTTTTGTCGCCCCATAGTTTCCGGGCGACCGCAAGCCTTTCCTCAAGGTTGGCCCTTGACGCTGAGGCCTTCCCGAACATATTCATAAACAACCCCTTGCCTTCGTCCCTCAATTCGCTCTCCTTCGCGGCCCGGAGATATTCACGAGAACATTCCATGTCGATTTCCGCCTCTGTCTCCCACATTGCATCTCCATTCGGCTGTCTCCTTTCCATCCCGTTGAAGGCGAACACCTGTCCCGTCCTCCGGATTATTGCCGTGAACCTTTAGAAGTTTATCCCTGTCTTTTGTCATGCAGTCCCCCTGCGATGTTTTTTCCTGCCTACCTATTTCTTCGGGATGGTTCAAAGCATGGTAGTCTATTGCCTTGCCGTTCCCCTGAAAGGCCTTTTTCTGCCTTTCCATTTCTTCGGAAGCATTCAATGCATGGTAGTTTCCAATTTTGCCGTTTCTCTGCAAGTTATTTCCTTGGGTGCTATTCGACACCGGATAGTATCTTGTCTTGAAGTCCCAATGAGAGGTTTTTTCTTGCCCGTCCATTTCTTCGGAGCCATTCGACACATAGTAATCGTAGAAGTCAGCCATAGTTCAGTACCTTTTTAATCCGCGTCATGAGTGAACGCCGCGATCTCGTTTCTCGTGCAAAGGTCGCAATCATTATCCGTTGAAGCAATTATTCCACGACTAAGTCGTGTTTCAGCCCTTTGGCATGCCTATGGGCTCGTTTTCATGGACAAGGCAGATTCCTTTTTTTTGTGAAAAATGTTGTCTGCAGAATAAGATCATGTGTGTTTCATTTCTGCGACTTCTTTTGCTTTTGCAGGTTCAGCAGCCACAATCAGCCAACGTCAATCCTTGTCTTGCTCCCCCTGTCCTACTCCCTACACCCACCGATGCTCCCTTACAGCCAGATTAAGGAATTCATCAAGGTGTCCGTTTCTCTCGTTCGGCCACCAAGCCAGTAGGAAGACCATCCGAAGCACCTGCTCCTTGCGGCCAAAGTCTCTTATTTTACAAACCACGCGCACAACAAGATGCCTCTGGCCACCTTCAGAGGCCGTTCACCGTGCTCGACCCTATTCCCGAAAGAGGGGGTCAGCCACATCACCATGCCTCTCACCCCTCTGCAAGTCACCTTATCATGCTCGTGGTCCGCGCAAAAGGATGAGTCGCGATTCAGCTCAGAGAACAGTGTAATAAAATAAGGTGTGATTCCTGCCCCGCTGCCTACACTATCGATTGGTTGTGGCTTCATGCGCCAGAATCTCTTTTCTAAAATGATCTTAAGCCTTGCTGTACGAATAAGGGTATATATGCTCCCAAACATATATTTTGGACGTGGCCCGGACACGGCTCAGGCTCATAAATGAAAGAAACACCGGACAGCTTAAACGCAAGCCATCCGGTGGGTTTGGAAACAATCCTCTGAAACGTGGAGTCTTGCGCTGAATGATGCAAGGCTGGATTTCAGTGAGATATAGCTGTTGTTGTCTTATACCCTCTGGCCGTAGGAACGGTCGGTGGTGTTGACGGTGATCTTGTCGCCCTGGTTGATGAAGAGCGGAACCATGATCTTGGCGCCGGTCTCAAGGGTGCACTCTTTCAAAGCGCTGGTGGAGGCGGTGTTGCCTTTGACTGCCGGTTCTGTGTAAGTCACCTCAAGGGTAACGTAGGTAGGAAGCTCGCAGGTGAGGCACTTCTCCTCGGGCTCTGTCACGAACATCATCTCGACGTGCTGTCCCTCCTTCATCAGGTCGGCGTTCTCAACGACATCGTGAGGCAGGTGGATCTGCTCGTAGGTTTCCTCGTGCATGAAGTTGAATCCGTCCTCGTCTGAGTAGAGGAACTGGTAAGGACGTCTCTCGACGTTGATGACATCGATCTTCATCCCCGCCGTGAAGGTGTTCTCAAGGATTCTTCCGTTCTCAAGGTTGCGAAGTTTCGTCTTCACGAATGCCGGGCCCTTTCCTGGCTTGACGTGCTGGAAATAGACTACCTGGCATGGCTTGCCGTTGTAGCTGATATAAAGGCCGTTTTTGAAATCTGCTGTTGTTGCCATAAATAACTATGTAATGAATTTTAAACTCCTTAAGCATGATTGCCAAATCTTGAGCGCCTGTTTTGATCTTCGGTTCAAGAGGTTGAAGCGCAATCATTTCGACCGCAAATTTAACTATTTGTGGATATTCCTGCAAAAAATTCTTTCCGAAGCGGAATTGCCGTCGATGGATTTTCCGTGTGCATTAAAGACCTGAGATCGCTTCCGCGACCTGTTCCAGCAGCCATCGCGGGGTGGATGTCGCGCCGCAGACACCTACTCTGTCGCCGTCCCTGAACCAACCCTTGACTAATCCCGAGGGATCCGAGATGTGGTAGGTGCGGGGATTACAGGACTTGCAAAGGTCGAAAAGCACCTTGCCATTGGAACTGGAGAGCCCTGACACAAAGATGATCGTGTCCTGCCGAAGAGAGAATTCCGCCAATTCCTTGTGCCGCGAGGCTACTTGTGAGCAGATTGTGTTGTGCACTGTCAGCCTTGACTGGGAGGATGTCGCGCAAGCCAGGCCTTCACGCGCATTGTCCATCGGCCGCCGAGCCTGCCGAAACGACTCCGAAAGCACGCGGCGGATCTCTGAATATTCCTCCGGGCTCTTGGTTGTCTGGGAGAAGATCTCCAGTGGCTTGTCAGCTTGTATGCTTCCGTCTTCAAGCGCGGAAAGCAGCATAGGCATGTTCTCGATCACGACGGCATCGCCACCGACCTGGCCCAGAAGGCCAAGGACCTCAGCGTGGCCGATTTTCCCGAATATTATGATCTGCCCTCCGACTGGCTTGACCCTTTCATAGGCCTCCCGGATGCTCTTCTGAAGCTTCAGCACAACCGGACAAGTGCAGTCAATGACTGTCAGACCAAGTCTGGCTGCCAATGAATATGTCTGTGGCGGTTCGCCGTGCGCCCTTATAAGAACAGTCCCGGACGCGGGGATATTCATAAGACTCTCCTTGCCGATCGTGACGAGTCCTTTCTTACAGAGCCGGTTCAGCTCCGCCTCATTGTGTACGATGTCACCCAAGGAGTACAGCCTGCGCCCCGGGTGCTCCTCCAGGAATTTCTCCGCCCTGCCGATCGCCCTGATTACTCCGCCGCAGAAGCCGGAGTGCCTTTCTATCTCAACCTGAAGGTTCATGGCACTACTCAAGAATTCCGAACTTGCCTTGCGCAAGGCCTTGGAACCAGACCAGTTCCTCGTGAAGGTTCATGTCCGAGTTGTCCAGCACGAATGCGTCGGATGCCTTGGTCAGAGGGGAGACTTCCCTGTGTGAGTCAATGTAGTCCCTTTCCCGGAGGTTGTCAAGCACATCCTCCATTCTCGGGCTCTGCCCTTTGGCTTTCATTTCGTCAAACCGTCTTTGCGCCCTGACCTCATCACTCGCGGTCATGAAAATCTTGACCTCCGCGTCCGGGAACACCGTTGTGCCGATGTCCCTTCCGTCCATGACCACTCTTTTCCTGCGTCCGAAAGCGTGCAGGCGCTCGTCAACATATTCCCTGACAAACGGAATAGCGGAGACCGGGCTGACGTGGCCGGACACCTCAAGCGTGCGGATCTCCTTTTCGATGCGCCTGTCTCCTATGAAAGTGCCTCCAGGCCCGAAGCCGAGATCCAAGCCGGAAAGGGATGCTTTCAGGCCTTCCTCATTGATGCCTCCGTTCTTGTCTATGAGCCCTTGTTCCAGGGCCATCAAGGTCACTCCGCGGTAGAGCGCCCCGGAATCCAGGTAGAGGAGTCCGAAATGTTCAGCTATCAGTTTGGCAAGTGTGCTTTTGCCCGTTGATGAGTAGCCGTCGATGGCTATGATGATGTCAGGTAGTTTCATACGGCAAAATTATCAAATTTTATGTAAAATTCCTTTTCATTTCCCTAAGAAAGAAATTAGTCCGATATTTGTATTGCGTATTGTCTTGTACAATCCATGGATTGTGACCGGGAACTCTTCTGGAACAGGAAGTTCTTTCGAAGAGGAAAGTTCACGTGATGAATAAGGATTAAGATGTGTTTCTATGAAGATACTGATTGTTGATGACGAGAGAGCCATCAGGAACTCCCTCAAGGAAATCCTCGGGGACGAGGGTTATGATGTGGATGTGGCCGAGGACGGGACGACCGCCCTCGCCATGGTGGACAAGGAACGGTACAATGTGATTTTCTGTGACATTAAGATGCCTGGAATGGACGGTACCGAGGTCCTGGAGAAGATGATTGCGGAGGGGATAGACTCCGCGATAGTGATGATTTCCGGGCACGGAGACATCGAGACAGCGGTGGAGTGCATCAAGAAAGGCGCTTTTGATTTCATCCAGAAGCCGTTGGACCTCAACAGGATCCTCATTACGATCAAGAATGCCTCTGAGAAGGCGACCATCATTTCAGAGAACAAGAATCTTAAGAAAAAGGTCTACGGCCAGAGAATGATAGGAGAGTCTGAACCTATCCGGCATGTCAGGGACATCATCTCTAAAGTCGCGCCTACGGATGCCCGTGTGCTGATCATTGGGCCAAACGGCTCGGGGAAGGAACTTGTCGCCAGAAGCCTTCATGAGCAGAGTGCACGGAGCGCGATGCCTTACATCGAGGTGAACTGCGCCGCGATACCTTCTGAACTGATAGAGAGTGAATTGTTCGGCCATGAGAAAGGAGCGTTCACCTCTGCCGTCAAGCAGCACAAGGGAAAGTTTGAGCAGGCTGACGGAGGAACTCTGTTTCTGGACGAGATCGGAGACATGAGTCTTGCGGCCCAGGCGAAAGTCCTGCGTGTCCTTCAGGAAAGGAAACTGTCTAGAGTCGGCAGCGACAAGGACATAACTGTGGACGTGAGGGTCATAGCGGCCACAAACAAGAATCTTCAGGATGAGATCGCCAAAGGTAATTTCAGGGAGGATCTTTACCACCGTCTCAGCGTGATCGTCATCAAGGTCCCTTCGCTGGACGAACGAAAGTCAGACATTCCGCTGCTTATAGAGTACTTTGTCAATCAGATCAGTACGGAATCCGGGATGCCTGTCAAAAAATTTTCTCCCGAAGCGGTCGGGTTGCTTCAGGAGAAATCTTGGACCGGCAACATCAGGGAACTCCGCAATGTTGTGGAGCGTCTTATGATCCTGGGGGGTGATCCTGTCAGTCCGCAGGATGTAAAGGAATATGTGAGTCCGATTCAATAGCCTTTTTCAACGTTGTGTCGACGTCGAGGTACATCTTGTAGAAAGCGTTTTCTCCAAGTTTGGAATAACGGCCTACGAGCGCGCGAAGTTGCGGGATGAGATAGCCGGATGTCTCATCCCATTCTTTTTGTGTGCATGTTATGCCATCTTTGGCGGAGGCATATTCACGGAATGAGGAGGGGATGTCCATCTTGTCGAGGGCCCTGTTGAGAGCCTCGTAGTCGCTTATTGCGGAGAGGGTTCCTTTGTACTTGTCGAACATCGCGGAAGCGAAGCGCATCTGGGTGGCTTTCTTGTTGCAAGCGATGAAGAACTTAGTCGCCCTTGTTGTGTCCAGAGGCACGAACACATCCGGAATTATGCCTCCGCCTCCGTAGACAGTCCTTCCTCCCACGGTCTTGAACGCCGCGGTCGAGTCGACCTTGATGCTGTCTGCGTCGTACATTTCCCCATCTGCGTAACGTTTGTAGATGTCGTACTGGTAGTCAGCCGAATACGGTTTCTGAATGCATCGGCCTGAGGGTGTGTAGAACCGTGCGACTGTCAGGCGCACTCCAGATCCATCATTGAAATAGATCGGCTCCTGGACAAGCCCTTTCCCGAAAGATCTTCTGCCCATGATCACGCCCCGGTCGTTGTCCTGGATCGCGCCTGCGAAAATCTCGCTTGACGACGCTGTGTTCTCATTGATCAGCACGGTGATCTCAATGTCCTGGAGCAGGCCCTTGCCGTCGGCCTTGTAGTCGTCCTTCTTGCGGTGAAGTCCCTGCATGTAGACAATCTCGTCTCCTTTCTTAAGGAACATGTCGCTGAGCAGCAGCGCCTGGTCGAAGTAGCCGCCCGTGTTGTCCCTCAGGTCAAGGATCATCCGTTTCATGCCTTCTCCGAGCAAGGATATGCTGGCTTGTGAGAATTCATTGAATGTCGTCCTGGAGAATTTGGAGAGCTTGACGTAGCCGGTTGTCGCGTTCACCATGAAGGCCGCGTCCACACAGTGCACAGGGATTTTGCCCCTTGTGATCTCGAACGGAATGTTTTCCTTGCCTCTTCCGACTGTTACCGTGACCTTTGTGCCGGCAGGGCCTTTCATCCTTCTGACCATGCTGTCCTGCGGAAACTTCACGCCGGCGATGTTCTGGTCTCCAACCTTCAGAATCCGGTCGCCTTGCTGAAGTCCGGCTTTCTCTGAGGGACCGCCCGAGATAACCTCCAGGACTATCGCAGTGTCATTAGGAACGTTGAACTGGATTCCTATGCCGTCAAAGTTGCCGGCCAGATCTGTCTCGGCTTTCGTGAGCTCGACCGGAGGCATGTAGACGGAATGGGGGTCCAACTCAGCCAACGCCGCCGTGATGGCCGCGTCAGTGACTTTGCCGACGTTGATCGTGTCCACGTAGTTCCTGTCGATCTGCTCGAGGATCAGATTCAGTTTGCGCCAGTCTCCGTATTGCACTCTGATCAGATCTCTTTTCTGCTGCAGCGCATTGTAAGTCACAGCGATAAGCACTCCGATGACAATTCCTGCCAAGGCTGTCCAGATTGATGAGATTCTTTTCATTCTAGTCTATTTTTTCAACTTCGACACCCGCTTTGCGCAGCAGGTCAACTCCATCAGTGAGGCGGTACTCATCTTTGTAGACAACCCGTTTGATCCCGGCCTGGATAATCAGTTTGGAGCACTCTATGCATGGGGACGCTGTCACGTAGAGGGTCGCTCCAAGGCTGCTGTTTCCGGATTTCGCGACTTTTGTTATGGCGTTGGCTTCGGCGTGCAGGACATACGGCTTGGTGACTCCGTTCTCGTCTTCGCAGATGTTCTCGAATCCGGAAGGTGTTCCGTTGTAGCCGTCGGAGATGATCATGCGGTCCTTGACCAGGATCGCTCCGACCTGTCTTCTCTTGCAGTAGGAATTTTTGGCCCAGACCTCGGCCATCTCAAGGTATCGCTGGTCGAATTTCTCCATCGTTTCTTACTTTCTTTGGTAGAGGTACCTCTTTATGCTTCGTTTCGGAGTTCTCTCAAAATCTTCCGGCATAAACTCTATCTTCTTGATCTTGGCGTAATTAGGAATCTCTTTGTTGATTTCGGGAAGTTGCGCTGTCAGCGTCTTTTCCAGATCCTCGCGGTTCATTCCGTCAAGCTCTCCCTGATGGTAGTCCGGGTAAACCAAGGCGGTCAGACCTCCATTGTCCTCGATCACGAGAGAGTCAACAACGTAGGCGCAGGCGTTGATCACCGACTCAAGTTCCTCAGGGTAGATGTTCTGGCCGTTCGGGCCGAGAACCATGCATTTGGAGCGGCCTCTGATGTAGAGGTAGCCATCCTTGTCGATGACACCCATGTCTCCGGTTCTGAGCCAGCCGTCCTCGGTGAACAGACTCTTGGTCGCCTCGTCGTTCTTGTAGTAGCCGAGAGCAAGATTCGGCCCGAAAGTCTGGATCTCCCCCTCGATGTTCTCCGGATCGGGAGAGTCTATGCGGATCGCCATGTTAAGGGCGGCTTTCCCGCAGGAGTAAAGTCTTTTGTCATTATAGTGGGCGTAGGTGATGATAGGCGCGCACTCGGTCATGCCGTAGCCGACCGTGTAGGGGAAGTCTATGTCCCAGAAGAATTTCTCTATCTCCTTGTTGAAGGCTGCCCCGCCCATGATGACCTCTATGAAGTTGCCGCCGAAGGCGTTCACGAGTTCTCCGCAGATCTTTTTCTGGATCATCTTGTCGATGACAGGCACCTTGAGCAGGGTCCTGATTCCACCTTTCTCCACAATCTTCTGGATCTTGGACTTGTAGACTTTCTCGATGATGAGAGGCACGGCTATGATTATGTTCGGTTTGACTTCGGCCAATGCCTGCATGATGATCTTCGGACTCGGAACCCTGGTAAGGAAGTGGACGTGCGCTCCGATTGCCATCTCAAAGAGGAACTCGAACATCATTCCGTACATGTGGGCTGAAGGCAGCATCGCCACGACATTGGTTGTGTTCCCCAGTTCAGGAAGCACATGCTTGGCGAACTGGATGTTGGAGCAAAGAGCCCTGTAAGGAATCATGACACCCTTGGAGAATCCGGATGTCCCGGAGGTGTAGTTTATCATGGCCAGCTCGTTGGCGGCATCCTTGTAATAGTTGAGATCCTCAGGCTCGAAACTGTTCGGGTGGCGTTTGCCGAAATATTCATTCATGTGCTCTCTGGCCTCGGTGATGCGTGGGACCTTTGAATAGAGGAGCTGGAACGTGTTGATCCGCACCACGGCGAACAGTCCAGGCATCTCATCGGCGCTGAGGCCTTCCCAGATCACATCGTCCACGAAGAGCACCTTGGCCTCGGAATGGTTGACGAGGTAATGAATGTTCCCGGGTTTGAACTCATGCAGGATCGGTACCGGCACGGCCCCGTAGGTCATTGTGGCCAGAAAACTGACGGCCCAGTTCACCTGGTTGCGCGCGCAGATGGCAACCTTGTCACCCTTGTGCAGGAAGCATTTCTCGAAAGCTATGTGCAGTTTCTCAATGCGTCTTGCCACATCCCTGTAGCAAAGGCTGACTCCCTGATAGTTCGAGAGGGCAAGCCTGTCCCAATTCTGTCTGAAGCTTTCCTCCAGAAGCTTGTTCACTGATTCGAATTTAAATTCGTCCATGTTGTCCTATTTTTATTTTCCTGGTTTGAAGGTCCTTTCCCTGCCGTCGTGGCAAACCCCGCAGAACCCTTTGTCCGTTATCTCAATCTTGCTGTCAGGCCGGATCATTCTGCCGCCTTCCCCCTTGACCAAGGCTTCCCCGCCTTGGAACGGAAAGATCATTGTCTGAGCCGATGTCCTGACCACCCAATATTTTTTACCGTTCCCTTCCAGAAGTTCCGGAAGGCTTTTTATAGTCTCATCCGCCGTTATCCCTTTCCACGAAGGAACCTGCTTCCCGTGCAGGTTATAATAACCTACGGTGTTGTCTGTGTGCAGCACCATCGCGGTGTAGCCTTTGGCTCCCGTGAAATCGTACACGGCGGGGCCGGCCGCAATTTTCTTGCCTGTCTCGGAAGGAAATCCGGAGACGAACCGTCCTAACCTGTCAATCAAATACATCTGTGAGCCGGCTGCGAAAAGGAACTGGATCTTGCCGTTATTGTAGTAATCGATTTCTTGTACGTAGCCGCAGATCTTCGACTTAAAAGGCACTCCCCAGACATCTTTTCCGTTCTCGTCCCTCAGGCAGATCGACAGATGGCTGTTCTGGTAAAGAGTGTTGGTCTTACCGGTGGCGCAGTTCCGGACATTGAACGGTCCTTGGGGCACCGTGACTGTCGTGTCTCTTGATGATGCGGGGACTGCTGTTCCTTTGCTGACCTCAATCCTGTCAACAGCCACATCCAGGGCCAGGCGCCCTCCATCTTGGCTGATGGACAAAGTGACAGGTACATACGCCGCACCCTTGAGGATGGTTCTGATTCTGTTCGCCAGCGTTGGGGCAAAGTATGTATCCAGCGATTCCGGATCTTCTCCGAGAGAATGGTAGGCCCATGCCCCGCAGTGTTTTTGTGGAACCCTGTCAAGACCTTCGGATTTGAATCTTAGGGTGAGCGGCTCTTCGAGAAAGCCTTTCTCTGAATATTTCTCCACACACTCCCGCGCTCCGATGACAATCCATCCCCCGACTAGTGCGCACGTGCTTTCATCCTCCGCCTTGAAGGCTTTTCCGAACAGGGTCTCGGCGAATTCCGGGCAGGACATCGACTTCAATTGCCCGGCCTTGTGCTTGTCCGCGGGCCTGATCAGAATCAAAGAACGGAAATTTTCCCCGAACCGCATGGATGCGACAGCCACCTCTCTGATGTTAAGGTTCAGTGCCCATTCCTCGGCGTTAATGCCTGTTTCTTTTTTTTGCCCGGAGAGCGAGCTTTCATACTTGCTCAGACCGTTCCGGGTGTCCAGATAATTCCGGTAGGCCTTTATGTAGGAAGTGATGTTCCCGATGGAGATGTCCAGGACCAAGGCCACATTCCCCGGCACGGCGTCCGTTATCTCCACCCCTGAGGACCCGGCGTGCCCGAGAACATTCAGATAGTATGACGGGTCGTTGTCAAAGAGCATCCCGCCATGCATCATGATTCCGGACTCTGACTGATCCTCTATGCTGAATGCCGTCCATTCCGCGAGTTCTTTTATGAATCTGAAAGACTTGCGGTCCTTCTTCGCCAAAAGTGTCCCGAGGACGTTGTCTGTGTAGGCGTTGGAGAAGAACAGAAGGTCATCTCCCGCTTGCTGCATTGTTGAGGTGATCTCGTTGAACCCTTGGGCTTCCATGATGTTGTGCCCTTCCTCCAGATGCCTGACTGATGAGTTTATAACGGTTTCTGATGATGAGATCAAAACCAGCTTCCCGTAGATTTTCGCGTGTAGTCTGGAAGATCCGGCGGCGGAGATCAGTCTTTTCAAGTCAGCAGTCGTGTCTGCGATCGCTTTCGCGGCCTCTATGACAAGAAGAGGCTGCATGTCTTTGCTGCAATGCACTGACATGATCGCAGGCGCTTTCCTTAGGCTTTGGAATTGGCCGGAGGCGATTTTGTCGAACTTCTCAGATGTCAGTTCTCCAAAGATCGTCAGAGAATCTCCTATGATCTCGCATGCACGTCCGAAATTTTTGACGCAGATGACTACCGCCGCGTCCGAGGGAACAGCTTTAATAAGTCTGTGACGTTCCGCAAAATGCGACTCTTCAAGCTCTCCATGATTGTCATCCGGCCTGTGGTACAACCTCACAACCGCTATGGCTATCCCTGCGATCAGGATGGCCGCGGCTGCGATCAGTATGGTCAAGGCCTTCTTATTCATGGGCTCAAATAATTCTATTGCGCTACGAAGAGGTATACTATGTTTCCTGCCTGTCTTGCCGGAGCTGTGCCAGAGGCCGAGAACCGCGAAAGTCTTGCGGCGCGCACCGCAAAGTCCCTCAAGCATTTGTCATCTGATGAAGCTTCATCATGCACCTTGGCGTTAAGTACCCTTCCGGAGGGATCGACAGTGATGATCACAGTGACATGACCCGCCCCAAGGCATCTGTAGGCCGGAATTGACAGCCTGCTTGCCTTCCTTCCATCAAGTTCATAAGAAACAACCGACGGACCTTTGTAGGAGGACGCTTTGGGTGTCTCCTTTGGTTGGCTTGGCTTGCTGACCGAGGCGTAATCCTCGTCCGGCTCATCAAGCCTTGGACCGTCTTTCAATTCCTTGGCCAATTTCTCGGCTTCCTTGTAGAGTTCCTCCGCATCGGTGTTGCGGTCATCCTTGAGAGCGCCCCTGTCCACCGCGACATTTTTGATCGGGACTCCTGAGGCTTCGGCCAGCATACGGTCAAGCCTTTCGCTTACCTTTTCCTTCAGGTCGCGCTCGGCCTGCTCTTTCTCGACTTTCTCTTGTTTGGAGAAATCTAGCACAAAAGTGTTCTCCCTTTTAAGTGCAGACGAAATCTGGCAGACAAGCAACACGATGATCACCGTCAAATGGAATATGACGGTGATGTAAAGTCCTGCTTTGTCATCGCTCTTCATTGCTTCAATGAATATCTTTGCCTGTTTCTTTTTGTTTGCCGGTTATTTGCCGGAGGCCTGTTCTCTAAGTGATTTCTCTATCGTCGCCGTGATGATGTCGATCGCCACTTTGTTGTGCCCTCCCTGCGGGATGATTATGTCGGCGTAGCGCTTGCTTGGCTCGATGAACTGCAGGTACATTGGTTTCACGGTCTTCGTGTAGCGCTCGATGACTGTCTCAACCGTCTTCCCTCTCTCAAGGATGTCCCTTGCCATGACCCTCATCAGCCGGTCATCGTCATCAGCGTCAACGAAGATCTTGATGTCCATCTGGTCGCGTAACTCCTTGCAGGTGAACACCAGAATCCCCTCAATGATTATGACCTCCGCCGGTTCGACGGTCACAGTCTCGGTTTTTGACCTTGAGCATGTGATGTAGGAATATACCGGCTGCTCTATCGCTTTTCCGTTTTTCAGATCCTTCAGCTGCCTGCACAAAAGCTTGAAGTCTATGGCGTCCGGGTGGTCGAAGTTGATCTGCTGCCTCTCTTCCATTGGCAGGTGGCTGGAATCCTTGTAATAGGAATCCTGTGGAATCACCACCACCCTTTCCTTCAGTTTCTCGGTAATCGCGTTGACGACTGTTGTCTTCCCTGAGCCAGAACCACCGGCTATTCCGATCACTAGCATATTCGCAATTATTAGAATTCCGCGTTTTTTGGGGTCCTTGGGAACGGGATCACGTCCCGGATGTTCGCCATGCCTGTTACGAAAAGCAGCAGCCGCTCGAATCCAAGTCCGAATCCGCTGTGAGGTACGGTCCCATAGCGGCGTGTGTCGATGTACCACTCAAGATTCTTACGGCTCATCTTAAGATCATCGATTCTCTTCTCCAATTTTTCCAAGGAGGCCTCTCTCTCCGAACCACCTATGATTTCTCCGATTTTCGGGAACAGCACGTCCATTCCGCGCACTGTCCTTCCGTCATCGTTCTGCTTCATGTAGAATGCCTTGATGTCCTTTGGAAAGTCCGTGAGGATCACCGGCTTGCCAAAATGCTTCTCGACGAGGTAGCGCTCATGCTCGCTCTGGAAATCGGTTCCCCAGTGGACAGGGTATTCGAACCGGATTCCGTTTTTGACCGCCTCCTCAAGGATGCGGACAGCCTCTGTGTAGGTTACTCTTTCGAAAGCTGTCCCCAGAACGCTCTTCAGTCTTTCTATCAGGCCTTCGTCGTACTTGTCGTTGAGGAACCTAAGATCATCGGCACAGTTGTCAAGCGCGTACTGCACGAGGTGCTTGACGAACTCTTCCGCGAGAACCATGTTGTCGTTGATGTCGTAGAACGCCATCTCCGGTTCGATCATCCAGAACTCTGCCAGGTGTCTTGGAGTGTTGGAGTTCTCGGCTCTGAAGGTCGGCCCGAATGTGTAGATCTCGCCGACCGCGGTAGCTCCAAGCTCACCTTCGAGCTGTCCGCTTACGGTGAGGCTGGTCTTTTTGCCGAAGAAGTCCTTGCTGAAATCCACCTTCCCGTTTTCCTTTTTCGGAACGTTCTCAAGGTTGAGGGTGGTCACCTGGAACATGTCTCCTGCGCCCTCGGCGTCCGATTCTGTGATAAGAGGGGTGTTAAGGTAGACGAATCCTTTGTCGTTGAAGAATTTATGAATGGCGAAGGCCATCGCGTGGCGGATTCTCAGCACAGCTCCGAATGTGTTTGTCCTCAGGCGCATGTGGGCCACTGTGCGGAGATATTCAAGAGAAGTGTTCTTCTTTTGGAGCGGGTACCTCAGAGGATCACATTCTCCGAGAACTTCAATCTCCTTGGCCTGTATCTCAACCGCCTGGCCGCTTCCGACTGATTCGATCAGATTGCCGGTAACGCTTATGCTTGCGCCTGTTGTGATCCTGGAGATCAGAGACTCCTCGAAATTCGCCATGTCGGCCACAACCTGAATGCTATTTACTGTCGAGCCATCGTTGAGGGCGATGAACTTGATCTGCTTGTTACCTCTTTTAGTCCTTACCCAGCCTTTTGCGAGTACTTCCTGGCCGGGAGCCGCCTTCAGCAGGTCTTTCACTTTGATCCTCTGTATCATTTTTTCAAGACATTTGATTCTATCTCACAAAGGTAGTATAAAAAACAAAAAAAAGAAAGGGACTGACCTCCGTCACTCCCTCTCTCTCATGCATTTCAAGAATGTTTACTTTTTCTCTGCCTTTCTGGCAGCATACATGATCTTCAGGGCGGAGCAGCGCCTGAGCTCCTGCTTCACGTCCGTCACTATACCCATTCTTGCGTCTTCGTCTGCCTTGATTGAGACCTGCATCAACTGGCGGTCAGCCTCGCTCATCGCGTCGCGCTCGGCGGCGATGAAGTCGCGGATGTCATTTGTGGTCTTGAAAGAGTCGTTCAGCTGAATACGTGCCTCGGTTCCGTACTGGCTCTGATACTGAGCGGTCGGGGACCCGATGTAGATGTATGAGGCCAAATCCTTTCTCTCAAGCTTCGCGACCTCCGTCGCTTCAGGGAGTCTTACCCTGACCTTCACTTCCGTGGAACGGAGCTGTGAGGTCACCATGAAGAAGAACAGGAACATGAACACTATGTCTGAGCTGGTTCCCAACTCCGGCATCTCTTTTTTACCGCTTCTTTTGAAATTAGGCATTGTCTTGTCCTCCTGTTTTACTTTTTGGTGATGTCCTTAGGCTCGGCCTCGGAAATGTTCTGTGGAATCGCTTCCCTGACGATCTTCTGCTGTTCTTCGTCAATGAATGCGTATGCCTTGCCGAAGTTCTGTTTGCTGAAGTCATCGCGGACCTCATTGATGGCTTTCACGAGTTCGTTCTGAACTGCGATGTAGGCCCTGTAGCTGGTACCACGGTCATTCTGAAGGGAAATGACTCCTTTTGAGACAGGATATTCACCGAAACCCTCGATGTTCTTGTTCTCCCTTTCCGGAAGGTTCGGGTCGTTGTTGGGATTGGTGATGAATTCCTTGATCTTGTCTTTGAGCTGGCTAACATCCATAATCTGGTCACCGGCATACAGTCTGTCGGAAGAGTTGATCTTCACGATCATGATGTTTCGCTTGTTGATCTTCGTGTCTTCCGTCTTCTGATTCTTGTCAGGCATAGGAGGGAGACGGCGCTGCAGACCTGACTGCTGGTCCATTGTGGACGTCATCAGGAAGTAGCAGAGCAGAAGGAACGCGATATCGGCTGTCGATTGAGTGTTCAGTCCCGGTGTTTTTCTTGCCATAGCTAGATGTTATTTGTTGTTGATCGCGTCTCTGACGGCCCCCACGATGATGGCGACAATGGCCGCGCCACCGAGGACGTAGGTCAGAAGAAGCATTGTGTCGGTCAGTTTCAGCCACTGTGTGCTTGGCTGCGTCTTGACATTGAGTGCCGGAGCGCCCGATGAGAGCACATAGGCCAGGACAACCAAAACCGCTATTCCGACCACTACACCGGCGGCCTTGAGCAGGTCCTTGGGGTTGTTCCTGCCGGTAATGAATATTGAAAGTCCGATCCAGATAGCCACGGCTGCGATGAACAGCACGTAGGTGTACCTGAGGAGAAGGTCAATGGCGGAACCTCCGTTGGCGAAGGCCAGAACACCAAAGACTATACCCAGAAGACCCAATACCCATCCGGTTATTTTGAATATCTTATTCATTATAATCAGATTCTAAAAAATTGTCTCTACAAATTATTTCTTCTGGTTCTTTGCAAGAACGTCAACGAGATCGATGGATGCGTTCTCCATGTCGATGGAGAGGGCGTCGATTCTGGAAAGAATATAGTTGTAGAACACCTGGAGAATCATGGCGACGATAAGACCACCTACTGTAGTGATAAGGGCGACCTTCATACCTCCGGCGACGATGTTAGGGGAGATGTCACCGGCAGCCTCGATGGCGTCGAAGGCCTGTACCATACCGATAACTGTTCCCAAGAATCCGAGTGAAGGGGCAAGGGCGATGAACAGGGCGATCCAAGAGAGGTTGTTCTCCATAAGGCTCATCTGAACGCCTCCGGCGGAAGTGATTCTCTTCTCGACAACATCGATTCCTTCATCATAGTGATTGAGACCATCGTAGAAAATGCTGGCGACAGGACCTTTGGTGTTGCGGCAAACGTCCTTGGCCTTCTCAACGCCGCCCTGGGCGAGAGCGGTCTCAACGTTCTTGATAAGCTTTTTGGTGTTTGTCTTTGAGAATGAGAGATAGAGGATTCTCTCGATGGCAAGGGCAAGACCGATGATGAGACAGAGGAGGATCATTGACATGAAGCCCGGACCTCCCTGGATGAAGTAGGTCTTGATCTGCTGGTGCATAGGAACGTCCTCTCCGGTACCCTTGAGGAGATCCTCGGCGGACATTGGCTGTGCAGGGGCGGCAGCTTGTTCTGTCGCGGCCTTGTCAGCGGCTGGCTGATCCTGAGCGGATGCGATGTTCGCAGTGAAGGTGAGAACACCTGCTACTGCCAAAAACATGAAAAACTTTTTCATAACTGTTTTTGTGTGTTTAATTTAATTGATAATGTATTAAATAGTTATCTTTTCTTGTGATTCCGGGAAGGCAAAAACCTTCTACAAAACCGTTGCAATTTACTAAATTATTTCCAATTGACAATAATTATAAGGAAATTTCTCCTTGGAGGTTGTCTCCGAGGCAGGATTTCACCAGCTCGTTGTCTGTGGTTTTCCCCATCAGGTAGAACAGTTTCGCAAGCGCGCTTTCCGTTGTGATGTCCGCTCCGGAGACAACGCCCGCTTTCTCAAGCGCCTTGCCTGTGGCATAGATGTCCATGTTTACAGTTCCTGACAGACATTGTGTTACGTTCATCAGAACCTTTCCCGTCCTTGACGCCTTCTTGACAACCTCAAGGAACCATTGGCGTGAAGGGGCATTGCCGGAGCCATAGGTCTCTATGATGGCGGCCCTTATGTCGGGGGCGCAGAGGAAATAGGTCATGACCTGCGGGGTGATTCCCGGATGGACCTTGAGGATCGAGACGCGTGTGTCCAGCCCGGTGCTGATTCTCAAAGGTTCGTGCCAACCCACCGGCTTTCGGATGACGCTGTCGTTGTACTTGATGCTGATTCCCGCTTCGGCCAGGGGCGGGCAGTTGGGAGAGCGGAAAGCGCTGAAGTCCTCCGAGCTGACCTTTACGCTGCGGTTGCCCCTCAGCAGCGTCGAGTTGAAGAATATGCTTACCTCCGGCACCCGTGGATGTCCCTCTGAATCCTTGGCGGACGCTATCTCGACAGCCGAGATGAGGTTCTCCTTGCCGTCGGTCCTGGGAACTCCTATCGGAAGTTGACTGCCTGTGAAGACGACGGGCTTTGCAAGATTCTCAAGCATGAAGCTCAAGGCGGATGCGGAATAGGCCATCGTGTCTGTCCCGTGAAGGACGACAAAGCCGTCATATTCGTTGTACCTTTCCTGGATCAGCGATGCGAGTGACTGCCAGAAAGACGGCTCGACGTCCGAGGAGTCGATCAAGGGGTCGAAAGTGTAGGAGTCTATCCTAAGGGCGAACTTCTTGATCTCCGGCACTTCCTCCAGAATCTGGTGGAAGTCGAACGGCTTGAGTGTCAGATCCTGAGGATCCTGCTTCATTCCGATCGTGCCTCCCGTGTAAATCATCAGAATGGAAGATCTTATCATAATCCGAAAAGTTTTTTTGCGTTGTTGGAGGTGGTGCCCGCCACCTCCTCTGTTGTCACGTTCTTCAGCTCCGCGATCTTCGATGCTATTATGGGGAGGTACGAGCTTTCATTTCTCTTTCCCCTGAAAGGAGCGGGAGTGAGGTACGGGGCGTCTGTCTCGAGCAGGATCCTCTCCAAGGGAACTTGTCTGACGACGTCGGCGAGACCTGCGTTCTTGAAGGTGACCACGCCTCCGACACCAATGTACCAATCACCGAGTCTCTGCAGCTCCACGAAGGATTCGAAGCTGCCGCTGTAGGCATGCATGTTGCCCCTCAATCCCTTGTGGCTCCGCAGAATGTCGAGGAAGTCTCCCATCGCGTCGCGCAGGTGGATGTTGACGGGCAGCCCCTTTTCCGCCGCGAAGTCAAGCTGCCATTCGAGAGCGTCCTTCTGCTCCTGCGCGGATTTCCTGCCCTCGTGGTAGTCCAGTCCGATCTCTCCTACGGCCACGACAGGCTTGCCGCCGCCTTTTTCCCATTTGTCCAGAAACCGGGTCATCTTTTCCGCCTCGGAGCGCCAGTCCGCTCCGACAGATCCAGGGTAGAGGCCTATCATGGGCAGCAGGGAATCGGGGTGGCGTTCCACGAGCGCGAACATGGCAGCTCTCTCCGTGCTGTCTATGTCTGGCTGGATCATCACCTCGACTCCGGCTTCCTTCGCCCGGGATATGTAGGCGTCCTCTTCCCCTGAGAAGGCTTCGTCGCTGATGTGGCAATGTGTGTCTATGAGAAACATGGCGCCAAAGATAGTGAAATCTGGGTGAAAAGAGTAAAACTTCATGTGGCGGGGTGATAAAAAACAGAAATATTCAAAAGAAACGAAAATGGTTTGGCCTCTTACCCCCGGAAGATTCCAAAAAGGCTCCATCTTTCGCGGTGCTTTCCCTTTGAGAGGAGGGCGTAATTCTTTGTGTATGGAAATGTCATTTGAAGAAAGGGCCGCGCTTTGCGCCCTGAACAGGATTTTCGGCTTTGAACCGAAGGTAGGAAGGAAATTGGTCGAGACGATGGGCGGTTCGGTTGCGGTTTTCCGAGATCCGGACGTGGCCGCTGAGATCCTTGGTTCGTGCGGCAGGAGCCGGTACTCTCAGGGAATCCGCTACACGGCGTTTGAGTCGGCCGCGATGGAGTTGGAAAGGCTTGATAGGGAAGGAGCCAGGTTTATCGGCATCGATGAGGCAAGCTATCCGGCTTTGCTGCTGGAATGCGAGGACCCGCCCTTGGGTCTTTATTTTAAGGGAATATCCCCGCCTGAGGAGGTGTTCAGGGATCTCCCGCAAGTCGCCGTGGTTGGAACCCGCGGTATGACCCACTATGGGAAAGACTGGTGCCGGCGGATAGTCAGTGCCATGGCACGTGCGAATGTCAAGCCTTTGGTGGTAAGTGGATTGGCGTTGGGCGTGGATGTCACCGTGCACCGGGCCGCGTTAGAAGAGCGGATCCCTACCGTGGCTGTGATGGCAACGGGAATCGATGGCATTTATCCGTCGCGGAACAGGGATGTGGGAGAAGCGATCGCATCGACCCGTGGATGCGCCTTGGTCACCGACTATCCTCCCGGAACAGAGGCTGTCAGAATCAATTTCCTGCGAAGAAACAGGATCATCGCCGGTATGTCTCGCGCCACGATACTTGTCGAGTCGAAAATCAGGGGAGGAGGGATGATGACGGCTCGCCTGGCGGCATCCTACGGCAGGGATGTCTACGCGCTGCCTGGGAGAATGGACGATCCGGCGTCGCAAGGATGCAACCTGCTGATACGAGAAAATCTTGCCGAGCAGCTGGGCGATCCGGGAGAATTGGTGTCCAGGCTTGGCCTTGGCAAGGCCGGTCCGCGCCCCGATTATGATTTTAAAGGAGAGGTTGAGGCTTGCTACAAAGGACAGATCCCTGACAATGAGTATGAGGACATGATGAGACTGGCGTTGACCGTGAAAGGGCATCGTGGCATCTCCCTTGACGAATTGTGCGAGAAGCTCAGGTGGACCTACAGCCGGGCCAGCCGGTTGTCCGCCACCTTGGAATGCGACGGCTTCATCACCGTTGACCTGCTGCAGCACTGCTGGCCTTTGACCCGAAAGGGATAGTGTCACACGACGAGCATCGCGTCTCCGTACGGCCCGAAACGGTAACCCTCGTCAAGCGCGACTTTGTAGGCGTTCATGACGTGGTCGAATCCTCCGAACGCCGCCACTGCCATCAGCATGGTGGACTCGGGAAGGTGGAAGTTTGAGACAACCGCGTCCGGAACCGAGAACTCGTATGGCGGAAAGATGAACTTGTTTGTCCATCCATCGTAAGGCATCACCTCATGCGTTGTGGTCACGTAGGTCTCAAGGCCTCTGAGTACGGTCGTGCCTACGGCAAGAACCTTGTGCCCGCCGTTCTTTGCCCTGTTGATGATCTCGCAGGCCTCCGGGGTGATGATCAATCTCTCGGAGTCCATCCTGTGCTTGGACAGATCCTCCACGTCCACCCTTCTAAACTGGCCTATGCCCATGTGCTCTGTGATGAATGCTTTGTCGATGTCCTTGAGAATCATTCTGTTGAATAATTCCCGGCTGAAATGTGTACCTGCGGCCGGGACGGCCACGGCGCCTTCGTTCTTCGCGAAGATGGTCTGGTAGTTCTCGTTGTCCTCGAGGGTGATCTTTGACTTCACCCATTTAGGGACCGGAATCTCGCCAAGGCTGAAGAGTGATTTCTTGAATTCCTCGTAGGGGCCGTCGTAGAGGAATCTCAAGGTCCGTCCCCTTGAGGTTGTGTTGTCTATTACTTCCGCCACAAGGCTTTGATCCTCGCCGAAATAGAGCTTGTTGCCAATCCTGATTTTCCTGGCGGGGTCCACAATCACATCCCAAAGGTGCTGCTCGCGGTTGAGTTCCCTGAGGAGGAACACCATGATGTCCGCGCCGGTCTTCTCCTTTTTTCCGTAGAGACGGGCGGGGAACACCTTCGTGTCGTTGAACACAAATGTGTCGCCTTTGCCGAAATAGTCGATGATGTCTTTGAAGATCCTGTGCTCGATCTCGCCCGTGTCCTTGTGGACAACCATCAGGCGGCATTCGTCACGCCACTTTGTCGGTTCCTGAGCCACACGTTCCTTCGGAAGAAGGAATTGGAATTGCGAAAGTTTCATATTCGATAACAATCATTACTGTCTATCTTTTATTATACGGGACCGGCTGCTGGAAAGTTTCACAGTCATAGAACATCCTACAGCTTGGCCTCCCTGAACACCTCCACGATGGACGGATAGGTGTTCTTAAGGTATGGCGAAAGTCCCGACCGGGCCACCCAAACCGCTTTTGTGATGTCCTCGTCCCGTTGCGGGGTAAGGTCGACGGGATCTGTGTACAGCATGTCATACCACCAGGTGTGCTTGAGATGCCATATTCCGTCGCGGCGGTAGCAATGGTCGGTCACGCAGATAAGTCCGCGAAGCTCCAGGTCCCCGACTCCGGTCTCCTCCTGGACCTCGCGAAGGGCCGTCGCCTTGATGTCTTCCCCGGCCTCTTGGTGCCCTTTGGGAAGATCCCAGAGCCCGTTTCTGTTTATCAGGAGCACATCCTCCCTCCTGTTGGACACAAGCCCGCCGGCGGCGTTGACCACCTTGAATCTGGCGAGAAATTCCTTGTACATGCCTTCTGGATCGCAGGTAGGGATGTAGATTCTCGCAAGTGTGTCTGAGGTCTCGAATATGTTCACGATCGATGTGAAGTCAGGATCTTTTCCGAGATGAAGCTCGATCGAGTTCGGGTCAGACAGCGCCTGCTCGTTCGGTGAGCAGATGGCAAGGCATCTTTTTTCAAGGTAAATCTTATGCATCCCGTAGGTACGATTCAGAGTAAAACCACTATATTTGTAAAATACATGCAAAGTTAACAATCATTTTCAATGAATATGGAAATCATGGACAGAAAACTTGCTTCAGGGCTGCTTCGCATCAAGGCGGTGCTGCTTCGGCCTGATGATCCGTTTGAGTGGGCTTCCGGCTGGCGCTCGCCCATCTACTGTGACAACCGCAGGATCCTTTCAGATCCGGGGCTCCGCTCAAACGTGGCGATGTGGCTCGCCCAGGCCGCGGCCGATGAATGTCCCGATGCGGAAATCGTTGCGGGTGTGGCCACAGGAGCCATCGCCCACGGTGTCTTGGCCGCGGACAGAATGAATAAGCCTTTTGTCTATGTCCGTCCAAAGCCAAAGGACCACGGGACCGGTTCCCAGATCGAGGGTGTTCTTCCCGAAGGCGCCAAGGTCGTGGTTGTCGAGGATTTGATATCAACGGGGATGAGCAGTCTGGCCGCCGTCAGGGTCTTGCGTGAGGCGGGGGCGGAGGTGCTGGGCATGGTGGCGATCTTTACCTATGGGTTTGACCTTGCGGCGGAGCGTTTCAAGGAGGAAGGAGTGAAGCTCAGGACTCTCTCCTGCTATGACGCCCTCATTGAAGAGGCGACCGCGACAGGGTATGTCAAAGAGTCTGATGCCGAGGTTCTGCGCCAGTGGAGGCGGAACCCTTCGGAATGGAAAAAATAACTTCATATTATGGCGACTGAAATCACAAGTAAACACGGGTTGGTCTCAAAGCAACCGTTCGAGCTGTATATGGCCTTCGTGGACATGCGTAACTTCCTCCAGTTTCTGCCGGAGGACAAAAAGGCGGGTGTGGAGGCTGATTATGACACGATCTCTGCCACGGTGCAGGGATTCAAGATCGGAGTGATGGTGAAGAACAGGACTCCGTACTCAAGCATCGAGTTCATCGACAACGGGGCCCCGTTCCGGTTCGGAGGTACGTTGCACTTTGACGCCGTGCCGAACAATCCGTCAAAAACGGATTTTCACATAGAATTCCATGCTGAGTTGAATCTGATGATGAAGATGATGCTTGGCGGGAAGATCCGCGAGGCCATGAACAAGTTGGTGGACGGCCTCGTGGCGATGTCTGAGGGCAGGATGCCTGAGGGGATCGATGAGGATACGCTCCGGAAGATGAAGGAGAAGTTCGGCGGAAACCAGTAGATGCTTGGTTTGGACGACATCAGGTTTCGGGACATCCTGGTCAGGGCGATAGGGCAGGATCGATCCGGAATCGCGGCGGAGGCTTTCCATCGGCCGGCTTCGGTGTCTGTCAGGATTAATCCTTTCAAAGTGGATGATCCTGAAAGATTCGCATTGGAACATTTTGGCGGAGATGTCCAAAGGGTTCCGTGGAGTCCGTTCGGCTTCATGATCGGCGAGAGGCCAAAATTCACGCTGGATCCTTTGTTCCATTGCGGGTGCTATTATGTGCAGGATTCTTCCGCAATGGCAGTCGGGTGCGTGTTCCGGGATGTCCTTGCGCGTTTTGGAGAATGTAAAAGGCCGCTCAGGGTCCTGGATCTGTGTGCGGCCCCGGGGGGGAAAAGTACGGACATGGCAGCCTCGCTGCGGAAGACGTTCGGGGACAATTTCATCCTTGTCTCCAACGAGGTCATGCGCTCAAGGGTTTCCGTCCTTGCGGACAACATGGCTGTTTGGGGGGATCCGAACGTTGTCATCACAAGCGTTGACCCAAAGGCTTTTGCAACGTTGGAGGGCTTTTTTGATGTCATTGTGGCCGATGTGCCCTGCTCGGGCGAAGGGATGTTCCGCAAGGATGCCAAAGCTGTCCGGGACTGGTCGGAAGGGGTGGTCAATCTCTGTTCGGCCAGGCAGAAGAGAATTCTGGCCGATGTCTGGCCGTCGCTCCGACGTGGCGGGGCGCTGGTCTATTCGACATGCACGTTCGAGGAGGCGGAGAATGATGATGTCCTGGAATGGGCGGCGGACGAGCTGGGCGGCGCAATTTATGAATATCCCTACGCGACCCTTCCCGGTGTGGTCGCGATGAGGACCGGCGGATTGCTTGTCCCGGGATTCGTCAAGGGGGAGGGCCAGTTTGTCTCGGCTTTGGTCAAAAACACCGGGGTGGAAGATTCAAGACTCTATGGAAAACGGTGCGCCGGGATGACCGAAAAGCGGAAAGGGAACCTGATCATACATATTCCCGAGTCAATTTCCCGCGAGGCCGAGGCTCTTGAGCCGTTGCGTCCTGTCCAGTCGGGAGTGGCCATTGGCGAGTTGAAGGGGAAAGACCTGGTCCCATCGGCGGACTGGGCTTTGAGCCTTGAACTTCCGGAAGGGAAGTACCCTGTGGCGGATCTGGACAAGGAGACTGCACTGAGGTTCCTGCACCGTGACGGCATATTCTTGGACGGGGCTCCAAAAGGGTTTGTCTTGGTGCGTTTCGAGGGTCATCCGCTCGGATTCGTCAAGAACCTTGGAAGTCGTTGTAATAATCTGCACCCACAAGGAAGAAAAATTAAAATGAATGTGTAAATTCTTGAATATGAAGAAAATATTTTTGGCTGTCATCGCCATCGTCACTTTGCTGCCGCTTTCGGCGCAGGAAAAGACCACGCAGAAGGAATATCTTGACCGCTACCAGCTGTTGGTTTCCAAACTTGGAACCACAGGTGTCGGCATCGAGACTCTGCTCCAGAAGTGGGAAAAGGATTTCCCGGACGACACGGACATGCTTTTGGGCAAGTTCTCGTATTATCTGGCCAAGAGCCAGTCATCTTCCATCGAAGTCAAGGACGCCGCCAAGTATCTTGGCAACCCTCCGGCTTTGACCTTGAAGGATTCGCTCGGCAGGGATGTCAACTACTTTCAGGTCGTGAACTATGACGACGAGCTTTTTGGAAAGGCGACACAGGCCATCGAGAAAGCTATCGAGCTGAACCCGGAACGTCTGGACCTTCGCTTGTTCAAGATCTCGGCCTTGATAGGTTACGAGAAAGACAGTCCGGACATGGCTCTTGCAGACCTCAAGGCTCTCATAGACTACAACGGCCACAGTCATCCCAAGTGGGAGTATCCAGGACTGGAGACCGGCGAAGACTTTTTTCCTTCCGTGATGCAAGAGTATTGCTACGCATTCTTCAAGATCGGCACTCCGCATTGCTTCGATGCTTTCAAGGAATTGTCTGAGAAGATGCTTGCGTACTATCCCGGCAACACTGTCTACATGACGAACCTCGGCTCGTACTATCTTGTCTGCAAACATGACAGCAAGTCCGCTCTCAAAATGTACAACAAGGTCTTGAAGAAGAGTCCGGACGACTACACGGCCATCAAGAACTGCGTCCTTCTTGCCCGTAACGACAAGAACACCAAGCTGGAGCGCAAATACCTTCCGATGCTGATCCGCGTCACATCTGATGAGACAGAGAAGGCCTCCGCCCGAGCCAGGCTTGAGGCTTTGAAGTAATGGGGCTTATTCTTGCCTGTGCCGATGGCTCTGCTCGTAGAGCTCTAGGGAGTTGATGATGTTCTGCCAGATGCTGTAAAGTCCTCCTGCCACGGATGTCACAGGGGTCAGGTAGGAGTAGCCCAGCCAGATCAGGAAGCCTGAGTTCTTCTGGCCGAGGGCCTGGCCGGCGGTGGTCTCATCTGCCTTGACGGAGCCAGGGTCATTGGTTCTGTTTGCCTTTTTTCCGGCCAGCCTTCCGACGGAGAATTGCACTATTGTGCAGATCAAGGAGACTACACCTATCAGAATCGCTGTCCAGACCGAGATCCCGCTGTTGACCAGCGATTCCGTGGCCAGGTAGATGGAAAACATCAATGCGAGCCCCCAGAAGTAGAATGCCCACTCTGTGAAGCGCATGAGCCAGCGCTGAAGTCGCTTCATGGTGTAGCGTATAAGCCATGCCAGAAGGAGAGGGAAGACCAGAAGCGGGAATATTTTCGCGCAGATCGCCGCGAATCCCTCAAGGAATGTGGCGCCTGTCTCCGAATTTACAATCGGTATTGCGATAGGAAGGACAATAGCCGCCGAGATGTTGATGAGCACTACATAAGAGATTGTGTCCGAGAGACTTCCTCCTAATTTTTTTGTAATTACTCCAGCCGCGGCGGCGGTGGGGCAGATGAAGCAGAGCATGGCGCATTCGGCGAGTATCCGGGCATCTCCGTCGGGAAGAGCCGTGACAAGCCAGGTCAGGGCGGCGAACGTCAGGATCTGGAATACGAGAACATGGAAATGCCACCAGCGGAACCTCAGGTCATGCGGGGAGATCGTGTTGAACTGGAGGAACAGCATGATGGCCATAAAAACCGGCTGGACGTTCTTGGAAAGCTCTGAAAACCAAGGCTCAACGTTGGTGTGTAACGGTTTGACCAAAAATAAGACCAAATAAGAGACTATTCCGATGATGATTGCCAGCGGCAGCATCCAGTCCTTGATGAATTTTACAACTTTAGCCATAATCCCACTATTCGTGCCGCAAATCTACAGAAAAAAATCAACTTGCGGGCACTTTACGATCACATCAAGAAGCCTTACTTCCTGGAATGAAGACCACACTCTCGATGATTTGGGTCTTCCCACCACCATCGTCCGGCGCGGATGTCCTCCCCGGGCTGGACGGCCCTGGTGCATGGCTGACAACCGATGCTCGGGAATCCCTGCTCGTGCAGCTTGTTGTAAGGAACTCCGTTTTCCTTGACATAGGACTTCACCTGTTCCTCGGTCCACAGGATAAGAGGGTTGAGCTTGATGACGTTGTCCGCGGTGTCATATTCGACCATCTGCATGTCCGCCCTTGTGACTGACTGGTCGCGGCGAAGGCCGCTCACCCAGACCCGCACTCCTTGAAGAGCGCGTCTCAGAGGCTCGACCTTGCGGATGTCGCAGCACAGGTGCCTGAGTTCCACGCTGTCATAGAACAGGTTGATGCCATGCTCCCTCACCATTTCCTGTACCTTGCGGAAATCAGGAAAGTAAACCTCGATTCTTATCCCGTACTGCATGTTGGTGCGGTCTATCAGATCGTATGTCTGGGGGAACTGCCTTCCTGTGTCCAGAGTGAAAATCCTTGCATCCTTGCGGATCTTGACCATCATGTCAGTAATGGCCTGGTCCTCGTAGCTCAGGCTTGAAGACAACGCGGTGGATGAGGGAAAAGCCCCCAGGAAGTACTCAAGGGCCTTTTCCGGGTTCTGTCCCATGAATTCTGCATTTTTCTCCGCGGCAAAGGCCTTACGGTCCTCCAACGGCATTGAGGCGAACTTTTCTTCCATGGCGATATTATATTTCATCAGGCACGATCATTCCGGCGCCGACGGTGTCATAGGTGCCCTCTTCGATGAAGATGAGGCTGCCCATTGTCCTGTTGTCCTTGTAGTAATCGAACACAAGCGGATCCGCGGTCTTGACGCGCACCCTTGCGATGTCGTTCATCACCAGTTTATCCGTGTCGAATATTTTCTCCCGAGTGTTGATGTCTATCTTGTACTCGATTCCCCTGACGATCCCTAAAGTCTGCATCGTGGCATGGCGGATGATGTATTTCTTACCCTGCCGGAGAGGCGAGTTACGGAACCAGCATACATTCAGCAGCACCTCCTGCTCCACCATAGGCTGCACACCGTTCTCAGAGACGATCACATCTCCACGGCTGATGTCGATGTCGTCCGCAAGCGTGACATCCACAGACTCCGGTGTCACAGCTGACGCCAGGCTCTTCTCGCCAAGATAGATTCCCGTCACTTTGGAGGTCATCTCGGAAGGATACACCTTTACGGCATCCCCGACTTTCAGGGAACCTTCGGCAAGCCGGCCTGCATATCCCCTGAAATCAGGGAACTTTGAAGAGATGGGCCTGATGACATACTGGACAGGAAGCCGCATCCTGTCCTCCGCCTCCGCCGGAAGTCGGACAGTCTCCAGAAAATCCAAGAGGGCCTTCCCTTTGTACCAAGGCATGTTCTCGGATTTGTTCACCACATTGTCGCCAAGCTTGGCGGAGATAGGAATGAATGTGACATCGCCGAGTTCCAGGGTTGACGCCATGTCCTTGTAATCCGCGACGATCTTGTCGAACACCTCCTCGGAGAAATCCACAAGGTCCATCTTGTTCACGCAGACCACCACTTTCCTGATGGCAAGAAGCGATGCGATGTAAGAATGCCTCACAGTCTGTTCCATGATCCCGTGTCTTGCATCCACAAGTATCACGGCCAGATCCGCGGTGGAGGCTCCCGTCACCATATTCCTGGTGTACTGAATATGTCCCGGGGTGTCAGCTATGATGAACTTTCTCTTAGGTGTGGCGAAGTATCTGTATGCCACATCGATGGTGATTCCCTGCTCGCGTTCCGCGCGAAGTCCGTCAGTAAGCAACGCCAGGTTCACCTCCTCATTGCCCCTGCTCCGTGAAGCCTCCTCGACAGCCTCGAGCTGATCCTCGAAGATGGATTTGGAATCATACAGGAGCCTGCCTATCAATGTGCTTTTGCCATCGTCCACGCTGCCTGCCGTGGTAAAACGGAGCAGCTGCATGTCCAGGTATCCTTTTGTATTCTGTGTTTCCATTTTTTTCCTTTTTTTTGTTTTGATCCTTATTCCGGTACAGCGGACACCTGTTAAAAATATCCAGCCTTCTTACGATCTTCCATGGATGTCTCGGAGCGTTTGTCATCGGCCCTTCCACCGCGCTCGGTGACACGGGAAGAGGCGATCTCATCGATTATGTTCTCGATGCTGTGCGCGTGTGACAATGTCAATCCTGTGCAGGTGATGTCGCCGATGGTCCTGCATCTGACCTCTTTTTCAACAACCTCCTCCTCAGGACGGCGCGGGATCACAGCCGGTTCGGCGGCAAGCCACTGTCCATCACGGAAGAATACTTTTCTTGTATGGGTGTAGTACAGACTGGGAAGCTCAATGCCTTCCTGGTAAATGTACTGCCACACGTCCATCTCCGTCCAGTTGCTGATCGGGAACACGCGGAAATGCTCGCCGACATTCTTCATGCCATTATAGATGTTCCAAAGCTCCGGACGTTGATTCTTCGGATTCCACTGCCCGAATTCATCACGGTGGGAGAAGATCCTCTCTTTTGCCCTCGCCTTCTCCTCATCACGCCTCGCGCCACCGCACGCGGCATCGAATTTATACTTGGCCAATGTGTCAAGAAGGGTCACTGTCTGGAGTTTGTTGCGGCTCGCATTGTAACCGGTCTCCTCCTTTGCCTTGCCCTCGTCAATCGACTCCTGTACATAGCCTACTATAAGATCCGCTCCAAGTTTCTTGACAAGCTCGTCGCGGTATGTGATGGTCTCGGGGAAGTTATGTCCCGTGTCGATGTGGACCAGCGGGAAAGGAATCTTCGCCGGATAGAAGGCCTTGTATGCCAAATATGTAAGTACAATGGAGTCCTTTCCGCCGGAGAAAAGGATGCACGGACGCTCAAACTGCGCCGCGACCTCCCTGAGAATGTAGATTGACTCCGCCTCAAGCTCTTTCAGATGCGTAAGATGTTCGCTCATTTTCTTCTATTTTATAAACCGCGAAAATAATTTGCAAATATACGACTTTTCCCCGAAGAGACCTAACTGAACACACCGGACAGATACTTCTTCGTCAATTCCTCCTTAGGATCGCCGAACACCTGCTTGGCATCGCCGGTCTCTATAACCTCGCCAAGGTACAGGAACACGGCATAGTCGGCAATGCGAAGAGCCTGCCTCAATGTGTGTGTCACCATTATTATGGAATATTTCTCCTTGAGTTTCACGAAGAGGTCCTCGACCGTCTTGCTGGAAACAGGATCCAATGCGCTTGTGGCCTCATCTGCAAGAATGTAATCCGGTTCCACCGCAAGACTTCTTGCAAGGCACAGGCGCTGCTGCTGGCCGATGGAAAGGCGCATCGCCGAATTCTGCAGGCGGTCTTTCACCTCATCCCAAAGTCCGACTTCCGTCAGATATCTTTCCACAACCTCTGCAAGTTCCTTCTTTTTGGTGTGCATTCCATGGATCCGGCAGCCATACGCGACATTGTCGAATATGGACATGGGCAATGGACATGGGCGTTGCGGAACAAGACCCACACGTCTCCGAAGTTCAATAAGTTCACTGTACCTCGCACCGATGATGTTCTGGTCACCGAGGAGTATCTGACCGCTTACTTTTACATCATCAACATTGTCAATCAGCCTGTTGAGGCTTTTCAGCAATGTGCTTTTACCGCAGCCTGAAGGCCCTACGATGCACGTTATCTTGTTCTTCGGAAAAGTCAGATTGATGTTTTTCAGAATTTGATGACCTTCTATCGAAAGGTTGAAATCCTTGACCACCATCTGGTCCTTGTCATTATATTCCATAACTACAGATTATTCTTGGTGAAATGATTTGTTATCCAGCGGCCTCCGAGACTGAGTATCAAGACTATGATCGTCAGTACAAGCGCAGCGGCGTAGGCCCTTCCGGGAAAAGGATCCGGCATTGTTATCCAGTTGAAGATCGCCAACGGCAATGTGGCTGTCGGTGAGGACAACGATGTCGCCACAGAATCCGAGAAGCCTGCGGTGAACATCACTGCCGCGGCATCGCCGATAGCCTTTCCAACCGCAAGGAGCGTGGCCGTCGCCATGCCGGGAAGAACTTGTCTCACAACGACTTTAAGTGTTTCCCACTTCGTTGCCCCAAGAGAATATGCCGCGTCAATCATGTCGTCCGGCACAGAACGGGAGATCTCGTCTCCGCTTCTTATGAACATCGGTATGATAAGCAAGGTGCTCACTATGATCCCGCCCAGAACAGACGCTCTCATGCCGACCATGACCATTATCATGAACGCGAACGCGCCATATACTATCGAAGGTATTCCGTAAAGCACATCGTACACCAGCCGGGCCGCATAGGACAGCCAGTTCGAACGCCTCTTGTAAAGGTTCATGTAGAACACGACCGGGATGCTGACGCAGAGGGCGATCAGCGTCGCCGGCGCAACGACTGCCACAGAACCGATGATCGCATTGAGAAAGCCGCCGTCGTCAGCGGTGTTCCAATTCTTGCCGGGCACGCTCGTCACCATCTCCCAGGATATGGAGCCTACACCTTTTACGAAAATCGTGCAGATGATGGAAATCACAAACGCCAGCACCAACAGCACTGAACCCCACATCAGCGTTTTCACGATTTTCTCTTCGATGAATTTACTTTCGATTTTCTTCATGACAGGCTCTTTTTCTGGACATTATAAAGAATTATGCGTGAAAGGACATTGAAAATAATCACTATCACAAGCAGGAGCAGCGCCGCGAACATTATGGCTGACTCATACAGCGGGACCGATGCCATTTCGCCGTAATTGTTGCCTATCAGCGCGGGAAGCGTGTAGAAACCCTTGAACAATGATCTCGGAATGGCAGGAACACTTCCGCACACCATCATCACCGCGATTGTCTCGCCCATCGCCTTGGACAACGCGAGCACCACGGCGGCGAATATACCTGGAATGGACTTTCGCAGAACTACCTTCTTTGTCGTCTGCCATTGGGTGGCGCCCAAAGACATCGATGCGTCCCTAAGGTCTTGAGGGACAGTTGAGAAGATCTCCACAAACAGGCTTACCATTATCGGAAGGACCATCACGCAAAGCACGAGGGCCGCGGTAAGCAGGGAATATCCCGTCACCGGAATCAGCAAAAGAATCCCCCACACGCCATAAATCACCGATGGCAGCGCCGCAAGAATGTCCAACGCCGGGAAAACGAATTTGCGGACAATCTTCTTTGAATATTCTGTCAGTGATATCGCCGTGAGAAGTGAAAGCGGAAGCGCGATGCAGATCGCTATGAATGTCACGGACAGTGTCCCCGAAATAAAAGGAAGAAAACCGAACTTTTTCTGTGATGGTTTCCATTCAGAGGAGGTCACAAGGCTACAGAATGAATTTTCCTGAAGTATAGGCAGTGACTTCCACAGCAACCCGGCGATCATTGAGACAAGCAGAAGCACCGATGAGACTGTGAAGGCAAACATGATCGCGGAAGAGAGTTTCTGCTTATAGATGCGCTTTTTGTTCCATGATTTCAGAAATGCCGACCCGCTGAGAAGGGCAATGATGCCCAGAAGCGCAGCTAAGAAAATCATGACCGCATTGTTGGTGTTGTTGTCCCTCAGAGTGGCCGCGCGCCTTGAGGAACGCAGCAGCTTCATGTTCTCACTGTGGGTCTTCCCGGATATTTTCACATAGCCGGCAGGTTCGTTGAACTTCTGTCCTTCTTTCAGCACGTACTTCAAGAATGCCACTGACGCGGAATCCTTCGGCGCTCCTTTAGCCACGAAGTAGAGATTTCTTGCAGGCGGCGTGGAGAACGACCCGAATTCTATCGCATGGACAAGTTTTTCTTTGGAGTCATAACAGTTCTCCTCGTCATCTATGTGTCCGTCCATGTCGGAGTCTATCGGAAGCATGGCCAACCCTTCTTGTTGAAGATGAGTCTGAGGATCATACGCATAGGCCAGATTATTGAATCCGATTCCCCATTTGTCTTTCTGGACAGCCTGGGCGATGCCCGGATCACCGAACACGGCTGTCCCGACAAGGTCCTCCTGCTTGGCGCTGAACCAAGCGGCAAAAGTCTGGGCGGCTCCACAGGCATCGGAACGAGTATAGACGTTAATCTTATGATTGTCATTGTTCCCGAGAAGCTGTCCCCAGGTCTTGATTTCTCCTGTCACCCAAATCTTGCGTGCCTCGTCTGAGGTGATGCCTCGCCTTTTAAGTGTGTCTAAGAATGGGTTGGAGGAGTTGATGTCCGGAATCACAGCGTCCTTGCCCACCACAAATGCTATGGCGCCTGCCTCCCGTTCTTCGTCATGCAGCTCTCTGGAGAGCATGGCATAGTCAACCATTCCGTTCAACACGTCTGTCATGCCCTTGCCCGCACCTCCGGCCGACACATCGATCTTGACGTCCGGATACTTTACCTGAAACTCATTGGACCATTGGACCGCAAGCGGATACAGAGCGAAGGCTCCTGAGATGGAAACCTGTCCTTCGAGTTTCTTATGGCGGCTCCCGTCCGTACCGATGCCGCATGAGGCAAGCATACAGATTACGGAAATCACTGCCAGAAGATGTGTCAATGTCTGATGTCGCATCAATTCTTCCGTTCTTGATAATCAGCGATGATTATCATCATTTAAATCATCAAATTTATGAAATGCCTGCGAATTATCAAAATATGAGTTCAATTTAAAAAAATCACTTTAAAAGCTCCGGCTCCCCTCACCGAGATCCATCGACCATCGTTGAAGGGCTTGGCAGGGAAGGATGGGCGCTCGTTCTGTCCGAATCAGAAGTCGATGCCTACTGTCGTCTGTTGTCCGACACATTCGACGCTGTCAAGACAAAATCACCGTTGCCTTCCGTGGACGATTATGACCTCTCTGATGCCTTGCGACAAAACTATGCTCAGGTGCTGAACCAACTCCAGTCTCCTTATACTACTGATGCGATAAAATTTTGTTTAAAATTTTAATTCCAGTTCATTGACATC
>ERZ808262.43-NODE-43-length-108372-cov-8.845620_pt1 | contig 108372 bp, 92 predicted proteins | sample MGYA00520895_ERZ808262 | MGnify/ENA primary metagenome ERZ808262 (study PRJEB31516, sample SAMN03275588) | gut metagenome | biome: mammalia-associated habitat; material: feces | host: Papio cynocephalus | place: Kenya | collected 2012-08-02 ...
ATTTCTGGGCGTCAGGGACGCCGCTTGAGCTTTTATAAATTTAACGAACTATTGTGTAATGATTATGATTATAATTATAGTATACTTATTAATAAATTTTTCTGCACAAGATATAAAAATATATGATTTCTATTTGGAAAAATGTGCGAATGTGTCAGATATTGTAGAAAAACATGACACCTTAGATATGAATATAGTTCATGATTTTTTGCTAAATAAGCCGTCAGATAATAACATTATTGAATATATTGAGTGGCGAAATGAATTGTTATTTAAACTTCTAGACTGCTATCCACAGGAGATGGTGTGTATTCTGTCTTCTTTCTCAATGGAACAAAGGGAAAGCATATACAATGAATTACTTGTCCCTATTCACGACGGAATTGATTTTAAAGGAATTTTAAGCAAAATATCATCCGTCGATAAATGCATCTCTATAAAAAATGAATTAAAAGGTGTTTTTTATTTGTTGATTCAGCAATTGTAATACCATTCTTCCAAATGGGACGCTTTAAAAGTCTTTTATCCTTTTGTCGGGCAGGCGTAAAAGTCTCTGCCCGACTTTTCGTATCTTGCAAACGGAACGAAAACCAGTTCTTTGATAACGACATCGGGTGATAGTTACGGGCTTATTTATCGCGGACCATTCATCTTAAGGCAGCGCCCCGATAATGTGTGGGTGATGGAAGGAGTGGGAAAATACTTGAATAAATAATTGGATTAAAAAGGAAATTTATATATCTTTGGGGTTGGATTGATTATTAAAGATAAAAGATATGGAAATAAAGAAAACAGAAGGAGCAAGCCTTGAAAACAAGAGACTTCTCTTTATTGAAATCGGACTTATCATAGCATTGGCTGTGACATACGTCGCGTTCTCTTGGAGTACAAAAGAGAAGCAGACAGCCGTACTTGATGCCGGTCCTGCGGTTACGATTGAGGAAGAAAATATTCCTATCACACAGGAAGCTCCGCCACCGCCACCCGAGACACCTAAGGTTCCTGTCTTGTCTGACCAAATAGACATTATAGACGATGACATACAAGTGGAAGATAACATTCTAAACCTTGATGATAATGACGACCTCGTTATAGAAATTAAAGACTATATAGAAGGTCCTGAAGAAGAGGAAATCGAGGAGGAGGAGATCCCTTATGTATTTGTAGAACAGAAACCAAGCTTCAAAGGTGGTGATGCCAATGCATTTTCAAAATGGGTTGCTTCTCAGTTAGTTTATCCTGAAATAGCAAAAGAAAATGGCGTTCAGGGACGTGTAATGATTTCATTCACCATAAAGGCAGATGGATCAGTAGCAAATGTGAGAGTTACTCGTAGTTTGGATCCTGCATTGGATAAGGAAGCCGTAAGAGTAGTATCCTCATCCCCTAAATGGACTCCGGGAAAACAAAGGGATCGCGCTGTTAATGTAACTTACTCCCTACCTGTTATATTCCAGTTAAGATAAGTACTAGAAATCATATTTTTTAGGCCCGTCCATTGGGGATGGGCCTTTTTTGAATATATTATAGGAATAAAATAATATGACTGATAATAAAATAGAAAAAGCGGTATTCGTAGGTATAATAAAGCCCGAAGATAATGAACGCAAGATAAACGAATACCTTGATGAACTTCAATTTCTTGCTGAAACAGCAGGAGTTACGGGAGATAAAAAGTTCATACAAAGGCTAGATAAACCTGAAAAAGCAACCTATATTAGAAGCGGAAAACTCGATGAAATAGCATCATACTGTGAAGAAAACGAAATTAACTATGTTATTTTCGATGACGAACTCACAGGTATGCAACAAAGAAATATAGAAAAAGTTATCAAGACAAGTTCAGTTATCGATAGGACAAGCCTTATACTCGAAATATTTGCGCAGAGAGCCAAAACATCGTATGCAAAAATGCAGGTAGAATTGGCCCGATATAATTATATGCTTCCAAGATTGGCAGGTATGTGGACACACCTTGAAAGACAAAGAGGTGGTAGAGGCACACGTGGCGGTATGGGAGAAACACAGATAGAAGTCGATAGGCGAATAGTCAAAGAGCGCATAACTCTCCTTAAAGAGCAACTAAAAAAAGTGGATAGACAGATGGCCACACAGCGTGGTAATCGCGGAAATATGGTACGTCTAGCCCTCGTAGGATATACTAATGTGGGCAAATCCACGATTATGAATCTTCTGGCCAAATCCGATGTGTTCGCGGAAAATAAGCTATTTGCAACACTGGATACAACAGTTCGCAAAGTAGTGATAGAAAATGTACCTTTCTTACTGAGTGATACAGTAGGATTCATTAGAAAACTACCTACCCAGTTAATAGAGGCATTTAAAAGTACTTTGGATGAAGTAAGAGAAGCTGATATACTACTTCACGTCGTGGACATAAGTGCTCCTGATTTTGAGGAACAGATGAGAACTGTCGAGAAAACACTAGCCGATATAGGAGCAAAAGACAAGCCTATGTATGTCATATTCAATAAAGTAGATGCCTATACATATACTCCGTACGATGATTTCTCGCTTGAGCCTAAGACAAAAGATAATGTTACCCTTGAAGAACTGAAGAACAGTTGGATAGCTAATGAAAAATCACCTTGTATATTCATATCTGCTAAAAACAAAACGAATATAACAAAACTCCGCAACGACCTATATAAGATGGTTGCGGAGATTCACGCGGGACGCTACCCTTTTGACAATTTTCTTTGGTAATTAACTACTCTGAAAATTTAGCCTTAAGGAATTCCCTATTAAGTCTTGCAATATGTGAAACAGTGATACCTTTAGGACACTCTAATTCACACGCGCGAGTGTTAGTACAATTACCGAAGCCCAACTCATCCATTTTAGCCACCATAGCTCTTGCGCGCTTCTTAGCTTCGGGACGTCCCTGTGGCAAAAGTGCTAAAGAACTTACTCTGGCTGCAACGAACAACATTGCAGATCCATTCTTACACGTAGCCACACAAGCCCCACAACCTACACAGGCAGCCGCATCCATACTTTCCTCTGCTTTGTCGTGAGGAATAAGAAGAGTATTAGCATCCTGAGCAGAACCAGTGTTAACTGAAATAAATCCACCTGCCTGGAGAATTTTATCAAACGCTCTACGATCAACTACAAGGTCTTTTATAACTGGGAAAGCAGCACTTCTAAAAGGCTCTACCGTAATAGTAGCACCATCTTTAAAATGACGCATAAACAACTGGCAGGTTGTAACATGATCATCCGGACCATGAGCACGTCCATCTATATAAAGTGAACAAGCACCACAGATACCCTCACGGCAATCGTGATCAAAAGATACTGGACCACTGCTCTGGCATCCCCTTTCAACAGCTACAGGATCATTACCATCTTTTATTAGCTGCTCATTGAGAATATCCAACATCTCAAGAAAAGATGCATCTTCTTCGATACCACTGATATGGTATGTCTCGAAATGACCTTTTGCCTTGGCGTTCTTTTGACGCCATATTTTAAGATTGAATTCCATTTCCTTAGTCTTTGTAATTTCTTGTTTTCACTTCAATAAACTCGTAATTAAGAGGCTCCTTGTGAAGTTCAGGCTCTTGATTTTCGCCCTTATACTCCCACGCAGCAACATACATAAAGTTCTTATCATCTCTTTTTGCCTCTCCGTCATCTGTCTGGCTTTCCACGCGGAAATGGCCACCACAAGACTCTTTTCTGTCATACGCGTCACGAGCCATCAACTTACCTATCTCAAAGAAATCCTCAAGACGAAGAGCCTTTTCAAGTTCCTGATTAAACTCATATTGAGAACCGGTAACCTTAACGTTTTTGTAGAAATCTTCCTTTAGGGCATCAATTTCCACTATAGCCTTTTTCAAACCTTCTGCATTACGAGCCATACCCACATATTCCCACATAATATGACCCAATCTCTTGTGTATAACATCTACAGGTTCTTTTCCATTAATAGATAATAACTTATCGATGCGAGCTTGTACAGCCTTTTCTGCCTCTATAAACTCTGCAGTATTTACGTCTGTTTTAGGCTCAGAGAACTTCTTGGAAAGATAATCTCCAATAGTAACAGGCAATATGAAATAACCATCTGCCAATCCCTGCATTAGAGCCGAAGCGCCAAGACGGTTACCACCATGATCAGAGAAATTGGCCTCTCCTATCGCATACAGACCCGGAATAGTTGTTTCCAAATCGTAATCTACCCATATTCCTCCCATAGTATAGTGGATAGCCGGGTATATCATCATAGGCTCTTTCCAAGGAGATGATGCTGTAATCTTTTCGTACATATCAAACAAATTACCATAACGCTCGGCAACCTTCTTATGCCCTAATCTTGCAATGGCATCTGAAAAATCGAGGAATACAGCCTTTCCCGTCTCATTTACACCATAGCCAGCATCACATCTTTCCTTTGCAGCACGTGAAGCAACATCACGAGGTACAAGGTTACCAAATGCCGGATAGCGACGCTCCAGATAGTAATCGCGATCCTCTTCCGGTATCTGAGAAGGTTTAATCTCATGCTTGCGTAACTTGGCTACATCTTCTAGTTTCTTTGGAACCCATATACGACCATCATTACGCAAAGACTCAGACATAAGTGTCAATTTACACTGCTGTTCACCATGTACAGGAATACAAGTAGGATGTATCTGGGCAAAGCAAGGATTGGCAAAATAAGCACCTTTCTTCCAGCATTGCACTGCTGCAGATCCATTACTGTTCATAGCATTGGTAGACAGAAAATAAGTATTTCCATATCCTCCTGTAGCTATGACAACAGCATGAGCTCCGAATCTTTCGAGCTGTCCAGTCACTAAATTACGAGCTATAATACCTTTGGCTTCACCATTTACAACTACAAGATCCAACATCTCGTAACGTGGATAACTTTTTACCGTACCAGCTGCAATCTGACGATTAAGAGCAGCATACGCGCCCAATAGTAACTGCTGACCAGTTTGTCCTCTTGCATAAAAAGTTCTACTTACTTGAACTCCACCAAAAGAACGGTTTGAAAGATATCCACCATATTCGCGTGCAAAAGGAACTCCCTGAGCAGCACACTGATCTATAATAGATGCACTAACTTCTGCAAGACGATACACATTGGCCTCGCGGGAACGATAATCTCCACCCTTGATAGTGTCATAAAAAAGACGATAGACGGAATCGTTATCGTTTTGATAATTCTTGGCAGCGTTTATACCTCCCTGTGCAGCAATAGAGTGTGCACGACGAGGAGAATCACTGATACAGAAAATCTTGACATTATATCCAAGTTCTCCTAGTGAAGCAGCTGCAGAAGCTCCTCCTAGTCCAGTACCTACTACGATAATGTCTAGTTTTCTTTTGTTGTTAGGGCTGACAAGATGAATTTCTGACTTGTGTTTGGTCCATTTCTCGGCCAATGGTCCGTCAGGAATTTTGGAAATAAGTTTATCTGCCATTTTATATAAAATTTAGTTGTTTTAAAACAAAAGTCCCCCACTATTATTGGTAATAGTCTCGACCCCCATATGCTTATAAGCCAAATCTGTAGCAATTCTACCTCGCTGAGTACGCACTATGAAACCTTCTTTTATAAGAAAAGGCTCGTACACTTCCTCATAAGTACCCTGGTCCTCCCCTATCGCAGTAGCTATAGTGCTCGCACCGACAGGTCCTCCCTTGAAATTATTAATTATCGTACTTAATATCTTGTTATCTACAGAATCTAAACCTCTTGTATCTATTTTTAGTTTATCCAATGCAAACTTAGCTATCTTCAAATCAATCTTACCATCGCCTACCACCTGTGCAAAATCACGAACTCTTCTTAACAAAGAATTCGCTATACGTGGAGTACCACGGCTACGCATCGCTATCTCTCTTGCAGCCTGCTCATCTATGGAAACCTTCAATATCGATGCGCTTCTTTTCACTATGCGAGTCAAATCTTGTACATCATAATATTCTAAAGCACAAGTAATTCCGAAACGAGCACGTAAAGGAGCAGTAAGCAAACCACTTCTTGTAGTAGCTCCTACCAGTGTAAATGGATTCAGTGATATACGGACAGATCTAGCTCCCGGACCTTTATCTATCATAATATCGATAACGAAGTCCTCCATAGCAGAATATAGATACTCCTCCACCTCTGGGCTTAACCTATGTATTTCGTCTATAAAAAGCACATCACCTTTCTCTAGCGAAGTTAGAAGCCCGGCCAAATCTCCCGGTTTATCCAATACTGGACCCGATGTTATTTTAAGATTTACCCCCATTTCATTAGCAATGATATGGGCCAATGTGGTCTTTCCCAATCCAGGAGGCCCGTGAAACAGTATGTGATCTAGAGACTCCCCTCTTAATTTGGCCGCTTTAATATAGATATGTAAATTAGACACAATTTCCCCTTGCCCTGTGAAATCTTCCAATTCTTGAGGGCGAATAATTCCATCCAAATCCTTATCTTTGCTTTCAACAGCGCTATGAGGGTTGAATTCTGCCATTATTCACTGCATTTCATAAAATTATACAAATATAAGTTTTTTAATTTAATTTCTTTTTGTTTTTTATGTTATTGTGGAAATGTTAATAACTTTAATTTAGTACTGATTTTCAAATCTTTATAGTGTTGATATTTTTGGATAAGTTATGGAAAATGGTGTTAAAAGTATGTTGATAACTTTTAGGTATGAGATATTAACAATGAAATACACGGGTTTTCCACAGAGTTATTAACAATATTATGGTCATAGACAATAAAGCTGAGAGTATTCTAAGAAATGAACTAGCTCACAATAACGAAGTATTTTGTAAATCTTTGTTCTTTTCTGCAAAATGGTTCGTTATGAGTGCATGTATACATGATGGTCTTCATTTGGTGGTGCTACCAGACCAAGAAAATGCAGAATACTGTGCTTCCGACTTATATAACCTCATAGAGGGAGATAATATTTATTATTTACCTAAAACTGGAGAAGGAGTAGAGAAAAGTAATTTTAAATCTACTTTAAATGTACAAAGAACAACCTCTGTACAAAGGATAGTAAATCATAAGAAAGGCGAACTATCTATAATTGTAACTTATCCGGAAGCCTTGGATGAGTTGATTCCTTTAAGCAAATCCATTACCAATTCAGAACATACTTTACATAAAGGAGATGAGATATCCCATAATAAATTAATAAATATATTGGGCGAGGCCGGATATGAAAGAGTAGATTTCGTGTCGTATCCAGGAACTTTTGCGGTTAGAGGAAGCATTATAGATTTCTTTTCTTATTCAAATAATGAGGCTTATAGAATATCTTTTTGGGGAGATGAGATAGAGTCTATACACGTGTTTGACTGTAATACTCAATTATCAAAAAGTGAAATAGATAGTGCACAGATAATATCCAATATAATATGTGAGGAAAATGCTGGGGAACAAAATATAATGGATTCATTGCCAGAAGGAAGTGTTGTCTGGTATGACTCTTTTGATATGTATAAGGAAAGAAATTTCGTTAGAGCAGCATCTGTCTATAAGCGAGTTTATTTTGAAGTTCCTTTAGATAGAAAAGATGTGACTCCAGTAGAATTTCATATATCTCCACCTCCAGTTTTTAATAAAAATTTTGAACTTCTAACTTCGGATATCAGAAATAAGATAGAAGGAGGGTACGAGGTAAATATATATTGTGAGAAAAAGAGTCAGTCTGAAAGAATAATATCTATACTCGAAAAGGATTTATGTCCACTTCCTAATTTTATAATAGGGAAGAATATACATTCTGGATTTATAGATAATGCTGATAAGATATGCTGCTACACTGACCATGAAATATTTGATAGATTTCATAGGGTTTTTCTTAGAAAGTCGGTAGAGAAAACGGAACAATTAACAATAAATGACTTGGCATCTTTCAATGTAGGCGATTATATAGTTCACATTGATCACGGAATAGGTGTTTTTGGGGGATTGGTACGTATAAAAGATGATAAGGGTCGTTATAAGGAGGTTGTTAAATTAACTTATAAGGATGGGGATGTAGTTTTTGTATCTGTTCATGGTTTACATAAAATATCAAGATATCGCTCAAAGGATGGTGAAGCACCAAAGATAAATAAGCTTGGTTCCAAGACGTGGTTAGCCTTAAAAAATAATACTAAAAAGAAGGTTAAGGATATAGCCAAGGAACTTATTCAATTATATGCAAAGCGCAGAGCCTCAAACGGATTTGCATATTCAGCAGATTCTTATCTTCAAGATGAATTAGAATCGTCATTTATGTACGAAGACACTCCTGACCAGGAAGAAGCCACAAGGGCTATAAAAAAGGATATGGAGGACACTCCACCGATGGACAGGCTGATATGTGGAGATGTAGGGTTTGGAAAGACAGAATTGGCAATAAGGGCTGCCTTTAAAGCAGTAGCAGATGGGAAGCAAGTGGCTGTTTTAGTGCCGACTACCATATTGGCCCTGCAACATTATAACACATTTTCTAACAGACTGAAAGGACTTCCTTGTAATGTGGATTATGTTAGCAGGTTACGTACAGCATCAGAGCTTAGGCAGATAAAGGAAAATTTAAAGGCCGGAAGAATTGATATTCTCATAGGAACGCATAAAATATTGTCTAAAGAATTCGAATTTAAAGATTTAGGACTTCTTATAATAGATGAAGAGCAGAAATTTGGTGTGTCCGCAAAGGAAAAGTTAAGACAGTTACAGGCCAATATAGACACGCTTACCTTAACGGCTACACCAATTCCTAGAACTTTACAATTCTCTTTACTAGGAGCGAGAGATTTGAGCATTATTTCTACGCCACCGCCTAACAGAATTCCTATTCAAACTGAGGTTATTCTTTTTGAAGAAAAAGAGATACGTTCTATCATAGAGTATGAGTTAAAACGCGGTGGTCAAGTATTTTTCGTACATAATAGGGTAGAGGAATTGCCAAGCATTGAGGATATTTTGCATCGTTTAATACCGGATATGCGAATATGTGTCGCGCACGGACAAATGCCGGCAAAGGAACTGGAAGATAAAATGCTGGGATTTATTAATGGAGACTACGACCTTTTGTTATGCACGACTATAATTGAAAACGGGTTGGATATTCCTAATGCTAACACTATCATAATAAATCAAGCACAGAATATAGGGCTAAGTGATTTACATCAGTTGCGGGGAAGAGTGGGAAGAAGTAACAGAAAGTCTTTTTGTTATTTAATAGTTCCTCCTTTATCTACGGTGACCGATGATGCTCGTAAACGTCTTAAGGCTATAGAGGAATTTTCAGATTTGGGAAGTGGCTTTAATATAGCTATGCAAGATCTTGATATACGTGGGGCTGGAAATCTTTTGGGAGCGGAGCAAAGTGGCTTTATAACAGAGATGGGTTATGAGACTTATCATAAGATTCTCACGGAGGCTATGGAAGAACTTGGACTTGAAACAGGCAAGGATTTCAGTGGAAAGAAGGTACAATTATCTTCTGACTGTACTATTGAGACGGATCAAATGGCGCTTATCCCTGACGAATATATAGATATTACGGCAGAGAAAATGCGTATTTATAAACAATTGGATTCTTATTTTTCTGAAAAGGAAATAGATAGATTACACAGTCAATTGGTTGATAGATTCGGCAAGTGTCCTTCATCAGTGGATAATTTATTTGACATCGTTAAAATAAGAAATATAGGTCAACAGCTAGGTTTTGAGAAGATAATAATAAAGAACGGTATGCTAATATGCTTCTTTATATCAAATCCGCAGTCAGACTATTTTACATCAGATGAATTTGCCAAACTTTTAGAAAAAATTAACAAATCGCAATTTACTTTAAAACAGACAGAAGGAAGGTTGAAATTAGTGACAAGAGGTATTAATTCGACAAAAGAAGCATTGGAGGCCATAAAGAAATTGCAATAGTTTGTGATAATTTATAAATTTGTAGGATTTATTTAGTGATATATGTCTAATCTATTGATAGAAATGGGAAATACAGCATTGAAGGCTGCGTGGGCCGAGGGGGAAACCCTAGGCAAGACTATTCGTTATCAAGGAGAAAAGACGATAGAGTTTATACAGCATCTGACCGAGAGGGAAAGGCCGGATGTTCTTGTTTTGGCTTCTGTACGGGACATATCAGCACAGGATGAAGTTGTTTTGAGTAGTGTTTGCAGACAGTTAGTTTTAATAGACAAGAATCATCTTGAGATATTAAGGGCGTATGGTATTCCTGAATTTTTAAGTCCAGATAGAGCGGCAGGAATTCTTTCAGCCAGAAGGCTGTTTTCAGGAAAAGCATGTACGATTTTTGATTTTGGGACTATCTTATCCGTGGATTTTATCGATTCTGATGGGACGTATATAGGGGGAAATGTCTCTTTAGGATGCAGGACTCGGTTTAAAGCGATAAATAGATATTCTAAAAATTTACCACTAGTAAACACACCCAAAGAGATGCCTTCTATAGGTAATTCACTTGTATCCAGTGTGGAATCAGGGGTAATGTTAGGCATAAAGTTTGAGGTGGATGCATATATGGCTTATAAGCCGGATAGTGTGGTTATCTACACAGGGGGAGATGCTAATTTGTTTATACGCTATACCCAAAACTCTGTTTTTCTAGTGAATAATTTGGTTTTGATGGGGTTGGCGGTTATTTCTATGGATTATGAAAAGAATTGGAATTCTTAAGGCAGTTTGTTGTACTTTTTTAGGTATGGTGTCTGCTTTAGTATTGAGTGCAGATGATAATGGGGCTTATTCCGGATATGCTCCGTACTCCATATATGGTGTAGGAGATTTGTTTAATGGAGGAAGTGCGTACAATATGACAATGGGCGGAGTGGGTGTTGCTTCTAGAAATAATAGATATATAAATTCTCTTAATCCAGCAGCAGTAACAGCTAGAGATTCTTTGGCATTTATGTCGGATTTCTCTGTATATCAAAATAATAAAATATTGAAGCAGGGGAGTGCTCTTTCTGCAAATAACATTTTTAATATAAACGATTTTATCATATCATTTCCTCTTTTTCCGAAGACGGCTATGATGATAGGAATTACTCCATACAGTTCTACGGGATATGCGTTCGATTATTATGAAACTAATAAGGAAGTGTTGGGAACAGTTGGGAATGTAAACCATTCATATACAGGTCAAGGAAGTATGTATCAAATATTTGCTGCCGGAGGTATAACACTTTTCGATAGATTAAGTATAGGCGCGCAATATATACATTACACCGGTAATCTTGAAAAAAATTATACGCAGACCATAAGTGATGCTGCTGCATTGGGATTGAATGGGGTTTCTGAGATGATTTTGTCTGCTAACACAGCGAAATTGGGACTTCAATACGAGCAGGAATTCTCGAACAAATTTAAAATGGTTTTAGGAGCTACCTATAAGTTTGACTCCAGATTGAATGGATACATTAATAATACCTTAACAAGCGGACAGGCAAGCATTTCTTCGTCTTCGGACACACTCTCTCATATGTCAAGTCCTTTGAGGCTAGGTGATGAAGTAGCGGTGGGATTGGGTATAGTGTATAATAGAAAGTTCAGGGCAGAAGTGGATTATACACGGTCAGATTGGTCAAAGAGTGGATTCGAAAAGCAACGGGGCTTTTCTGTAAATGGAGTAGGTGGAGCGCCTATTTTTACATCTGGGGTATCTGAAAGTATCAGATTTGGAATGGAGTATATACCACGCCCAAATGATGTTCGATATTATAAGAATATTATTGCTTATAGGGCAGGAGCTTATTTTACAAAGGATTACTATAAGGTCAATGGTAATCCTATCTATGCGAGAGGTATTACTTTAGGTGCTACATTACCGGTATTTCAGTGGTACAATGGAGTAACTCTAGGCATCGAGTTAGGCCAGAGGGGTTCATTGAAAAATAATATGATTCTGGAGTCTTATGTTAATTTCTCTATAGGAATTAACCTGTTTGATATATGGTTCCAGCAATATAGGTACGAATAAAATTAATATAACTATATGAAAAGAATAAGTTTTATAATCGTAATGATTGTAATGGCTTTGAGCTCAACAAGTGTGTTCGCTCAGGGCAAGTTCGGCGCTGATAGCGCGAATTGTGTAAAATACCTTTCCTTTTACAAGGATTACTTCAAGCAAAAGAGTTATAATGAAGCTCTTCCGAGTTGGAGAGAGGCTTTTAAGCACTGTCCTCCTACTGCTAATCAGACTATGCTTGTGGACGGAACCACGCTTATGAGGAAGTTGATTTCACAGAATGCGAAGAATCCTGTTTATCGTGAGAAACTTGTGGATTCTCTCATAATGATACACGATATTCGAATTGCAAATTATCCTAAATATGCGGTAACGGCCCGTAATAATAAGGGACTTGACCTTGCCAATTATGTTCAAAACGATCCGGAACGTCTTTTCAAAGAGTATCAAGGAATTGTTTCTGCTAATAAGGAAAAAACAAAGCCTACTATTTTCTTATTTTACTTTAATTCTGCCATAGAACTTTTCCAAAACGGATCAATAAGCGAAGAAGAAGTAATAGATGTGTATGAGCAGTGTATCAATTATCTTTCTGCTATTCAACCGAAAGATGAGGATGAAAGGGCAGTCGTTGACGATATGAAATTAAAGATAGAGGAGTTGTTTGCATCTAACAATATTGCAGATTGTGATAAGCTCATCGAACTTTATACTCCTAAATATGAGGCTAATCCGGACGATATAGAATTGGCTTCTAAGATAGTTAGGTTCATGTCGGCTGCAGATGGATGTACAGATAATAAACTTTTCATAGCTGCTGCTACAAACTTGCATAAGAATAACCCTACACATTCTTCGGCATATATGCTGTATAAATTGAATTCTTCTACGGGTAACTCTGCATTGGCGGTAAAATATTTACAAGAGGCCATAGATATGGAAGATTCAGATGCCGCTCAAGATGCTGAATATTATTATGAAATGGCGGTGTATGAGTACAAATGCGGTAATAATCTGGCTTCTGAATCAGCTGCTAAGAAATGTGTGTCCGGTGCTGCAAACTCAGAACTGAAAGGTAAGGCTTATATGTTGATAGGTACAATATGGGGAAGTATTCACTGCGAGGGAAATGATATCGCTAAGAGAGCTCCATATTGGGTTGCCGTAGATTATTTTGAAAGAGCTAAGGCCACAGATCCACAACTTGCAGCAGAGGCGAATAAGAGAATAGCTGAATATAAGAAGTACTATCCTTTAACTGCAGACGCTTTTATGTTTGGAGTTAATGATGGTGATTCATATCAGGTTTCGTGCGGTGGATTTAGGGCTACTACTACTGTAAGAACACAGAACTAAACAGAGTGTTTAATATAGTTAAATATGTCAGACGGATTGCAACCGCAACTGCGGTTGCAATCGTTGTATGTGGATGTTCATCAAAACTTCGCCAAGCTGACGCCATCGATCTTAGTCAAACCCCAGTTCAGATAGTTGATAATATGTTCGCCGTTCAGACTAAAGATGGTGTGGTCCTTCAGCGTATGGAGGCAGATGAGATGCTTCGTTTTTCTTCAGACACATTAGATTATGAATTATTTCCTAAAGGATTGAATGTTTACGCCTATACTGAAGATGGGAGATTGGAAACGTATATTCGCTCAGATGAGGCAAAACATATAAATGATGGAAAAAAATCGAAAGGCGAGGTATGGGAAGCTTATGGTAATGTAGTTATAAGCAATGTAATAAAGAACGAAACTATGGAAACTGATACTATCTACTGGGATAGAAATAAAGCTGAGATTTATACGGATTGCTATGTAAAATTATATTCAAGTCAAGGCCTTGTACAGGGGAAAGGTATGCGTTCGGATGATAGAGCCAGGAATGCAACCCTCTTATCGGTTTTTGATAGTTTCGGTATAACGGAAAGCGATTCTACAAAAGTTGCGATAGATACAGCTAACTTTATTGGACCGTTGCTCAAATGATTTAAATTTACTAACTTCGCAACCCCAATGTTTTTGAAAATTTAAAAAGATTTAATAAATATGGCAGTACTTCAAAAAATGCGTGATAGATTCGGTGTGGCTATTTCAGTCATCATCGCACTATCACTTCTGTACTTTATTGCTCCGATGGATGACATAATGCGTATTTTCGATAAACCGCAGGATGTAGGTGAGATAGCAGGTACAGAGATTACCTATGAGGATTTTCAAGCGGAAGTGAACAGATTCACCACTATCAATGAGATTACGACAGGGTCTTCTGTTCAAAACGAACAGACACAAAAGCAGATTAGAAATGCTGCTTGGCAGTCTCTTCTAGATCGTTATATGTTCTTTAAGAATTGTGACGCCGCCGGTATTAAAGTTAGTGATGCTGAGGTTGTAGATTTGTTCGCAGGACAGCATGTTTCTCCTGTGATTTCACAGAATCCTTTATTTGCAGATGAAACGGGAGCTTTCTCTCCGGTAAGAGTTAGGGAGATAAATGCTGCAGCTCAGAATGACCCTACACTAAAAGTATACTGGGATTATCTAAAAAATAGTATCCGTACTCAGCAATTCTATTCTAAATACGCTTCTTTGTTTGCTTTTAGTGATTTGAAATCACCATCACAGTTAGCGAATGATGTTGCAGAGGGCAATCTAACAGCAGATATTGAGTTGGTAACTGTTCCATATAGCTATGTAATAGATTCTACCATAGTGGTATCAAAGGATGAGATTAAAGCTTATTATAAAGCTCATAAGGCTGATTATAAGCAGGTGGCAAATCGTGATATCGAGTATGTGGTATTCGAAGTTAAGCCTTCTCAAGATGATATTGCACAGGCGGCTTCATCAGTAGAGGCTGTTATAGATGAATTTGCTACGACTGAAAATCTAAAGAGCTTTTTGATGAAGTATTCAGAAAGGCCATATTCGGAACATTGGTACAAGAAAGGCGAATTATCTACCATTAATTCGGATATAGATAATTTTGCGTTCTCTGGCGCAAGAGGTGTTTCAAAGGTATTTGAAGCTAACAATAATTTCTATGCAGCAAGAGTAATCAGGACAGCAAATATTCCGGATTCTGTATATGTTAAACATATCTTGTTGCAAGGAGCAGATTCCTTTAAGAAAGCAGATAGCTTGTGTGCAGTCGTAAGGAGGAATCCGTCTAAGTTTGCTTCTTTAGCTACTGAGTATTCTGCAGATAAAAACTCTCAAGCCGATGGAGAATTTGGAAATATTGGCTGGATGACTCAATCCTATATGATCCCGGGAATGGAAAGTGTAATAACTGCACAAGTAGGGACGCCGTATGTAGTTGAGAGCCAGTATGGTGCGCATGTCGTAATGGTTACAAAGACTACTAGACCTATAGTTAAAAAGCAGGTAGCCATTTTGGAAAAAGATGCCACAGCAAGTAAGGAAACATATAGCTCTTACTATGCTAAGGCAGTAGAATTGGTGTCATTGGCAGACGGCACTTACGAGGGTTATGAGAAGGCAGTGGATTCTTTGAATCTTTATTCTCATCGCCAGAACAATGTGCTTGAAAGCACCTCTACTTTCGGTTCAGTGGATAATGCGAAGGAAGTTACGCGTTGGGTATTTGAGGCAAAGAAGGGAAAATCTTCGGGAATAATCACAGTCGATAACAAGTATTTCTTTGTCGCTGCCGTAAAGGAGGTTAGAAAGGATGGTTATCGCAATATTAACGAGGTGGCTCCTATGATAGAGAATACTCTTTATACCGAAAAGAGAAATGTCGCTAGGACTGCAGAAATAGGAAAAGAGATAAGTGGGCTTGACAGCATAGAGAAGGTAGCTTCTGCATTATCGGAGGATGTCGTAACTCGTAAAGATATATCTTTCTCTCCTATGAGTTCTACTTCCGTTGAGCCTGCCGTTTTGGGTGCTATTTTGAAAACCGATGTAGGTGCATTAAGCGGAGCTGTTAAGGGAGTTCGAGGTGTGTACGTATTTAAGTTAGATCGTAAGGATAGTGGAAGTTTCTATACAGAAGATGACGCTAATCAATATATTAGACAGAAAGCACAATATAGCTCGCAGCTTATCATTCCAGTTATGCAAGAAGCCGCTGGTGTGAAGGATGACAGAGCACGATATTTTTAGAAATGTCAATGAAACAAATAATTGAAGAAAAGTTCCTTTCTCTCTTCGGAGAGGGAGGAACCTTTTTCGCTAGTGCCGGACGTATTAATCTCATAGGAGAGCATACCGATTATAATGGTGGGTATGTATTCCCAGGTGCCATAGATAAGGTTATTATGGCTAAAATCAGACTGAATGGAACTAAAAAAGTGCTCGTTTATTCAGTTGACTATAATGAGATGGTAGAATTCGGCCTGAACGAAAAGGACATTCCATCACAAGCATGGGCACGTTATATTTTCGGCGTGTGTAGGGAGACGATAAAGCGTGGGGGTAAGGTTGAGGGTTTTAATGCCGTTTTTGCCGGCGATATACCACTTGGTGCAGGTCTTTCTAGTTCAGCGGCATTGGAAAGCTGTTTTGCATACGCGATTAATGAATTATTCCATAATAATATAGATAAATTCTCCCTTGCGCAGATAGGTCAAAGTACCGAGCATAACTATTGTGGGGTTAATTGTGGTATTATGGATCAATTTGCCTCTTGTTTCGGAAAGGCTGGTTGCTTGATAAGGCTTAATTGTAAGACTCTGGAGTATAAGTATTTTCCATTTAATCCGGAATCACACGGGTATAAGTTGGTGCTTATAGATTCTTGTGTAAAGCACGAATTGGCTTCGTCGGCTTATAATAAGCGTCGCGCTTCGTGTGAGAGGGCTGCGGTTGCCATAGCCAGAAATCATCCGGAGGTGGAATTTCTTTCGGATGCCAATCGTTCTTGGCTAGAAGAAGTAAGGGAGCAAATTTCAGAGGAAGACTACCTTCGTGCAGAATATGTCATCGGTGAGTTACAGCGCGTGCTAGATGTCTGCGATGCCTTAGAAAGAGAGGATTATCTTACTGTAGGCGAGATGATGTATCAGACTCATTTCGGGCTTAGTCGCATATACGAGGTAAGTTGTGAAGAACTCGATTTCCTAAATAGAATTGCGCGTAAAATGGATGTTACCGGTTCTCGTCTAATGGGAGGCGGCTTTGGGGGCTGTACAATTAATCTTGTGAAAAAAGAGTTGTATGATTCCTTTATAAAAGAGACAAAGGAGCAGTTTTTGAAAGCTTATGGGTATGAACCAAAGGTCTATGATGTCATTATCTCCGATGGTGCACACTGCATAAAGGATTAATAAGTTGTTTTAAAACTCTAATACTATAGGATAATGATCGCTCAGGCCTCCGAGATATCGGGGGCCTGAATAGGTTCTTCTGGGTTTTGTCCCTCCATAGGCTTTGTCCGTTTCACTTAGAATGTCTAAGTCGGCAATGTGCAGCCTCATCCCAGTAGTGTCAGTGCTAAGTGCTCTATCTATTATTTCCCATTGGCCTTGAAATTTAATACTTCCTATTTTTTGATTGGGAGTAATTTCTAATAGATTCATTAATTTGTCATTTTCAGACTTTTCTTCATTAAAATCGCCCATTACAATCAGCCTTTTTTCTGCATTCCCTGCCAATGAATCTATCATCTGCAGAGCCCTTTTTCGTTTTTTTTCGGCCAATTCGCTGCCGCCTCTTTTAGATGGAAGATGGCAAATCAGAACAGACAAAGAATCGAATTCCACATACAGCATATCTCGTGTAGGTACAATCTTTTCTTCAAGAGTTAGGTGTATAGGCTTTGAGGAGAGTACTTTGCAGTCTCTATATAGTAAGGCACAGTCTATTCCTCTGGGATCTGGGGATTCGAAGTGAATGTATCGATACTGGTGCTTTTGTAGTATATCGCTATAGATAAGGGCTTTAAGAGTGAATGGGCTGTCTATTTCGGCCAATCCTACCACTTGTGGTGGCATTCCGCAGCTATCTCCAAGGGCGAGTATCACTTTTCCAATTCCTTTTGCCTTTGCATAGAATCTGTAAGAATTCCAGTTATTCTTGCTGATGGTAGAGGCGTTGTGATAGTCAAAGAAATTTTCGACATTCCAGAAAACGAAAATGGTGCTCAGAAGTAGTTTGTAATAAAGTTTCATATTCTTAAGTTTAGTGAGATTTATAGCGATAGCGAATATGGTGAAAAATATTTAAATTTGCACGCTAAATTCTAAAAAATCGATATGTCATTAAAGTGCGGTATCGTGGGACTGCCTAATGTAGGTAAATCCACTTTGTTTAATTGCATAAGTTCAGGTAAGGCGCAGAGTGCCAATTTTCCTTTTTGTACCATTGAACCTAATTTGGGTTCTACAAATGTTCCAGATCCACGTCTGGAGGTGTTGAGCGAGATTTGTAAGCCGGTACGAACAATTCCGGCGACTGTGGATATAGTTGATATAGCAGGTCTTGTAAAAGGCGCAAGTCACGGAGAAGGGCTTGGCAATCAGTTCTTGGCCAATATTCGTGAGTGTGATGCCATACTGCATGTTCTTCGGTGTTTCGACGATGGAAATGTGGTTCATGTTGATGGCTCTGTAGATCCGGTAAGAGATAAGGAAGTTGTAGATACTGAGTTGCAAATAAAGGATTTGGAAACGGTGGAGGCCAGATTGGCAAAGGCGGAAAAAGCTGGAAAGGCAGGCGACAAGGAAGCTGCAAAATTGGCCGCTCTTCTAAATCGTTATCGCTCTGCTCTTATTGAAGGAAAATCTTGCAGAAGCGTAGCTCTTAACAATGAGGAGGAAGTTCAATTGGCAAGGGATCTTTTTCTACTGACTAATAAGCCTGTAATGTATGTATGTAATGTAGACGATGCCTCGGCTGTTAATGGTAACAAATACGTCGATGCCGTTAGAGAAGCGGTAAAGGATGAGAATGCCGAGATTCTTGTCATTTCGGCACGAACGGAAAGTGAAATTGCAGAAATGGATGACTACGAAGATAGAAAAATGTTTCTCGAAGAGATGGGTCTTGAAGAGTCTGGAGTGGTGCGCCTAATACAGAGTGCATATCATTTGCTTGGATTACAGACATTTTTCACGGCAGGCCCTGATGAATGTAGAGCTTGGACTATACATAAAGGGGATAAGGCGCCTCGTGCCGCAGGTGTAATTCATACCGATTTCGAAAGAGGATTTATACGGGCGGAAGTCATAAAGTATGATGATTTTGTGAAGTATAAAACAGAATCTGCTTGCAGGGCTGCAGGTAAGATGGGCATAGAAGGAAAAGATTATGTGGTCCAGGACGGAGATATAATGCACTTCCTTTTCAATGTATAAAGCACTATGGAAGTTAGGGCGAAAAAGTCTTTAGGTCAGCATTTCCTTACAGACCAGAGTATTGCGCGTGCAATCGTGGATGCTTTGGGTGTTAGTGAAGTAAGGGATGTGTTGGAAATTGGTCCTGGAATGGGCGTGTTAAGTCAGTATCTTTTAAAGAGAACGGATATCGACCTTAAACTTATAGAACTCGACTCTGAAAGTGTGGTTTATCTAAGGAATCATTTTCCTGGTATAGAAGGGAAGTTATTGCAAGGGGATTATTTGAAATTGAATATGAGGAAGATTTTTTCTTCCCAATATAGGGTTATAGGAAATTTCCCGTATAACATTTCGTCTCAGATTTTCTTTAAAATACTTGACGATAAGGATATGGTTCCGGAGGTCGTGTGTATGATACAGAAGGAAGTAGCGGATCGTATCGCTGAGCCTCCAGGGAATAAAACTTATGGTATTCTTTCCGTATTGCTTCAGGCTTGGTATGATATAGATTATGTACTAAGTGTGGGTCCCGGTGCTTTTTGCCCTCCACCTAAGGTACAGTCCGCTGTTATTAGGCTGAGACGGAATTCTCGAAAAGAATTGGGCTGTGATGAAATGCTATTCAGACAGGTTGTTAAAACAGCATTCAATCAGCGTAGAAAAACTCTTAGAAATGCTCTTAAACCTTTAATAAAAGAAGGGCAGGATACATCAGAGGGTATTTTTGATCTTCGTGCTGAGAAGTTATCCGTGGAGCAGTTCGTCTATCTTACGCGTCTTCTTTCGTAAATAACGAATTCGTAGTTTAGTCCACTTTCCGGATCTGTTTTAGTTTCGGAACTGCTTTTAACAGCCCATTTGTTTGGGTCTATCTCTGGAAAGAAAACATCCGCACCATTAACGGTTGTATGTACGTGTGTGATAAATAGTTCGTCCATATCATCTATGGCGGCCTTATATACGGATGCCCCACCTATAACAAATACTTTTTCTGCGTTTGTTTTTTCGGCCAATTCGTACGCTTCCTTGAAGGATTGTACACATTGAACGCCGTCTATAGGGGCACCTCCTGCATTTAGAATAATGTTAGTGCGTCCCGGGAGGGGTTTTCCTATAGAAAAAAATGTAGTTCTTCCCATAATTACAGGAAAGCCCTTTGTTTGGGCTTTGAAGTATTTAAGGTCTTCACTAAGATGCCAAGGCAAGTCACCCTTAATCCCTATTCCGTAATTGTCCGCTACTGCGGCTATTATGCATTTTTTCATAAAGGAAACAAAACGTTATTTCATTGTAAAAGTAGTCAAATTCTCAGTTTTGCGCAAATGATGAAGCCTAGATCCCGGTTTTAACAATGAATTCAGCTCTCGCCCCACATTTTGTGTAATACCGACACAAAGTTTCTTGCCGTTATCGGCAAGAAATAAGACATTTTTTAATTAGCTTATATGAAATTATGCCTCGGCAGAGTTCAAACTGCGTTTGGCCTGCTCTCAGCTTGCACGTAAATTATCATTTATCCGATGACAATACACCTGTGGCGTGTGGTAGTTCTAATTATTTTATTCTATTCTTTGCTTTCTTCCACAATTCGGATTTTTCATTTTTACTTATGAACGAGTGTGAGATGGCACATTTCACCATGTCTTGTGCCTGCGTTTCATCTATAATTCCTGCCACGAATAGACGTTCAAATTCTTTTTTTAGAGTAGTTCCAGAAACAGCGAGATTATCGGTGTTTACCGTAACCTCCACTCCGGCATTTAAGATGACTGGAAGGGGGTACTGTTCTATGCTATTTACATCATGAAGTGCATGAGTATCGAGGTTACTTTTGGGGCAGATGTCTAGGCACACTCCACTATCCTTAATTCGTTGCATGATATCTGGATGGGTATAGCATCTAATGCCATGAGCGATTCTCTTAGCCCCATAGTCCAGTGCACAACTGATACTTATCGCTCCATCCGCTTCTCCTGCATGAATGGTAAAAGGGATTCCTCTTGAGGAGGCATATTCAAAAAGGGCCTTGTAATCCGAAGTTGGAAACAAGGCCTCTGCACCTACAAGGTCTATCGCGACGACTCCTTTGCCGAGATTTTTTTCTGCCAATTTGATTGTCTCTAAATTGGCCTGTTCCTTCCCCCGTCCGCGCATACAACATAAGATTAAATTGGCCAATATATCAGGGTAATCTCTCATCCCTTGTTTTAAACCATCGATAGCGGCACTTACCACTTCTTCTTGCGTCAATCCGCGATAAACATGCTGCTGGGGTGCGAAACGAATTTCAGAATATATGAGACCTTCTAAAGCAAGCCTTCGAATTAGCGAATATACACTATATGTTATAGACTCTTTGGATTGCATGACAGAGATGGGAAGGTCGAAACATTTTAGGTAGTCAACCAGATTGTCGGTGTTTGGTGGGCATGTTAGTAACCTGTTTAACTCTGTAGTGTCTTTAGTAGGTAGTTCGTCTAAATTGCCTCCGAGGCGGGCCATTGTTAAGATATCTTCTGGGGTAAGCGAACCATCAAGATGGAGATGGAGATCCACTAAAGCGTACTTTGATGCATCTATCAAAGAGGTGGAGTTAGGCGTAGAAGTAAAATGCATGATTATCTAGGTATGTAAATAATCGTACAAATTTAATAACGAATTTAGACATTCCAATCGGGTAATAGCATTTTTAAAAGATTTTCATAAGTAAGGCATCGCCAGTTGAGAAAGTTGCTTATATATGTTCGTCGCGTGTGAAAAATGTCGTATATTTGCCATCGCTTGAGTAGCTTAAGAGGATATTGAGTTAGCAGTTAGAAATTTATGGGTTCTAAAGCAAGCACATAGTGGATGAAACGGATAATAAGTAGGAGTATGCACACTAAAGAAGAGAAGGTTAAGGCATTCGGGGAGTTGCTTTCAGTTATGGATGCATTGCGACAGAAATGTCCGTGGAATGCTGAGCAGACCATGGAAAGTATACGCCCTATGACGGAGGAAGAAGTGTATGAATTAAGCGATGCCATTATTCGTTCCGATTCTGGGGACATTTGTAAAGAGCTTGGCGATTTATTATATCATATAGTTTTTTATGCAAAGATTGCTGAAGAAAAGGGCGAATTTGATATAGCTGACTCACTTAACAAAATCTGTGATAAAATGCGATTCCGCCATCCGCATGTATTCGGTGATGATGCCGGGAAACATTTGTCAGCAAAAGAGATAGCCGATACGTGGGAGTTAGTTAAAGCGAAGGAAAAGGATGGCAACAAAACTATCCTTGGGGGTATACCTCAGACTATGCCTGCACTTTTAAAGGCTCTTTCCATGCAGGAAAAGGCGAGAGGCTGTGGCTTTGATTGGGAAGAACCTGGCCAAGTTTTTGATAAGGTAGACGAAGAGTTGTTAGAAGTTAAGGGTGCTATTAAAGAAGGTGATATATCACATATTGAAGAGGAGTTTGGCGATTTGATGTTTGCTGTAATTAATGCTGCAAGATTACATGGAGTAGATCCTGAAAAGGCTCTTAATCGCACCTGTGATAAATTCCGTAGAAGGTTCACTTATTTGGAAGAACATACCATAAGAAAGGGAGCATCACTTAAGGATATGAATCTTAAGGAAATGGATAAAATTTGGGATGAAGCGAAGAGTAAAGGCTTATAATCTGATGTCTTTGATGCTTGCAATTGCTTTCATACTTGCAAGCACTGGAGTGAATGTACATCACTGTCATAGTGGGGATGTACATGTCGGATTATTTCCTCATCTTCCATGCTCTGAGGTAACGGGACATTGTGATTGCAAATGCTGTCATGATGAAACTGAACATAACGCGATGGGACATTGTGTAGATGATTATTTCCAAGTGGATATTTCTGCCCCATGTCCGCATTTTGAGCCTATTCAGATTATTAGTTTGGTTTTACCTTATATTTCAGCTCCGTCGGCATCTTTTATCGAATCCTATACAGAGGTATATATACCATTAAAGGATCCTTTGATTTTACGAAATACTAATTCTGTGGAAGTGTTACGTATTTGATTTAAAGTTACTTATTTCGAGAAAGCATTTTTTTGCCAATAAAACTTAGGTTTCGCAATGAGACACAACAGGCAGAATTAATGCTATTATTTTGAAAGGTAATAAATTGAAATCAAATATGAAAAAAATCATTTCGATAATAATATCGTTATTTATTAGTTATTTGGCAGTGGGCCAAGTAGATACTACTGGGTGGTTTGCCGATAGGTATGACACACTTTCTACTGCTACGGTAAGTTCTCAAGTAGCGGGAAATTATATTCCTAAAGGAAAGGATATAAAAGCTGAAGTTATAACTGCAGCCGGGCTTTGTAAAATGGCGTGCTGTAATCTTGCCGAAAGTTTTGAAAATAGCGCCAGTGTATCCGTAGGTTACGCCGACGCAGTTACAGGAGCTCGACAGATAAAATTGCTGGGGCAGAGCGGCATTTATACTCAGATGCTCGACGAGAATAGACCAATCATGCGCGGTATTTCGGCTCCCTTTGCATTGAACTTTGTGCCTAGCCAATGGCTTGAAAGCATACAAGTTAGTAAAGGTGTCAGCTCCGTTATAAATGGGGTAGAGTCGATGACTGGTCAGATTAATCTTGAACATCGTAAACCTACCGATGAGAAGCCACTTTATCTCCAAGCCTCGATAATGGATAATGCCAAGTTCGATGTGAACGCCGTCTCATCCCTTCAATTAGACTACGAAGGTAGGTGGAATACCGTGGTCTTTGCCCATATGGACGGGAACTATATTCCTATGGATATGAATGGGGATAGTTTTCTTGATGATCCACTTTCCACTCAGATTTCTTTAGGAAACAGGTGGTTGTATTACGATCCGTCAGGCTTGCAAGTTCGTTTCGGAGTATCTGCCATAAGGGACGATCGTAGAGGAGGCCAATCCTCTCGTCTCACTTCCGATCTTTCTTCTCTTTGGACTTCAGATATTCTCAATCAGAGCTTAGATGCTTTCGTGAAGGTGGGGATGCCTTTGGATGAAACTGGGGCTAATAGTATAGCTATGGTTGCAGACTACAGTCTTCAAGCCCAGGATTCTAATTTTGGACTTCGAACATACGATGCCATTCAGCATAGCGCGTTTGTTAATTTTTTGTATCAAAGGGAGATAAATGAATCTCATAAATATACATTGGGACTATCGGATACTTACGACTATTATGACGAGACTGCGCTTTTAACTCTTCTACCTGGCGCAGATGCTGTTTCATCGTTTACTCATTTGAACGATTTGGGCGTTTACGGAGAATACACTTTCCACCATGGGGACGATTTTTCTCTTATCGCAGGGATTCGTGCCGATTGGTTTAATACCGCAGGAGTGCGAGTTAGCCCGCGCTTAACTTTGAAATATGCTCCTTTTGAGCAGCTTGTTTTTCGGGCCAATGCAGGCCGCGGTATACGCTATTCAGTTCCTTTGATTGATAATATTGGCATAATGTCCACATCAAAAGAGCTGACCTATAATGTCCTAATGTCGCATCCTCTTGAAGATGCAATTACGGCAGGCGCGAGTGCCACGTGGTATCTGCCTTTCGAGGGACTTAAAAATTCGTTTTTGAGTTTTGATTATTTTAGAACGGAATTTTTGAATCAGATGGTCGTGGATTATGACAGGACGCCTGGCGCTATCGATTTATATATGGGTTCTGGAGCTTATACTAACAACTATCAACTCGACTTTAGCATAGTACCTCTTGAGCGTCTTACCCTTACGCTGACAGGTCGTTATACCGATTCTAAAGTGTCTTTTGATGGAAGAGGCATTCAAGAAAAGCCTCTAACAAGCAGGTACAAGGCTGTGTTCAATGCCCAGTATTCCACTAATATGAATAGGCTTATCTTTGATTTTACGGCATCTTTGAATGGCCCTTGTAAAGTATGGGATTTTATGAAGCCTTATGGCTATGAAAGTGGATACACGGAAAGTTATCCGCTTCTTTATGCTCAGGTTACTTACCGTACAAAGGGTATTGATTATTATTTCGGAGTGGAGAATATAACAAATTATACTCAATCTAATCCTATAATCAGTGCTATGGACACCTCATCGTCAAATTTTGATGCAAGTTGCATCTGGGGTCCCCTTATGGGAAGACGAATTTATGCTGGTGTTAGGTTCACCCTTTGGAAAACGAATTAACAAAGGGATAAAGTTGATTAATTGTATGTAAATAATATAGTTTATGAAAAGAATTGTTTTAGCCATCGTGGCTGCGTTTGTGCTATGCTCTTGTCCTTCTTATGCTAAGAAGGCGAAAAAAACTGCTGAAGTTACTTTTGAAGTTAGTATGCATTGTAAGAAATGTGCTGATAAAATCACTGAGAATGTCGGCTTTGAAAAAGGGGTTTTGGATTTGAAGGTAGATATGGCAGAAAAAACTGTTTATATCAAGTATAATCCTGATAAGACTAATCCAGAAACTTTGAAAAAAGCTATAGAAAAACTTGGCTATTCCGCTGAGATCAAAACTACCTCTAATGCATGTTCAGATAAGTCATGCTATAAAAATGGTGAGTCCGGATGTAAAGATTACCAGCGTGATGGTCGCGATCTTGCGGAACTCCTTCCTAGGGCATGGGCATCTCGAAACCAAGTTGGACAAAGTAGTTGCGATTAGTGGCAAAGTCGCGACTAATCGCAGCAAATCTCAACTAATCGCACAAAATCGCAATACGTGTTTTGCCGGAGAGTTACAACCGGCTTGACTCCTCGAAGTTGCCGACGTTGCGTCGCGGGGTGACAGCCTTTCCGAAGCTGTAGGTAAAGCCGAGGGAGATTCCCCGGCTGTAGGAGTTGTTAACCGTTTTCATCGTTTCAATGTCACCATCCATAATGCTAAGGTTTTGGTTCATAGACCTGAATATGTCATTGGCGGAGATGGTAAGATTGGCACGGCCGTCGAGGAACGACTTGCTGATGGAGGCATTGACGGAGTATAGCGCGGCAACGGTGAAATATCCCGCAGTCATCGGAGTCATGCCCCAACCATCCACGCTGATTTTGAATTCCTTCGGCAGGTAAAATGTCGTTGATGCGTAGCCGTTGAACGCGTGCGAGGAATTGCTGAAGTCCGCAAAGGCGGTGATATCCGGATTGGGATATGCCTTGAAAGCACCATAAGAATAGTTGGCGTTGAGAGTCACCGTCCACCATTTCGTGATGTTCTGCTCCGAAAGGGCAAGGGCGAGATATGCAGTCTGCTGCACTCCAGCATTGCTGAAGCGGTACTCCATCGTGCCGGAAGACTTGTCATAAATCGGGACCTGCTGATCAGTGTAGTTCTTTAGATGGCTGTATCCGGCCGTCAGCGTCAGATTGCCGAGGAAAACGGAAGACAGCGTCAGGTTATGCGAATAGCTCGGCTTTAGTTCTGGGTCGCCCACGGACCATGTGGTAGGGTTCACATAGCTACGGAACGGATTGAGCTGCCAATACTTCGGACGGTTCAGACGGTAGGAGTAGTTCAGCGAGAGGATGGCTTTTTGAGAGGGAGTCCAGTTCAGAAAGACATTCGGAAAGACGTCGAAATAGTTCCTGCCGCTGCGGCGGTTCTCGGATTTCCAGTTTCCGCGAGGAACGGTGTATTCACCGCGAAGCCCGACCTGCGCATTCCATTTGGCAGAAAAGGCCTTGGAAAGGTTTGCGTAGAGGGCATATATCTGCTCGGAATATGTGAAGTCGTTGCGTGCCGAGAGGTCACCGACCTGCTCCTGAGGGGTAGAAGGATCCCATTTGTAGGAGGAGTAGCGGTTGTCGGTTACAGAAACCGCAGCCTTCGCACCGGCCTCAACACGCCCGGTGTTGTCCCAGAGGTTCTGCGCGAAATCTACTTTCAGAGCCCAGATTTTGGCGCGGCGGAAAGTGGAGTCGTTCAGACCGTTGCCGATGAACGGATCCGGAAGTCCGGCAGCAATGTCGGCATTGCGATCGGCCTGGGCCTCGGAGGAAAGGGCCGTGTAGAGATTACGCTGAAGGTTCGAGACATTGCTGCGGGTGTGGTTGTAGTCCGCGTTGACCGTAATTTCCTGAGAGATAGTCTCGTCGAAGGTGTGAGTGTAATTGATGTTGGCTGAATACTGGTCAGTCATTGTGGATTCGGCAGAATTGCCGGTCATGCCCGTGTAAGGCTCCGCATCATCGAATTTCCGGAAATCGTCAACCTTCACAGCGTTCGGGGCATCATAGCCATAGTTGTTGAGGTTTACCTTGGCGATAGCCCCCAAAACATCGCTTTCTGAGATGCGGATGTCCTCCGAAAGCATAATCTGATGGCCGAGGAAACGGCTCTTCGCCTTATTTGAAGTCTTCAGCAGCGACTCATAGGAGTCCCCATAACGCTTGTCCTCGGTTACGTCGTTGTAGGAGGGATAGATGTAGCCGTTGTAGCTGAGATTGGTGTTCGTGACATCGCCCTTGTAGCCGAGCCGGACGCTTCCGTCGCCTGCACCATGGATCTTCGGCTCCCATTTGAACTGTCCGGTACCGCTGACCGAGCCGTTGAAGCCGCGCAGCAGTCCACGCTTTGTCTTGATGTTGATGATTCCACCGGCACCTTCCGCATCGTATTTCGAGGACGGGGATGCAATCACCTCTATCTTGTCGATAGCCGTTCCTGAAGAGCCCTTGAGGTAGGCCTGAAGCTCTTTGCCGGACATATTTGACGGCTTTCCGTCGAGCCACACAGAGACTGACTTCCCATTGAGCTGGATGTTCCCGTCCTTATCGAAAGTCACTCCTGGAGCGGCACGGAGCACATCTGTGGCATTGCCGGTCTTCGCGACCGCGAGTTCCGAGACATTCATCACAATATTGTCGAAGCGGTGCTCAAGCAGCGGGCGTTTTCCGACCACCTTCGCGCTCTCCAGCGCTTGAGAATCTGGGGAGAGAGACGTATGTGGCAGTTCCGGGCCGGAAATCCCGTCAAGGGCGAAACCAGCGTCCCTATAGCCGACAAGAGAAAATTCCACATGGCATCCATCCGCACGGAAGGCTGTGGGAAGAGCCAGCACATATACTCCCGTAGAGTCTGTCGTCGCGGCAGCAATCACCGCAGCTGAACTGTCACGCAATGCCACCGTCACAAACTCAAGACCACGTCCGGTCTCCGAATCAGTAACCTTTCCGGTAAGTTTTCTGCCGTCAAGTCCATGACGCAGCGCTGCATAAGTATCCAAAGACAAGACAAGGCTCAATGCAAGAGCCGTGATGATTGTGAGAATCTTTTTCATGCTACTAAATTAACAAAATTTTAGTTTAATAATTCAATACTTTACGTCATATTACATCTGCTGGCGCTGACTTTCGGGTTTAACGGAAGGCAGGCATTCAAACTAAACATGGTCGCTAGATGCATGAATTATTGTCTGCAGATACTCCTTGTCAAATTCACCTTGAATACGCATCATCGTTCCATTTGGGGTGCGCAACTCAATGCTTATCATCTTAGCCACATTCTTCTTCGAAAACCCTCCATCGTGAAATACCTAACTCAGCAAGCCTAGACTTTTTACTTACGCCATTTTCACTGCAGTACCTTACAATACTTGCTACTTCTTCTCTGGTCATCATAATCTTACATTTTTATGACCCAAAGTTCTTTAAAAGGCTTCAACTATCTATGACGTGAATGACAGGAGGCCTTATGTTGACGAATTAATCGGTGTTTGTGCGAAAACGCATTGAGCAAACAGTGTTGTGACAAGCAATAGTATGATTCTTTTCATATAGTTGTGGTGTTATGGTTTATGGTGATTCTTTTAGCTATGGATTTACTTTGCAAATAAGATGTCGCTAAAAATCAGAGCGTTGCGATTGAGCCGGATTTACTTTGCAAATAAAAACCCTATGCATAATATGGAATGTAGGTAGCATATTTGCGAGAGGTTATGTCAGCATCGGCAATCTTAATATAACCAGAGTCAAGCGTGTCCGCAAGTAATTTCTAACATTTACTAATGAAAAAGTGGGTCTCCAGACCGCTGTTATGGCGATTTGGGGACTATTTTGTTATTTAGTCGAAATCGAATCGAGAAACAAGCGGTTATACTGCCACAGGAGCCTTTATGGCAGGATAAGGGTCGTATCCTTCTAATTTAAAATCCTCGTATTTAAAGTCAAAGAGATTTTTGACATCTGGATTCAGTATCATACGGGGAAGTTTACGCGGAGTACGACTTAATTGTTCCTTAACCTGTTCAAAGTGATTCAAGTAAATGTGAGTGTCGCCTGTGGTATGGATGAATTCACCTGGCTTTAAATCACACACTTGCGCTATCATCAGGGTTAGAAGTGCGTAGGAGGCTATATTGAATGGAACGCCAAGGAAAGTGTCTGCACTGCGCTGATATAATTGGCAAGAAAGACGTCCATTGGCCACATAGAATTGAAATAGGCAATGACATGGGGGAAGAGCCATCTTGTCTATCTCTGCAGGATTCCATGCACATACTAGCATTCGCCTAGAATCTGGATGATTTTTTATTAAATCGAGAACTTGAGATAATTGATCGACACTTCCGCCGTTAGGAGTGGGAAAACTTCTCCATTGGTGTCCATAGACAGGGCCTAAATCTCCGTTTTCGTCTGCCCACTCATCCCAGATTGAAACGCCGTGCTCTTGTAGATAGCGGACATTAGTATCTCCGCTTATGAACCATAACAACTCGTAGATAATGGATTTAAGGTGTACTTTTTTAGTGGTTAAAAGAGGAAAGCCTTCGGAAAGGTCGAATCGCATCTGGTGCCCGAAGATACTTTTGGTGCCTACTCCGGTACGATCTGTCTTTACCGTGCCTTTGTCCATAATAAGTTGTAAGAGGTCTAGATATTGTTTCATTGCTTGGTATGTATTCTCTAAAGTGTGAAGTTAACCAATTTTGAAATTTTGAGCAAATTATAATCCGTCAAGTGGTAGTAGATGAGTGAGGCTTCTAAAAAAGAGTAAAAAGATGGACGTTTTACTCTTTTTTAGATGAAAGACAATTCCAAGAAGATGACCACAAAACTTTCAAAGTCTTCTACAGAGAACTACGATACAGAAAAAGTTGCTTTTTACAATTGGACAAAGTGGCTATTGTAGTACATATTTTGATATGAAAGTATTATTTCATACCTTAGTCAAATAATTCAAAACCACATTGATATGCGACACCATAAACTATTTGCAGTTTGTCTATCAACGATTTTTACACAAGCATTGTATGCACAGAATTTTCGTACTGTTGAGCCGCAGAAGGATAGTGTATTGATAAGGCATGAGAATGGGGAGGAATTGAGTGAGACTTTGTATCTTGGAGGCGATGCGTATAGTGCATCGATGATGTGGCGAAGTGGAAGAAGTGATTGGCAGATAGGAAGAGATTATTTAGGGAGTGTAAAGCAGATAGTGGCTCCAGATGGCGCATTGATAGGCGATTATAGTTACGATCCGTGGGGAAGATTAAGAAATAAGGTTACGTTTAAAGCCTATGAAAGGGGCAAAGAGCCGGAATTATTCATTGGACGAGGATACACGGGACATGAGCATTTACCACAGTTCGGTCTAATCAATATGAACGCGAGACTATATGATCCACTTCTTGGAAGGTTCTTAAGTCCAGACCCTTATGTGCAAGTGTCAGACTTTACACAGAACTTCAACCGTTATTCATACGCTCTTAATAATCCATTGAAATACACAGATGAAGATGGGGAATGGATAGTGTTAACAACCATGGTATGGACTCCTATAACTTTGATAACAGGGTATTTAGTTCCATTAATTACAAGCGTTTCTAATCCAAATATGGCTAAGTCACAATTTAAACAAGCATGGACTAAGTACGGACAAGTTCTTGGAAATGCCGCAAAGATAGACGCTGGATGGTTCCGCTCCGATCCTCATAAGAATTTTTGGGGAAGAGCAGGTGAAGTAGTATCTCATTTTACTTGGCAATTCACACAGGAAACAATAGGAAATACAATGCAAGGTGGATGGAATTTATTAGGAGGTATTAAAAGTGTGGGTTCTTATGGAGGGGCAACAGTGGCACAAACATATAAAGAAGAATGGGGTGCCGTCACATTAGGGAGCTATATTACTGGATGTAGAGATATATCCGCATCACCTAAGAATGTATTGTTTCAGCACGAGTATGGACATTATTTACAAAGTCAGAAGTCCGGGATTGCCTACTTGACAAGGTATGGAATACCAAGTTTATTTAGTAAAGACCCTCATGATAATCATCCGGTCGAACAAGATGCTAATATAAGGGCATTTAATTATTTTATGAATAATGAAAGTGGATTTACTCCAAGTGATTGGAAGGAGAAACTTTTAGAAAATGAAGAATATGGATGGAGTAATCCATTTGTGGGGTATTCATTAGATAACCCATCAGATGTTGCAGCACTTTTGACATTATCAAATGGCATCGTTAATCCTTCTCCGTGGGATTATCTTTCAAGTATTACTTTAGTAGGAGTAATTATTTCAGGGCTAATTAATTCATCAAGAGATAAAACAAAGTATTAAGATGAAAAAGTTTATATTTATTGTTACTTGTTTATTTTTATTATCTGGATGTGACGATTTAAAAGAAGCATGGATTATTTATAAATACAGACCTCATCATAAATTTTATGTTAACAATCAATCAGGCAGGCAGATATATGGCGTAGGGGCTCCTGTTGGAAAGACAAGAAATGGATATGATGTATGTCACACAAAAGATATATTATCATCGGAGATGTGGATAGAAGGGATTATATATATTGATAAAAATAATAAAAGAATTATAGATATAGAAAAGGAACATATAAATAATATATTTGGATTAAGCTTTTATACGCGCTATGAAGATATTGTGCCATACGATGATGATGGTATTATTGCTTATATTAAGATATTTTACATGAGCGATTTATATGCGATTTATTATGGAAAAACGGATGTGCTTCCATATTGGAGATATGAATACACACTCGAGGATTTGGAGCGTTATAACTGGAAGGTTCCATTCCCAGATGAATCGGGAACGATTAAAATAGAGAGATTCGAATATAGGATAAAGGAAGGAGAATAACTTAATATTGTGAATTGTATAGTTGATGTTGACAACCATGATTATTATTGGACAGAATATACTGCTGTCCGGTATGCATATAATTATTTTGATAAGAATAAAATAGCCTATGATGCAGTATTGCCCACGAAATAAACTTTTTATGAATATTATTCTCTTTACACTCGTTTTTTTTATTACTTCTTGTTTATCAGATCTTTATTATAATTATTATGATAAAAATTCGATAACGATAAGAGAAGTTAATGAGAGTAATAGTGATGTGGTTTTTCTCGTACCACAAAATCGTAATAGAATATGGTGGGAGCGGGGGCATCTTTTCATGACAGATGAGAGATTCCAGCATATTGACATGAATCAATTGGATATCTCAGATACAACTATGATTAATTATGCCTTGACTAGTGTATATTCAGATTATGGGTATGTGAAACCTAAAAAGGATTATATTATTTTAACATATTTTTTATCGTTAGAAGAAATGATTCCACATGATACCATGCGTGTATTTGTGTATGATGGGTTATTTATGCAGACACCATATAAGTATTGGAGTGGTATAATTCCTATTGAGAACGATCTGTATTTTGTTAGATATGATATATCAATTGAGGATGCACGAAAATTAGTAAATGGTAAAGGTGAATTGGAAATTCATTTTCCGCCAGATGAGAGGATGAAGGGTATAAAAATGTGGCCGAAGTATGAAGATGTTATATCAGTTAATTATTAAGATTTTAATTGGATTGTCACTTTTACTTTGTATTTGCTCATGTGACGATCCGAGTGAAAGTGATTGCGATGAGGTGCAGTATTATTTAAATAATGATACGAATCAAAATGCGGTGTTTTTACTATTTTGCAATACAGGTATACTTGATAGGTATATTGATTACGATCCTTTGGATACCACAATCGTTAATTGTTTTCGGCATTCGGATTGTTGTGTCGTTCCTGCTAGAAATCATTTAAAATGTGATATTGGATATGATCCGTTAAAAAAAATGTTTTCGAGTGGTCAATATATTAGAGTATTCATAAGTGATATGAATGACTATTATCATCCGCGTGAGTGGTGTAAAAAAGATAGCTATTTTGTTAGATATGATATATCAATTGAAGATGCACGGAAATTAATTAATGGCAATGGAGAATTGGAGATTCATTTTCCGCCAGATGAGAGGATGAAGGATATAAAAATGTGGCCGAAGTATGAAGATGTTATTTCGGAATATGGTAATATTTCAATAGATAATGAAAATATAAATTCTAACGTACAATGACTATATTGAGAATTAATAAAATAGTAACGATATGAAAATAAATTTAATAGCAATCATAACAAGCATTTTGCTTATAAGTGCAGCTACCGCTAATGTGGTAGAATATACCTACGACGATGCGGGGAATCGTATAGAAAAGACTAATAATTAGGGTATTTTTTAGTCTTTGAATATGAAATACAGGAAATCGAATCGAGAAACAAGCGGTTATACTGCCACAGGAGCCTTTATGGCAGGATAAGGGTCGTATCCTTCTAATTTAAAATCCTCGTATTTAAAGTCAAAGAGATTTTTGACATCTGGATTCAGTATCATACGGGGAAGTTTACGCGGAGTACGACTTAATTGTTCCTTAACCTGTTCAAAGTGATTCAAGTAAATGTGAGTGTCGCCTGTGGTATGGATGAATTCACCTGGCTTTAAATCACACACTTGCGCTATCATCAGGGTTAGAAGTGCGTAGGAGGCTATATTGAATGGAACGCCAAGGAAAGTGTCTGCACTGCGCTGATATAATTGGCAAGAAAGACGTCCATTGGCCACATAGAATTGAAATAGGCAATGACATGGGGGAAGAGCCATCTTGTCTATCTCTGCAGGATTCCATGCACATACTAGCATTCGCCTAGAATCTGGATGATTTTTTATTAAATCGAGAACTTGAGATAATTGATCGACACTTCCGCCGTTAGGAGTGGGAAAACTTCTCCATTGGTGTCCATAGACAGGGCCTAAATCTCCGTTTTCGTCTGCCCACTCATCCCAGATTGAAACGCCGTGCTCTTGTAGATAGCGGACATTAGTATCTCCGCTTATGAACCATAACAACTCGTAGATAATGGATTTAAGGTGTACTTTTTTAGTGGTTAAAAGAGGAAAGCCTTCGGAAAGGTCGAATCGCATCTGGTGCCCGAAGATACTTTTGGTGCCTACTCCGGTACGATCTGTCTTTACCGTGCCTTTGTCCATAATAAGTTGTAAGAGGAAGATGACCACAAAACATAAACAAAATTTTTCATATATTTACGGCAATATGAAAAGATTTATCATAACGATTTTATCTATAATATGCTTTCTTTCTCCTTCTTATGCTCAGTTCTATGTGGAAGGTAATGAACGCACAAGCATAAAATGGAGCACATTCAACACGAATTCATACAAGTTTATTTATCCGAGGGGGTGCGACTCACTTGCATTTTGTTATGCAAGGCAGTGGGAGAAATACCGATATGCGGTAGGCTATGGCGGTGGTGATAATCTGCCTGTGGTGCTACATCCTTATTCCTCGATTTCGAACGGATTTGTGGTGTGGACTCCAAGCCGGATGGAGATGTTTGCCGCTCCGTCTATGTATAGCCCGGAGGCTGTTCCGTGGCACACTTTACTGGCTATACATGAAAATAGACATGTTGCGCAAATGCAGTTTATGCAGAATCGCCATTTTAAATGGACAGAGTATGTCTTCGGTGAACTTCTTTCTGGGCCAATATCGGTGTTGTGGTGCTCTTCTATGTTTATGGAAGGGGATGCCGTGGCGACGGAAACGGCTTTGACACAGTCGGGAAGAGGAAGAAGTGCGGACTTTCTGGAGTATTTTCGGGTATGTTTTGAAAATGGAGATTTAAGAGATTTTGACAGGTGGCGCTTCGGCTCTCAAAAGTATTATACCCCAGATTATTATAAAATAGGTTATCTATCAGTTGCCGGTATGGGTGCAGGCCCTCATACAGAGTTTTTTGATAACACCTTCAGACATCGTTTTTCCGGATTTGCAAAACGGATGCAGCGCCATTGGCAAGAGGACACCCGTTCTCGCGCCCCTTTTCAGCAATATACGCAATTGACTGAAAATGAGAAATACTATGTGTCTTATTCTGGATTGGCAGTTAAGGATGGGCAAATCTATGCTTTAAGGACAGGAATAGCGGACAATGCAAGGCTTGTTTCGATAGACCCGGAAAGTGGGGAGGTGGAAAATTTATGTTATGCCAGCCCGGAATCGCGTTTGTCTAGCAGTGGAGACAGGTTGTATTGGACCGAAGAAGTTCCTAATCTACGCTGGGAAATGCATTCAAGCTCGGCGCTTCGCTCGTATGACGGGAGGAAGATTAGAACAGAGATTGGAGGACATCGCCTATACAATCCTGCATGGGAGGAGGATAGATTGGCATTAGTAGAAAATGAGATAAATGGAGAATGTAAAGTAAGAGTTTACAAACGCATTGGCCATAAACTTTCTGAGATAAATGTGTATGATGCGCCATCTGGGGTACAGGTGCTTGAGCCGGTATGGGCCAATGGTCACTTGTATGCGAGTGCTATGGATGATTCGGGCCAATTCTTATGTGATATTGAGCGCGGGTGCCTGGCCATATTGGCATCGAGTCCTGTGAAAATCAATCACCTATTTTCAAAGGATGGGAAGCTATTATTTACTTCGGATCGCACGGGTGTGAATGAATTATACTCGCTTGATCCCAAGAGTGGCGAAGTATATCAGTTGACTAATTTGCCTCAGGGGGGAAAGGATTTTGTTTTTAATGAAGACAAACTGTACTTTACCGTTTTGTCCCCTATGGGAAGGAATGTATGTGAGACTCCGACATCAAGCCTTTCGTACAAAAAAGTGAACTTTAATGTCAGGCATTCATACGTGCTGGCAGATTCTTTGAGCCGGGCTGTGGCGGATGTTCATATTGGCGATTTTTCCGATGCCACTTGGGAAGTGCGTCCTTATTCAAAATTTAAGAATGCGTTCCGATTCCATTCGTTTATTCCATTTTTATTCTTGGATTCTGATGAGATGATGACAATATCATCAGAACAGCAATATATGAATGCCGGATTAGGTGCAACGGCCTTTTTTCAAAATAATCTAAGCACGCTTTATGGAAATGTGGGATTGAAATTCTTTGAAGATGAAAATGGGCTTCCACTTCCGGGATTAGGCTTTAATTTGAAATACAGAGGATTGTATCCTATAATTGAATTAAAGGGGATGTATGTAGACAACTATTCTTATGGATACCTAAGGTCTTACATTCCATTTAATTTATCACGAAATGGCTGGAGTACAGGAATTATCCCGGTGGTTTCTTTAGAAAGTAAGCAAACAGGTAAATCGTGGTCGTGGGATAGTTCAATATCTGCAGGGATACGTGCTTACACTATGCTTCCGAAGTGTAATAGTAATGTTTTTCCTCGTTGGGGTATAGGTATAAGTTTAGAAGATTCCTATTCTTTTACTACGCATAGGTTTAAGCCGGCAATGACGCTTTATGGGTACACGCCGGGAATTAAAAAAACACATGGTTTTGCTTGGAATGTGTCTTATCTTCAGGAATGCATAGAAACGCAGGAGTATGTGGCTTTGATTGACAGAATGGGGGTAAATATACGCTATGCTTTTTCTATTCCAATAGATTGGTCTGGTCTTTCTCCTTTATTTTATTTAAGAAATATGGAGTTAATTCCGTTCTATGAATTCAGTAATGATAATGTGTCGGGATTTAGGATGACGGATCGAAATTTTTTTGACGGTTATTTGAACCAACATTCTGCAGGTACATATATAAATGCAGTACTCGGAAATATGTTTTGCTTGCCATACGATTTTCGGGTGGGTGTGAAAGTAGGATATAATACGGAGGATAAAATGTTTTGTAAACTTGTTTTAAGTTATGATATGTAGTAAATGTGCGAAGTTTTTTGACGCTGGACTTCCTAAAAGTGTAAATGTGGCGAGCCGTCCCGAACTTAAAGAAAAGATATTGGATGGCACTTTCTTTTTAGTCACCTGCCCTTATTGCGGACAAGTGAATCTATATAGTGAAGATTTTGTTTACAATGATCCCACGCAGCACATTTTAATCGTACTGAGCCGTGTTTCCATGTCTTCTCCAGGATTGGAAGGCTACACGTGTAGGCAGGTGGAGACTGTCGGCGATTTAATAGAGAAGATAAAGATCTTCGATGCTGGACTTGACGATGTCGCTATGGAAATATGTAAATTCGTGACTCTTCAAGAAATGAGCAAGGATGTGCAACTAAAATTCTATAAGATGGAAGGCTCTGACGCACAGATAGTTTTTGCCTACCCGGAAAAAGGCGAAATGCATTTGATAGAGATAGGTCAGAATGTCTATGCCGATGCAATGGGCATTCTGTCTCGAAATCCCGAGATAGTCGAGACTGCCCGTGGACTTGTAAAAGTGGATCAGGGGTGGTTAAGGAAATTTTTCGGGTAAGATATGCCCTTTGCGAATTCAAATATTGGAATTATTATTTAAAAAGTTTAGATTTGTAATTCGGACACACAAAAACTAATAATAAAATGAAAGAGTATTCTAAAAATGACATTAGAAACGTGGTGCTGCTTGGTGCGACCAAGTCGGGTAAAACCACGTTATCTGAAGCTATGCTTTTCGAGGGCAAGGTTATCGACAGACGAGGAACAGTGGAGGATAAGAACACGGTTTCAGATAACAATGAACTTGAAAAGCTTAATCAAAGATCCATTTATGCGACTCCGCTATATGCAGAGTTTATGAACAAGAAGATAAATATCATTGATGCACCAGGGTCAGACGATTTTATAGGTGGCGCAGTGTCTGCTTTTAAAGTATGTGAAAATGGTATTCTTGTGATAAATGCGCAACAGGGCGTGGAGGTAGGTACACGAGGCCTTTTACGCCATGCCGATAAATATAATATTCCTCTGGTAATAGCTGTAAATCAACTCGATGGGGATAAGGCTGATTGGGAGATGACACTTTCTTCAATAAAAGAGGAATTAGGAAAAAATAATATCATCCCTATACAGTTCCCTACTAAAGTGGGTGCTGGATTTGATGGTTTCGTGGATGTTTTAACTATGAAGTATTATCACTTCAAGGACGAAAACGGAACGCGTGAGGATTTAGAGATACCAGAAGAGTATAGAGACGAAGCAGAAGTAGCGCGTCAGGAACTTATTGAAAAGGCTGCAGAGTTCGATGATACTCTGATGGAGAAATTTTTCGAAATGGGGACACTCACGGAGGATGAAATCCGTGCAGGTCTTGCCGTAGGAATAAAAAATAGGGAAGTCTTCCCTATAATGTGCGTGAGTGCTAAGAAAGATATCGGCGTAAAACGTCTATTGGAGTTCACGAAAAATGTAGCTGTAGCTCCTGACGTGGATGAGAATAAGCCGGCATCCCTATTTATATATCAAAACGATGTGGAACCGCACGTAGGAGAGGTTTCGTATTTCAAAGTAATGTCCGGTATAGTAAGTTCTGGGTCAGAGTACGAAGATCCACGTACTTTTAACAAAGAGAAATTCTCGACCATTTATGCTGTAGCCGGAAACAAGAGGGAGCCTGTTCAGAATCTTCACGCCGGAGATTTCGGATGCGTGGTGAAACTTAAGAATGGTAGAGCCAATACTACTCTTTGTGCTCCCGGTGCGGGTATCATCTATGATAAGATAATATTCCCGGCTCCTAAATATCGTTGTGCTATAAAGGCCAAGGTTCAACAGGACGAGCAGAAGTTGGGCGATGCTTTGAAGAAGATTTCAAATCAGGACCCTACAGTCGTAGTAGAATACTCTAAGGAACTTCGTCAGACGATATTAAGCGGTAATGGAGAACAGCACATTAATATGGTTAAATGGCGCATTAATAATGAATTCGGTATAGATGTCGAATTGTTTGCCCCTAAGGTGCCTTATCGTGAGACTATAACTAAGATATCTAATGCGCAATATCGTCATAAGAAACAGTCCGGTGGAGCTGGTCAGTTTGGTGAAGTCCATCTTCTTGTATGCCCTGCAGAAGGCGAGTTGAAGACTAAGTTCAATATAGACGGGAAAGATACTCAACTTAATGTCAAAACATCAGAGACTGTAGATCTTGACTGGGGTGGAAAGCTCGAATTCTATAATTGTGTCGTCGGTGGTGCTATCGATTTGGGCTTTATGCCAGCTATCTTGAAAGGTATAAAGGACAAGATGGTGGAGGGTCCTCTTACAGGCTCTTATGCTCGTGATATTAGAGTGTTTGTGTATGATGGCAAGATGCACCCAGTGGATTCTAAAGAAATCGCATTTATAATTGCAGGTCGTAATGCCTTCAAAGAAGCGTTCCGTAATGCAGGTCCGAAGATTCTGGAACCTATTTATAATGTTGAAATAATGACTCCAGGAGAGTATCAGGGAGCAGTAATGTCAGATTTGCAGAATCGTCGCGGTATATTAGGCGATCTAGGAACCGATAAGGGGTTCTCGGTTCTTAAGGCTAGAGTTCCGCTTGCTGAGTTATATCGTTATTCTACGGTTCTTAGTTCATTGACATCGGGTTCAGCTACATTCACGATGGAATTTGCCGATTATCAGCCGGTTCCTGGTGATGTGCAGGCTAAACTCCTCGCAGAATATGCGGCTCAGGATACTGAAGACGAATAGAATAGCGCAATGTATAGATAAAATCCGGTCCTCGAAAAAGGATCGGATTTTTTAGTAAGAAGAAGTCATTACAGCCACCACAAACAGCACGAAGTAGTCCTTAAATACTTTTCGAAAGAGTTTTGATGCGCGCTGAATTTCAAAATTGACTTTGCGTTCAGAAACGCCGAATTCTATTGCGATTTCTTTAGCTGACATTCGAGACAGCTTTTTCGCGGTGAATATTTCGTATGAAAGCTCGCTAAGGTTTTCTTTAACTTTACTAAGCAGTATAGGTAAATCTACGTATAGCGGATAGTCGTTTTCTCCTGAGTCTGAGAGGAGCTTCATATCTTCGATGGCCAACTCTTTCAGTTCTGCGGGTATGGAATCTCGAGCAATCCTGCTTTTAAGGTAATCCAGACAGCGGTTCTTTATCGCTATTAAAAAGTAGCCACGGATATCTTTGACTTCTATCTCATCTCTTCGGTTGAGGATTTTGACTATGCTATCTTGGTAAATATCTTCGGCAATATCGCGTTTCCCCACATATCTTTGCGCGATTTTTACGAACCGCAGTCTTTCCTCGTTTAGAAGTAGAATGTCATCGATGGTGAGTTTATGTGGCTTTTCGTTAAGCATAATTATGTAACAAAGATAGTAACTTTTAAAAAATAAGTTGCATAAGTTAGAATCTGTTTTGAAATCTTACATAAAAATTAAAATTATAGATGTCAAAAATGTTTTTTGTATCGTTCTTATATTAGAGAGTGTGAGTGACACTTTTTTTGTAAACTACATATAAAGCACGAAAGACGAGAATTTTCGATGAAAGATAATAAAGACATAATAAGTGACGAGATGCTTTTCCGCTACTTTTCAGGTGATGCTACAGAAGTGGAGAAAAGGATTATAGGAGCGTGGATCGTCGAGAGTGATAGGAATAGAAGCCGTTATCGTAGGGCATCCAAGCTTTATGAAAAGTGGATGATGTCAGCGTCTATGGAGTCTATCGAGGGTAGGCCAATGCATACGCGCACTTCAAATACCAGTACTGTTGGTCGCAGATTCGCATTAGCATTTGCCAATGTACTTGCGGCAGTGCTTGTGTGTGGAGGCGCATATTGGGTGGCGCAAAATCGTCAAAATAAAGTGCTTGCACAGACCATGAATACCATCGAGGTTCCTGCGGGAAACAGAATGGATATAGTATTGGAAGATGGGACAAAGGTGAAATTGAATTCAGGGGCAAAGCTTAGTTACCCGGTTCGATTTGCCGATGACCGCAGGGATGTGATACTTTCGGGAGAGGCTTGTTTTGAAGTGTCGCACGCTGCACAAAGACCATTTGTGGTTAAAACATTTGCATCTGATATTCAAGTATATGGAACAGAGTTCGACGTTATTGCAGATGAATGCGAGAAAGTATTTAGTGTCGCTCTTTTAAATGGTTCGGTGAAGGTGAGAAATGAATCTCAAGAGATTACAATGTCTCCAGGAGAGACGGTATCTTTAGAGGGAAATACGCTTTTGAAGAATGCTAATCGTAAGGTGAAAGACCAATACCGCTGGACAGAGGGTATATTGAATATAGAGGGAATGGATTTCCGAATGCTTATGCGTAATATAGAACGCGCATTTGGAGTTAAGATCGTAATCGATAGGAAGGAAATGCCACAGTTGTTCTACTCGGAAGGTGAGTTAAGAATCAGTGATGGTATAGATTACGCCTTGAATACTTTAAGAAATGTAGCGGATTTTAGTTATACTAAGGATTATAGCACAGGAACGATAATTATACATTAAAACGGGTTACAAAAAAGCTTGTGGGATGAACCATAAACACCACAAGCTTCGGAATGGCCTTTTGATAACAAATAAACCATTATTTTTAACAAAATTATGCAAAAACGACGTATTCTGCAAAACTTATGCAGCGTGCTTAGTTTCTTGATTTTGCTTCATCTTTCTGTCGCGACTTATGCGGCTGGACAAGCAAATGACTCTAAAATCACCTTGGAACTTAAGGACGTCACGCTCGAAAAGGCAATTACTTCTATTAAGGAACAGTCTTCGTATCTGTTCTTCATCAACTCAGTAGATCTTTCTAAAAGGGTTAGTATCAATGTGAAAGATGAAGGTATACGAAAGGTATGTGATGCTTTGTTTACACCTGTAGGTGTTTCTTATAAGATTGAAGGGCACCACATTTATCTATCACAAGAGGTAAGCACAGGCAAGCCTGCTGTACTTTCTGGAATTGTAAAGGATGAAGGCGGAGTAGCTATTCCGGGTGTTTTCGTATTCGTGGTAGGAACTACCAATGGAACGACCACGGATCTTGACGGAAAATTTTCGTTAGAGGTGGCTCCGGAGCAGTTAGGCTCACAACTCGAGTTCAACTTTTTAGGTTATGAAATTGAGCGTCCCACTATTGGAGAGCGTAGGATTTTTAATATCACGTTAAGAGAGGAAAGTACGGAACTCGAGGGCGTCGTGGTAACGGCTCTTGGTATTAAACGTGAACAAAAAGCCTTGAGCTACAATGTACAAGAAGTTAAATCAGACGAGATTACTAAAGTAAAGGATGCGAACTTCATCAATTCCTTAAATGGAAAAGTGGCCGGTCTTAATATCAATGCTTCATCATCTGGTGTCGGTGGTGCATCGAAAGTAGTGATGCGTGGTATGAAATCCATCAGCCAGTCATCAAATGCGCTTTATGTGATAGATGGCGTCCCTATGTTTACAACAGCAAGAGATGGAGGTACACAATTCTCCTCTCAGGGCTCGACGGATCCTATCGCAGACATTAACCCGGAGGATATTGAAAGTATTTCAGTGCTTACGGGTGCAGCAGCTGCCGCTCTTTATGGCTCGGACGCTGCTAATGGTGCCATTGTCGTAACCACTAAAAAAGGTAAGGCCGGAAAGGTATCTGCTACCACTTCATCTTCTGTGGAGATAATGACCCCATTCGTTCTTCCTCGCTTCCAAAATCGTTATGGAACCGGAGATTTGAATTCTTCTATAGGTTCTGATGTTCGTAGCTGGGGCAGGCTTATGAACTCTGCCAATAATCCCGGTTATGATCCAGCCAAGGATTATTTTCAGACGGGTGTAACTCATAATGAGAGCGTTTCTTTGTCTGTGGGGAACGAGAAAAATCAGACATACATTTCTGGTTCAATGATAGATTCAGAGGGAATTGTTCCGAACAACATGTATCGTCGTTACAACTTTACTTTTCGTAATACCACCTCTTTTCTTGAGGACAAGATGCACTTGGACCTTGGCGCCGGATACATATTGCAGAAGGATCGCAATATGACAAACCAGGGAACATATAATAACCCATTGGTGGGTGCATATATTTTCCCTCGTGGAAATAGTTGGGACGCAGTTAAGATGTATGAGCGTTATGATGTGACACGCAGGCTCTCTACCCAATACTGGCCAATTGGTGATGCCGGAATGACAATGCAAAATCCGTATTGGATAAATTATCGTAACCTTCGAGAGAATCGTAAAGATCGTTTTATGCTGAACGCTCAGTTATCATACGATATTCTCGATTGGCTGAATGTGTCAGGACGCGTGAAGATGGATCAGTCTATGACCAAATATACAGAGAAGTTCTATGCTTCGACATTTACACAGCTTACGGAAAGTTCGCAGAATGGCCTTTATGGAATAACGGATATGGTTGATCGTCAAATATATGCCGATTTTTTGGTAAATGTTAATAAGCGCTTTGGCGATGATTGGGGACTTCAGGTCAATCTCGGTTCATCCATTTCCGATATGTATTACGATGCGCTCAAAAACCGTGGCCCTATTGCAGATGGAGAGATGTCAGAAGAGAGGGCCGGATTGGCAAATGTGTTCAATGTTCAGAACCTTAGTAATTCCACTAAGACCACAAGATTACAAGAAGGATGGCGTGAACAGACGCAGTCTATTTTCGGATCTGCCGAACTGGGCTATAAAGGTGCGTATTATTTAACGCTTACGGCGCGTAATGATTGGCCATCACAACTAGCTGGCCCACATTCAAATAGAAAATCGTTCTTCTATCCTTCGGTCGGTGGTTCGGTAGTTCTTTCACAGATTTTGCCAATGCCACAAGCTATAGAGTACCTCAAAATACGTGGTTCTTATGCTTCAGTAGGTACCGCATTTGAGCGTTATATTGCTAATCCGATGTACCAATGGAATGCAAGTGGATTGAGCTGGAATACACAGACACAATATCCGGTGTATGATCTAAAACCGGAACTTACAGATTCTTATGAAGTAGGTCTTACTACGAAGTTCTTGGGATGTTTTAGCCTTGACGCGACATATTATCATACAAATACTAGGAATCAGACCTTTAATCCGCAAATTTCAACTGGCTCAGGGTCTTCCGAAATCTATATCCAGTCCGGAGATGTTATGAATAGAGGCGTTGAGATTACTTTCGGATATGATAAGACTTGGAACGAATTCACATGGAATTCAAGTTATACTTTCTCGATGAATCAAAATAGAATAGTCTCTCTTGCTGATAATGTATTGAATCCGACTACTGGGGAGAGATTCTCTGTGACTCAATTGGATATGAACGGACTTGGCCTTGCACATTTCATACTTCGTGAAGGTGGTACATTGGGAGATTTGTATTCATTTGCTGATTTCCAGTACGATTCTAATGGCTATATCATAGTTAATGAGGATGGAACTGTTACTCCTCAGACATTCAGTAGCAGTGAGGACTATGTAAAACTTGGGAGCGTTCTTCCGAAAGCCAATATGTCGTGGAGAAATGATTTTAGGGTAGGTAATTTCAATTTTGGCTTCCTGCTTACAGCAAGACTTGGTGGCATAGTTTATTCATCTACTCAAGCAATTCTTGATTATTACGGCGTTTCAGAGGCTTCCGCTATTGCCCGTGATAATGGTGGCGTTGTTATAAACGGGGGCGATTTAGTAGATGCTAACAAGTGGTATAGCTCTGTCGGAGGTTCAAATCCACTCCCTCAGGAATATACTTATTCTGGAACCAATGTTCGCTTACAAGAGGCTTCAATAGGATATACAATACCGAAAAAGCGTCTTGCTAATATCTGCGATTTGACATTGTCCGTTGTCGGGCGTAATTTATTGATGATTTACAACAAGGCTCCGTTTGATCCAGAGGCTGTCGCCACTACGGGTAACTATTATCAGGGAATAGATCATTTTATGATGCCGTCCCTTCGCAGTTTTGGCTTTAATGTAAGGATGACATTCTAATTCAAAAAGGAGTAAAAATGAAAACAAATATGTCATTGAAATTCTTCGCTGGGATTTCCGTACTTGGCTTTTTGACCTTCTCTTGTACTGGAAATTATTTGGAGATAAATACTAATCCGTACGAAGTCAGTAGGGAGCAGACGCTTACCGATGGGTATGCAATATCGGCAGCCATCTCAGCTATGGGTGGAGCAGTGGTTTCTACTGATGTAAATACCGCGCAGTTCACGGATTGTCTTCTTGGTGGGCCGATGGGTGGATATTATTCTACTACAGGAGCCTTTGAGAAGACCATAGATAATTTTAATGCTACCGATGACTGGACAAGGGTATTGCTTGCTAGTGATAAGGTTATACCGACACTATATTCGAATCTTTCAGAACTTCGCAGTATTACGGATGATCCTGTCACTTTGGCGATAGGTGATATAATAAAGGTAACGGCGATGCTTCGTGTTACTGATACTTATGGGCCTATTCCATATTCTCAAATTGGCCAGGGTGGGAAGATAACAGTACCCTATGACTCACAGGAAAAAGTGTATGATACTATGTTTGCAGAATTGGATGCTGCGATAAAGGCACTTACGGAGAATCGTTTGTCAAGCATATCTCCAAAGGCGGATCCGGTTTTCGATGGAACAGCGGTAAAATGGTGTAAGTTTGCCAATTCATTGAAATTGAGAATGGCTATGCGCATAGTCTATGCAGATAAAGAGAAGGCAAAGAGATTGGCCGAGGAGGCGGTGAACCATGAAATCGGATGTATGGTTGATAATTCTGATAACGCTATGTTACGGCCGGTAGCTTTCGGTGAAAAGGGTAACCCTTTATACACCGCGATAAAGTATAATCAACCATCAGGTTCGGTAACCGGTGGCGATACTCATGCCGCTGCTGACATTATATGTTATATGAATGGGTATAATGACCCACGTCGTAGCAAATATTTCATAAAGTCAGAATTTGAAGGCATCGACTATGTCGGAATACGCGTTAGTGTGGAAAAACCATCACTAAATAGTGTAGGGCGTAAATATTCGGGTGTTAATGTGTCTACCTCGGATCCAATCGTATGGATGAATGCTGCTGAGGTAGCTTTTCTTAAAGCAGAAGCTAAGGCTGTCTTCGGTTTTGATATGGGAGCAGGTACGGCAGAGGAATTTTACAACGAAGGCATAAGATTGTCTTTCGATCAAAATGGGGCGTCCGGATATGCTGAATACATTGCTAACAATATCGACAAGCCTTCTTCATATACTGACCCGGCAGGTCTTAATAGTTATGCTACTCCACTTTCGAGCCTTACCGTCAAATGGGATGAGGCAGCCACGACTGCACAAAAGCAGGAACGCATCATAATTCAAAAGTGGATTGCCAACTTCAACAATGGCATAGAAGCTTGGTCTGATCACAGGCGCACAGGTTATCCGAAATTCTTCCCTGCAACAGATGCCGGAAATAAGAGTTCAGGAGTAGTGGATAATGAATTCGGCGCTCGCCGAATGGTTTATCCTCTTGCTGAGTACTCTAATAACGGAGAAAATGTAAGTGTGGCAGTGTCAGAGTATCTCAAAGGTGCTGATAAGATGAGCACAAGACTATGGTGGGATTGTAATCCTGAAGTAGTGTCAAAGTAAAGATTGAGAAATATGAAAAGCGTAATAAGAACAATATTATTCACCTTTGTGGTGTTGTCACTTGCAAGTTCTTGTGACAAGTGGACTCAACCGCAGAATCTTGATTTCCACCGTAAAACGCCACAGCAACTCGATCCATCAGGATATGAAAAGTATCTCGAGGGAATACGTGAGTATAAAAAGTCGGAGCACAAGCAGATGTTTGTGACGATGAAAGTATATGAGACTCATCCATCGAGTCAGAATCAGCATCTTATGGCTATGCCAGATAGTGCGGATTTTATCTGTGTGACTATGGATGGGGATGAAATCTACAAATCCGTTGCAGATGAGATTAAACAAGTTCGCGAAAGTAAAGGCACAGAGGTTTTGTTGAATGTTGACTATGCTCCTATTTATGCTGAATGGAGTGTTCTTGAAGATCAGCGTGCTGATGAAGGCAGGCCGGCGGCTACAGATGAGGAAATAGTTTCCTTTTTCAAGAGTAAGACGCAGGCTCAACTAGAGAATTGCACTAAGTATGGTTTTCATGGGCTGCAGGTAACGTATGTTGGGAATCGTTCTACACATTTTTACCAATTGTCACAGGATACCTACATAAGCACGATAATGGAATTTTATAAAAATACTTCTGGGCTAAGACTGGTTTTCCGTGGCAGTGCCCGTAATATAGTTGATAAAGAGTTTTTAGCGGCTATAAGTCACGTGGTTATAATTGCGGGAGAGGAGAAAAAACTAAATGTTTTAGTTACACGTTTGGGCGATGCTCCGACTGATCGTATAATAATGGAGGTAACGGTACCATCTACGGATAACCCGGAGCAGGTTGGGCGTTCTGCAGTAGAGGCCGCACAATGGGTACTTGAAGAGCAGAATAACGAGAAATTCACTCCGCTCGGGCTTGCGGTTTCAAATGCGTACGATGATTATTTTAATAAGACTTCAGCATTTTGGAATATTAGAACTGCCATCAACACGATGAACCCTTCTACTTCTGAAGTAGTGCCATCAGAGGATGAAAAATAAGGACGATTATGAAAAAAATTAATAATTCAATAGTTGGCTTCGTGGCAGCGGTGATTGCACTGTCAGGATGTATGAAACAGTCGGATAGTTTTGAAAATAAACTATTTGTTAAGGCGGATTCTTATCGGGACGAAGTTCGTGTCGCTACGGATGAGGGCGTGAAAACTCTAACGAGGCAGGTGGTAATAGGGGTAGCGCAACCTCTCGAGAAAGATGTGCATGCCAGCATGGTAAAATCTTCTGAACTTTTGGATACTTACCGTGAGGCATTTTACGATCCACAAGTGGAACTTCTTCCAGACGAGAACTGTGATATTACAGGGCTTGAATTAGTAATCCGTGCAGGCGATATTTCAAGTAATTCCGAGGACATAGTGTTTAAGGATTTGGATAAGTTAGATTATAGTAAGACTTATGTTCTTCCTATCTCTGTTTCAGCAGATGGGGTGGAGGTTCTTGAAAGTTCAAAGCATCTTTATTATGTAGTAAAGAAAGCTTCGCTTGTGAACTGTGTAGGTGATCTTAAAAGTAATAGAGCATGGCCTGTATGGGATAATTTCGAAGAAGTGAAGAATCTGGAAGCTTTTACTATGGAGGCACTTATAAACTGTCATGCATTTAATAACGAAAGTTATATTGAGACGGTTATGGGGGTGGAAGACCATTTTCTGGTAAGAATAGGTGATGTAACTATCCCTAAGAACCAGATTCAAATAGCTTGTGCCTATAAGGATGTAGAGGGTGGTTCAACTCTTCGTGCGGATGTTACAGATGCAGCTTTACAGCTCAAGACAGATAGATGGTACCATATAGCCGTTACTTTTAATAAAGGCTATATTCAGGTTTATCTCGATGGCCGTCTTCGTGCAGAAGCAGATCATTCACAGATAGGAGTAATAACAAAAGATGGGGTACAGGTTCCTGTCGAATTTAAATCTGTTAATTTCGGGGCTGCGCATTCAGAAGAAGATGATGGAAAACCACGTTGTTTCTGGGTAGGTTATTCTTATGATGCGGATCGTTTCCTTGATGGAATGATAGCTGAAGCTCGCTTGTGGAATAGGGTTCTTACTGCCGAAGAAATTAATAGCCCTAATCATTTTTATAAATTGTATGCTAAGGATATAGATGACTCTCTTCTTGCTTATTGGAAATTTTCGGATGGACAAGGGAAGATCATCAAAGACTGGTCGAAGTATGGTAATGACCTTACTGCAGATCACGATTTAGTATGGCATTCAGTTTCACTTCCTGTAGAATAAGAAAAAGTAATATATAATTTATTAACCAACAATTAATTAAATAACCTTTATTATGCTAAAAAGAATTTTTAAGGGTTTGGCGGGCATCGCTTTATTGTCCATCTCCCTCATTTCTTGTAAAAAAGATCCTAACGAGATCGTAGCGACACTTTCAGTGACTCCAAGCGAGACACTATCCTTTAAGGCAAAGGATAATGCCGATGTCGTTCTCACTGTTGAAACCAATGTTGATGATTGGAAGTTCAGTGCAGATGAATGGATAGTCCTTACTAAAGAAGGCGATAAACTGAAAGTTAATGTAAAAGAAAACAAAAATGCGGCAGCTAACTTAGGCCGTATCAAAATCACAGCTGACCCGGCTCAGCCAGTATCCATCAATGTTTACCAAGAGGCAGCTGAGGGTGGAGATACGCCAGAGCCAGGAAAAGGAGTAGCGGTAAAACTGAATTCTAAGTCAGATTTGAACCTAAGCACAAAAACTGACACAGAACTCTCTCTTAAACTTACCGTTTCACTTGCAGAAGCAGCTGACAATGATGTAGAGGTACAACTTTTCTATGACGAAGCGTATCTTGTTGAATATAATTTCCTTAATGAGGCAGAGGCCGAACTTTTCCCTATGGATAAAGTTAATATTCCTGCTGAAGGAAAGATAGTAATTCCTGCAGGTAAGACAGAGTCTGACGAAGTGGAAGTTAAACTTGACGTTACGACCATTACTCCTGGCCCATCTTATCTAATTCCTCTTTTCCTTAAAGATGTAAAGAATGCCGTTGTAAAGCAATCTGACTGCCGTGTAAACGGAATAATTACCAAAATTAATCCTAAGCAAGTGAAGAATGTCGTTTATATTGAAGTAAATGACTGTAACCCACTAAATGCTATGGAATTTTTGCTCGAAGATGGTACTCCATTCCTTGATGCAGTTATTCTGTTCGCAGCAAATATTAATTATAATACTACAGATGATGTAGTTTATCTTAAGAATAATCCTAACGTACAGGCACTTCTTGATGAATCTGATGTATATCTTCAGCCACTACGTAAGAAAGGTATTAAGGTTTATCTCGGACTTCTCGGTAATCACGATGCAGCAGGACTTTGCCAGCTTTCAGACTGGGGTGCAGCAGAGTGGGCTAAGGAAGTTGCCGAGGCTTGTAAGACTTATAAACTTGATGGTGTAAACCTTGATGATGAGTATTCAAGCAGTCCTATAATTGGAAATAAGTGGTTTACATCCGCTAGCTCCGCAGCAGGTGGTCGTCTTTGCTATGAGCTAAAGAAAGCACTTGCTAAGGAATGCCCTTGGCCTACAGAAGTTTCTACCTTTGCTTATGGCCGTCTTTATTCACTTCCAAGCACAATGAAGGATCAGGAAACGGGAGAAGAAGTTCCAGTATCTAAGTGGATAGACTTTACTGTGGCTAATTATGGTGGTGTTACACAGCCATTTGGCGATTTGACAATGGCAAATTGCTCTGGAGCCTCTATTCAACTCAATTCGAGTTGGTCGAATATTTCTGAAAGTGAAGCTGCTCAAATTAAGGCCGATGGTTATGGCTGGATCATGTGGTTCGCATTTGATCCTTCGGGTACCGGTTCTGTAAAGAGTAACTATACTCACTCACTTGAGTTATTTAGAAATGTAGCGAAAGGTCTTTATGGACAAGATGTCAAGACGCCTACACAGGTATGGGATAAGATAGGTGAAGGAAAATATAATCCGATTCCTCGTCAACTTTAGAATAATAATAACATAAAACAATAGACAATATGAAAAAATTAATTATGGCAGTTGCAACTGCACTCGCATTGTGGGGTTGTCAGGAGCCTAAAGATGTGATCGTAGCTCCGCCTACATCGGATAAGATCTCAGTTACTCCTAAAACTGGGGATGTAGCTGCAGAGGGCGGTGTGGCAAAGGTTCTCGTGTCTAGTTCTGCAGAGTGGACTATGACCAGTAAGGCTGATTATAGCAGCTGGGTTGTAGCATCGAAGGAGAGTGGTGTAGATGGTGATATTGTGGAATTTAATGTAAGCGAGAATACAACAGATAAGAAACTTGTCGCAGAGTACACATTTAAGTGTGGAAAGGCAGAAGAGACTTATGTTTTGACCTCTCTTCCTAAGGAGGTGGTTCCAGATCATCTTAATTTAGTATCTCCAGCCAATGTGACAGTAGATTATAACGAAGGCCGTTATGAACTTATCGTAGAGTCTTCTATTTACTATCGTCAGCTTACTGCTACTCTCAGTGAAGGTGCTGCTGACTGGTTAACTTACAGAGTTACCCTTGAGGGCGAAAAAGAAGGTGAGGCTAAATTCGCATTTGACTATGCTGCTCTTACGGCATTGGAAGATAGAATCGCAACCATTACTATTTCCGGCGAGGGAGTGGATCCTGTAAGTGTAACTCTTACGCAGGAAGCTCAGCATCGTCTTGAAGCTGTGAAGGATAAGATAAGTGCTAAGCCTGCAGGTGAGACTATCGAAGTAGAACTTATCACCAATGTAGCTTACAAGGTGGAAGTTGCGGCTGAAGGTAAGGATTGGATAGAGTATAAAGGCCTTGAAAATGGTAAAGAGAAGTTCGATGTAAAAGCAGGTACAACCAAGCGTTCTGCTGACATCGTCTTTACTCAGACTGATGCTGCTGAAGGGGAAACTCCACTTACAGCAACAGTAAGGGTAACTCAGCAGGAGACATTGGTTTCTTGGGCTGCTGATATGAATGAAAACCGTCTATTCCCTAAATGGGAGAGCACTACCGTTGAAAAACTAGGTGTTGCAAATCAGATAACTTTAGAGTGTCTTTTCAAAGCAAATGAGTTCAAGCATGATATCTCTACTCTTATGGGTATAGAGGGGCAATTCCTTCTTCGTTTCGGTGATTCTGCTAAGAAAAATGAACTTCAGTTAGCAACAAGGCTTGGAAATTACACTGTTCCATTCTCTTTTGAAACTGATAGGTGGTATCATGTAGCTTGTACATATTCTGTAGAAAATTACGAAGCAAATGTAAAGATATATGTAGATGGAGAGCTTAAGGGAGAAACCAAGTACACCTATCCTAATATAAATTTCTCTCCAGACTGGAGTTACGAAGCTTATGGAAATCGTGCTTTCTGGATGGGATATTCATACGATCCTAATCGTTCTTTGAATGGTTACATGACAGAAATCCGTATCTGGAAGAAAGTCCTTACTGCAGAAGATCTTAAGGCTGCTAATCATTTCTACACGGTAGATCCTAAGTCAGAAGGTCTTTACTCTTATTGGAAATTCACTAAGGGCGAAGGCACAAGCATCGAGGATGCTACAGGAAATGGTAATGCGCTTTATGGTGAGACAGGCGTTAGAACACAGAATAGTACGAATAAGGGAGATGAAGGTATCAAGTTCGTTGAAGTCGCTCTTCCTGAGGAATAATGTTTAAGGTATAATGGAAATTGGGCCGGTCGGGAGTAATCAAGGCCGGCTCTTTTTATGTAATTAAAACTATGAATTATAATATAAAACGCGTCTTATGTGGGATATGTGCTGCAGTGGCAGTGTTTGCTTGCCGTAAGCCTGAAACTGTGGTTCCGACGCCGAGCCCGGGAGGAGAGACGGATAAGCCTAAGTCGGACCCTGTTCTTGTCTTTAAGGCAGAGCCACTAATCGTCTCTGCGGAAGGTGGGGTTTATACATATCAGTTCTCGACTAATAGAAGACCTTCTGTTGAGTCATCCGCTTCGTGGGTGTCCGTTCTATGTTCAAGCCATGTGAAGGGAAAATCAGAGGCCGTAGCATCTGATATAGATGAATATGATCTTGTGCTTACTATAGACGCTCTTGAAAGTGGAGAAGATAGAAGTGCTACTATAACTATCAGTGCGCCAGAATGTGAAAGCCAGATCCTAAATATAACTCAGGAAAGAAAGAAAAGCGGAACTAATAGTTTAGTTTCTTTTGTTATCAAGGCAGATGCCAATGGGCTTGAAAAGGATGTAACATTCACTTTGGATGAAAAGACTAAGACTTACAGCGCAATGTATCTAAAGTGGATAGATAAGCAGGAGCCACAAATGCTTGTCCCTACTTTCGAAACAGACGGGCAGTCCGTTAGCGTGAATGGTCAAAGCATAGTGTCAGGAGAAAGTGCTATATCTTTTGCGGATGATTTCGAAATTGTGGTAAAGGCGGAAAATGGGGAAGAAAATATATATAAGTTAAGTTTTAACTGTCCTCAGATTAACACTGAACTCCCTGTTATGCGCATCCATATCCCTGCGTCTGAAATAACATCTAAAGAGACGTATAAAAAGACAAAACTTGACCTTTATCGCCCGGGCTCACAAGAAGGTATGTGGTCATCTCAAAGTAATGAAGAAGTAGAAATACGAGGACGAGGAAACTCCACTTGGGGACTTCCTAAAAAACCTTATCGCATAAAATTTCCAGAAAAGTTTAGCCCTATAGGACTAAATCATGCCAAGGCAAAGTCGTGGGTGATACTTGCTCACGATATGGACAAGTCTTTGCTTCGAAATCATCTTGCATTTGAGATGTCACGTATCTTGTTCAGTTCCGGTGATACTTTTCACGATGAACATACTCTTACATTTACTCCTTGTTCACAATTCGTGAACGTGTATATGGGAAATGAATTCCATGGTGTTTATCAGATGTCCGACCACATGGAAGTGTCGAAGGGAAGGATTGGCCTTGATAAACTCGAGAAAGATGATGGTGCCGATGCTGAAAAGATTACAGGAGGACATTTGATAGAAACGAACATACATAACGATGAAGGATACCCTGTGGCATTTACTTCTAGCCATGGGATTTATATGGACCATAAGTATCCTAAAGATGATGATATGGATATAGCGCAATACCAGTACATGGAGGATTTCATAGATAAGGCTGAAAAAGTGTTATATTCATCTGATTTTAAAGATCCTACAAATGGATGGAGAAAGTATTTCGACGAATGTTCTCTTGCAGATTTCATTATTATAAAGGAATTTGCAGGGGATATGGACGGGTATACCAGTACTTATTTTTACAAGCGTCGTGGAGTCGATAAAATATATTTCGGGCCAATCTGGGATCTCGACAAGGGGTGGAATAACGATAAACGCACTCCGCATGGGGATACGTTGACCCAATTGATGATATACGGAGGGTTTTATATGCCACCATATATTAATCCGGATTGGTTCCATCGTTTCTGGCAAGATGCAGATTTTAGGAAATTCGTAGGGCAAAGATGGGCTTCAAAAAAAGCCGAACTAAAAGCGAAAGTGCTTTCCGAACTAGAAGAAAAGCCTAAACAGATGCACAAAGCCATAGAGGCCAATTTCTCTGTATGGAAGTTCTATTATCAGTATAGTGATGAGGCCAATATGCCTGCCCAGACTTATGAACTGGAGATAGAGAGGATGAAAAATTTGACCGAGAAACGAGCTGCCTTGCTCGATGAAAAATTTAGATAGTAATGAAAATGGGGCTGACTAAAATTAGTCAAGCCCCTTTTCTTTTGCACACAGGCCGTATCACCGTGCGCAATCGCTATTCCATTTCGAATGTGAGTTCTCCTCCCGACATTATTTCGCTATATGTTACGTAAGGTCTATCAAGCAGAGTTCCATTCAACCTAGCGCTACGAATGTAGCGTTTAGTTTCGCTAAGGCCATTTGCCTTTATGGTGAAGTTCGTTTTTTCAGCTTTAACTCCTTGTGCAGCTAGATCGATGCGTAATTCTTTAAATGCAGGGGTGCCGAACCAATACCTTCCGGAGCCAGGCTCGACTTCATAGAATCCCATAGAAGAAAGAGCATACCATGCTGACATCTGACCGACATCTTCATTCCCGGAGAGCCCATCTGGTTGCGGGTGATATAATTCAGATAGTACCCTATGTACTAAATCGGCGGTTTTATGACTCTGGCCAAGCATAGTGTAGAGGTAGATGATATGGTGGCTTGGCTCGTTGCCGTGGGCATATTGGCCAATTAGACCGGAAATGTCAGGTGAACTTACAGCCCCATCTATTTCTGAGCTGACAGTGAAGAGTGAATCTAGTTTGGCAAGCATCTTTTCACGACCGCCGAAACATTCTTCTAATCCTTTTACATCGTGTGGGGCAAGCCAAGTGTATTGCCAAGCATTCCCTTCGCAGTAGTCATCGGCCCGATGTTCCGATGCGTACGGATTAAATGGCGTCCTCCATCCGCCATGACTGTCAAGACCACGGACAAATCCGCTTTTTTTATCGAAATAATGCCTCCACGAGTGACTCTTCTCTCTAAACCTTTGGGCTTCCTGAGTTTTTCCAAGGGCTTCGGCAGCTAGTGCCGCAGCGCCATCGGCCAATGCATATTCCATATCGTAGGCTACTGCTTCATTCATAAGATCGCAAGGGATATAGCCATATTTGTCGCGCAATTCGCCGCCACGTCCTTTTTCTTCGCTTGTTTTTATAATGGCATTAAACGCCTTTTCTCTATCAAATCCAGGAATGTTTTTGACGATTGCGTCAGCGATGACAGGAATACCGGGATTACCTACCATACAATCCGTTTCGTTACCCCAGAGATGCCAAACGGGAAGTCTGCCTTGTTCATCACATATAGCGAGCATCGTATTGATGATGTCCGGCATTTTTTCTCTATGAAGCAGTGTCATTAGGGGCATTTGTGCGCGATATGTATCCCATAGGGAGAAGGTAGTGCGAGTGGTATAATTGGCTCCTTTGTGGATTTCACCATCGGCCCCACGATATTCTCCATTCACATCGCAGAAATCGCTAGGTGCTATCATTGTGTGATATAATGCTGTATAGAAACACTTCAATGCTTCGTTGTTGTTTCCATTTGCAGGGGTTACGCGGGCTTTGCCCAGCTCTTTATTCCATTGAGTTTTTGCTAAAAGTCGAGTCTTCTCAAAGTCCCATCCATCAAGTTCTGTTTCGAGATTTAGGATAGCGCCTTCAATACTTACTGGGGAGAGGGCGACTTTAAGAAGTATTTGATCGCCTTCTTGCGTTAAAAAGTTCAGACGGCAGAATCTTGCCTGCGTACCTAACGTAGTTCTTTGCCCGTTAGCATCAATTAGTTCAGGAAGGATAAAAGGCTCGGAGGTTTCAGCTACGAAAAACACTTTTTGATTCTTGGCCCATCCAGTGGAGAATCTCCATCCGGAAATACGCCTTTCGTTTTCTATTTGTATAAAGGTTTCAGTAGCTTTGTCCCAGCAGCCTCCATTTGAAAGGTCGAATACTATTGCGGCGTTATCAGACGTAGGAAACGTATAACGATGCATTCCTACTCTACTTGTGGCGGTAAGTTCTGCCTTTATTCCATATCGTAAAAGAGGAATACTATAGTACCCTGGTTTTGAAATTTCTTTACTCCGCTCTCCGTATGACCACATTCCAGAATCGGGGTCGTCTTCTGTGCCTCTTGCGTATGTTACATCCCCTACGAGTGGCATCACTGTAATATCAAATAGATCACCTATACCTGTTCCACTTAAGTGTGTATGGGAAAATCCGATAATGGTTGAATCAGATTCGTGGTAACCAGAGCACCAATCCCAAGTCTGTGGGATGCTGGTAGGGCCAAGTTGAACCATTCCGAATGGGACATTGGCTCCGACAAAGACATGTCCGTGACCTCCTGTCCCTATTTTAGTGTCGACCCATTGTGTGAAATCGTTATTGTGTGTCGTACAGCAGCTTGCCATAATGGATAAGGCAGTTGCGAGAAGTATTGTTTTTGATAAAGTCATATTCTTTTATTTCTTGAAAACGATTGATTTTCCCTCTACGAGTTCCTTGTGGCTTATTCTTAGTTTCCCTAATCGGTGTCCGTCAAGCAGAACACGTACATTGTCTGTGCGTTTGACAGAGGAACCATCTAGATCATCAGGTTTTTCGATTACTATGGTTCCATACTCGGTGTCAATCTCTGCGCGATCGAATGTGGGGATGGTCAGTGTGTAATATGGTTCTCCCGGACAGTCCGGATAGAAGCCAAGCATAGTGAATATTGCCCATGCTGACATTACACCGGTGTCATCGTTTCCTGGGATGCCATCTGGCGCATTCCGAAAATGTTTTGCCAGAAGTGTCGAGGTAAGCTTCCAAGTTCTCCACTCTTCTCCTCTAAATCGGCTGAATAGGTATGGATATGCTATGTCCGGCTCATTGGCAGGATCATAAAGGCCTTCATCAAAGATCTTTTGAAGTTTTGAAATGAATTGGCGTTTTCCGCCCATAAGTTTTGCAAGGCCGGGGATGTCGTGTGGAACATAAAATGTGTAGTTCCAAGCCGAACCCTCGTGAAAGCCGGGCACCGGTTCGAAATTTTCGCCTTGACGCGGGTTGAAAGGTGAGAGAAATTGGCCATCTGGCTGAATGGGACGAAAACATCCATATTCGTGGTCATAGTAGTTATGATATCCAAGAGAACGCTTTTTAAGGACTTGTGCCTTGTCGTGGTGTCCGAGGGAGTCGGCAAGAAGGGCAAGTGCGTTGTCTGCCACATAGTATTCGAGGGAGTGTGCCACAGAGTTGTCCCCAGATAGGTCGGCTGAGTAGAATCCAAGTGGAATGTAACCTCTACTCATATATGGGTCATTGTCTGGTCGAAGTGGATTATTCTCTCCATTTGTGAAAGCGGATTTACACATAGCCTCGTAAGCCTTTTCTATATCAAAGTCTCTTAGACCTTTCATCCAACTATCCACAATTACCGGTACCGCCGGGTCTCCCTCCATAACGAAAGTTTCCCTTCCATAGAGTTCCCATTTTGGAAGCCAACCCCATTCTTCGTACATCCCCACCATTGAACGGAGCATATCTATTTGTTTTTCCGGATAGACGAGAGTGAGCAACTGGTGTAGGTTCCGATATGTATCCCATAGAGAAAAAACCGTATATCGAGTCTTATCAGTATGGCCTGTCTTCCCACTATGTTCCATTATAGGATATTCACCATTGACATCATTAAGAATATTTGGATGTATAAGCGCATGATAAAGTGCAGTATAGAATACGATGCGTTGCTGATGAGTGCCACCTTGAATTCGGATTCTTCCCAAGAGTGAATTCCATTTCTCTGACGCCGCCTTGCGGACTTCATCAAAAGATAAAGCACGACCATTATCAGAAAAGTGTTGTTCTGTTTCGAGATTTAAGCGGGCATTTTCTATGCTTACATAAGAAATACCCATTCTAACTTCAATCTGCTCCCCTTCTAAAAGATTATTAAAACTAAACCAATAACCTACATCATCTCCAGCAAGTTCGCGGCCGTAACTATGGTAGAGTTTATATTTGTCACTATCTTTGTCCCACTGGGCTTCTACTCCGTATTTTGGAGGCTGTTTTTTCCAATATCCCGAGTCGGAAGGCAATCTGCTTACTCGCATAACAAAATAGACGGGGAAAACGGCTTGCGGAGTATATCCGAAAGTGCCAAATAGTTTCATTCCCTCGATTTCGGTATCACTTACTTTGCGAACCATAGCACCAGACTCATTCGTAAGTCCTTCGCCAAGATTAATCAGGATATTTCCCTGCCCTTTTGGAAAGGTATATCTTTCGATGGAGGTTCTTTCTGTGGCAGTGGCCTCAGCAAGTATTCCGTATTTGCCAAGGGAAAGGGAATAGTATCCGGGTGTGGCTTGCTCGTTGCTATAGTTCGAGCCATAATTATGGTAGTCGACATCCAGTTCTCCTGTAGTGGCCATAGTTAGCAGAGATCCCAGATCAGGGCATCCTACTCCACTTAGAGCACCATGTGCAAAGCCAGTAAAAAAACTATTGTGCCGTTCGTATGGGGTCGACCACCATCGTGCGTCTTTATCATAGAGATTATCTTCGGAGCCCATTACATTAAACGGAACGACAGACATCATTCCATTAGGGCAAATGGCCCCAGGGTTCGTAGCTCCGAAATTTGTCGTGCCTATGAACGGGTTTACATAAGAGGTGTAGTTTTCTGCTCGACTTGGACAGATAGAGGCAACAAGAGAAAGCGTAGCCGTGCAGAATGAGACAAGGGATAGCGCTGGTTTCATACACTTAAATAAAACACCTCTAAATTATGGAATTGTTTTTTGTAAACTCGATTATTTCATCTATGTATCCGAAAGCTATTCCGGTAACAGAGTCCGCACATCCATAGTATACAGCGATTCTTCCTGTTTGCGGGTCGTGCAGGGAAGCACAAGGGAAGGTTACATTAGGAACATCTCCCATACACTCGTATGGCTCCTGTGGAGAAATTAGATACGGGCCGCTTCTTGCAATTACTTTCCAAGGCTTTTCAAGATCCAGAAGAGCAGAGCCGAAGGCATAGACATATCCATTACAAGAGTGAAGTACTCCGTGGTAGATGAGTAACCATCCTTCAGAGGTTTCAATCGGGATAGGACCTGCTCCTATTTTCATACATTGCCAAGCACTTTTTTCAAAGGCGGCAGGTGACATAACGTGGCGATGGTGTCCCCAAAATTCAAGATCCGGAGATTCTGAATAAAAAATGTCACCAAAAGCCGTATGTCCAGTGTCGCTAGGGCGTGAAAGCATTGCGAAACGCCCGTTTATTTTTCGTGGGAAAAGAACACCATTTCTGTTATATGGAAGGAAGGCATTTTCTTCCTGGTGGAATGTTTCGAAATCTGTTGTCCACGCTACGCCTATTGTAGGGCCATAATAGCCATTGCACCATGTTACATAGTATTTATCTTCAATCTTACACACGCGTGGATCATATCCATATACCCACGTGCCCACTTCCGGGTCCGCTCCGGTAAAAGTTACATCGTCCTCACGAATGTTCCATTTTAGCCCATCAACTGAAAAGCCGACGTGAAGTCTCATTCGCCGGTTAGTGTCGTCGCAGCGAAACACCCCGGCATAGTTATATTGCCCTTTTTTAAAAGGCACGACCGCGGAATTGAATATGGAGTTGGATGTGCTTAATTCGTGTCGCCCGATAATGGGATTATTCTCGTATCTCCACATTACTTGTTTGCAGTCTTGTGATCTTTCTTGCCAAGGCATATCGGGAAGAGCCTCTCCGGCAATCCATAAGTTTTTATTCTTCATTAGTTTGTGTATATTAAAATTAACGTTTTATATGCTGATTTATTTTCCATCAGGATGTGAGAAAGGAATACGTTTAGACATAACGAAAGCAGGAATAGTAGCAAACATCACTGCAAGGAAGAAGACTTTATAGCCTAGAGCGTCGCTAAGAAATCCGGAAACGGCGCCCGTAAGCATAACGGACAGATTCATTATCCCGGAAGCGATGGCGTAGTGTGCTGTCTGGTGTTTGCCCGGTGCGACTTGTTGCATCATAAATAAGGTCAATCCTACAAATCCGAAGCCATAACCGAAATATTCCAAAGCGATACCTCCACCTATTAGCCACATTGACTCCGGTTGAAACCAAGCGAGTAAGGCGTAAACTATAAAAGGGATATTGAAGACGCAACATAGTGAAAATAAGGTGCGCTTTAAACCGCGTGATGCAATATAGTAGCCTGCAAGTAATGACCCGAGTACAAATGCTGCTGCCCCGAATGTACCATACCAAATGCCTATCTGTTGATTACTAAGGCCAAGCCCGCCAGAGGCTGTGTCGGCTTTCAAAAACAGAGGAACGATCTTCATAACAAAGCCTTCACCTAAGCGATAGATTATTATGAATGCTATATAGTACCAGATGTGTTTCTTTTGGAAAAAATCTGCAAACACTTCTTTAAGCCCATTTCCGAATGTATTAGCTTTTGAAAGGGTACGTGGCTGTTGGGTGCATGGAAGAACCTTCCAATGATAAAGCCCGAAGCATAGCATCAAGACTCCAAGGATGGAAAAAACGATGGTCCAAGCCCTGACCGGAGAGTCATATTTGTCGCTTAACCATCCGGCAAGCCAAACTAGACCTCCGGTAGCTGCGAGTTTGGCAATATTGTAAAATGCTCCTTGCCACCCGATCCATCGTGCCTGCTCTTCTTTATTCAATTCTGACATGTATGTTCCATCTGCTACTATGTCATGAGTGGCTCCACTAAAGGCCACTACAGATAGCAGTGCTATACTTATGGCGAAAAAGGAGGGTAGGTTAAGGGCCAATGCTACCAGACCGAACAAAACGCCTGAGACTATCTGTGTTAGGACGACAAAGAACTTACGTGTTTTAAATAGTTCTAGAATAGGGCTCCATAAAAATTTTATAGTCCATGGCCACATTATAAGAGAGGTCCAGAAGGCTATTTTAGCATCGGAAATGCCAAGATCTTTATACATCACGGCGCAGACCATATTTAAGACTACGAATGGAAGACCCATGGCAAAGTATAGGGTAGGTACCCATTTTATAGGAGAAGGTTTTTTTTCAGTTTTCATTTTCTGTGGTTTGTTTTCGTAATTAGCTAAGCGGAGTAAAGTTCACTCACATATAATAGACGATTGAAATGCTTTTTTTTACATTATTTAAGCCCTCAAAACAACTCTAAAATTTTCGTATCTTCGTGTGCTATGGCAAATAATGAACTAAATAATAGAATAGGCTATGGAGAATTCGTCTTTTTTAAGACCATATATGCAAAAGGGTGTTCTGGAGGCTGGGTGCGACGAGGCAGGGCGCGGACCACTTGCCGGTCCTGTATATGCTGCAGCTGTGATATTGCCGGAAGGCTTTTATCATCCTTTGTTAAACGATTCGAAGAAAATGAGTGAAAAGGCTCGTTATGAGCTTAGGCCGATAATTGAACAAAACGCTCTTGCGTGGGCGGTTGAAGAGGTGAGCGCAGAAGATATAGACAGACTGAATATTTTATGGGCATCTGTGGAGGGAATGCATAGGGCTCTAGCAAGATTAACCACAAGACCAGAGATGATTCTGGTGGATGGAAATAGATTCAAGGCCTTTGAAGATATTCCATATCGCACTGTTGTACACGGAGATGCCACTTATGCAAGCATAGCGGCAGCATCTGTTTTGGCTAAGACATATAGGGATGACAGGATGCGAGAATTGGCCCGAGAATATCCACAATATGGATGGGAGCATAATATGGGATATCCCACTGCGGAACATATAGAGGCGATTAAGCGTTATGGCTATACGCCATATCACAGAAAGAGTTTTCATCCGAAGGAATTGGATCCGACATTATTTTAGCGGTATAGTTACTAAAAATGTGTAAATTTACACTTTTGACTTTACAAATAGAGATTTAGTATGGATAGACAACAGATATTGCAGGTTTTACAGGAAGTTATTCATCCAGGCAGGGGAAGTAGAAATATAGTGGATTTGGGGATGGTTCACGAGGTGAAATGTGACGATGCCCATATAGAAGTAGTGCTAGGTTTTCCTAAACGAAGAGACCCACTCACAGAGTATTTGGTGGGAGCGACCCGGGCTGCTTTGATTAGGGCATTCCCAGGTATGAATACAGAAGTAAAGGCTATAGTCGTGGAGGAAGCAGCTGCGAAGAAAAAGCCACAGGAGTTGGATGATGCTCAGTTAAAGCAGGTTAAACATATTATAGGTATTGCCTCAGGAAAAGGAGGTGTAGGAAAAAGCACAGTGGCGGTTAATCTTGCAATAGCACTTTCCCGTTTAGGGTATAAAGTGGGATTGGCCGATGCCGATGTATACGGGCCAAGCGTTCCGACTATGACAGGAACAGAAGACATTCAGCCCGATGCTGTGGAGGAAAACGGGCAGACACTCATACTTCCGATTGAAAAATACGGAGTGAAGTGGATGTCAATAGGATACTTCGCTTCAGAAGGACAGGCCCTTATCTGGCGCGGCCCTATGGCGTGCAATGCGTTGAAACAGATGATTTTGCAGGTTAAATGGGGAGAGCTTGACTTTCTTCTTATAGACATGCCTCCAGGAACGGGTGATATTCATATAACATTGGTTGGGGATATTCCTATGGAGAGCGCTATTATCGTTACTACACCTCAAAAGGTGGCATTGGCCGATGTACTGAAAGGCATTAATATGTTTCAAAATGAGAATGTTCACAGACGCATATTGGGATTGGTAGAGAATATGTCGTGGTTCACTCCGGCGCAGCACCCGGACGAAAAGTATTATTTGTTTGGAAGAGATGGTGGTGTGAATATGGCAAGAGAATGTGGACTAGATCTTTTGCAGCAGATTCCACTAGTGCAAAGCGTAATGCAACGAGCTGATAGCGGAGAACCGATAGCCCTCAGTGATGGACCTGATGCAGAGGCATTTAAAGAATTAGCAGAAAAAGTGGCAAAACTGGCTTAACTATGGGAAAGAAGACTGAAGATACCCCTTTGCTGAAACAGTATTTTGCGGTAAAGGCACAGCATCCGGAGGCCATGCTTCTTTATCGCGTTGGCGATTTTTATGAAACCTATTCGGATGATGCTCTTATAGCCAGCAAGGTGCTTGGCTTGGTACTTACTAAGCGTTCCAATGGGGATAAAGAGCCTACTCCCATGGCGGGGTTTCCGCACCATGCAATAGAGACCTATCTTCAGAAACTGATAAGAGCTGGATATAAAGTTGCGATATGTGATCAGCTTGAAGATCCGGCTCTCGTTAAGACTAAACTTGTAAAGCGCGGTGTTACTGAGATTTTGACTCCTGGAATCGCCTTTGGGGAAGGTATGCTCGACCAGAAGGAGCATAATTTCTTGGTGGGATTGGATTTTGACAATAATCTTTGTGGGGCGGCTTTTCTCGATGTGTCTACAGGTACTTTTCAAGTGGCTCAGGGAAGCATAGAGTATATATCGGCACTGCTTAATTCTTTTAAAGCTAAAGAATTGGTAGTAAAACGCGAATTAAGGACATCTGTCTGTGAAAAATTCCCGGACTATTACATCTCATGTATAGATGAATGGGCTTTTGTGTATGACTCGGATTATGAAAAACTATGCAGACAATTTGATGTCAAGAGTCTTAAGGGATTTGGAGTAGAGTCTTTCCCTTTGGCTTTGTGTGCAGCTGGGGCATTGCTTTTTTATCTAGAACAGACCCAGCATGTAGGACTTAAAAATATATGCAGCATATCCCGTATTGATGAAGGAAAATTCGTGTGGATGGATCAATTCACATTCCGTAATCTTGAAGTCTTTTCTTCTTCGGCAGGGAAAGACGGCGCAAGCCTTGTGGAGTGTATAGACAGGTGCCTTACCCCTATGGGATCAAGACTTTTGCGCTCATGGCTTACCATGCCCATTTTTTCAATTCCTAAACTAAATGCCCGTTACGATATTGTCCAATTCTTTATGGATAATGATGGTGCGTTATCGGAATGCCAATCGTATCTGCAGGAGGTAGGGGATTTGGAGCGTATAATGTCGCGCTCCGCCACGGGCAAAATCCAACCGCGAGAGATGAAATCTTTGTCTCGTTCCCTAAAACAGATGGCACCGATAGCCCGATTGGCCAATACTTCACAAGTGGAAGCCTTGGTATCTCTTGGCAAAAACATGGATGGATGCGAATCTTTGATACAAAGAATCGATAGCACACTAATAGATAGTCCTGCTGCACAAGTCGGTAAAGGGGAGGTAATAGCTTCTGGGGTAGATGCAGAGTTGGACGAGCTAAGAGTTATATCCAAAGGAGGAAAAGACTATTTGATGGAACTTCAGCGCACCGAAGCAGAGCGAACAGGGATAAGCTCCTTAAAGATAGGATATAACAATGTTTTTGGGTACTATATAGAAGTACGGAATTCCTCTAAGGATAAAGTGCCATCGGAGTGGATTCGAAAACAGACTCTTGTGAATGCCGAAAGATACATAACAGAAGAACTTAAAAATTATGAAGAAAAGATCCTAGGAGCAGAAGGCAGAATATATGAATTGGAATCCAAGATATACTCCGATTTGGTTTCATACATTGGAAAATATATAAAAACCATACAACGTAACTGCGGCGTGGTGGCTCAAATAGATGTACTTCAGGGTTTTGCGCAACAGGCTCTAGAAAAAAATTATTGCCGTCCGTGGCTTGATGACTCGGCGATGTTGGACATTAAGGCTGGGCGACACCCTGTGATAGAGTGTAATATGCCGATTGGCCAGGAATATGTGCCAAATGATCTGCACCTTGATAGTAAAAAGGAACAGATAATGATTTTAACCGGGCCAAATATGTCTGGTAAGTCTGCTCTTTTGCGGCAGAGTGCCCTCATCGTGCTTATGGGGCAAATAGGGTCATTTGTACCAGCTCAAAGCGCTCATTTCGGAGTTTTCGATAAGATATTCACGCGTGTGGGCGCGAGTGACAATATATCCAAAGGAGAGTCTACTTTTATGGTGGAGATGTTGGAGACTTCCATGATTTTACATAATCTAAGTGCCCGTTCACTTGTGCTTTTGGATGAGATAGGGCGAGGTACTTCCACTTATGATGGCATGTCAATAGCGCGAGGCATAGTAGAATATATCTATAAATATGGAAAAGGAGCCAAGACATTGTTTGCTACTCATTATCACGAACTTAATGATTTGGCGGATTTGCTACCTCGAGTATTTAACTATCATGTAGCCGTAAAAGAGGAAGGAAAAAATATAGTATTCTTGCGTAAATTGCTCCCAGGAGGTGTGGCTCATAGTTTTGGAATTCATGTGGCTAGAATGGCCGGAATGCCTAAAGAGGTAATAGAAGTGGCTGAGAGAACTCTGCATAATCTTGAAATGGGAGCTGCTTCAAATGCTTTAAAAAACGAGCCTTCTGAAATGCAACTTTCTCTTTTTCAGCTTGATGATCCTGCACTTTCTTCTATAAGAGATCAATTGTCAGAGGCAGATTTGAATAATATGACTCCACTTCAGGCTTTTGATCTTCTAAGACATTTAAAAGAAGAACTGGGAGTAATATGAAAAAGTGGGTTATAGTCTTGATATTATGTGCGCTAGGCTCTTGGGTAAGTATAAGCGCGCAGGAAAAAGTGGATACACTTTCGGCCGCTATAGTGCAAACAAATAAGGAAAAGTTAGCTGCTAGGACTCAAACGAGTATGCAGAAACTTGATACGGTTAAAATCAAGAGGGGCTTTGCAGTTTTGGGAAGTCCGGATTTGATAAAGACGCTTCAAATGTTTCCTGGTGTGGCTAGTGGAACTGAACTTTCCAGTGGTCTTTATGTCCGAGGTGGAGACGGATCGGATAATTTATTTCTTCTCGATGGAGTACCTCTATATCAGGTAAGTCACGTGATAGGATTATTTTCTTCTTTTAATACGGATGTTACTGAAAATGTGGATTTTTATAAGGGAGGATTTCCTGCAAGGTATGGTGGAAGGCTTTCGTCTGTGGTGGATGTGGGTGTCAAGACGGGGAATTTCACAAAGTGGAAGGGCTCTGCATCATTAGGTTTGATAGATGGGCGCATTCAACTTGAGGGCCCGATCATAAAAGACAAGACAAGCATAAATGTCGGAATTAGACGTACTTGGCTGGATATAATTAAATCCTTAGCTATGGGGGTTGTTCGAATGCGCAGTAATTCGGAAAATATGGAGGACATTATGAATTACACGCATTATGATTTCGGTGATGTAAACTTAAAGTTAACACATCTTCTTGGAGAAACGGGCAAATTGAGCTTTTCGGCTTACTATGGACATGATGTTCTTTCTGCAAAGGGATATATGAGTTCGGAAACTGATTCCGACTCAGAATCAAGGTTACAAGCGCGTTTAAAATGGGGAAACATACTATCCTCTTTTCGTTACGAGAAGTTTTGGCCACAAAATGGATGGTCAACGGACACGAAATTGTATTACACGAATTACACGTCAGACATTACTATGGATACGTATGTAAAGGAAATATCGACATCGGAGGACGAGCCTGCACAGAAAACGGAGATAAGTTTAAACGAATGCGATTTATCGAGGATACACGATATAGGAGTTTCTTCTGATTGGCTTTTCGATGGGCTGGATGGGCATCATATTCGTACAGGCATCAATGCGGTAGGTCATATATACGATCCGTATCGTAAGTTGGATATGGAATTGAAGATGAATACAATAAAGTATGATGAACTTCACAATGCCAATTCAATAGAGTATTTGGGCGCAGAAGTGGGTCTTTATATTGAAGATGAGATCAGCCTGATGGATCGGTTAGTTGCGAATTTCGGACTTAGAGAGTCGGCATACTTTGTAAGGGAAAGATTTTATAATAGTTTGGAGCCTCGATTGGCCCTTAAATACGATGTAAACGACAAGTTTACATTAAAGACTTCTTATGCCCGGATGAGCCAATTTTCACATCTGGTATCGGCGTGCTATATGGATTTGCCGTCTAATTTGTGGATGCCTTCCACCTCTAAGGTGAAGCCTATGTCTTCGGGCCAATTCGTCCTTGGTGCCACTTTTCGCCCTTCGAGTGAGTTGATGGTGGATGTGGAGTCTTTCTACAAGAAGATGAACCATTTGTACGAATATAATGGGACTAACACTTTACTTCCAAGCCTGGAAAGATGGGAGATGGATTATCTGGAAGGACGTGGAAGGTCGTATGGCGTGGAATTGTCTATTGAATACTCTGCGCAGAAATTCTCTGGTGCATTGTATTATACTCTTTCTCGTAGTGAACGATATTTCCCGTCATATTATTATACGTGGTTTCCAGATAGGAACGACAATAGGCATAAGTTAACGCTTAGTGCAAATTATCGATTTAGCCGGAATTTTGAGGTTTATGCCTGTTGGACCTATCACACGGGCAATCGTTTTACTGCCCCAAGTTCAGTGGTATGGAGTACCGCCGAAGAGGATGTCTCTAATGAGTCTCCAACATATATTTATAGTATGCCTAATAATTATCTTTTGCCAGATTACCATAGGTTGGATGTAGGATTAAATTGGCATAAAAGATTGGCGGATGGAAAGAGCCGTACTCTCAATGTAAGCGTGTATAATGCATATAACCGCTTGAATGCTTTTTTCGGGACTGTGGATGTAGCTAATGATAAGATAGTTGGAAGTGCATACGGGATAGTTCCTATTATACCTAGTATAAGTTATATGTGGAGGTTTTAGTTATGAGAAGAGTAGTTTTCTATATTGTTCTATTTGTGCTTTGCGTTTCTTGTGAGTACCAGTTCGATGTTAAATCTTCTGATGAGTCTTCAAAATTGTACGTGGAATCCATAGCTGGTCTGGAAGATGATTTGTCCTACATGAAGGTTATGAAGACCACTCCCATTGGCAGTACAAGACAGAATGGGGAGGACTACCTATTGCAGTGGAAAATCTTATCTTTCGATGGTAGTGAAGTGTCTATGTATAAAACTGAAGGACAGCCATTCTATCAGTACCCGGAAATAGATGATAAAATATCTGAGATGTCTTTAAAGATGAAGGCAGAGGGGATGAAGGATATTACTGCCTATACGGAAGTTCCCGCCAAGCCCGTTGTGGATGTAAGGTACGAAATTCTGTCGGATAGGATTTTGTGGAAACTGAATTTATCGGGGGCGTCAAACTATGCTTTTGCCCTATATTATAAAACAGAGGGCGAAGGCGGGACATTCGAAGGCACTTGGGAATTTGCCGACATGTATAGTGACACAGATGGTATGAGCCTATTGGAGATGCTCACTACATCCTTAAAGACAGTAAGTTGGGAGACATACTACCATTCGTATAAGATGGTTCTTCTTAGGGGAGAGGAGTTGGAAAACGGCGGCTTTTCTTTTTCCTCAAACAATGGGGGATGGGAGTATAAGTTAGCGGTATATTCCCTTTCCGACTCGGCCTATGGTTATCTAAACGCTTTATATAATCAAGATAATAACTATCTGGGGATGTTAGGTTTAAGCCCTCCTAATTTTGCTTATTCCAATATAGAAGGGGGATATGGAGTATTTGGTGCCGTAAGAAAGACCCAAATGCTAATCAATATCGAATCTACTCCTTAACGCGATGCCAATCCATCGTTCTTCCTATCCATCCCTTTTTGTCTAGGGAACCATGGACTTTTAGAACGTCTCCATCGACTTTCATAGAACAAAAATAGGTCTTACCATCGTTAGGGTCATATATTTTACCATCACCATATTTATCGCCTTTTTTCTTGAGGTCGTGGAGCATATTAAGTCCCATAATCTTTCGTGTGCGTAATGCTGGATCAGGGTTCATCACATCAGTGTATGGAACGCCATTGGGGTCTGTAGGCTCGGCGAGCCATACTATTCGACCATTATAGTGGTCACCTTCCTGATACACTTCTACAATGGCACTGCCATCATCTAATTTCCATTTTCCGAGAACATCCTGAGCGAAAGCTCCAATAGAAGACATCACTAAGAGAGCGATAGTAAAAAATAATCGTTTCATAATGTATGTTAAAAGAAGTGCCTCGGACGAGACTCGAACTCGTACAGCCATTTCTGGCCAAGGGATTTTAAGTCCCTCGTGTCTACCATTCCACCACCAAGGCAACACTTACATTTCGACAAATTTAATAATAAAAAGTTAAATCTAAAAATAACGCCTCTCTTGTTTTACTAAAGAAAGGAAAATAAAGAGCATAGTAGAGAAAGAAAGTAGCGATGTCCCACCATAGCTAATGAATGGTAAAGGAATTCCGATAACAGGCATTAGCTTGATAGTCATACCTATATTGATAACAAGATGCATAAAGAAACAAGCAGCTATGCAGTAACCATAGATGCGGGTAAAAGGTTCACGACTTTCTTCCGAAATTTTGAGAATTTGCCATATAAGGAAGACGAACAGGGCGATGAGAATTAAACATCCCACGAATCCGAACTCTTCACCAATAGTGCAGAATATAAAGTCGGTACTCTGCTCTGGGACGAAACCGAAGGTGGTTTGAGTGCCTTGAAGATATCCTTTCCCACTAAATCCACCTGAGCCTATGGCGATAAGTGACTGATTTACATTATATCCGGCACCCATAGGATCCTCTTTCATTCCGAGTAGGACTTCAATGCGCAGCTTTTGATGTGGTTTTAACACATTATTGAATATGAAATCTGTGGAAAAAATGGTAATGGAGCCTATTATGGCAACTAAAAATGTGGTGAGTCTTAGTTGACGCCTTTTTTTAAAGGAGTTGGTTCCGTGTTTTCTAAGAATAAGGTAATAAGTCGAAAGAATTACTATCAAAGCGGCGAGCGGAATCCATGGAGAGAACATGATAGACATTATGAATAACGCCGCTATTATAGCGAAAAAAGCTATCCACCAGCCGGATAAACCCTCCCTATAGAGGACGAACACATAACCAAGATATACCAGTACCGTACCAGTTTCTTTTTCTGCCAATATCAACAGTACCGGCAGTCCGAGTATAGCGGCGGTGCTTATTATGTCCCGCCAATTTTTGACATTAAAACCATGGCCTCTCAGAAAATGGGCAAGTAGCAAGGAGGTGGTGATTTTTGATAGTTCGCAAGGTTGAAAACTTACGGGGCCCAATTTGAACCAAGATTTGGAACCATTAACCTCACTACCCAAGAGTATAGTTAAAAATAGTAAAACTAATATAAGAAGATATGAAGGGGTGGAAATTACCTCCCATAGGTAGGGTTTTATCAGAAAGAGGATTACAAGACCGACTATTATGGAGATGCTAGCCCAGAGCAGTTGTTTCCCGGCTCTGGTGTCAAGGCTGAGTAATGGAAGATTTCCTTCCGCAGTGTGTCCGGCTGCATAAATGCTGACTATTCCTATGGAGACAAGAAGTAAGTAGCAGATAATAATCTTCCATTCAATGGTTTGCCCTATGCCTCTATTTATGTTTTTACCTGTCATTATTCTACATTCATTAGATTAGCATCACGAACATAATTTTCTAACCAGAGCCTGGATGGAGCTATCTCTTTGTTAAGATATTTTTCTATTATAAGAGAAGATAAGGGACAAGCCCAGCGCGCACCGAAGCCGGCATTTTCAATATATGCCGCAACGGCTATTTGTGGATTTTCACGTGGGGCGAAGCAGATAAAGATCGAGTGGTCGGCACCGTGCGGGTTCTCGGCTGTGCCGGTCTTCCCGCACACATCGAGTCCCTCGATGGCGGCCAGAGCCGCGGTACCGCCCGCACCTACCCCGGCATTCACGGCTTTCCACATACCGTCAATCACATCTTCAAAATAAACGGAATCCACCTTCGTGTAATGTCTCTCCTTAAATTTCGAATCTATCCTGACTTGCTCCCCATCCTTTATGATATGAGGCGTAATGTAATAACCCCGATTGGCAATGGCGGCACACAGGTTAGCAATTTGCAGAGGTGTCGCCCCTATTTCCCCTTGGCCTATCGAAAGGGAAACTACCGAGGAGAATTTCCAATGATCCTTACCATAGAATTTATCGTATAAGCTTGACTTGGGGATAGTTCCGCCCAATTCCCCAGGCACATCGCTCCCTAGTGGCGCTCCGAAACCAAAACTACACACATAATCCCTCCATGCGTCGAACGCTTCAGCTGTCGATGGGTATTTAGGATTTTCCAAAATATCCTTAAAGACAAAGCAGAAGTAACTATTGCAAGAAGTCATTATGGCGTCCGTGAAATTAAGTGGCGAACGATGTCTATGGCATCCGAGTTTTCTGCTAGGAGTGTAGTAAAATCCCATATTGCAAGGATGCATATCTCCAATTTTAAGTACTCCCTCTTGTAGCCCGATTAGTCCGTTTACTAGTTTAAACACGGAGCCGGGAGGATAGGAGGCTTGAACCGGACGGTTGAATAGAGGCTTGTCCGGATTAGAAGCAAGCGCTTTGTATCTGTTTCCAATATCGCTAAGGTCTTGAACATCAATACCGGGACTTGTAACAAGTGCAAGTATTTCCCCGGTAGATGGCTCTATTGCAATGAGGCTTCCGCGCTTATTTTGCATAAGTGATTGGCCATATTGTTGAAGATGAGCATCTATAGTGGTGGTCACATCTTTTCCCGGCACAGCGTGAAGGTCATCTTTTCCTTCGTCGAAAGCGGTAAGAACCCGGTTTCGCGAATCCCTAAGAAATATGCTATATCCTTTCTCTCCACGTAAATCTTTTTCCCTGGTTGCCTCCAATCCTGTTAGCCCGGCGTAATCTCCGCTTTTGTATTCGGGATGATTTTTTATATACTCAGCATCTACTTCGCCCACATACCCTAAAAGGTTACCCCCTGCGTTGAATGGGTAGTCGCGAGTATTTCGTAGTTGTGCATGAAAACCGGGAAACCAATATTGCATCTCCGCGAAATGCACATATACCATTTCATCCACATTCTGAAGAAACGGCAGTGTTTTGTACCCTATCTTGGTCCGATAAGTTCTGTAGTAATCAAGTTTTTCTTTTAGAAAGTCTTGTTCTATACCCAGCACTGAACATAAAGCCATAGTGTCCAGAGTTGTTATCTCCCGTGGAGTAACCATAATATCGTAGCAGGTTTTATTCCCCACAAGTATGAGAGAGTTCCTGTCGCGGATAATGCCTCGTGGTGGATATATTATCTCCTTGAAAATGGAGTTGTTAAGCGCGTCGGTTTTATATCTGGAGTCGATTATCTGAATATAAAATAATCTAGCTACCAGAATTAAAGCCGCAAAGATAAGCCCGAGTACGATTTTAGTGTAACGCGAGGAATCAGACATTGTTAATTCCTCCTAAATAGCATCACAGCGCATAAACAGCAGAGTATGGTGCTGGCAATAGTTGAATATAACCATCGTAATAGGTTAAAGGTAAAGGACATAGTCCCGGCGCTATCTATAATTATATAGAAAAGGAAGTATGCTCCACACAATATTCCTGTAGAAATTATCCTTTCCTTTCCAGAAGTGTACACTAGAGGTGAACTATCTCTAAGAGAAAATATTTCGTCGCTATAGACGACTTGAAAAACGAAGTTTTTTATCAGTGCGCATACTAATAGCGCTATGCTTGTGCTCCCCATAGAAGGAGTGGAAATAACATCCACGGCAAGTCCGGTGAAAAAAGCAATAAGCAGGCAGGAGATTGTGGAGCGATTTAATGGAATAGACATCAAAGCCAATGGCATAAGGGAGAGAAGCAGATATTGTGACACATTAAGATAATTGTTCAACAATACCTGAATTATGCAGAGCGCTATGAATACTAACATATAGTATGATTTACTCATCGCTAGTTCTCCTTTGTTTTCAAATATTCCAATTCCGTAGAATACTTAGGCTTTACTATATACACATAATTTACGGATCTAATATCCTGAAATAAATCGATGACCACATCCTTTGTCGCACCATTTTTAGTAGTGGTTTCCTCCACTATCCCTAGGGCGATACCGCGCGGAAATAATTCTGAGTAACCACTTGTCCAAATAGTATCAGATTTGGATACTTCAAAGTATAGGGGTATGCCACGCAGAAGTGCCTTGTTAGTGCTAATTCCGTCCCATACCATAGTGCCGGCCAATCCGTTTCGTCCCACACGTGCGCTGAGCCCGATTCCGGGATTCATAATGGTTCTGCCGTGGGATAGGTGAGCCGACACAGCATCGATTATGCCAATTATCCCGTTCGAACTTATTACCCCCATATTGGCTTCCACTCCGTCTTCAGAGCCTTTGTCCAGAATGAAGTAATTTTTCTGGTGGTTGAAACTAAGTTTTATTATTTGCGCCCCGATATAATCGAATATATCTGTATCTATAGTATCTACAGGCGTGCCAATTTTCAGCTGTTGGTATTTTCTTAGTTCCTCGGAGAGTTTAATGTTCTCTTCTTCGAGATATAAATTTTTGTTTTTTAGGGCAAAGTAACTTTTTACGGCATCACTCTTGCCCCATACCCATGCTTTTATCTCAAGTGAAAGTCTATTAAGCCATACGCTTTGAATAGAATTTGAGGCCCGCAGTATAGCAACAGCAGCAAGCTCCAAAACGATGAAGATTGCTGCTGTGACAATAGTCTTTCTTGCCTTGCCGGGGACTGCCATTTTACCTCATCAAAAATTTATATCTATCAGTGTTTTTGATGGCTTTGCAGGTCCCTCTGGCTACAGCGTGAAGTGGATCCTCAGCTACTATGAACTTAATGTTCACTTTATCCGTAAGCCTTTTGGCCAATCCTCTTAGCAGCGCGCCACCGCCAGAAAGATAGATTCCGTTTTCGATGATGTCGGAGTATAATTCAGGTGGCGTCATTTCAAGCACATGCATTATGGATGTTTCTATTTTAGCTATGCTTTTATCCAGACAGTGAGCAATTTCCTGATAGGTTATGGTAGCCTCTACAGGATGGGCTGTCATTATGTTAGGGCCATTGACTACGTATGGTTCTGGCTCGTCTTCGAGTTCTGGAAGAACGGAGCCAACTGCCCATTTTATTTTTTCCGCCGTACTCTCTCCTACTTTGATGTTATGTTGCTGGCGCAGGTAATATTGGATGTCGTTAGTGAATACATCGCCAGCTACTCTTATGCTATCTTGTTGAACTAAACCTCCTAGCGAAATGACGGCTATTTCTGTGGTGCCACCGCCTATGTCGACCACCATGTGTCCTTTAGGTGCTTCTACATCAAGGCCGATTCCTAAGGCTGCAGCCATAGGCTCGAAAATCAGATAGACATCCCTTCCCCCGGCATGCTCTGTGGAGTCGCGTACTGCACGAATCTCCACTTCCGTACTTCCTGATGGAATGCCAATTACAACTTTTAAATTGGGAGAAAACAAACTGTTCTTCCTTTTGCTTACTTGACGGATAAACCCACGTATCATCATCTCTGCAGCGTTGAAATCGGCAATCACTCCATCTTTTAGTGGGCGTATGGTTTTAAGTGTAGGGTTAATGCGCTCGTGCATTTTCTTCGCCTCGCTTCCTATTGCAAGGCATTTTCCTGTGGCTACATCTACAGCCACTATGCTCGGCTCGTCCAATACTATAACCCCATTTTGATAGATAATGGTGTTAGCTGTGCCGAGATCTATTGCTAATTCTTGATTAAGAAATCCGAATGCCATATCGATTTTTCTGTTGTTACATTACTTAAGTTTCGCATGTCAATAATTATTTAATTATATGATAGTTTGTGCGTACAGCGAAACTTAATCCCACACACAAACTATTGTCTACGTCATTGAAAGAATGATTCTTTACAAAAATAAATAAATTTGTTAGTATTTTTGTATGTCGAATGTCAAAAAATATCTATATAATATTCGTTGCCGGAGGTTCCGGCACGAGGATGCGCACGCGAACTCCGAAACAGTTTCTGGAATTGGCCGGAAAACCGATTCTTCTACATACGGTTCAGCGTTTTGTAGATGCTTTGCCTGAGGCAAAAGTGCTGGTGGTGCTACCGAAAATCCATTTCAAAACGTGGAAGGACATCTGCAGGCAGGCTAATTTCGAGCACCCACAGATACTTGTTGAGGGCGGGATTACTCGGTTTCACTCTGTAAAAAACGCGCTCTCTTATATTCGCGATGACGATGGGATAGTATTGGTACACGATGGTGTAAGGCCTATGGTCAGTGAATCATTAATAAGGGAAATTGCATCTAGGGCTATGGACGGGGAGAGTGTGGTCCCCGTAGTTCCAGTGACCGATACCTTAAAATCTCTTGTTAAATCAACGGTGGATGGAGAATATGTGGAAAGCGGTGCTCCTGCGCCTAATCGGAATTTGCTTTTTGGAGCACAGACCCCACAAGCTTTTCCCACCGGTGTGCTAAAGAAAGCATATCAAAGAGGTTTTTCGCCAGACTACACAGACGATGCTTCTGTGGTAAGTGATGATAAAACGCCTCTTATCTATATTCTTGGAGAGAGATATAACATAAAAGTTACGACTCCTGAAGATTTGGAATTCTTGGAAAAAGTCTATCAAGGCTTATGAACCCATATTTGCCTATTGATAGGTTCATCAAGTGAGACCATAGTTTCAGAAGACTGTACGTATGGAATTTTTTGAACAGTGTTTAGCACTACTTCCATAAGATGTGCATTGTCTTCACAGTATAATTTTATAAGAAGAGCGCTACGTCCAGTTATGAAGTGGCATTCCACGATTTCGTGAATGTCTTCCAGTGCTTTTATAACTTCTTGATATTTATTGTTTTCGGTAAGGTTTAAAAACATAAAAGCGCATATTGAGTAACCTATTGATATAGGTTTTATCAAAGTGGATGATCCGAGGATGATCCCCGCTTCCTCTAGTTTTTTCACTCTTTGGTGTATAGCGGCACCTGAAACTTTGCATTCACGTGCAATTTCCAAATAAGGTTTTCTGGCATCGTTAATGAGATTGGCAAGGATTATCCTATCCATCTCATCTAGTTTGTAGTGTTCATTCATTTTTTAGATTTTCTTTTTTGGGTTGGTGATTGGGTGTTGATTATCTCTTTACACTGATCTTCAGTGAGTAGCGCAGGGTCAGTGCCTTTAGGTAGTTTATAGTTTTTACCTTCAGCTTTAATGTATGGACCAAACGGACCATTCAGTACACTGATATTTCCCCACTCATGGATAGCGGTTTTAGCAGGAGTTTTTTGTATGATGTCAATACAGTCCTGAAGTGTCAATTTAAGCGGATCATCGCCCTTCGGCAGGGATATGTTGCGTGTTCCGTATTGCATATAGGCCCCGAATTTACCTTTCTTTAGAACTATTTCGTTTCCTTCGAATTCTCCCATTTTTCTAGGCAGAGAGAATAGTTTTAAAGCATCTTCAAGTGTTATACTTTCTATCAGTTGTCCTTTACCTAGACTGGCATATATTTTTTCGGAATCGTCGCCTTTTTGCACATAAGGACCGAATTGGCCTAATTTTGCTACTACTTTCTTTCCGTCTGAAGGATCTATGCCAAGTTCCCTTTCAACTTTATGGTATTGCTTGTCATTAAGTGCTTTATCTACTTCTTCGTGAAATGGAGTGTAGAAAGATCCTATACATTTGTGCCAATCAAGATCTCCTTCTGCTATCTTATCGAAGTCGTTTTCTACTCCCGCGGTAAACCCATAATTAAGGATATCAGAGAAGTTTCCCACAAGATAGTCGCTTACGACCATACCAATCTCGGTTGGAAGTAACCTGCCCTTTTCTGCTCCTATGACTTCTTCCTTTTCTTCTTTGCTAATAACGCCAGCTATTAATTTAAGGTTAGTTACCATCACACTCTCTCCTGTTTTATCTCCTTTTACTAGGTATCCACGGCCGGTGGTGAGTGTGCTAATGGTAGGAGCGTATGTAGATGGTCGGCCAATCCCTAATTCTTCCAATTTTTTTACAAGCGAAGGCTCGGAGAAACGATGGGGAGCTTGAGTGAATTTGCAATTGGCCTCAATGGATACAGCCGCTAGGGTATCGCCTACATTCATAGGAGGCAGGAGGCTTAACTCGTTCTCATCCTCTTCGTCATCGTGTCCCTCGATGTAGAGTTTTAGGAATCCGTCGAAAAGGATTTCACTGGACTGTAGGATGTAATGCTCTGCTCTCTTGTCAAGCCCGACTTTTATATTGGTATTTAGGAGTTTGGCTTCGGCCATTTGACATGCTACGGTGCGTTTCCATATAAGGGTGTAGAGTTTTTGTTCTTGGGCGTTGCCTTCTATAGAGGTATTTTCGATAAAGGTCGGTCTTATTGCTTCATGTGCCTCCTGTGCCCCTTTAGTATGAGTCTTGAACTGGCGAGGGTGAGAATAAGCAGGGCCGTAATGCTCTGTAATATAATCCTTGGCCGTATTTATTGCTAGCGAAGAAAGGTTAGTGGAGTCGGTACGCATATAGGTGATGAGACCTCTTTCATAGAGGGTTTGGGCAATGCGCATAGTCTGGCTAACGGAATATTTAAGTTTTCTACCAGCCTCTTGTTGTAAGGTAGAGGTGGTGAAAGGTGCCGCCGGCATCCTTATACCCTCCTTTTTCTCGATGGAGGCGACAGTGTATGTAGCTCCAATACTGTCTTCGAGAAATTTTTCGGCATCGTCCTGAGTTTTGAATTTCTCTTCAAGACTTCCTTTTACTTTATTTTTGCCTACTTTGAAAAGTCCGTCAACCTTATAGTATGCTTGAGGGTGGAATGCCAATATCTCCCTTTCCTTATCTGTAACCAGCCTGAGGGCCACTGATTGTACTCGTCCTGCGGACAGACCTCTTTTGATTTTTCTCCATAGTACCGGGGAAAGTTCGTATCCGACTAGTCTATCCAATACTCTTCTGGCTTGCTGGGCGTCAACTAAATTCATATTGACTTTTCGAGGGTGTTTCAGTGCCTCTAGAATGGCATTTTTCGTAATTTCGTGGAAAGTTATACGTTGTGTCTTTTCCGGATCGAGCCCCAGAGTTTCCATCAGGTGCCACGATATAGCTTCTCCTTCACGGTCTTCATCGGATGCAAGATAAACCATGTCCGCTTTCTTTGCCAATTCTTTTAATTCGCTGACTATCTTCTTTTTATCTGTGGGAATTACATATTCTGGCGTAAATCCGTTGTTTACATCCACACTTAATTCTTTTTCTTGAAGATCGCGAATGTGCCCCTTGGAAGAGACTACTTTATAATCCTTTCCTAAATATTTTTGAATTGTTTCCGCCTTATGCGGGGATTCGACTATTACCAATTTCATAATGCAAAGATTATCACAAATAAAGGAATTTTCAAAATTAAATGAGTATTTTTGTGCCTATTATGAAAGAAAGGACGCGAAAAAAGATTACTATATGGTTTTGGGTACTTTTCACATTGCCTTTTTTGGTGATGACGGTTCTCATAATTTCGGTGGTGAAGTTCGCTCAGATTCCTTCATTTGAGGAATTGGAGCATCCTAATAATAATTTAGCGACTCGTCTGATTTCCTCAGATGGGGTGGTGATCAGTACATTTCACATAGAAAATAGGACATACGTATCTTATGATGACATTTCTCCAAATGTGATCAATGCTGCCATAGCTACGGAAGATGCGAGGTTTTATAGTCATTGTGGTATAGATTTTCAAAGTCTGGGAAGGGTACTTTTTAAAACGCTGCTTTTAAGGGATTCTAGTCAGGGTGGAGGAAGTACTATAACGCAACAGCTCGCCAAGACTCTTTATCCTCGTCAGGAATTGCTTACCGGATTCCCTGGGGCAAAATATGTTTCGTTGGTCTGGATTAAGTTGAAGGAATGGGTTACAGCTGTAAAGTTGGAGCGTAATTATACTAAGGAAGAAATAGTAGCTATGTATCTTAATTCCATATTCTATGGAAGCGGTGCTTATGGAATAAAGGCGGCTAGTGAAACTTTTTTTGATAAGGAGCCTTCAGAGTTAAATATTCAAGAAGCAGCCTTGCTGGTCGGAGCTGTAAATAAGCCTACCCGTTATAATGCTGCGCTTCATCCTGAGGCTGCAAAAGGTCGTAGAGACTTTGTGATAGCTCAGATGAACAAGGCTGGCTTTATCTCCGATGCAGATAAAGTGTTGGCTCAAAGCAGTCCTATCGAACTACATTATAGCGTGCAGGATCATAATTCAGGATTAGCCCCATATTTTAGAGATATGATTAGGCGGGAGATGAGTGCATCGAAACCGAAACGAAACCGTTATCTTTATGAAGATGAATATATTGCAGATACCATAAGATGGGCTCAGGATGAATTCTATGGTTGGCTTAACAAGCACAAAAAGCCTAATGGAGAAAAGTATAATCTTGATAGAGACGGATTGAAGATATATGTAACGCTCAATTCTCGTATGCAGCGTTACGCTGAAGAAGCCGTGCGGGAACAACTTTCTAAAAATCTGCAGCCTCTTTTCACTAAAGAGATACGTACCCGACGACGTCCTCCTTATCCTAATGATATAGACACTTCCACGTATAATACTATAATGCGACAAGCCAGAAAATGGAGTGAGCGTTATCGCGTGGGCCGCAAGGAAGGTCTTTCCGAAAAAGAAATTCTAGCCCAGTTCGACAAGCCTGTAGAAATGAGAGTTTTCGCGTGGAATGATAAGGGCTATGTGGACACGGTTATGACACCTAACGATTCCATAAAATATTGTAAATCAATTTTGCGCGCGTCTTTTATGGCTATTGAACCGGGAACGGGAGAGGTAAGGGCTTATGTGGGAGGTCCATCATATAAGTATTTCAAATATGATAATGTCCGTCAAGGGAAACGACAGGTGGGAAGTACCATTAAACCTTTTCTCTATACACTTGCTATGCAAGAAGGTATGACTCCGTGTGATAAGGTGGTTAATATGCCGCAGACCTTTAAGGTTAATGACGAGACTTGGACTCCGAGAAGTACGGACAGAGCCGATTATATAGGGAGGACAGTGACTCTTAAATGGGGGCTTACACATAGTTCGAATAATATTTCGGCCTACCTTATGAAACAGTTTGGGCCTGCCGCCATGGGAAAGATGATGCGAAAGATGGGAATAGTGAGCCACTTTGACGAGGTGTATTCGTTATGCGTAGGGCCGGCTGATCTTACGCTATGTGAGATGGTATCTGCTTTTAATACCTTCCCTTCAAAAGGTGTTTATGCTGCGCCGCTTTTCGTAACAAGGATAGAGGATAATGAAGGAAATCTAATTACAGAATTCACCAATAAGCATACGGAAGCTATAAGTGATCGCACTGCTTATCTTATGGTAAACCTGATGGAAGGTGTAATTAACCATGGTACAGGTGTACGGTTAAGAAACAGGTATAAGCTAAAAGGTGAAATAGGTGGGAAAACAGGTACGACTAACGACAACTCTGATGGATGGTTTATAGGCTATACCCCTAAAATTACGGCTGGAGTATGGGTAGGAGGAGAAGATAGAATGGTGCATTTTAAAGAGTTGGCATTAGGAAGTGGTTCTAATATGGCTCTGCCGGTATGGGGTATTTTTATGCAGAAATGTCTAAAAGACCCTTATCTGGATATTAGCGAATTAGATACTTTTGACGCTCCGGTGGGCATGACCCTTGATTTGAGTTGTACGGGAGGTGATATAGAGACCGAAGATAATGCGGAAGAATTTTTCGGAAAGCGAGATAGTTCGGAAGATTTCTTTAATTAGGCGATAATCTTCATAAATTGTAGTTATGTATTTCGAATACGAGGGCATAAAGGTTTACTATGAAGTGCAAGGTGTCGGCGCCGACTTGTTATTACTTCACGGCTGGGGATGTACGCATAAGATTTTCGATTCTTTTATGCCCGATTTGTTAGCCAAGCATCGTGTGATATCTTTAGATTTCCCTGGCTTCGGATTATCTCAAGAACCATTATCCGTATGGGGTGTAGAAGATTACACTCTTATGGTGGAAGCTCTATGCATGGAGTTGAATATCGTGGAGCCTTCGATTTTGTGCCATTCCTTTGGAGGAAGAGTGGCAATAGTCTTTGCTTCTCGGAATAAGGTAAGGAGGATGCTTTTTGCCGATGCTGCTGGAATCAAACCCAGAAGAGGTCCAAGGTACTACTTAAAGGTATATTCTTACAAACTGGCCAAGTGGTGGCTTTTGAAGGTGGTAAAAAAACGCGATGCCTATGAAAAGATGCGTTGTAACCGTGGCTCTTCGGATTATAGAAATGCTTCGGATCGGATGAAAGCTATATTAAGTAAATGCGTTGGACAAGATCTTCGGATGTATCTTCCTAAGATTAAGGCTCCAGTGCTACTTTTCTGGGGAGAAAACGACAGCGCTACGCCATTACGAGATGCCCGTATTATGGAGAGGATGATACCGGATTCTGGACTAGTCATGGTCAAGGGTGGTTCGCATTTTTCCTTTTTAGATGATCCGTCTCTTTTTAGGTCGATGATACATACTTTTTTAGTGTAATGTTGGGCATTGTTTATATAGTATCTGCGGCGGTTTTTTTATTATCCATATTTTATTATATGGATATGTTCCAGCAGAATTCGTATAGGATAGAGCGTTATTGGAGATGGTTTAAGCGACATCCTTTACCTGAGGTGTTTAGAAAAGCCAAGGTTAAATTTACATTTACCCGGCGAATGAGGCGGCTTTTTGTCGTGGAGTTACTTTTTGAAGGAATTCTGTGTATCATAAGCCCTTGGGCTGCTTTAGCAGGAGCTGTTTTATCAAGTTTTGTGTTAATGCTATCGGCACTATTTCTAACTCCTTTGGAAAGGTTAATAGCAAGATGGTACTTGAATGATGCAAAGAAAAAATTATCCGCCCATAAGGGATTGATAATAATAGGTATCACTGGGAGTTATGGCAAGACAAGCACAAAGAATTTCCTATATAGGATATTAAGCGAGAAGTACAATGTGTTGATGACTCCAGGTAATTTTAACACCACTATGGGTGTTGTGCGAACTATAAGGGAGCGCTTGGAACCTTTCCATCAAGTGTTTATAGTCGAGATGGGAGCAAAGCAGCCAGGGGATATAAAGGAAATTTGTGATTTGGTTCATCCAAGCATAGGCATTGTAACCGCAGTGGGGGAGATGCACCTTGAGACATTCAAGACATTGGCCAATATTCAGAAAACCAAGTTCGAGCTTGTAGAATCGCTTCCTGCCAATGGGTATGCCGTGATTAATGCTGAGTCTAAAGGGATTGCAGAGTATGAAAACATCCCTATGCACTGTAGGGTAGATAGCTACGGCATAGATGCTCATAGATGCAGTGCTCGTGCAGCCAATATTTCATACACATCTGCCGGGATGGAGTTTGATTTTATAGATCTTGATGGGATGCAGCACTATCAGACTCATCTTTTGGGAGATAGTAATGTGCTCAATTTATGTGCAGCAATTATGGTTGGAAAATATCTGGAGGTTGATACGGAACATATAAAACGTGCTGTACTAAAGATTCAACCTGTAGAGCATAGGATGAGCATAAGTAGAAAGGGACGTTTGGTAATTATAGATGACGCATATAACTCTAATCCACAGGGTGCGTCAATGGCTTTAGACGTGCTTCATTCTATGCCTGTACCTGAGGGGGCATATCGCGTGGTGATTACTCCTGGGTTTGTAGAGATGGGTGATAGGCAATATGCTGAATGTGAGCGGCTAGGTGCAAAAGCGGCTATATGTGCTGATGTATTGGTGATAGTAAATAAAATCAATAGGGAAGCTATATTGAAGGGAGCGAAAAAGTCAGGATTGGCAGATGGGCGCATAGTATGTGCGGATAATTTGGCATTGGCCCTAAAAGCGGCGTCCAAATGGATGACCCCCGATTCTATAGTGCTTTATGAAAACGATTTGCCAGATATGTTTGAATAAGAAATATGGGGAAAAGAATATGAAAATTACAGTAGGTGTCCTTTTCGGAGGACGATCAGTTGAGAATGAAATATCGGTAGTGACGGCTTCTCAGGTCATAGAATCGATGGATAGGGAGAAATATAACATTGTCCCTATTTATATCTCCAAGTCAGGAAAATGGTACACAGGCAAAAATCTTTTGGATTTAAAAAGGTATAAGGATATGCCGTCTTTATTAAAAAGTTGTACCGAAGTGTATTTTAAATCCATATATGGCGATAAAAACCTATATTCTGCTCGCGGATTTTTAGGTATGCAGAAAGTTATTGCTAAGATAGATACTATACTGCCTACTCTTCATGGGACTAACTGTGAGGACGGGACTCTGCAAGGTGTTTTGGAAACGATAGGGATTCCTTATGCCGGATGCAATACTTTCTCGTCTGCAAATGGTATGGATAAGATAGCCATGAAACAGATTTTGCGGGACAGCGGTATATCGGTAGTGGATTTTGTTTGGTTTACAGATAAGGAATGGGACGAGAATAGAAAAGGAGTTATAGAAAAAGTAGAGAAAGGCCTTAAATACCCACTCATAGTAAAGCCTGCCAATTCTGGCTCCAGCGTGGGTATTTCGCCGGCGCACAACCAGGCGGAATTGGAGGATGCGATAGATAATGCGGCTCAGTTTACAACTCGAATAATAGTAGAGCACATGCTTTCAAGTTTGAAAGAAGTTAATTGCTCAGTTCGCGGCGACTATTACCACTGCGAACCATCAGTGTGCGAAGTTCCATTGCGAAGTGGGGAGATTTTGAGCTACTCTGATAAATATCAGGGAGGTGGCGCAAAAGGAGCGAAGGGAGCGAAAGGTTCCAAATGCGGAACCAAATTTTCTGGTAGCAAAGGAATGACTTCTCTAAAAAGAGAATTGCCGGCCAATATCCCTCAAACCACCACGGAACTAGTTCAAGATTACGCGGTCAAGACCTTTAAAATACTTGGCTGTGAGGGACTTGCCCGTGTAGATTTGATGATAGACCAAGAGAATGGTAGAGTATATGTTAATGAGATAAACACTATTCCAGGTTCACTTTCCTCTTATCTGTGGGAATATTCCGGTGTGCCATTTTCAAAGGTAATAGACGATCTTATAGCACGATCTTTTGAAAGGGCAAGAGAAGCTTCGTTTAAGATAGTGGATTTCGGGGGTAACATCTTTGCTTCAGGGAAGTAGTGAGCATAAAAGATTTTATAGACAAGTCGGTAATTGCTCTTCACTCACTTTATCCCCTTGAGGAAGCGCGAAATATAGTTACGTTGTTACTTTGCTCAAGACTAGGACTTAAACAATGGGAGTTGGTGCTCCGTTATCCTTTGCAGATGCCTATCCCTTTAGACGATGATATGAAAAGGTTGTTAAAGGGTGAGCCTATACAGTATGTTTTAGGGTGGAGCGAATTTTACGGGAGACGCTATCGCGTGGACTCAAGCGTATTGATCCCAAGACCGGAAACTGAACAAATGGTGGATATGGCCTTGAAACTGGACTCTTCGAAACATTCACGGGTTTTGGATCTATGCACCGGAAGTGGAGTAATAGCATGGACTATGGCTCTTGAAAGGTCTGATTTTGAGGTCGTGGCTGTAGATATAAGTACAGATGCACTAAAAGTCGCGGAAAGCCAGTTTATAGTCGAACATACGCCCAAGTTTATGCAGGGCGATGTGCTTAATGAGTCTTTTATGCGAGGTCTGGGTAAATATGATTTGCTTTTAAGCAATCCCCCGTATATAATGGAGAGTGAAAAGTCATTTATGCGGGCCAATGTATTGAATTATGAGCCCTCAATAGCATTGTTTGTGGGGGATGATGATCCTTTGGTTTTTTATAAGGCTATAGCTCGATGTTCACGCTTTTTATTAAAGAATGGCGGAGAAGGAATAGTGGAGATAAACGAGTCTTTAGGAGAACAAACAGCTGAGGTTTTCGTGAAGGAAGGCCTGAAAAATGTAAGCATTATTAAAGACTACTATGCAAAAATGCGTTTCGTAACATTTAAAAACGCATCTTAAAAGTATTGATAATTAATAATATAAAATTTATCCGTGTAAACGCTTTTTTACACGGATAAATTTTATTCACTTTGCATGTAGAAAAAAACATGTTGTGATGAGAAAAACTATGATAAACTTCGGCAGGATGATTTTCACTTTTCTTTTAATTCTGCCATCATGCAGTAAATCCGGGTCACATTCTAATTACTTGCTTGTTCCGGATCCAGATAATTCCACGCAGACGTTCAGTTTCGGGCTGGATCAAGTGGCTCGGGTTTTTGCTGCATTGGATATTGAAAACCATCAGATGCAAGAGGTGTTTACGGCTGTAGAGTCGTCTTCTACTAGAGGGTATGACGAAGAATACACTATGCGACAGCTTTTTAAGGCTCCCGGATGTGGGGTGGGTGAAAATGATGTCACTAAATCTGGCGTATATCAAAGGCCACTACGAGAAATGTTGCGTGAGTATCTTTATTCTGCCTCTGAAACTAAGTCTATTTCCTTTTCGCCTGATGAATTTTTAGAAGAATTGGAAGTGTCGGATCTGCAGATATATTGGCCCTATTCAGAGGACTGGGATGGAGAAAAATTACCTATAATAACATACGATCCAGGATATGGTTCGTCATATAACTATGGTTATAAGTTGATTGTGGATGAAAATGGTAATAAACGAGTGGAAACTATTTATGTGGATGAACAGATAGCTATGAACGAACCAGTCTGGGTTATTAACTCCAATACGGATGCGGAAAATATTCCGTTACCGCTTTACATACCATCGGCGGAAGTTGGGAATGCGGAGGTGAAGGCTATGAATCGAGTACTAAGGATGAAGAGTTTTACGATGTTACGGCATTACGATTCGTGGTTTCAAGGTGCGTCGGAATTTTTCGTAAAATGTGGCAGTGTCAATGGATTTAGTGCAAGCACCGAAGCCGAATTAAAATTGTATTCGCCGAGTGTTACCGATTTTATGGTAGTGGTGAAGCGCAAATATCTAAAAGAGGAAAGAGAGTATAATGCCATCATTATGACTAATTTCACAAATCAGTTAGAAAATCTTGCTTTTTTAGTAAGCGAAGACGATGGTGGAACCAGTACTTCTTGGAAGTGCTCGGCAACGGTAAAGATTAAATCTAAAAGTTATGGGTTCGATGTCGATATTCCATACAAGACTAATGACGATATAGTATGGCGAGGGCAGCTTTCATCCAGTTTCTTCCAGTCGGAAGATGTGGTGACGGGACGTTTTGGGGATGTCGTCATTAAGTTCGCTTTGGACTGAGAAGCTGAAATTAGCGTTCTTTTTCGTATATTCGCACGATATGAAAGTGCGAGATATAGAAGACATAATAGAGGCTCTTGCTCCGTTGGAACTTCAAGAGAGTTATGATAATGCCGGACTTCAAGTCGGGATTGAACACGATGAAGTGGAAGGGGTTTTGGTGTGCTTGGATATTACAGAGGATATAATAAGAGAGGCAAGCAGAAAAAAGTGTAATCTAGTGGTATCGCATCATCCATTGATATTCCGAGCTCTTAAATGTGTAGGTGATTTTACTTATCAGCAGCGATGTGTACGTGAGGCTATCACACTAGGGATTTCACTGTACTCTGCACATACTAATTTAGATAATGCCCGTGGAGGTGTTAATTTTAAATTGGCAGAAAAAATAGGGCTAAGAAATATAGAATGGTTATCTGTCGTTGCGGGGAAAGATGCCGGAAGTGGAGTTGTTGGTGAACTCTCTGAGCCACAGAAAGTGGAGGATTTCTTATCATGGATAAAGGGGCTTTTCGGAGTGAGTGCCTTAAGGTATTCTTCTACTGCTAAAAAAAGCATATCTCGAGTAGCGGTATGTGGAGGAGCCGGGAGCTTTTTGATGGAAGATGCTAAGAGGTGCCATGCGGACTGTTTTATTACGGGCGAATTTCACTATCATGACTACTTCGAGGCAGGGGATATGATGATAGCTTCGCTAGGCCATTACGAGAGCGAAAAATTCACAATAGAATTACTTTCCGAGCTTCTAAAAAATAGTTGCCCTAACTTAAGAGTGGAGCCCACGGAACTGAATACAAATCCGATAATGATATTATGAGATATAGGCTTGTATTCGTTGTCTCTATCGTGGCTCTAATTGTGCCATTGCAAGTATGGGGTCAGTCGATTCCCAAGTTGAAGCGTGCCGAAGAGGTGCAGATAGGTGCCTTTCCTAATGGGATAGAATACTATTTCGTAGCCAATTCTCCCGTGGCTGGGCGAGCTGATTTCGCACTGTTACAGATAGGAGATTTTACGACAGAAGATACAAGGCGGAGTTTCGCGTGTCTTGAACATATAAATGCAGAGGAGTTCCTTTCCCGAAATGGTGTCCCGTATACTGAAGATGGAGTGGTGTCTTACTATGATGGGGCTAGGGTTTTCAGGTTTCCTGACATCAATCTAAAGGATAGAATGACAGCGGATAGTACATTTTTAATGATGTTAGATTTGATGCAACTATCTGATGGTCCGCAGACTATAATTGCGTGTGGTGATATTGACAAGGGTGAGTTTGTCGAGAGGTTTGGTACACTCAGCTTGGTTATTCCACATATTCAGGAGCGTGAATATGAAAGTTCTATTCCACGCGACGGCTCTGTGTTTAGAAAGGATACGGAAAAAGGGCGTGTGGTTTTTTCATTTCAGCAAGGCTTAGCTAGTAGGGAACAGGCTGGGACAGCGATCCCACTTGTTTCGGAGTATCTTTATCTTCAGTTAAGAAATATACTTTGTGATAGGGTGAATATCTCGTTTAGACAGGAGGGAATACCATTTTTTATAGAAAGGGATAAAAACGAAATAGAAATTGTTTTTAGTAAAGACTGTGATGATAGGGCTAAGAGCCTAATAAATATGGCTCTTTCTGATCTTGCTAATGGTGGTGCGAGTATAGAGGAGTTAACATATGCGAAGAATTTGGCTTTGCCAGAGATTATAGCAAATGGGCTAAAGTTGGGGAAACCTAATTCTTTTTATGTTGAAAAGAGTATATCTTCTATCTTGACAGGAAGTAACATGGCTTCGGAAGAGACGATAAAGAATTTTTTCTCGCACAGACGTATATCGGATAAACGAGAATTGGAATTATTTAATAACTATGTTTCTGCTTTTTTGGGTAAGGAATATCCTGAATTTGTGGAATTTGAGTATAAAAGACAGACTTTTCCGGATGTCAATGCAGCATTGAAGGTGGCGACGAAGTCGGTTAAATTGGCCAATTCGACTACTGATCCTTTGACAGGGGGAAAGTATTGGATTTTTAGTAATGGTGTAAGGGTAGTGTACAAATATTTGCCTAATGTGGAAGGGTTTAATTTCAGCGTAGCGCTAAGAGGGGGCGCTTCCTCTATGGTAAATCTTTATCCTGCAGAAAGTAGGTTCCTATCGGATATGTTTGAGTTGAATAGATATGCCGGTATAGAAGGTTACGAATTCAAGCAGATGCTTAGAATGAAAGGCGTAGATATTCACGAGGATGTATCATTGGAGAACATGGTGATAGGAGGTAGTGCCGACTCCGACGAGTTGGAAACTGTCTTAAAGACTCTTGTTAAAGTGGCCTATGATCGCTATCCTGATGAGAAAGCCTTTGAATTTTACAGGAAATGTCAAAGATTACGCTCGGACGAAGAACTTCCATCTATTTATGCTGTTATGGATAGTTTGATGTGCCCTGGATATGAATATCGTAATAATAGTTCGGCATACAATATAAAAGATGGATTGGTAGATAGGGCAGACCAGTTTTTTAATATGAGGTTTTCCAACATGAGCGATGGTGTATTCATATTCATAGGTAATGTTACAGAGGAGGATATGCTTTCCTCACTGACGCATTATCTTGGGAATTTTAATACTTCCGGACCATACGCTTTACGAGAGAAAGTTCATTATGACTTTTATAGCGGTCGCACTACATATATTGTAAACGGGAATGATCCGAGTGTGAATATGTCTGCGATGGGGTTAATACCTGTCACGATTGAAAACTATCTAACCTTTTTATTGGCTAAGGAAGCCATTAGCAGGCAGTTTGCCAAGAGTCTTTACCCTGTGGGAATGTACGCACAGGTTAGTGGCCGGCTGGATATCTTTCCTGTGGAGAGGTTCTCCTTTTATATTACACTTCGACCATGTTCTCAGGATGGATTGCCCGAGGATGTAAGTGTTCAAGATCCTATGGATGCCATAAAAGAGGTTAGAGAGGTTTTTTCTAAAATGCAGTACATCATCATCTCCGATGAAGAATTTGCAAGTTATAAGGATATTGTAAGTAAGTCAATAGCCTACGCTTTGTCATCATCTTCCGGTATGATGGAGTATGCATTAAGTCGCTATTCTAATGGGCGTGATTTAACTTCAAACTATCAAAAGGTGTTGGATGGGATAGTGATAGATGACTTAAGGTGGATTTTGGAGGAGATTATTTCTTCCGGAATTGTAGAATATATAGTAAAATAATGCTAAACGATAGATTTGGGACAATAGTGGAAATAGGCGATATCCTTGTATCGGAGGATGTCATCTGCGAGTATTTTGCCTGCGATTATAATAAGTGCAAAGGCGCATGTTGTATAGAAGGCGATTCGGGGGCTCCTGTCAGCGAAAGTGAAATAGAAGGGCTGGAAGCAGGTTATTCACAATATTCTACACTTATGAGTGAAAAAGGCCGCGAGTCCATTAGAAAAAATGGCTTTTTTACAATAGACAGAGATGGTGATATTGTTACTCCACTTGTTGATGGTGATACTTCGGAATGTGCATATACGCACTTTCTGCCGGATGGTTCATGTCTTTGTGCCATAGAGTGCTGTCATCTAACGAAACCGATTTCGTGCAGCTTGTATCCTATTCGAGTAGTGGAACTGGGAGGTGGTAGAAAGGGCTTGAATTTACATCGTCAGCGTATATGTAAGGATGCCTTTAGAAAGGGTAGAGAGCAGGGCATCAGGGTTTATCAGTTTTTGAAAGGACCTTTGACCCAAGCCTTTGGTAAGGAATTTTATGAAGCCTTGGAGCAGGCTGCAAAACATATATTATATGAATAGGTACGCAGAGCGAATAGAGCATTTACGCGCATTTATGCGTGCGCGAGATTTAGATGCCGTAGTAATTTATAACGCAGACCCTCACCTTAGTGAATATCCGGCACTTCGATGGAAACAAGTAGAATGGCTTACAGGATTTACTGGAGAGGCCGGGGATGTGGTAGTTACTATGGATGAGGCCTATTTGTGGACGGATAGCAGGTATTTCATACAGGCTGAAAGTCAACTGGATGGTACGGGGATCAAGCTTCAAAAAGCACGTATTCCGGGATCTGTGAGTGTTGATGAGTGGCTATTGGCCAGTCAAGGTGAAGGCGCGCGAGTAGGTGTGGATTCTTTTTGTACTTCGGTCGAGAATTACAAATCGTTGATAGCGCGTTTTGATGTAGTGTGCATTCCAGATATGCTTACCCCACTTTGGGAAGATCGGCCGGGTATTGCTCAAACACCTATTTATAGCATTAATCCGGGTGAGAGTGTGGAGGAGAAACTGGATTGGCTAATGGAAACATTGTCTGAGAAGGAGTGCGATTACATTATTATATCAGCACTAGATGAGATCGCATGGCTATTGAATGTTAGGGCAAGTGATATAGAATATACTCCGGTAGTGATTTCATATCTTTTAGTCGGCAGGGATGGTGTGAAGTGGTTCGCTTTGAAGGATGAAATAGAAGATGACAAGACTTTTGCCACTATAGAACTTTTGACATCGAAAGGGATAAGATGCCTTCCTTATAACGAAGTGTCAATAGAAATAAGTTCTTTAGAAGATGCCCTAATATGGGTAGATCGGCAAACGCTTAATATAGAAATATTTTCAGCGATTAAGTGTAAAAAATATTTTGCCCCAAGTCCGATCCAAACCCGTAAAGCCATAAAGAATCCGGTCGAAATAGATAATATGCGGGAGACACATCTACGCGATGGCGTGGCTATGGAGAATTTCTTGCATTGGCTGGAGAATAAAGTGAATGATGGTAGCAGGGTAAGCGAATGGGATGCAGCCCTAAAACTTGCAGAGTTCAGAAGGCAGATAGATGATTATGTAGAGAATAGTTTTGAAACCATTTCGGCTTATGGTGCCGGTGCGGCTCTTCCTCATTATCATACGCCATCTCAAAATGCCCCTCTTCTTATGCCTTCCGGGATGTATCTTAATGATTCAGGAGGCCAATTTTTACGTGGCACTACGGATATCACTCGAACGATACCGCTGGGCGTCTGTACTGAATTGGAGAAAAGGGATTATACATTGGTTTTAAAGGCTCATATAGATTTAGCCTCGTCTGTTTTTCCTTCTGGAATTCCTGGATGTAGACTTGATGCGGTGGCAAGAGAGGCTTTATGGAAGTATAGGGTGGATTTCGGACATGGAACAGGTCACGGAGTCGGTTATTTTTTAGGCGTGCATGAAGGCCCTGCGCAGATTCGTCAGAATTTAAGCGGTGCCGGGCTTTTCTCGGGTATGATAATATCTATAGAGCCAGGGGTTTATCGTGAGGGTATGTTCGGAGTGCGTCACGAAAATTTGTATCTTATAGCCGATGCAGGCGAAAGCGAATTTGGCCATTTTTTAAAGTTTGAACCGCTTACTATGTGTCATTTTGATACTTCTATACTGAACCTTTCTTTATTGGATGAATGGGAGATAGAATGGCTTGATAATTATAATCGAAGGGTGTACGAGAGTATAGGGACTTTTCTTGATGAGCCGGTTCGAAGCTGGCTTAGGGAAAAGACGAAGCCCGTTAAGTAATAACCAGATATAAATCAACTAACATTTTTTCTCTATCCTATTCCCCGCATCGACGTAGGTGTATTCTACCACATTAGCGGTCGCTGCTATAGTGCAATAGACCAGTCTGAATGAAACAAACTAAATTCAAGATGATAATATAGTGTCGCATATCAATGTGGTTTTGAATTATTTGGCTAAGGTATGAAATAATACTTTCATACCAAAAAATTAAATGAAAGTTCAGGTTTTCTCGCAATTGGGAATTTGTGGAATTTTTATTATTTTTGCGGTTCTAGTTTTGGTATAAGGAATTGAAGGTTAATTAATATAGAATATGAAGAAGTTTTTTATCTTTTTTTGCTCATTGTTTGCAGCAGTGGCAGTTAGTGCACAAGACGTAAATCAAGCGACTGATTACTATAATAATGCAGTAGGATTCTACTCAAATGGTGATCTCGATGCTGCCCTTAATAATTTCAAGAAGGCGCATGAGGTTGCAAAACAGTGTGGTGAAGATGGCGCAGAGATAGTTGCGGATTGTGAAACATATATTCCTAAATTAGGTATTCTTCTCGCGAAAGATAAGGCGGAGTCAGGCGATTATGATGGAGCCGTGGCTAAATTAACTGAACTCTCAGCTCTCTGTGAGTCAATGGGTTTAACATCAGATGTCGAGAAGTTCAATAAGATGAAGCCTCAGTTCTATATGCAGAAAGGAAACAAGGCTATTAAGGCTAAGGACTATGCTACAGCATTGAAAGCATTTGACGAGGTGCTTGCTCTTGATCCTAATAACGGGAAGGCTGCTCTTTTAAAGGGCCAATTGTTACTTTCTACAAATGATGTTGAAAAGGCTAAGAGTGCGTTGGAATTGGCCATGGCTAATGGACAAGAAAAGGCTGCAAAAAGGCAACTCGCTAATCTGTATGTAAAGGAAGCGAAAACCGCTAGCGGAGCTAAGAATTATGCTCAAGCACTTGAAAACGCTAAGAAGGCTATTTCTTATGATGAGACAGAGGCTAATGCATATTATCTAGGTGGTATTGCAGCGCAGGCTTTGAAAAATAATACCGAGGCTATAAGTTTATTTGAAAAATACCTTGAGTTAAAGCCGGCAGCTAGTAATTCTCAGGCTGTTCGTCAAGTGGTGGAAGCTCTGAAGAAGGGCGGAAAGACAGAGTAGTAGACATGCGTTATGTCGAACTTCTTGCTCCGGCGAGAAATGCAGACATCGGCATCGCGGCAATAGACTGCGGTGCCGATGCTGTATATATTGCAGGTCCGGAATTTGGCGCTAGAAAGGATGCAGGAAATCCAATTTCGGAAATAGCACGTTTGTGTAAATATGCTTCAAAATTTAGAGTAAGAGTTTTCGTTACTTTTAATATTCTGCTTAAGGACGAGGAATTGGAAAGGGTTCATCAGCAGATGCTCGACTGCCAGGATGTAGGAGTGGATGCTTTCATAATTCGTGATCCTAGATTATGCCTTTATAAAGATATACATATACCATTTCATGCATCTACCCAGTGTTTTATAAAAGACATAGAGAGGGCTCAGCTATTCGAGAAAGCCGGATGCAGCCGTATTGTACTGGAAAGACAGTTAGCTCTTTCTGAAGTGAGAAGGATATGTGCATCGGTAAATTGTGAAGTGGAGTGCTTTGTTCACGGAGCATTATGTGTTTGCTATTCTGGCGTTTGTGCTATGTCTGAAAGACTTACAGGACGCAGTGCAGATCGTGGCGAATGTATTCAGGCGTGCCGTAATCTATATGATCTTGTGGATGAAACGGGAAAGATACTCGGAAAGGATAAGGCCTATCTTTCTTTGAAGGATCTGAACTTATCGGACAATCTAGAGAGTCTCCTTGATGCTGGAGTGACATCTTTTAAAATGGAAGGAAGGTTGAAAAATATTGCTTATGTGAGCAATGTGGTAAGAGAGTATTCACAGAGATTGGATGAAATTATATCCGGAAGACCACTAGACTATGCCCGTTCATCGGTTGGGCATGTTGAGGGTGGGTTTACTCCGTCTTTGTCAAAGACCTTCAATCGCTCGTATACTTCACTTTTTTTTGACACTACTCATTCTTGGGCTAATTTTACAGCACCTAAATCAATGGGGGAATATGTTGGCGAAGTGAAGTCGATAAAAAGAAGCGAGGTCTTGGGTGGAATGGATATAACCATAAAGGATGCGGTGAGAGATTTGCATAATGGTGATGGATTTGCATTTGTGCGTGGTAGTGAAATAATTGGATTTAGAGGCGATGTCTGCAAGGGTAGTAATATACGAAGCCATTATGTGAATGGATTGAATCCCGGCACTAAATTATACCGTAACTACAGCGCCGCCTTTGAAGCTCAATTAAATGAAAATAAATGTCATAGATTTATCCCGGTTGCAGTTTCATATAAGTCGAGTGTAAGTTCCAAAGGATTGCTTGATGTGGCTTTTTGCGCTCTAAGTGAAGACGGGCGAGAAGTTGAGGTAAATGTGGGCGATTGTGAAAAAGCCTTGAATCAGGAAAGGGAGGAAGGCGTATACAAGACACAAATCGGTAAGCATAGCTCTGACTATGCTTTTGAATTGGCATTTGTACAGGGAGAGCTAGCCCATTTATCTGCATCTACTCTAAATGGGGTGCGAAGACAACTTGCTGAACTCTTAGATAGAAAAAAATGCCTGGGAGCCAAGATGCTAAATGTGTCAAGTCGCAATCCTATTAAGTATGAAATAGGGCGTCGCTCTGGTGAGTTGATGCGTTCAAAGTATTGTCTTAGAGCGGAATTAGGCTGTTGCTTAAAAAATAACAAGTCGGATAAAAGACGACTTTTCCTTGTAAATAATGGACGAAAATTCCCACTGCAGTTTGATTGTGCGGTGTGTGAAATGGCAGTTCTTGATGATCGTTAGATTGCGTCTTCGATTATACTGTCGGCGATAAACCATTTGTCTTCAGGTATAGACAGGTGCCTTCCTTCGTATATTATACCATCTTTTTTTCTCATTCCTAGCATGATAATCTCCTCTTTAATTTCTTTTTTGCTAAGAATTTCTCTTTCACTATGCCAATCACTAACTCCACCTATGCTATTCCAACTTCTTGATTGAGTCCCATCCGGGCCAATGGAAAAGGAGTGCGCTCCCGGCCCTAAACCCACATAGGGCTCGCGTGTCCAATAGGCGCTATTGTGTACTGATTCTTTGCCTGGCAGTGCCCAGTTAGATATTTCATAGTGAGAATAGCCAGCGTCACGAAGGCATTGGCATATAAGAGAATACTGATTGGCACAGAGTTCGTCCTCCATCGGGGTGTATTTTCCTTCTGCAATTAACTTTTCGAGCGTAGAGCCTTCTTCTATGGATAGTTGGTAGGCGGAAATGTGTTCAGGTTTTAATTTGGTGAATGTAGATAAAGTATCAAGTAAGCTACGGTCATTTAGTCCATTAATTCCTAAGATGAGATCCAGGCTTATGTTGTCAAATCCGCTTTCACGTAGAATATTGAATGCTTTTATCGCAGACGCTGAATCGTGACGTCGTCCCATCCATCTAAGTAATCCATCGTCAAGCGACTGAACACCCATACTGACTCTGTTTACACCTAACTTTTTAAGGCCTTCAGCAAAACTATGACCTCGGTGCACTATATCATCGGGATTCACCTCAATGGTAAATTCAGTAAAGTTCTTTAATGGAAGGGCTTTAAGAATAGAGTCAAAAAAAGAAAGAGGCATCACCGATGGGGTGCCTCCTCCTATATATAAAGTATTGACTCTCTTTGTTTTTAGAATCTGTTCGCGGCGTTCCTTTATTTCAGACAATAGTCGCGTTTCATAGTTTTTAAATGATTCCGAAGACCGACAAGTCAACTCGGAATAAAAATCACAATAGACGCAAAAACTTTTACAGAAAGGAACGTGTATGTATATCATTATCTAAGCATCAGTTCCGCGCTACCGAGTTGAGATTTGTCAGTGTAAACATCGACAGTGTAGATGCCCTTTGTGAAATCAGCGATATTATTTACATAGATAATCATATCTACTTCGCTTCCTTGGTAATCTACTTCACGAGATGCACTTGCAGCTACGGCTTCGCCATTTAACTTAAAGGATGCTCCTTCCCCGTCAAGAAGAAGGTTTCCATCTGGGTCTTTCACTCTTACATAAACTCTCATAGGGCCTTTTTTTGCCAATTCGTTCTCCACCAAAGAGAGTGATACTGCAAGTCTTTTTACCCTACTGCTTCGATCCGTAACCTTGTTCGAGCCATTATAGGCTTTTACACTAAGCGCTCTTGCTTTTACGATAGAGCCGGTAGCAACCTTAGAAGATAGATTTTCCACCTTGGCGTTAAGTGCTTTATTTTCTCCTGTGGCCTTTGCCAATTCCTGACGAGAGTTTGAAAGTTCGTCGGCAAGCCTGCGGTTTGCGGTATTAAGTGAGTCTATCTGAACGACATAACTTTTCATGATGCTACGCAGCGTCCCGAGCTCTTTTTCATATTGCCTCATCTTCTTTCTATTGGTAGCCTCGGTTTTCTTAATTCGGTCTACGAGAAGTGCCACTTCCTCGCGGGAAGAGTCTAACTGTGTATTTATAAAGTCGTAGTCTGATTGTAGGTTGTCGAAGTCCGACTTTAGAACTATGATGCGTTGTTCCAAATCGAATTTATCTTGTTCAAGTTCTTGAACCATCTTATAGTCTCGGATAGCTATGACAGCAAGTGCAATAGCGAGCACACCGGTAATAACGCCCAAGATGGCAACGATGTTTTTGGACCCTTTCTTCTCGGCCCTCTGTCTGTCAATTCTTGCGATAGGATCTTCCTTTTCCATATTAAAATGTTTTTAGATTACAAAAGTCGTCCAAAGTTACAAATTTTATGCTCAAAAAGCGTATATTTGTTAAAAATAGTGAATGATGAAATATTTAGTGCGTTCTCTCAAATACTTTGTTTACCTTTCTTTTATATTAGTATTGTTTATCCTTGTATTATGCCTTTTGGGTCTAGTACCAAAGAATATTGACCTCCTTTTTGTAAACGGATGGAAGTCTATACCTCAAATGGCTGTTATAGTGGCAGTTTTTGCGGCTGTGTATCCTAAGATAGGGTTTACAAAGCGTAATGTTCCTGTCCCAGGTGATGATACTCAAGCAGAGGAAAAAATAGCGGAGTTTATGAAGTCGCGTAAGTATGTGTTAGTAAAGAAGGTAGGTGCGGACTTAGTCTATCGCAGGGCTTCAGTAGTTGATCGTATCGTGAAAATGTGCGAGGATACTATCTATTTTAAGAGAATTTTCGGTGGATATGAAATGGAGGGTCTAACTAAAGATGTAGCGCGCTTGGACACAGGATTGGCCCAATGGCTAGAACCGAGTGACTAATCTTTATTTTAACTTGTTCAATACACAAAGAAGTGTTTCCTTTTCAGATGGAGTGGAAAGGTTGGCTTCTATCGGGACCATAAATAATCGCTCTTTAAGATAGGAACTGACATAATCAAGTGAGAGTAGCCTCTGTGCGTCTTTTTCTGTCGTTGCGAGGGCGCAGGCTTTAGCTTTTCGTAAGGCTTTTTCTACTCGTGCCAATTCTCCTTTGCTAAAATCGTGGTGGTCACCGAATTCGAAGAATTTCAGTATTTTGTATTTACTTAAAAGTTCGTCTTCAAGGCGTTTGCCATCGGCTATTCCACTTAAATACATTATCCTTTGTGAATATATAAAGCGTGGATCTCCTTCTGGGAAAACCATTACGGGATTAAGATATTTTATGTTCGAAAATAGTACCTTGATTTTTTTGCCATCAGCGCAAAAGGCATCGCAAGTGTGAGAGTTGTAGTCTTTAAGTCGTAGTTTTTTAATGAAACTGGATTTTTCGTCATCTGTTATATCTGCGGGGCATTTGCTGACTATGATGATATCGGCGTCGAAAATGCGCTCAGGGAGGTCCCTCAGCCTTCCCCATGGTAGTAAACTATCATTAAAGACAGGTCTGGCGTAATTGACTAATACTATGTCTAGATCTGCTTTTAGTTTACGATATTGAAAGGCATCGTCGAGAATAACTAATTTGGCACCAAATTCTTTTAATTTTTCGCACCCTTCTATTCTGTCTCTATCCACAGCCACGAGTCTATCTGGGAATTTACGTGCTATCTGTAACGGCTCATCTCCGAAATCCCGTGATGAACCATTAGGCTTTACTACAAGAAATCCTTTGGTTTTTCTGCCGTATCCTCTTGAAAGTACGGCTACTCCGTTTTCTTGCCGGAGCATTCTTAAAAGCATCTCCGTGTGAGGAGTTTTCCCGGTGCCTCCCACGGTAACATTACCTACACAGACAGTAGGGAGAGCGGCTCGGAAACTTTTTTTTCTACCACTACGATATGCGGCATCCCTTAATTTTAGAATCAGTTTATACAGCATATTTGTCTTTTATTCCGTCTAATATAGAATATAATTCATTTACATCTAAGGTTGTTACCATTCTTATGCGGGTTTCTTTGAAATCTGGCAGCCCTTTAAAGTAGCACGACAGGTGCCTTCTCATCTCGAAAATCCCACGAGGTTCGCTTTTTAAGTCAAGTGATAGTGCAAGGTGCCTTTTGGCCAAATCTACTTTTTCGCTTATGCTTAAGTCTGGAAGTTCTTCTCCAGTGTCAAGGTAATGCCTTATTTCTTTGAATATCCAAGGATGACCGAATGTGGCCCTTCCTATCATTATCCCATCCACTCCATAGCGATCGAAGGCCTCCTTTGCCTTATGTGCATCGGTAATGTCTCCATTACCTATAATGGGAATATGCATTCGTGGATTATTCTTGACTTCTCCAATTAAGGACCAATCGGCTTCTCCTTTGTATAGTTGGCATCTAGTACGACCATGTATGGTTAGAGCTTGAATTCCGACATCTTGTAGCCGTTCAGCCAATTCAACTATGATTTTCGAATTCTCATCCCATCCGAGTCGCGTTTTTACAGTTACAGGCTTCTTAACTGCATCTACTACAGCTTTTGTGATGGCGACCAATTTGTCCGGTTCACGCATCATTCCTGATCCTGCACCTCTGCCTGCGATTTTGGATACAGGGCAGCCGAAGTTGATATCTATGATGTCCGCTCCGTGTCCTCCTGCTATTTCTGCCGCATTGTCAGCCATCTTTGCAGCCTCTACCATAGATTCCATTATGTGCCCATAGATTTGAATGCCTACAGGGGCTTCTTCATCAAGGGTTCGCATTTTAGCGATAGCTTTATCCGCGTCCCTTATTAAACCATCACTTGGCACGAACTCGGTATATACTGCTGCCGCCCCCTGTTCTCTGCACAAAATACGGAACGATGCGTCTGTAACATCTTCCATAGGTGCCAATAACAGAGGGCGACTGCCTAAATCGATGTCTCCGATCTTCATCGGAAGTTCTATTTAAAGACTAGCCAATATTGCCGGAGCCTGAATGGCTGCATTAATTGCGACAGCAATGAAAGCGACTACGATCAAGGTAGAAACTATGCAACCTATAACTTTCAGCCTTTTAAACCAGATGGAATTGTTCCATCCTATGGTTTGGAACATACTCCAGAATCCGTGTGTCAGGTGGAACCACAATGCTATGAACCAAACGATATAAAGGGCCAATATCCACCATTTGCCGAAAGTGAAACTCAAAAGGATATAAGGATTATCTTCGTAGGTACCGATTCCGAAAAGTTCCGGTAACTGCATTTTAGCCCAGAAGTGGGTAAGGTGGAAGGCTATGAATCCTAAAACGACGATTCCGAGAACAAACATGTTCCTTGAAGACCACGAATCGGCAGCGGCTTTTGATTTAACTTCATAGCGTTTCAGTCCACCGCGTGCAGATACGTTCTTAGCGGTTAACCAGCAGCCCCATATTATGTGGATAAGAAACCCTAAAGCAAGAATTGGAACCATAATGCTGATAACGGGAGTGGACATGAAGTCACAACCTAATTTGAATAGTCCGTCACCTGCAGAAAATAACTTGTCATCTGCAGCAACGACCCCGTACTTGCCAGTGAAGGAGTCGATTACAGAAAAGAAATTGATGGTTACGTGAAGGAGCAAGAAAAGAATAAGGAATGCACCGCTTATAGCTTGCACGAATTTCTTGCCAATGGAAGAGTTAAGCATGAACATATCTGTGTCTTTTTTATTTATTTCGTTAAATCGTACAAATATAACTCAAATATCTCAAGTTTTATAATTTTTGTTTTTTACCTACTCTATGCTCTTTGGAGACTAGGGTTTATAAAGCTATTGAGACCAAGTATTGCTAAAACATGGAATTTAAATAATATATTTGATGTTGATAAACATTTTGAAGGTTACTTAAATAAGTTTAGGATATGAAATTATTGAGAATAATCGTTGTTGCTATCACATTTGCTTTATATTGTAGTTCGTGTATTCATCCGAATAGTAAAGAGAATTTGGTAAAGAAATATATATATCCACACGATGGATATATTAGCACTGGGGAGATTGTAAATGGGAATAAGTATTCGCTTGATTTATATAATATTGAATATTATCAGCAATCTAATGGACCATGGACATCGCAGCGGGTGATGATGGTTTTTCCCAAGAATTGTTCCGGGAAGGTGCCCGCTGTGGTAGTTCCGTTCTACTTTCCCGAAGCGATGATTGGCATAGATCCGAGAACTGGCGAGAGTCTCCCGAAGTATTATGGTATAGAGATAATGGCGAAATTGGCAGAAAGAGGGATAGCTTCAATTAGTGCGGAAAGTTATCATCTAACTTATATCAAAAGCGATAAGGATAGGGATGATTTTACCAGATGGGAAGATGCAGGACAGGCGCTTCTAAAAGATTACCCGCAATGGTGTGGGGTGGGTAAATTGGTCTATGACACCCGTCTTCTTGTAGATATGTTGGAGGCAGACCCTCGTATAGATAGGGATAAAATCGGCATAGCTGGGCATTCGCTTGGGGGGAAGATGGCGTTTTATACCGGATGTCTTGATCCAAGGATTAAGGTGATTTTGGCAAGCGACTTTGGCTTTTTATGGGAACAGACCAATTGGGAAAAATGTTGGTATTGGGGAGATAAACTGGAGATTTTAAAGGAGAAAGGGATTGATAATACTGTGGTTCTCTCTATGAGTGGGGGAAAACCATTTTTCCTTATCGCCGGTGAGGCGGATGATGAGCGTAGTTATGAGGCTATGTTAAAGGCAAAGGGATATGAGAAATATACGCAGCGCCTAGGCTTTTTTAATCATGCATCGGGGCATCGCCCTACTGCTGAGGCATTGGAGAAGGGATTGGATTTTCTGGAGGAGTACTTAAGAAATCCGTAGTGCCGAACCATATATGTGAAAGTAGGGCTTTAGACTTTTGGTCGAATATTAATTAATGTTGTATATTTGAACGACTAATAACCATGGCTTTATGAAAAAGATATTGTGCATATTCGTTTGGATTTTGATGTGTGTCTCCTGCTATCATAGCAAGGATATAGAATATTTTGCGCGGATGGTTGTCGTAAATAATACTGGACGGACTATTGAGGTATTTAAGGAGGAAACATATTTGGGGACTTTTCGCGATCAAGAAACATTCGTGTTGTTTGAAAAAATGAACGAATATGAATTTATTGATTTGGAGGAACTTATTCGGGAAGATGGAGATTTGCTCGGAGAGTATGTGGAAGAAATATCAATTTATGATGTGACGGATGGGATTTTACCTGTATTCTTGAAAAAATGGACCTATGGTGAACGCGAACAAAAAGGGAAGCAATTATACAGGCTTACAGATAGTGATACTGAAGTTGAAACGGAAGATGAGAAAGGATCACATTTCACTAATGGAAGGTTTTATTCAGAGGGACATGTTTATATTCGTTTCACCTATACATTCACCATCAATCCCGAGGACGTAGGGTTGTAAATTGAATTTGTTAAAAACTAATAACCATTTTTATGAAAGGATATTTATCTAATCTTTTGATAGAAGATGTAATTGCTCCATCTGCCATGTCAAGGGCTTTGAATGGAGCGAGTCATATTAATGATTTGCATAAAAACCTTTATATGTATAATGGAGGGAAAACTCCTTGGCTTAATTGGGAATTTATAACAAGAAAATGGGGGGATGAAAAATGGGATGGAAAAAAATGAGTGTCATCTTTCTGCTGCTATTACTAAATAGTTGTAATCCAAGGGAAATCCGTTATCTTTATGCGGCTGAATTAGTTTTGGTAAATAATACCAATAGGGATTTGGCTATATTTAAAGATGGTAAATATTTTAAAAAACTAGAAAACGATAAATGGTTAGACATATTTAATACTCCAAAGCGAAATAATATGGATGGGTTTACATTGGAAGATCTAATTAATGAAGGTGGTAAATTATGTAATGATGTTTCCATCTATGAGGTCGTAGGCGATAGTGAAAAATTTTTAAAAAAGTGGACTTATGAAGAAAGAAAATATGGTGGACGACAATTATTTAGGCTTCTGGATAGTGACTTAGAAATATATTATGTTAATGATTTTTTTTATAAGAAGGTTCTTTATACATACATTTTTACCATTAACCCTGAGGATGTAGGGTTGTAATTTTTAATTATAAAACTAATAACAATTGTCTTATGAAGAGTCATTTATCAAATCTTTTGATAGAAGATGTAATTGCTCCATCTGCTATGTCAAGAGCTCTGAATGGAGCGAGTCATATTAATGATTTGCATAAAAACCTTTATATGTATAATGGAGGGAAAACTCCTAAATTAGAGTTTAGAAAGAAATGGGAAGATCGAGGAATATAGTTGTTTTTTTATTTTTCCAGAATCATCAAGTGATTTTGAGAAGGTGTCATTAGAAAGATATTTTGAAAAGAGCGGGTATAAATTTAAAGACATATCAGTTTATGCTATAATTGATGGAGAGCGAAAATTTCTAAAGAAGTGGACTTTTACGGAACGAAATGAAGATGGGAAACAGTTATATCGTCTTTCGGATAGTGAAATTAGAGTTCGTCACACGTGTAATTGGAACGTAATTCATATTAGTTACATTTATACATTCATCATCAATCCCTAGGATGTGGGATTGTGAGTTTTGGCTTAGAATATTGTAAAAAATGCTTACTTTTGTAAACTATGTATAAGAGAGTTCTTTTAAAATTGAGTGGTGAAAGTCTCGGAGGTCCTTCTGGTAAGGGGCTTGACGAAGGCCGTATCGCCAAATATGCGCAAGAAGTGGTGAGTGCCGTTCGCGCCGGACATCAAGTCGCCATTGTGAATGGTGGCGGAAATATCTTCCGTGGGCTTCAGGGCACTGGTAAGGGTTTTGATCGTGTGGATGGCGACAAGATGGGTATGCTTGCCACTGTGATTAATTCCATGGCTTTATGCCAATTCATCCGCGCCCTAGGCGTTCGCGCCGAAGTGTTCACAGCTACCCCGATGGAGCCGATAGCAAGATATTATGTGCGTGATGCTGCACTTGGACTTATGGAAGAGGGTGGAGTGGCGCTTATCGCAGGCGGAACAGGAAACCCATTTTTTACAACAGATAGCGGAGCGGCCTTGCGAGCGCTTGAACTTAAAGCAGATGCACTCCTTAAGGGCACGAGGGTGGATGGCGTTTATACGGCTGATCCGGAAAAAGACCCCAATGCCACAAAATACGATGAACTCACATTTGACAAGGCTCTTTCAGATCACCTTAAAGTAATGGATGCTACGGCATTTGCACTATGCGAGCAGGGAAATGTCCCCATTGTAGTTTTTGATATAGATGAGGAGGGGGCATTGCAAAGGCTTCTCGAAGGCGAAAAGGTAGGAACGATTGTACATGCTTAACAAATAAAGATATGCTTACAGAAAACGCAAAACAGATTATCTCTACAGCCGATGCTAAAATGCATGATGCTGTGGTTTATCTCGAAGAGAGCCTTAAAAATTATAGGGTAGGGAAAGCGAATACGCAAGTATTCAATAAAGTACTCGTAAACTACTATGGTACTCCTACGCCGATACCGCAAGTAGGTTCGGTTACTGCCCCAGATGCTAAGACGCTTGCCATTCAGCCGTGGGAACGCTCCCTTATCCCTGCGATAGAGAAGGCGATTATTGATGCCAATATTGGCCTAACTCCTTCAAATAATGGAGAAACCATACGCTGTACAGTGCCCGCTCTTACCGAAGAGCGTCGTAAAGAACTTTGCAAAAATGCGAAAGCTGAAGGGGAAAATGCGAAAATAGTAGTTCGTAATGCTCGTAGAGATGCGTTGGATGCTTTCAAAAAGGCGCTTAAGAACGATAGCTTGAGTGAAGACGTTCAGAAGGAAGGAGAGGTCGAAATTCAAAAACTCACGGATAAGAGAGTGAAGGAAGTTGATGAGCTTGTAAGTGCGAAAGAGAAAGATATCCTGGCCGTATAGAAAGTTTTTGTTATTTCAGAATAATTAGTTATCTTTGCGACCCCTTTGAAAGGAGGGATCGCAATTTTATTTAAGTATTAATCATTAAAAGTATCAAGACAATGGACACACTTAGCTACAAGACAGTATCGCTGAACAAGGCGACTGTGGAAAAGAAGTGGTTGGTCATTGACGCGACAGATCTCGCACTTGGTCGTCTTTCATCCAGGGTGGCTCTTATCCTTCGTGGTAAGAATAAGCCTGGATTTACGCCTAACGTTGATTGTGGTGATAATGTAATCGTAATTAACGCGGAAAAGGTAGCTCTTAAAGGGAAAAAGATGACTGATCGTGTGTATGTTCGCTACACTGGATATCCCGGTGGACAGCGATACAGCACTCCAGCTGAGATTTTGGCTAAAAGACCGACGGAACTCATTAGGAGAGCGGTGAAGGGTATGCTCCCTAAGAATCGTCTTGGAGATAAAGTACTTGGGAACCTCTACATTTATGCAGGTCCTGAGCATCCTCACCAAGCACAAAACCCTACAGAAATTAAGTTGAACGAAATTTAAACAGAGCAAATGGAACAGACACACGCCCTTGGAAGACGTAAGACAGCTATAGCTCGCGTTTATCTCTCAAATGGTGCAGGTAACATCACTATTAACGGACGCCCTCTTGAAGATTACTTCAAAGAGGAGACTCTTCGCTATATTGTAATGCAAGCATTTGCCGTAACTGAAACAGCAGGTAAGTTCGACACTAAGGTCACTCTTATAGGAGGAGGCACAAAGGGTCAGGCAGAAGCTGTTCGTCTCGGTATCGCTCGTGCACTTTGTGAGATTGATAAGGAAGCTTATCGTTCTGCACTTAAGGCCGCAGGCCTTCTCACCCGCGATTCTCGTGAGGTTGAGCGTAAGAAACCTGGTCAGCCAGGCGCACGCAGACGCTTCCAGTTCAGTAAACGTTAGTTATTATACTGTTATTAACGCACAGTTGCGGTTTTAAAACTATCCCCAATGTGGAGGTTGCCGCGCTGCGGAAAATTTTCGAGATTGGCCTAGGGTCACTACTCGAGGATTGAAGAAAAGAGAAAAATTAATTTAAAGACATTATGTCCAGAACAAATTTCCAAGAATTGCTTGATGCAGGCGTACACTTCGGACACCTTGCCCGTAAGTGGAATCCTAAGATGGCGCCATACATCTTCGACCAGAAGAATGGTATTCACATCATCGACCTGCACAAGACAGTCGTTAAAATAGACGAAGCTGCGGATGCAATGAAGGAATTGGCCAAGTCCGGCCGCAAAATCCTTTTCGTAGCTACTAAGAAGCAGGCTAAGGAGATTATCGCTGAAAAAGCTGCTTCAGTAGGTATGCCTTCTATCACCGAGCGTTGGGCCGGTGGTATGCTTACCAATTTCCCTACTATCCGTAAGGCCATCAAAAAGATGAGCACCATCGATAAGATGAAAGAGGATGGTACATACGAGAAACTCGCTAAACGTGAGCGCCTTCAGATTGACCGCCAGAGAGCAAAATTAGAGAAGAACCTTGGCTCTATTAGAGATATGAGTCGTCTTCCATCCGCTCTTTTTGTGGTTGATGTTCAGAAGGAAGCTAACGCTGTAAAAGAGGCTAACCGTCTTAATATTCCGGTATTCGCAATGGTTGATACATGTTGCGATCCTAGCCCTATTGATTATGTGATTCCGGCTAATGATGACGCTACAAAGAGTATCGAGGTTGTTCTTGATGCACTTTGCGGAGCTATTCAGGAAGGTCTTAATGAGCGTAAACTCGAAAAGGAGAAGGAAGCAGAGGCAGAGGCAAAAGAAGTAGTAGGAAAACCATCTGAGCGTAAACTTCGCTCCCGCAAGGGTGCCAAGGCAGAGGCAAAGGAAGAGGTAAATGCTCCTGCAGCAGAATAATCCATTTGTTTAATTATTAGAATATACAACATTATGGCAATTACAGCAGCAGATGTAATGAAGTTGCGTAAGATGACTTCAGCTGGTATGATGGACTGTAAGAAGGCTCTTGAAGAAGCTGAAGGCGACTTCAATAAGGCTATTGGCATCATACGTGAAAAAGGTAAGCTCGTGGCAGCTAAAAGAGCAGACCGCGAGACTACAGAAGGTGCGGTAAAGACTCGTATATCAGGTAATAAAGCTATTCTTGTATGCCTTGGTTGCGAGACTGACTTTGTATCACGTAATGCTGATTTTCAAAATCTTGCAGAAGCTATCGCTGATGTGGCTATAGCTAACGCGCCTTCAGATCTTGAGGCACTAAAGGCTTGCAAGATGGCTGATGGCTATACCGTAGAAGAAGCCGTTGAAGCTCAGACGGGAAAGACTGGAGAAAAGCATGTACTTTGTTATTATGCGATTATCGAAGCTCCTTTTGTGGCTGCTTATGTTCATGCACTTAATGGGAAATTGGGCGCATTGGTAGGTTTCAATAAAGAAATCCCGGCAGATCTTGCAAAGGGGATCGTGATGCAGGTAGCATCTATGAATCCTGTTGCAATTAGCGCTGCAGATTGTCCTAAAGAAGTGGTAGAGAATGAACTCGCCGTAGCAGTTCAAAAGACTCGTGAGGAGATGATCCAGAAAGCCGTTGAGGCTGCACTCAAGAAAGCTGGCATTAATCCTGCGCATGTTGATAGTGAAGAGCATATCGAGTCGAATACCGCTAAGGGATGGCTTACTCCTGAACAGGCACAGCAAGCACGTGAGATTGTCAAGACTGTCTCTGAAGAGAAGTCTGCTAATCTAAATGAGCAGATGATTCAGAATATCGCCAATGGTCGTCTTCAGAAGTTCTTCAAAGAACAAACTCTTGAAGAGCAAGAGTATCAAATGAGTGACGATCATATCAGCGTAAAGGCAGCGCTTGCTGCAGCTGATAAGGATGCGAAGATTATCGCTTTCAAGCGTTTCTCACTTTCTGACTAAGCAATCTTTAAAATCAGATAAGGGATTGGACTTTTATAAGTTCGATCCCTTTTTTGTGTGTTTTACACCAAAGTTGATTAGAATGACATTTGATACGATTGATGACGAGACAGCCAGCAGGCTTATCCACCATCCCGACCAGAAAAGTCTGCAAGTTGGAACTTTGCCGTATCATTGACTTCTACAACACGCAGCGACCGTATATGAGCATTGGCTAGCAGACACCAGAACAAGTTCATAATCAAAATTGTCAACTATTCTCAGGGAAGGTCAGGAGTAAGTTGCTATCTTTTTTGGATATGCGCGATGTGATAGTGGATGGCATGACAATTCATATCATATCCGTTATTGCGTGGCTTTTGTCATTCTCGCTTTCAAAGTGATTTTTAGGGGGACCACATTACCTTCTCAATGTAGCCCGCAAAGAACTAGTTTTCGTTCCGTTCGCAAGATACAAAAAGTTGGGCAGACTTTCTCGCCTGCCCGACAGAAAATCACCAAGTAAGGTTTTTTATTTTTTCAGCATCGTCA
>ERZ808262.44-NODE-44-length-106699-cov-30.627396_pt1 | contig 106699 bp, 79 predicted proteins | sample MGYA00520895_ERZ808262 | MGnify/ENA primary metagenome ERZ808262 (study PRJEB31516, sample SAMN03275588) | gut metagenome | biome: mammalia-associated habitat; material: feces | host: Papio cynocephalus | place: Kenya | collected 2012-08-02 ...
TACCGCGTCAGCCGGATATTCGGTTAGTCCATCCACGGAATTACGCCGCTGCCCCGATAAAACTAATAACTTTCGACATAGAGCGATAAATGTTGACAATGCGACAAATGGCACCGGCAGTGATTCTAGAGTAAATTATTCGTCTACTCAAAAAGTTGAAGTTACAACATCTAATGCGGCAGGACGTCAGTCAACCAAGCAAATGATTCCATCATATGTTTGTATTGCACATGAACTTATACATGCTTTACATTCAACAGAAGGGACGTTATTTAAAGAGCTAAAAGAAAAATATACATACTCTTTTCAAGGTGTGCCAATTAAAGTGAAGGCTACTCCGGAGGAATTGCGCACGGTTGGTTTGTTGTACGTATTACCAGGCGATATTACGGAAAATGACATAAGACGAGAACAACTATTAGGATACAGATTGAATTATGGTGAACAATAAGTTTGTTAAAGCTTTGATACGAAGCATTGCGACAGTGAGTATCGCTGTTGTATTGTCGGGATGTAGCAAAGGACACCGAGACGCCCAAGTCGAGTCGTCCTCTGCGTCTGCGGAGTTGCCGGTGTACTTTACTTTGGATAGTTGGGCAGATTCAATAGCGGTGTACTTGACATTTGAGAAAGACCGGATCACGATGTTAAGCACGCATAAAAAATCCGGTGAAACGGACTCCTTAGATTTAGCAATAGCAGATACTCTTGCAGAGTATATAAATAAGTATATACCATTGGCGCAGTATGAACTTGCTCACCTAAGCGATCCTATCGAGTCTTGCAGGCTTGAATGTGAAGGAGAACTGCTCATTCCGCGACGCAAGGGCAATATGTCAAATAAAGATGTATCCGCCCTCCAAAGTCACAAAGAAGCCATTTTGCTCGAAAATAAATATGGTAAAAATCCGAGCGTGAAAATATTGATGGAAACTTTTAATAAGTTTATACAAGACAACGATATATGAAAGCTCTTTTGCACCTTATAGCACTTGTTTTACTGCTAACAGCGGTCTCTTGTCACAATCCAGGTGCCGAGTCAAAGGAGGATGGTGAAACCGCGACACATCGTCACATAAAGTATTATTCAGACTTATATTCCTTCGAACTTATAGATGACACGCTATATTATGTTCGAGATAAAGTTTGTCACAATCAAACGATACAAGCCATACCTGTAGCGTCAGCTGATTTAAGAACCATAGACAGCTTGGCGTCAACCATCGACTATACATACATCTATGGTACAAGCCAAACAGACCTTTATGAAGATGCGCTTGTCATAGATGGAGAAACGGTGTATTATTCGTGTGAGCAATTGCTGTTCAGACCTGACAAGGGCGTTTTCCCGACCGATTTGAAAAAGATCCACACGACATTGGAACTTATAGACAAGCTTATATGCCTTGGCGATAGCAGCTTTTATAAACGCTGGGAGTGGTATCCATACGCGCCCCAGTCGTCCTTAGATGACAAATAAGCCGAAGCCTGAATAAAAGCCCGATTGCTGGGATTTATCTATGGAGGCGGATTGCCGATGCTATCCGGCGCGGCTAAATGTTATACTCTGTAGATTAATGGTTTGTCTATTATTGGAGATTGGCTTGGCCTTCTCGAATTTCCCGGCTGAGCGGTTAGGCGGCCATGCTTAGCGCTGCTGCTCTTCGATGAAGGGGTTGCGACGTCGGGCAGCCTGTGCCAGGGCCTCGACGCGGCGTTGACGTCGGCTATTGATGTATCTGCGGGCAAAGATGGTGGGTACGGCTACGCCTAAGGCGATACATAGGATGATTAGCGCCGACTGTACGCCGTTGTATACGGCCTGCGTCAGCTCGCCCACTACTCCGTGCATATATATTATTGTCATAAGTGCGCGATACATGAGTACGCCCGGAACCATTACGATGACCGAAGGCACAGTGATGACATTCATCGGTACGTGTACGAGGTGTACCACCTTGATGGCTAAGATGGCAATGACAGCAGCTGCTACGAAGGCCCCGAGAGCCGGACCCAGACCCAGTGTCGAGGCTACGAATGTGCGGATGCTGACGGCGGTTGCGCCACCTAAGGCGACAACCCATAATGCCCGGCGTGGGATGTTGAATATCGAGGCAAAGCCCGTGGCGCCCATAGCACCGGCCAATGCCGCGGCCGCGTACGAGGTGCTGCCCGAGATGCTTTGCGCCATGATACGGTCGATGGCGTCCGGCATTGTGGGCGAAATCAGACGCAACGCTATGGCAATGCCGAAAGACATCGCTGCCACAATCATCAGTGTATTCACCGCGCGCGATACGCCCACCATAAGGTGGTCGTCAAGCATATCCGAGACGAAATTGATAAGCGGCACGCCCGGAATGATGAACAACGTGCATGCACATAGCGGATAACCGCCGGTGTCCCATCCCGTGAGCGCTATAAGCATTGCGGCACAGCAGGTGCTGACAGCGGCGGCCGTGGCTATGATGACATAGACATTGATGCTGGTGGTGTTGAGCCAACGCCGTACGAGGTAGCCCGGAACGGCCGCCATGGCCGTGATGGCCGCGGCATCCCATCCTCCACCGAAAATGCGGCAAAATCCGGCGCAGGCCATTGCTGCACAAAGGCATAGCAGCCACGGGGCGTAAGTGCCGCCGATGCCGCGTTCAATATCCTTCAAGTGTACGGCATAATGCGCCACATCGTAATTATGTGATATTGCACGCCAGGACAACTTGCTGACGACGGCCATAGTATTCATGTCAATGCGGTGATGTCGCACCTTCTGAGACTTATATACCGAATGGGTTGCGTCGCTGATATTGACGGCTACGAGGCTCCAGCGTACATCGATGTGCATATTTTCGTGCGGAATGCCGAAGTGCACGGATAGGCGCGTCATTGTGCGTATGATGCGCGAGGTGTCCGCCCCGCACTCCATCAACAATACGCCCGTACGCACAAGCAAATCAGCCTTGCGGCGCAGTGTGGTGAATGACATTGTGTTGTTCATAATGTGATTGCCTTATTGGAAAAATACAAATATGGCGAAAGCCAAATTGTCTATCATTGTGAAATGCCCTATTGGTGATGCAAAGATAATGAATATTTCGATAAGAGTGGGCCAAATCATACACGTTTGCCGGTTGGATAGAAGGATTATGTTGATATTCAGGGCTCACTTTCTGTTATGAATAAGCGCAGAAGTGTTGGTGATTTCGGTTTTGAAAATTGGTAAAATGCCAAATAATGTTAAATATTAAATTTGTATTTGGTCAATAGAAATAACCGTCGTAACTTTGCGGCGTAACAATCAAACACCAATTATCAATTAAACAAAACAAAGATGAAAACAAACGAAAAACACAAGGCTGCAAACCGTGGCATTGCCGCATCGGCCGAGACGCCACAGCAGCACACCGCGCCCGCCACACTGAATGATTCTGCCACACCGACTACGTCCGCTGCGCCGCCCATAGCCGCAGCCCCGACCGTGTCCGCCGCCTTTGTCGAGACCTCGCAGTCCGAAGCCGCTAAGGCACAGACCGAATCCGCCGGGAATGCCGAGGGGAAGATTCCGCCGCTTGACCTTGGCGAAGACCGATTGACGCCGATCACAGCGCCGATAGTCAGAGTAGACACCCCCGACACGCCGGTCGCCGACAAAGTTGCCGTTCCGAAGACCGATGTGTCCGCAGTCATCAAAGCCATTGTCACTGCTATGGACATAGATACGCGTCTTGCCCACGCCTTGGTAGATATCCATACCGGTGTTGATGCGGCAGAAGCCTTCGGCCGCGCCTACGGCATCACATTGCCCACGGGGAAAGGCGAAGCCGTGCCTGATGTCAGACCCGAGCGAGCAGCCAGGTCCGAGGCGCCCGAAGGTGATGCTCCTGGTGCCGTAGACACATCCGTTGCCCGGCTGCCCGAGCAAGTTGCGAGCGTACCCACCTTCCTTTGTAATCCGCGTCGCGGCTTCTGGGATTAATCTTACTTGCCTGAAACAAATCCGATACCACCGAAAAACACACCGAAAAACACACTTATCGGCCGATAAGACATGTCGTCCGCGTCATACGAGACCGGACATATTCGCAAACCAAACAATTTATTCACAATCCAAATCTCAATTACAGCTACTATGAGTACAAACACCTACCAAAGCGCCTATGGCACGCAAGTCAGCGGCGCACCACTCACCACCGCCATCACCGAAGCCTCCGCTCCCGGACTGCTGCGCAACGATGTAGACGAACGTATCGTCAAAATTCGCCCTATGGCCACACCCATTGACCAGCTCTCGCGCTGTGCCGGTGCTCGCAACTGCTCGTCCATGAAAGTCAGCTACTACGCCGTCGATGTCAAGCCCATAGGCGCCTCGGTATCCACCGGCTTCGGCGCAACGGATACCATCGTAGAAGACGATGCCGCCAACGTCTATGTGCACACCGACTGCGATGCCATATTCTCGGTGAGCGAGACACTGATGTTGCCCGAGATCAAAGTCTCCCATAAAGTGGACGGCGTGGCCACCACCGGGGCGCTGATGCTCTACGTCATCAGCATCGGTGATACCAAGGGTATGTTGTGCCGCATCGTCAATGCCGACATCAAGACCGGCTCGGACAACAAGCTGCACGCCGACATTCCCAACATTGAGGATGGCACCAAGGTCGTACGCATGGGGCGTGCCGCCGCCGAGTTGGACGTGCAGACCGCCCAGTTTGAGGCCCTGCCCAAGCGCAATACCAACAACTGCCAGATCTTCAAGATGCAAGTCGAGCAATCCACCTTCCAGAAACTCGCCAATAAAGAAGTCGGATGGGACTTCTCCGACCAAGAAGAAGTCGCCGTCATCGATATGCGTATGGGCATGGAGAAGAACTTTCTCTTTGGCAACCGTTCCGAGCTATATGATCCCGTCAAGAAAGAGACCATATATCTCACCGGCGGCATCTGGGGTCAGACCGACAAGCAGTTCAGCTACACTCCCGGCGCTATGGATCGCACCGTACTGATCAATATGTGTCGCCAAGCCTTCACCGGCAACGGCGGGTCCTGCCGCAAGATACTTATCGGTGGCTCGGGTCTGATACAAGAGCTCTCCAACTTGCCGTATGATAAAGTGCTCAGCGCCGGTCAGACCTATACGCGCTGGGGTATCGAGTTCCGCGAGATATGCTCCAATTTCGGCACGTTGTATGTGGTACATAGCGAGATTTTTGACCAGTGCGGTCACAGCAACGACGGGTTTATTCTCGATCCCGACTATATGACCAAGTACTGCCATGTGCCCTTCCATGCCGAGACGCTGGATCTGCGTCGTAGCGGTTTGCGCAATACCGATGCCGTTGTGCTGACCGAGGCCAGCTGCCTTGTGCTGCGCCATCCCGCCACCCATATGCGTGTCGTGGCTGACGAATAAGCTCCGGTCTAATGGTAGGGCGGGAGGGACATCCGAAAGCCGCAAAGGTGCGCCGACAAATTACGAAAAGCAATGTCGGCGCACCGATACGGCCCAAGATGCGATAGGAGACGCTATACGGGAAAAACCATATACTAAAGAAAATATACAATATACAATACTATGAAAATCACACTGACACAAGCCCAAATGCTGTCGCTGTGGCGACGGGCTCAGGGACTTGAGCCCACCGCCGCTGCTGTTTCGCTCGAGCAATGGGAAAGTATAGACACCGAGGCTCAACTGGCACTGCGTATGCGCCAATGGTATCTGCGCCTGCTCGATACCGGTGATGAGACACTTGTCGCCACCTCCGATATTTCGGCACAGATATCGCTGCGCCGGGTAGGCGAAGGCGTGTATGCCGCCACGTTGCCCTCGGCCTGTCGCCGGTTGCTGCGATTCAATATTACCGATGATTGCGGCACTTCGATGGTGATGCCGACCATCGAAGATATTTCCGAAAAGGCCGTGACCCGTTACCGTCGACGCCGAGCCAATCCGTGGGGAGCGTCCGCCTTTGTTCCGGCGCGAGCCATCGTGCGCGGCCAAAGCCTTATCGTTGCTTGTGGATGCGGCGCGGGCGGCGCTGAGACGCTGCCCGTGGTCAGCGAGGCGCAGGCCGTCATTGACCCCGGCGATGAAACGTACGTCCTGGACGAGGCCGCATTGGCCACCATCCCCGGCGATGTCGATCTGAGTACCTTTGTCTGAACCGCCGGGAGCGATGATGCGAAAAACATTTAAGCTACAACAAATTACAAACCTTCAAAATTGCTGAAAAACACAATGACAGATACTATCGAAAAATACGTACTGGCTGCTGCACGGGATGCTTATGCCGCGCAATGCGACCTGCGTCGGCGCCGTATGCGCTACAAACGCTTCACTTACGGCGACCAATGGGGCGATATGGTACGTGACAGCCGCGGCGCTATGGTTCGCGAAGGCGACCTCATGGCCGCCGGTGGCCGCCAGCCGCTGACCAACAACCTTATACGCCGCCTTGTCAAGACCATTGTCGGGCGTTGGCGTACTATGGCAGCCGAGAGCCGCCGCTACGAAGACCCCGCGCTGGGTGCACGGCTCAACAGCCTTGCCGAACTTGATGCGCGAATGCTTGAAGAATTCCTGATCAGCGGTTGTGCCATCCAACGTGTGAGCCGCGAGAACCGCGTACCGGTCGGCAGCGCCGTATGGGTGGACAATGTCAGCCCGCGCGACTTCTTTGTCAATGCCTTCTGCGATCCGCGCGGCCACGACATACGATTGGCCGGGATGCTGCACGAGATGACGCCCGTAGAGCTGGCAGCACGCTTCGGCAGTGGTGATCGTATGCGCACCGCCGCGCTGCTTCAACGGGCACGAGCCATTGCCGGCGGCGACGTCATTCCGGCCGAGCCGTTGGTGCGCGACTGTGCGAGCGAAGACTTTGCGCGAGCACGCAGCGGATACTGCCGCGTCATCGAGATTTGGACCCTGGACAGCGCCGTCACGTCCTCCGATACCGATATTGCTATGGGATGGCATTGCCGCTGGATGCTGCCCGACGGCACCTTGCTGGACCAATATCACAGCCCTTACGGTCATGGTTCACATCCCTTTGCCATCAAATTCTATCCGTTGACCGACGGCGAAGTCCATTCGTTTGTCGAAGACGTCGTTGAGCAGCAGAAATACATCAACCGCCTTGTCGTGCTCATAGACAAGATGATGGGCGCCAGTGCCAAGGGTGTCCTGCTATTTCCTATGGCCCAGAAATCGCCTTTGGTGTCGTGGGAGGAGATTGCCGAGCGCTGGAGCCGTACCGATGGAGTTATTCCCGTGATGGGGCGAGGCGAGACCTTGCCTACTCAGATTTCCGGTAACGGCGCCGATGCCGGAGCGCACCAATTGCTGTCCCTTGAGCTGAAGCTCTTTGAAGACGTCAGCGGCGTCAGCAACGCCCTGCTTGGCGAATCCTCCAATGCCACCGGCGGCGCCGGGCTCTTTGATGCACAAGTGCGAAACTCCACCATAGCCCTCGCCGATATTTTTGACACCTTTGAGTCTTTTCTGGACGAGCGCGACCGCCGCATACTGCTATGCGGACAAGGCGGCAATGCGTCTGCCGAGGCCTTGCCGAAAGGGCGTCGACCCGCTGGTGCCGCTGTCGGAAAAGGTGTTGAGGCAGAGAACGCCGAGGCGAAAACCGTGAAAACGACAAATACGACACAGCTATGAAGACACTTACCGCACAACGCAACCGCGCCTTTGCCGATCTGTGTCTGCGTATGGCCGATGCCGATTTGCGACACGGACGAATTGTCAATGTAGGCGTGATCGTACGCCGCGCTATATACACTCCGGCGGCCGGATACTATCTGTCCTACAACCGCGCCTTGCGTCTAATCTACGGATGCAGTGATGTATGCCGCGATGAAGACGGTATAGGCATACAGCGCGCCGAGGCCCTGCGCCGTGCCGTCGATGAGTATCGCGCCCGACATCCGCGCGTCTCGATACCGCGCGCCGTAGCCGATGTCCTTACAGACAGCCACGCCCCGCGATACTACTTTCGCCCCGAACAGGGTCGTCGTATCCTGGCCGATGAAGTGCGCCGTCGCTTGCGCGACAGCCTATTGTCCGGTACTCCGGCATTGCTGGGTCTGGCCTTTGCGCTACGATTGCGCCGAAGCTGAAAGTCGCCATGGCATAAGCCGCCGACTCTCGTGAGACCTCTCAAGAAGCCGATAGGTTTCCGAAAAACAAAATTGATTAACGCCAAAAATCTTGAATAAAATGATAACCATCAATGATATAATAGAAACCGCGCTTGCTGTAGATGCCTTGCAGACACATGTCGATGACGATGCCGTCGGTGTGGATGTACGTCTGCGTCCGGCTATGGAGCGATGTGCTCCGGCCGCGCTTGCCGCCGTGCAAGCCGAGTGCGCCACCGCCGATGCCACCGCCGATGCCGTGCGCTCCGCTATGGAGATGCTCGGCGCCTACCGATTGTTGGCTATGGTCTACGGCGGAGTGGATGCCGCGCGTGCCGACTTTTATGCACATGCCGCCGCCGAGTGTGCCGAAACCGTGCGCAGTCTGGGCGACGGCAGTTGCCCCGCCGCCCATACGCCATCGTGGACTTAGACCGCCGCCTTTGCCGACACGTGTAGGTCTTAAACAATTATTTGCATAACAGACAGCGCACTTACGGCAGAAAAACCGTAACTTTGTGCCGCACAAAAGCGCATAATGACTAAAACATATATAGAGATGAAAAAGACAATCGTCACCCTAATGCTTGCCGCCGCCGGCGCTACTGCAACCGTGTCGTGCGGCAACGGGTCGGCCTCGGACGAGCACAATGACAGCGTAGTCAGCAACGAGACCAATGACTCGATTATGATCTATTACGGCCGCACCATCGGCGGGAATATCCTAAGCCAGCTTGATGCTTACGCAAGTGAAACAGGAGATACCCTCAACAAGGAAGAATACCTTGCCGGTCTGCAATACCTTCTTGATGAGAAACATAGCAACGACTTTCTCTCCGGAGTGGCCGGCGCTATGCGCATCCTCGGCGATATGGAAGAATATAAGAAGATGGGCATCACCTTGGATCGCAGCAAAATGCTTGAAGCGCTGCGTGCAAGCCTGCTTGCAGACAGCGTCGATGTCACTCGCATACAGGCCGACGGCGAAAAACTGGGTCAGTTGATACAGAGCGTCTCCGACAAGGCCGAAGAACGTCGTCTTGCCGCCGTGCGCAAGTCGCCCGAAGCCGTCAAGAACGACCGTACCGGAGCAGCCGCAGCCGCAACCGCCCTCAAGAATAATCCCGGGGCCGTGAAGACCGAGAGCGGCATTGTGGCCATCATTGAGACCAAAGGAAAAGGATCCATCTCCGACGAGGCGCATCTGCGTATGAATATGAAGTCGCGCCACATCAACGGTGATGTATGGCAAAGCACCGATACCGAGCAGGTTATCGTGCCTCGCGGTCTTGCCAAAGGCTATGCCGAGGCCATCAAGATGCTCGGCATCGGCGGCAAAGGACGCTTCTACATCCCCGGCGACCTCGCATTCGGTCCTGCCGGACTGGCACAGGCCGGCGTAGGTCCTATGGAATGGATGATCCTCGATATCGAGGTGGTCAGCGAAGACGACCCCGCTGCAACCTCCGGCAGATAAATCCATGCTACGGGGAAACAGATTTATTTAATCCCTCCGACTAATATGCCGGGTTTCACCTGCGAATAATCATAGACCCGTATAATACCAGGCGCGGAGAGGTGTGCATATTAAACTGCACACCCCTTCGCGCCGCCCTTTGCGGGCTGTGCTTTTACCCATTTGTAAGATGAAAAATGGTACAACCACAAAAAAATTTCAAAAAAAGTAGGAATAAGCCCTTGTTTTCCGAAAATAATCGTAAATTTGCCACATCCGAATGCGCGCGCCCGAGCGTTGCAAACGGTACAAGAATATTATCCTTAGAAACAACGAAACACAATCATACGATGGAAAAGATCGACAACCTTGACCGCAAAATACTAAGTATTATAATGCGAAATGCGCGTATCCCCTCCAAAGACGTAGCCTTGGAATGCGGAGTGAGCCGCGCCGCCATCCACCAGCGCATTCAGCGCCTTATAGATATGCAAGTTATCACCGGTTCGGGATATACCGTAAACCCCAAAAAGCTCGGCTACTCGACATGTACATACGTAGGTGTCAATCTTGAACGTGGAGCCTTGTATCGCGAGGTAGTACCCAAGATGGAGATGATACCCGAGATTGTAGAGTGTCACTTCACCACCGGTCCGTACACCATGCTTATTAAGCTCTATGCGCGCGACAACGAGCACCTTATGGACCTGCTCAACAACAAGATACAGAATATCGAGGGTGTGGTAGGTACCGAGACCCTCATTTCGCTCGACCACTCGATACACCGCGTAATTCCGTTGCATGTCGACTGATACCGGAACAAATCGCGGTTGACGTCCCCGCAACTTAAACAACATCTACACCGTCCACGAGACATAACATAGAATGTCATGAAAGCCATCTTCGCCGCCTTCATTGCCGCCGTCTTCGGCGCTGCGCCCGCTACAGCCGCCCCGGCCGCTTCCACCACAGTACACCATCCCGAATGGAGTCGAAACGCAGTCATTTACGAAGTCAATGTGCGACAATACACGCCCGAGGGGACTTTCAAGGCCTTTGCCCGCCATCTGCCGCGTTTACGCGACCTCGGCGTAGACATCCTATGGCTGATGCCGATACATCCCATATCCGAGGACGGACGCAAGGGTACGCTCGGCAGCTACTATGCCGTGCGCGATTACTATGGTGTCAATCCCGAATTCGGCACCATGGACGACTTGTGCGCCCTCGTAGACAGCATACACGCCTACGGGATGCACGTCATTATCGATTGGGTGCCCAATCATACCGGGCGCGATAATGCTTGGGTCAAGACACACCCCGAGTATTATGCCCGCAACGCCAAGGGCGAGATGTATGGACCGTATGACTGGACGGACGTCTACAAATTAGACTATAAGAACCCTGCAACGCGACGCGCCATGACCGATGCCATGGCCTTTTGGCTCAAGAAGGCCGGCATAGACGGCTTCCGCTGCGATGTGGCCATGGAAGTCCCCACCGATTACTGGAACGAGGCGCGTGCCGAGCTGCAACGTATTCACCCCGATCTGTTTATGCTCGCCGAGGCCTCAAATGCCGACCTCACCGAACATGCCTTTGATATGGCCTACAATTGGCCGATGAAAGACCTTTTCAATGCTGTGGCCGCCACCGCCGGCGAATACACCTTTGTGTCGGCAGGCGCCGATGCACCTCGCAAATTCGAAAAAAAATACGCCACAGACATCGCACGCCTGGTTTTAGAGCAGCGCGAGCAATTTCCTGCCGATGCCTACCTGATGAATATGATCACCAATCACGATCTCAATTCGTGGGAAGGTACCGAGTTCCAGCGCTACGGACGTTTGACATCGGCGATGGCCGTACTGTCGTTTACCCTTCCCGGGATGCCGCTGATATACACCGGACAAGAGGTTGGTATGAATCGTGCCCTGCAATTCTTCGAGAAAGACACCGCACCCGACTTCAATTCAAATCCGGATATGACGTCTTTCTATAAGACGTTGACGATGCTGAAACACACTCGTCACGAATTGCGTGCCGGAGCCGCTCCCGGCTTCGAGCCCATAGATGCCGGCAACGAGAATGTGCTTCTGTTTCGCCGCACCAGCCCCGACTCATCGGCGTCCATGGTTGTATGCGTCAATCTCGGTAAGACCGATGCCACGGTGACGCTGCCGCCCGAAGTAGCCACCTCCCGGAATATTATCGCCGCAAACATTTCGGCCAATGACTTTTGCGTGGGACAAGACGAAGTCCCCGCTCAAGGCATAAATGTCACCCTCGCCCCCGGCGGATATATAGTTGTCCCCATAGGTGTGTAGCCACATGCATGCGCAGCGGCAATTGAACAAAATTCGGTAAAAAAAGAAAACAGACAACCAAATACCCAATAAACCAAAAACACAATCTAATTCCGTACAACAATGATTATCGGAGTACCTAAAGAAATTAAAAACAACGAGAACCGCGTTGCAATGACCCCCGCCGGCGTAGCCGAGTTAGTACACAACGGACATACAGTGTATGTACAGCACACAGCCGGAGAAGGCAGCGGTTTTGCAGACGACGAGTACATCGCCGCCGGAGCTCAAATCCTTCCCACCATCGAAGCCGTCTATGACATTGCCGAGATGATCGTCAAGGTCAAGGAACCCATCGAGCCCGAGTACAAGCTCATCAAGAAAGACCAAGTGGTGTTCACCTACTTCCACTTTGCCAGCGATCGCGAACTCACCGATGCCATGATGGCATCGCGTGCCGTCTGCATCGCTTACGAGACAGTACGTCTTGCCGACCGCTCGCTGCCCTTGCTCGTTCCCATGAGCGAAGTTGCCGGCCGTATGTCCATACAAGAAGGCGCACGCTTTCTCGAGAAGCCCCAAGGCGGCAAAGGTATGCTGCTGGGTGGCGTCCCCGGCGTACCCCCGGCCAAAGTGCTGGTTCTCGGTGCCGGCGTTGTAGGCCGTAACGCAGCCCTGATGGCAGCCGGTCTGGGTGCCGATGTTACAATCACCGACATCTCGCTGCCCACACTGCGCCATGTCGCCGAAACTATGCCTCGCGTGAAGACACTATACTCCTCGCGCCACAATATCGAGAGCCAATTGCCCGAAGTAGACCTCGTTATCGGTAGCGTCCTCATCCCCGGCGCCAAGGCGCCCAAGCTGGTTACGCGCGATATGCTCAAACTGATGCGTCCCGGTACTGTCATGGTAGACGTAGCCATCGACCAAGGCGGCTGCTTCGAGACCTCGCATCCCACGACCCACACCGAACCCACCTACACCCTTGACGGCGTGGTACACTATGCAGTGGCCAATATCCCCGGAGCGGTGCCCCGCACCTCCACACTGGCACTCACCAACGCCACCCTGCCTTACGCTATCCGTCTGGCCAATAAGGGCTGGCGTCAGGCTTGCCGCGAAGATGCCGCTCTGGCACAGGGCGTCAATATGGTCGACGGCAAGGTGACCTTCCCCGCCGTAGCCGAGGCTTGGGGCCTGGAATACACCAAACTCGAGCTGTAATATCGCAAATGTGCGGACGCAAGACCTTATGCTGCGTGCCGCATGACGATACAACCCTTAGCGGGGCGGATATGCCGAATGGTTTCGGTGTGTCCGCCTCGCCGTTTTTTTTTGTGTTTTTTTGTGCTCGCCTTTTGCGCGTACGGAAAAAATACATTAACTTAGCGGTCGAAACTACGGCACTTGTAGGCATACCAGGCGCTACGGCCATCGGCGTGTGTCACACTAAGGGCCGGATTAGCTTCTCTAAAGAAAACACAAAGCATAGATATGACAACAACCACCGATATGGAACAATCTTCGACAGGTCAGGCCACGCCCTCGCATCGTTATGCAGTAATTATGTGCGGCGGCATCGGCAGCCGTTTTTGGCCCTACAGCCGTCAAGATCGTCCCAAACAATTTATAGACTTCTTCGGCACAGGCCGCTCGCTGTTGCAGATGACAGCCGATCGTCTGCGCTACATTGTTCCCGCAAACAACATTATCGTTGTCACCAACGACCGTTATCTGCCCTTGGTACAGGAACAATTGCCCGAAATTCCGCGACAGAATATCCTGTGCGAGCCGGCGCGTCGCAACACTGCGCCGTGTATCGCCTGGGCCGCTCATCATATCTACGCACGCGACCCGGAGGCTTCGATGATTGTCGCAGCCAGTGATCACTTGATTACTCGCGAGCGCGATTTCGAGGCAGCAATACTCCGAGCCTTCGATTTTGTCGAGCATCGGGATGCCCTGTTGACGCTGGGCATAGTGCCTTCGCGCCCCGAGACCGGTTACGGATACATTCAGCAAGGAGAGCGTGTCGATACGACCGAAGGCATTTTTGCCAAGGTCAAGACCTTCACCGAAAAGCCCGATAAAGACTTGGCACGCGTCTTCGTCGATTCGGGCGAGTTTTTCTGGAACTCAGGCATCTTTGTCTGGTCGGCCGAGGCTATACTCGCCGCTTTGCGTACCTATTCGCCGGAAGTGGCCGCCGTCTTTGACAATGCGTCCGTATCCTTTGCCAAGAGCGAGGATGAAGATGCCTTCATCGCCGCCAATTTTGCCTCCTGCCCATCTATATCCATCGACTATGCAGTTATGGAAAAGGCGCAGAACGTATACGTACAGCGCGTAGACTTCGGGTGGAACGACCTGGGCACGTGGAGCGCCTTGTACGACAATTCGCCCAAGAACCGCGATGCCAATGTCACGCAGCGGTGCGCCGTGCTGGCTTATAACTCCACGGGCAACATTTTTGCCGTAGCGGACGATAAGCTTGTGGTATGCGACTCGTTGCGCGACTATATCGTTGCCGACTCGGGTGACGTACTGCTGATATGTCCCAAATCGGAAGAGCAGCGCATCAAGCAGATGGTCAATGATGCCAAGATTGCCTACGGAGATAAATATCTGTAGCGTGGCTGGCAACCGGTTTATTTTAGATAATAATGTTATTTTAACATAGGCTTTTTGTTTAGAGTTAAGGTTAATTCAAATATGGTGTGAACCATACAACCTTTTCTATTCAAAGATTACAAGGGTTTATTTAGGATTAAATAAACACCTGCTCAAGTATCGGATCGAAGAGATTCGACTTAAATCCCAACCTGGGAAACTTTTAAGCGATGTCGAGGAAAGACTCGTAATAAGAGTGATAAGCAGAGGCTTACAGAGCAATTAAAGAGAGTAGAGAGTTAAATAATGCTAAAATGAGGTGTTTTTCGCAAGAGAGATGCATTCTGTTTCAAAAAAAGCATTACCTTTGCATCGTGTTTTTCATGGTATTAGATTTAAGGTTAAGAAAGATTACCCGTCGTGATGACGAGTAATTTTTTTTGTGCCTGCTCGAAAGTCGTGGGAACAATGGGAATGATGAGAATAATAGGAATAATAGGAATAATGAGGGCTACAGCGCGAGCCGTGCGTAGTTGTAATGAAAAGCGCAGTGGATGGGTGTCCGTTTCTTCAAAAATGCCTAACTTTGCCTTGCAAAAAGACAATCCGCAATTGTAAAAGCCGGCCGCGTGAGCTAAACGCCGAAACATATAAGCGGAGAACGACATTGGCAAGAATAATAATCCGAATTTAATAATAACCCATATACGAAGGTCGATGTATAATACCCGAAATAAAGGAGAGTAAGACAAGACCTTATACGATAGACATTGAACGATAATGATTTCGCATCTACGCCTACATGATATAGATATTTACGTGGCTGATCTTGATGAATCTGTGCCGCCATCCCAACGTCGCGGCGCCGAGGTGCTTGCCGTACGCCGACTATGTATGCGCGCCTTGGGTGAAGGATGTCCGGAGGTGTCGCATACGCCGGAGGGTGCCCCTTATCTGGCGGGCGTGGTGCGTCCGTTCTCGATTAGTCATTCGCGCACGCACGCCGCAATCGCGCTCGGCCCCGAGGGCGAGAAATACGGACTTGGAATAGATATCGAATATCCGCGGCCGCGCTTGGCCGCATTGGCGCCTCGTTTCACTAATGCCGAAGACACTCAGGCTCGCGACATTGACGGGCTGTTGCACTTGTGGGCGGGCAAGGAAGCAGCCTTCAAGGCCGCCGAGTCCTGCATCCCCGGAAGCGAGACCCCGATATATACCGACCCCAACGCCAAGCGCCCGCTTGTATTATCCGATATTGTTGTCAATCTCGAAGACTGTGTGGCCTTGCTGCCCGATGGGCGGCAGATGCACCTTGCCTTTGCGCATGCCGCCTTTCCGCTGCCCCAGCTGATATGTCTGGCTCGGCCTTAGACCGGACACGAGAGCAATGGGAATTATGGGAGCAGTGGAAAATGATGGGAGCAATGGGAATGATGGCATAGTTCCCATAACTCCCATAGATCCCATAATTCCCCAAAAAATAGCCGCTACTGCGAAAATTTGCCGAACAACACAAAATAAACGCAAACGTTTATTAAATAATGCTAATAAAATCTGCCTCTGTCTTGAAAATTCTTACATTTGTCATATACATTTCAACTACAGGAGACTGATTTTTTTTACCCTATAAACAACCACCTAAACAACACCACTATGAGAAAAATTTTCTTAACCGCAGTGCTGATGTTAGGAGCAATGTCGATGAGCGCTCAGCTCGCGACTGTACAAAGCGTACAGCGTGTAGATGCCGGCGTCACCGTAGACAAGCCCGTCATCAGTGCCGATGGCAGTTTTGTTGTGGCACAGGCAGGCGCCAAAGGTATCGTGAAGATCACGGCCGACGGCACATGCTCCACCATTGCCGCAGTAAAGGACGCATACAATCTGCGTCTCACTGCCGATGGTCAGAATGTAGTATTCGCCGCACCCGAATACCGTTCCAACCACTTGCGCTATGTATCGTTACAAAGCGCCAACCTTGCCACCAAGAGCGTACGCACACTCGTTAAAGCTTCGCGCCGGCTCAACAGCGGCGTAGGTATTGACGGCAACAGCGTCACCGCCGTCGAAAACGGCAAAGCACGCGTGCAGAGCCTCGACGGCACCAAGGCCGTCCGCAGCGCCGTGGCTTCCATCAACTACGGACACCTTGACATCACCGTTAACGGCAAGACCCGCAGCATCGATCCCCAGGGTCGCGGCTCGTACATTTGGCCGAGCATCAGCCCCGACGGACAGAAAGTCGTATACTGGCTCGTAGGCCGCGGTTGCTTCGTATGCAACCTCGACGGCTCCGATGTACAACGCGTAGGCGCACTCCGTGCAGCCGTATGGGCCGGCAACGACCGCCTTGTCGGCATGGACGAAGTCGAAGGCACCGCTCAGCAGGTGACCGCCTCCTCGCTGCGTCTTTATGACCTGGCTTCCGGCGTTTCGCAGACCATCACCGACGACACAGTCAAGGCACAGTTCCCCAGCGCCAGCGCTGACGGCAGCCGCATCGCTTTCACCACTCCCGAAGGCGAACTGTATATCGTAACACTCACCAAATAACGCGCAATATACATTATGAAAAAGAATATCATCCTGACGGCCCTGGCACTTGCAGCCACCGTCACCGTCGGCGCCAAGACTGCCGACGAACTGCGCGTGTACATCAACCCCGGACACGGCGGCTGGACTGCCAATGACCGTCCCTGCACGCTCGTAGGACACGGCGCATTCTCGCGCACAAACACCGATACACTGAGCTTCTTTGAGTCCAATACCGACCTCGAGAAGGGCTTCGGTGTACTCGAACGCCTCATACAGTACGGCCTCAAATTTGACCGTACGCTCAATCAGACCGGCGACAACGCCACCACCGGCGCCGCTCGCGACCTGAAGAACAATATCGTCATGTCCCGCGTCAAGAACGGCCCGTACCACGAAGATAATGGCACAGAGAGCCAGCTTGGCGAAGCAACCCCCGCCGACCTGTATGTCTTCAACCGCAGCCTCTCCGAGATTTCGGCCGAAGTGGAAGCCAACAACTTCGATATGTTCATCTCCATCCACTCCAACGCTGCTGACGAAGGTACCAACACCAACTTCCCATTGTTCCTCTATCGCGGTTATGACACCCCGACAGAAGACACCGGCGTGACTCTCGAGCACCAGAACTTGTCCCGGGCAATGGCAGCCAAATGCTGGCCCTACGCCATTGAGAATACTCACATGATGTGGACTGCCTATGCCAACGGCGGCACCAACTTCCGCGGCGACATTGACTTCTACCACAGCAGCTCAACCAGCGCCAGCGGATGCAAGGGCTACCTTGGCGTGCTCAAGCACCACGTGCCCGGCTTCCTCGTAGAAGGCTACTTCCACACCTACCAGCCTGCACGCCACCGTGCCATGAACTGGGATGTGTGCCGCGTCGAAGGTGATGCATACGCACACGGTATCGCCGACTACTTCGGCCTGACCAAAGAATCCACCGGTACCATCTACGGCGTGGTTCGCGACAAGCATGAAAAGTTCAAAGACCCCGCATATACGCCCAATATGACTACCGCAGATGCCTATAAGCCCCTCAACGGTGTCACCGCCATCCTCAAAAAGGCCGGTACCGAAGTGGCACGCTATACCACGGACGACTACTACAACGGCGCATTCGTGTTTGACGGCATCGAGCCCGGCGACTACACCATTGAGTTCGAAGCCGAAGGCTACAAGCCCATCGAAGAGCCCGTGGCAGTGACCGTCAAGGCTGCCTCCGTAGTATATCCCACTGCCAGCCTCGTCAGCGAAACTTGGACTCCCCCGGCAGTTGTATACGAAAACTATCCCGACCCTGCAGCTGCACAGAAGGGCGTTTATGTTCCCGACGAAATCGCCTTTGAGCAGACTTACGTAGACGAGCCCATCGCACAGCTCGCCGACAAGAACGTCCGCCGCGTCATCGCCTACAACGGCAAGCTCTATATCCTCGCCCTTGACAAGGCCGAGAAGCCCAACGCCACCATCATCGTTTACGATCCCGTGGCCAAGACCGTCCTGGCCGAAGTGTCCACCGAAGGAACCGAAGGCACCGAGAAGAACGTATCAGATATCCAGGTAACTTCCGACGGCGTCCTGGTGGCTTGTGCCAAGGAGCTCTGCCAGTACAGCGATAATCAAGTGGATGCGGGTTTCACTCGCGGTGAGCACAATGTATACAAATGGGCCAACGATGAGAACGGCCTGCCCACAGGTGCTCCCGTCAAGTGGTTCAGCTCGAAGCGTTCCGGCAATATGTACCGCGCATACGTAGGCGAGACTATGGCTTACACCGGTACATCCACCGAAGGTACGATTATGGTTCCGGCCCAGACCACCGCATCAACCACCAATCTTTTCTACAACGTCTATACAATCGTTGACGGCGAATTTATCGCCGATGGCTACCTCAATCAGGTTAATGATTGGAGCAAGCAGTCACAACTGGGTGACTACACTTTGGTTACATCTCCTTTGGATCCGCAGAAGGTGCTGGTTGTGTCCTCCAAGAAGCCCGTATATGAAATCAGCTTCAACGACGCCAAGACATATACCGAAGCTCCCGAAGGTGTTGCCAATGTAAACGCTGCCGGCGCATTCCGCTTCCGCGGCCACAGCTATATGGTAGCACCCGACAACGCCGACGGCAATAACGGCGGTGTCAAGCTCGTCGAAGTTACCGATGGTGTCAACAAGGCACAGAATGTAGCCACCACCAATACCTCTGTCGCTGCCGTAGCCGCCAATGCCGCTACCGCTGCCAATGTAGACGTGGTTACGGATGTTCAGACCGAAGAAGTGACAGCCGCATACCTCAACCTCTACGCAGTACGCGACGGCAAGGTAAGCCGCTTCACCACCAAGGGCGTCACCGCTACCATTGAGGCAGCCGCTTATGCTTATGGTCTGTCCTCCAAGGATAACGATGAAACCGTGGATATTACATACCATGCCACCGGTGCCGCTCCCAAGGCCGAGCTCGTACTCAACGACGGCAAGGCCGAAATCGTAGTGCCCATGGGCGCTGCTGTCAAAGGCGAGAACACCTATACCCTCACCAAGAAAGATTTGCTTGACGAAAACAGCGAATACACATGGGAAGTACGTCTGACCAACAAGACTATCCCTGTTTCCGGCGTCGCCAAGACTATGAAAGCAGCCACAGGTAGCTCCCTCCGTGCTTCCGTGCTCACTATCACCGACCCGACACAAGCATCGTTCGGTTACAGCGCATTCGCTCCCGGCAAGGCCGAAGGTCTGACAATCTTCGACCCCGAAGGCAAAGAAGTTGCTACCGGTCTATTCAAGAACCACACTCTCTGGGGCGGCAACAACGGCGGCGGTAACCCCTCCAACCCGTTCCGCGGTGGCGAGCGCGAAGGCAAGTTCGTCTTCACCGCATGGGGTGACGGCGCATCCGGTGTCACCTACGTCGATCCTCTGGACCTCGATGCAGGCCTGCAGAATATGTATGCCGGTGAAAAACAGTCCTCCGGTGCATACATCTACAACGGCGTCAACGTCGGCGGCGGCCACAGCGGCCTCTGCTTTGTAGGCAAGGGCGACAACACTCGTATGTACGCCTTCTCCGAAGACCACGACACCTCCATAGCACCCTCCAATGCCCTGCTGTACTGGGAACTCGGCAGCGCATGGCAAATTACCATGGCTCCCAAGGCTACGGGCGAAAAGGCACGCTGGGCCAACACCAACTGCGACCTCGTGCCCTACGGTGACGGTCTGTTTATGTCGCAATGCCGCAGCGCCGGCAACAACAGCGCCGGATGTCCCGTATTCTGCTACATCGGCACAGACAACGCCGTGAAGTACAACTCCGGCAACGAAGAAGACAAGACTTGGATCACCTCCGGCAACTCCGCTATCGCCATCAGCCCCGACGGCAAGACATTCGTTCTGGGTACATACGGCAATATGCTGGTAATGGATGTAGCATGGAACGACGGCGTGCCCACGATGACCAAGCGCTTCGAAATCACCCCCACCAAGGCCGGTGACTGGGCAACCGCACGTTTCGACTATGCAGGCAACCTCCACTACTATGCACGCGCACTTGGTAAATACGAAGTATATGCCATCGCACAAGAACATCCCGTAGTGACCACTCCGGCACTCGCCACCGATATCATCAAGGGCGGCTCCTCCGCAGTTGAAGACCTCTATGACGAAGCCGTTGACGCCGAAGCCCCCATATTGTACTACAACCTGCAAGGCATCCAAGTGGCTGCCGACAATCTGACCCCCGGCGTATACGTACGCGTTCAGGGTAAGAATGCAACCAAGGTTGTCATCAAGTAAGATAGTATCTTAAGGCATTAGCCTACACTTCCCGGTCAGGGCGCGCCAACGGCGCGCCCTGACTTTTTTAGAGAGAGCGGTGGGAATGATGGGAGTAATGAGAATGATGGGAGCGATGGAAGCAATGGGAGTAATGGGGGATTGATGCAGAACTATGACACTCATAGCTATTATGGCTCCTACAGCTACTATAACTACTAAAACTACTATTATAACTACTATAGCTCTCATAATTCCCATAGCTCCCGTTATTCCCACATTTTCCGCCGATGATTGCGGAAAAGTTTCGCTAATAAAAGTTGCGGCATCGGCGGAATATGCCTAACTTTGCAGAGCCGTGCGCCTTGTACGTCCGGCGCCCTATACGTATTCGGGTTCGCCCGGCTCGTACAACCGACAACAACAAAACAATTATAAAAACTATTCTCTATTAACTTAATCATCTTTTTATGTGGTTATTTAGCTCATCTATAGGACGAAAGTTCGTGATGGCCATTACCGGTCTGTGCCTCGTCCTATTCGTAACCTTTCACGTGCTGATGAACTCGGTAGCGCTGCTGTGGCCCACGGCTTACAATGCCGTGTGCGAATTTCTCGGCGCCAACTGGTATGCCCTGGTCGCTTCCATCGGCCTGGCCGCACTGTTTGTCATCCACATCGTGTATGCATTGTGGCTGACGCTGCAAAACCGTCGTGCTCGCGGCAACGATCGCTACGCCGTCACCTCGCGTCCCGCTCAAGTCGAATGGTCCTCCAAGAACATGCTTGTGCTCGGCTTCGTAGTCATCGCCTTCCTGCTGCTCCACCTGTGGCAATTCTGGGCTAAGATGCAGCTCGCCGAAATCATTCCTTCGCAAATCGCCGGAGTGACTACTGTTGACTTCGCCGGAGCTCCCGCCAACCCCGCTATGGGTACCATGTTCCTGCAAGCAGCTTTCAGCAATTTCTGGGCTCCCGTATGCTACCTGGTGGCTTTCGTAGCCCTGTGGTTCCACATGACCCACGGCTTCTGGAGCATGTTCCAAACTGCAGGCTGGGACAACAACACCTGGCTGCCCCGCCTCAAAAGCATTTCCAACTGGTGGACATCCATCGTGATTGCCCTCTTTGTATGCCAGATATTCGTCTTCACATATCGCGCACATACCAACTACTACGCCGAGAACGAAGCACTGCAGACCCAGTATGCCGAGGCTTGGAACAAAGAAGCCAAGGCCTTGACCGCCGAATTCGAAGCCGGACTGATGGAGCTCATCGCCCCCCAAATTGCAGTGATGAACAACGAGACGTCGTCTCCCGAGGCTCGTATGAATGCCAGTCGTGAAGCCGGAGAAGCTCAGTCGAAGTACATCCAAGAAAACGGCGAAGCATTCCTCAAAAAAGCCGAGGCTGTACAGAACGCTTTCAACGCTCAGTGCCCCAAGGCAGCTCCCGGTCAGGAAATGCAGGCTCTCAACCAGATGATAGGCGCCGTACGCTCCATGCTTCCCAAGCAGGTACCCGCCGAAATGATCCAACCCCAACAATAACATAAACCACTGACAGCAATGGCAGATCTCAAAAATCTCGAGGGTATGATAGACTCTACCCCCATCATGCAGGAATTCGCCGACATCGAATCGTCGAAGCTCCCCGAGTACCAGATAGACTCGAAAATCCCCGAAGGTCCCGTCGCCGAGAAGTGGACCAACTATAAAGCTCACCAGAAACTCGTCAACCCCGCCAACAAGCGCCACTTGAGCGTCATCGTTGTCGGCACCGGCCTGGCAGGCGCCAGCGCCGCCAGTACCCTTGGCGAAATGGGCTTCAATGTGCTCAACTTCTGCATCCAGGACAGCCCCCGTCGTGCACACTCCATCGCCGCACAGGGTGGTATCAACGCCGCCAAGAACTATCAGAACGATGGCGACAGCGTATATCGTCTGTTCTACGACACCGTCAAGGGCGGTGACTTCCGTTCGCGCGAAGCCAATGTATACCGTCTGGCCGAAGTGTCCAACAATATCATCGACCAATGCGTGGCACAGGGCGTTCCCTTTGCACGCGAATACGGCGGCTTGCTGGCCAACCGTAGCTTCGGCGGCGCACAGGTGAGCCGTACATTCTACGCCAAAGGCCAGACCGGTCAGCAGCTGCTGCTGGGCGCCTACTCATCGCTCAACCGTCAGATCCAAAAAGGTACCGTCAAGTCCTTCAACCGTCGCGAAATGCTCGACCTGGTCATCATCGACGGCCGTGCTCGCGGTATCATCGTCCGCAACCTCATCAATGGTAAGCTCGAGCGCTACAGTGCACATGCCGTGGTACTTGCTACCGGCGGTTACGGTCGTGCCTTCTTCCTGAGCACCAATGCCATGGGCTGCAACGGCAGCGCTGCCGTACAGGCATTCAAGCACGGCGCTTATCTGGCCAACCTCGCCTTCACACAGATACACCCCACCTGTATCCCCGTACACGGCGAAGACCAGAGCAAGCTGACCCTGATGTCCGAGTCGCTGCGTAACGACGGCCGCATCTGGGTGCCCAAGAAGAAAGAAGACGCCGAAGCAATCCGCGCCGGCAAACTCAAACCCACCGACATCCCCGACGAAGATCGCGACTTCTACCTGGAACGTCGCTATCCCGCCTTCGGCAACCTGTGCCCCCGCGACATCGCATCGCGTGCCGCCAAGGAGCGCTGTGACGCCGGCTATGGTGTAGGTACCGGCAACGCCGTATATCTCGACTTTAAGTACGCCATCGAGCGTCTTGGCGAGGACGTCGTTCGCGACCGCTACGGCAACCTCTTTGATATGTACCAGATGATCTCCGATGACAACCCCTACGAGACCCCGATGATGATCTTCCCCGCCAGCCACTATACCATGGGCGGCATCTGGGTGGACTACGAATTGCAGACCTCCATCAAGGGCCTCTTCGCCATCGGCGAATGCAACTTCAGCGACCACGGTGCCAACCGTCTCGGCGCTTCCGCGCTTATGCAGGGCCTGGCCGATGGATACTTCGTGCTGCCCTACACAATGCAGAACTATCTGTCCGACCAAATCAAGGTCGCTTGCCCCGGCACCGATTCGCCCGAATTTGACAAGGCCGAGCAGGGCGTACGCGACCGTATCGCCCGCCTGATGGCCATCAAGGGTACCAAGTCCCCCGACCAAATCCACAAACGTCTGGGCCACATCATGTGGAACCTCGTGGGTATGGGCCGTACACTACAAGGCTTGGTAGAAGCTACAAAAGAAATCGAGGAAGTTCGCAAAGAATTCTACAGCGACCTGCGCATCGTAGGCGAAGCCGAAGACCTCAATACCGAGCTCGAAAAAGCCCTGCGCCTCGAGGACTTCCTCGTGATAGCCAAGATGATGGCAATCGATGCCCTCAACCGCAACGAAAGCTGCGGCGCACACTTCCGCGAAGAATATCAAACCGCTGACGGCGAGGCCGCCCGCAACGACAAAGACTATATGTACGTCGCCTGCTGGAAATACGCCGGCGAAGGCGCCAAGCCCATACTGCTCAAGGAACCCCTGAAGTACGAGGCAATACACGTGCAGACCCGCAACTATAAGTCCTAACCTCACCCCCACATCACACAGAACACAATTATGGAAAAGACTATAAGCGTAAACCTGCGCATTTGGCGCCAGCGCGGCCCCAGAACCAAAGGGCAATTCCAAAACTACCACCTCGACAACGTCTCCACCGGCAGCAGCTTCCTCGAGATGCTCGATATGCTCAATCAGCATCTTGTCGAAGCCGGTGAAGAACCCGTAGTATTCGACAACGACTGCCGCGAAGGCATCTGCGGTATGTGCTCGCTGTACATTAACGGCCACCCCCACGGCCCCGTACAAGGTATCACCACCTGCCAGCTGCACATGCGCAAATTCAACGATGGCGACACCATCACCATCGAACCGTGGCGCTCGGCCGCATTCCCCGTCATCCGCGACCTCATGGTCAGCCGCAACGCCTTTGACCAAATCCAGCAGGCCGGCGGTTACGTATCCTTCAACACCGGTGGCGCCCCCGATGCCAACGCCATACCCATCTCCAAAGAGGTGGCCGATATGGCAATGGATAGCGCTACTTGCATCGGCTGCGGCGCATGTGTCGCTGCCTGCAAAAACGGCTCGGCTATGCTCTTCGTATCCGCCAAGGTCAGCCAGTTTGCACTGCTGCCCCAGGGTCAGGTAGAACGCGCTCGCCGTGCCCGCGCAATGGTACGCAAGATGGACGAACTCGGCTTCGGCAACTGCACCAACACCGGCGCTTGCGCCGCCGAATGCCCCAAGAACATTCCTCTGAGCAACATCGCACGCCTCAACCGCGAGTACCTCAAGGCCAAGTTCAAAGAGTAATACCTAAGCCGGTTTAGCCGGCGTCCGATAGGGTGCTCCGAGAATTTCGGACACTCCGAATAGATGCACGTCCCCGCATGAGCCGCTACGCGGTATGGTGGGGACGCGCTGCGTCTTTCCCGGTTCCCACAGCCGACTTTTCGGTGGGGAGGCAGACAATGAAAGGGACAATGAGGCAGGGTAGTGTTCCTAAGGTTCTTAAAGTCTCTAAGGTCCGTAGAGTCTCTAAGGTCTCTAAGGTCTCTAAGGTCCTTAGAGTCTCTAGAGTCTCTAAGGTCTCTAAGGTCTCTAAGGTCTCTAAGGTCTCTAAGGTCCTTAGGGCCCCTAAACCCCTTACCTCCCACTTGAGATTTAACCGGATTGGTCAAAATGGCGTATATATTAGCCTTTTGGGCGACTGATTAGGTAGCAATTAGGCAAAAATGCCTAACTTTGTAATCTAATTGTGTACGCGGAAGTACGCTTCAGTTACGAAACTAATAGCTAAGTGATTATGAATAAAAGAATTTTAGTCGCCGTGATTGGCGCCGTAGTTTCTTTGGGCTCGTGGGGAGAGACCTTCGAGTTGTTCAGCTTTGGCAATTTTGACCAATGGTTGACCCGCAATATTAAGGAATCCAAGCTTTTGGGCGGCCATACCAAACAATTGTATGCCATCGCTCCTACCGGAACGGATAATAGCGGCAAGGCATATACCAACCGCGGCGGATCGCCGTGGGCCACTTCGAACGTTCTGGCCAAGCCTGCCGGCGTCACCAAGGCATCCAATGCCGTCTATCCCGAGGCTCGCGGCAAAGGCAAATGTGCCAAACTTGTATGCCAATACGAACACTGCAAAGCCATCGGTATGATAAATGTAGATGTCGTTGTCGGCGGTTCGATATTTCTGGGCAAGATGACTGAGCCCATCACTTCCACCAAAAATCCGTATAGCAAGATGGAAATGGGTATACCGTTTACCCGTCGCCCCAAGGCCTTGCGTTTCGACTATAAGGTCTCCATACCTGCGGGCAATACTCGCGTGTACTCTTCCGGTTTCGGCAAGAAAAAAACCATAGCCGGCAGCGACAAAGCCGTGGCCATAGTGCTTCTGCAACATCGTTGGGAAGACAGCAAAGGCAACCTCTATGCCAATCGCGTAGGCACCGGATACGAAGCTTTCGGACATAGTGAATCATGGACCAACAAACACGAAGTACATATAGCGTACGGAAAAAGCAGCTACGGACTTATTCCGTCAAATCGCAGCTATTATGCAAAGAACTCAAAGGGCAAGATGGTCCCCGTCAAGGAAGCGGGATGGGACCCGAATGCCAAGCCTACGCATATTATCGTGATGTTCTCGGCCAGCAGCGGCGAGGCGTATGTAGGCTCCATCGGCCTTACCTTCTGGGTAGACAATGTAGGTCTTGTGTATTGATACACAGTATTTAACCGAAACAAGATAACGCCTTGTGCGATATGTCCGGGGTGGCCGCCATTCCGGACATGTCGCATATAAGCGGCGATATGGAAAGTTGATTAGAGATACTTCAATATGCGAATAGTCATACAAAGAGTAAGTCAGGCGTCCGTGACCGTCGAAGGACACGGAACGGTGTCGTCCATCGATGCCGGGATGTTGGTTCTGGTGGGTGTCGAAAATGGTGATACCGAAGAAGATGCCCGATGGTTGGCCGGTAAAACCGCGGCGCTGCGCATTTTTGATGATGACGCCGGAGTGATGAACCGCAGCATCCGCGATGTTCAGGGCGAAATAATAGCCGTGAGCCAATTTACGCTGACGGCCTCGACACGTCGCGGCAATCGTCCGAGCTATATACGCGCCATGCGAGGCGATGAGGCTGTGGCACTGTACGATGCCTATTGCCGTCAATTGCAGGCCGATAGCGGCATTGCGGTCGGCCGAGGTATTTTCGGCGCCGATATGGATGTGGCCTTGCATAACGATGGTCCCGTCACCATCATCATCGACAGCCGTTTGCGCGAATAATCATCGCCCTACGGCATATATCACGTTCGTGAAGTGGCCGGGTGGGTGAGGCGTGGAAAAAGGTGGAAATATGGCCCGGGTTAAAGTAATTTAGGGCGCATAAGGGTTGGAGTGTCGCATATTTTGTGTAACTTTGCTGATTGCAAGAGTATGCCGTTGCGGCAATGAGCGGCAAGTGGCATCAACACCATATAACGAGACACAAAAGCACGAGCCATAAGATAAAAAATGAAACGCATACTGACCACGCTTTTTTCCGTAGCCGTAGCCGCTATTGCGGTTTCGGCACAGACAGTTACAGCCGTCACGACAGCTGCCGGCACGCTAAAGTCCGTACTTACAACCGCGCCCGACAAGGTCGCGACCCTCATAGTGAAGGGACCTGTGGATGCCGGTGATTTGGAATTTATAAACACCAAGATGACCTCGCTCGAAAGCCTTGACCTCAAGGCCGCGACCATTGAGGCATACTATGGTGCCGGACACGACATCAACGGGATACAACGCTACGATGCCAATTACGTGCCCGAGATGATTTTTGCCGGGCTTAAGGCCAAGACACTCACGCTGCCGACAACAGAAAAGCTGCGCATAGGCGAGGCTGCTTTTGTCGGAGCGGCACTTACGACTGTGACCATCCCGGCTAATGTCGGTATGGTGGGTGACGGCGCCTTTGCCGGATGTCCGGCGCTGACGTCCGTAGTCGTAAAGACAAACACCGGTCTGGGTACGGATATCTTCGCCAACTGTACATCCTTGACCAAGGCCGATATCTCGGCGTTGACCGAAGTGCCCGTGCGTATGTTTGACGGCTGCACCATGCTGTCCGATGTGATCGTTAATCCAAACTACACCGCAATAAGTAGCGCAGCCTTCCGCGGATGCAAGGCTTTGAAATCCTTCGATTTTGTCTCGACGCTGACATCCTTGCAGACTTCCGCCTTCGAGTGTTCGGGCCTGCAAAAAGTGGATATGACAGCATGTCAGAACCTATTCGCCATAGGGAAGTATGCTTTTGCCAATTGCAATGACCTAACTGAGGCTATGTTTGCGGACAATATTGTGAACATCCTCGATGGTGCACTTTTCAATTGCGACAAATTGACTAAAATCCAACTGCCGGCCGGTATTAGTGGTATCAGTGCCGCCATGCTGTCTAACACGCGTATAGCCGGCAAATTAGAACTGCCTAAAATGTTGATGTCCATAGGCGACTACGCTTTGACCGGCTGCTCCGTTTCGGAATTGGACATACCCGCTTCGGTGTTCTATCTCGGCGATGAGGCTATGTCCGATATGTCCGAGCTGAAGCGCATTGATGTCTCCAAACACATCTCTATCCCGTCCATCGGCGCGGACGTATGGTCAGGCGTGGATCAGTCTGGGGTGAAGTTGATTGTAGCCGATGATATGTATGGCGAATTCAAGACCGCCGAGCAGTGGAAAGAATTTGATATCGAGATGGTAAGCGGTACGGACGACATTGCCTCCGAGACCGCAGACGTATCTGTCAAGGGTCGTTTCGAAGGCACGGACCTGCATATTGTAGCTGCCGGAGTCTTGATAAATCGTGTCGAGTTGTATGACGTCTCGGGTGCACTGCTGACGGCAGTCGATACCTCCGAGAATGAAATTGTAATTCCGACAGCGGACTACTCAACACGCGTATATGTAGTCAATGTTCTCTTGGCCAATGGAAACCGCGCGGCAGTCAAGATAATGCGTTGACGGCGACATAGGTCGGCATCGCAAGTGAGACGGCGCGTAAAAGAAATGTCTTAACTTACGCGTGAAGTCTCCTAACCGATTGAAAGAAATTTAGATATGGGAAAGAATAAGTTGCGCAAGTTTGCCGAGATGGAGACCATCCCCTTTGTCTTCCAGTATCCTTACGGGCGTCTTGTCTCGGAAGGAACGCACGAGGATACTTGCGGCCGTAGCCCGATGACGGCGACCGATGTGGCCGAGCGCTCGACATTCCCGCTGCGAGGCCGCTGGCACAGCGATTTCTTTCGCAATGACGGGCCTATAGTGCTCGAATTGGGTTGTGGCAAAGGTGAATACACAGTAGCACTGGCTCGTCGTTTTCCCGAGGCAAATTTCATAGGGGTTGACATCAAAGGCGCACGAATGCACTCCGGAGCTACGGCTGCGCGCGACCTCGGACTGACCAATGTAGCCTTTGTGCGCACATCCATCGAGCTTCTTGAGGCCTTCTTCGCTCCGGGCGAAGTTGACCATCTGTGGATCACCTTCCCCGATCCACAGATGAAGAAAGTGCGCAAGCGCCTGACTTCCACGCGCTTCCTGCAAATGTATCGTCGCTTGACGGGCGCCGAAGGCAGCGTGCGGCTCAAAACCGACAGCCCCTTCCTGTACACCTATACTCGCGAGTTGGTGCATCTCAACGGCTTGCCCATATATGCCGATATACCCGACCTATATGCCCCGGGGGCAGATATTCCGGACAATATGTCCGGCATTATGGACATACGCACCCATTACGAACGCCAGTGGCTTGACCGCGGGCTTACCATCAAATACCTGCACTTCGGCCTTCCGAAAGACGAGGATGCGCCGCTTGTCGAATACACGGAGGACATCCCCGAGGATACATACCGCAGCTACAGTCGCGGTCAGGTGCAGTGTCCGGATATATGTCAGGCACCGCTAGTGAAAGACCTTGATATGCCCTAATTACTCTCAGTATTATGAACACCGACACAATTTATCCCAATCTTGTCCTTGATGCCCTGCGCACCGTGCGCTATCCCGGTACAGGCAAGGACATTGTCAGCGAAGGTATGGTGGCCGATGATATCCGCATTGATGGTCGCCGTGTGTCCTTCTCCATAGTTTTTGAAAAGAATACCGACCCGTTTGCCCGTTCGGTGGTGCGCGCTGCCGAAGCCGCCATACTGGCGCATATAGGCGAGGACGTCGACATAAAAGGTAATATTGCCATAGCCACCAAGGCTCCGGCCGCAAAAGCTCCGGCACCCGTGCTCACCGGCGTGCGCAACATCATAGGCATCGCTTCCGGCAAGGGTGGGGTGGGCAAGAGCACCGTTGCCGCCAATCTTGCCGTGGCACTCGCTCGCGAAGGCTACAAAGTTGGCGTCCTTGATGCCGATATCTTCGGACCGTCCATGCCCAAAATTTTCGGTGTAGAGGACCAACAACTGTATATGCGCACCGATGATGCCGGTCAAAACCTGATCATCCCGGCCGAGAATTATGGTGTCAAACTGCTGAGCATAGGCTTCCTTGTCGAGCGCGACAGTGCCGTACTGTGGCGCGGCTCCATGGCTTCCACTGCCCTGCGCCAGCTTATCACCCAGGGAGATTGGGGCGACCTTGACTACTTCATCATCGATATGCCCCCGGGTACCAGCGATATACACCTGACCTTGGTGCAGACACTGCCCATCACCGGCGTAGTCATCGTGTCCACGCCTCAGCAGATAGCCTTGGCCGATGCCCGCAAAGGCATAGCCATGTTCCGTGGCGACAAGGTGGACGTTCCCGTGCTGGGCATCGTCGAAAATATGGCGTGGTTTACGCCCGAAGAGCATCCCGACGAGCGGTACTACATCTTCGGCAACGGCGGAGCCGTCGATATGGCCAAAGAGCTGAACATCCCGCTGTTGGCACAAATCCCGCTGGTGGCATCCGTAGGTCGGCACAACGACGATGGCACTCCCGTGGCAGCCGGCGACGGCCTTGCCGCACAAGCCTTTATGCACCTGGCGCACGAAGTGACAGACGCCGTCGAGCGCCGCAATGCCACGCTTCCGCCCACACACATTGTGCAGGTAAAGCACTGATTTGCTACCACATATATTTTCCAAGAGATATAAAAATTAATAGAGCAAGTAAGACAACGACCGATATGACGCAAAAACGCAAGATATTGATAGCTAACGGCCCCAATTTAGGCCTACTCGGGCAGCGACAGCCCGGTATATACGGCACGGACGGCATTGACGTCATCATTGAGGCCGTACGCCGTCGCGTAGGCGATGCCATCGCCATCGAGCACTTGCAAACCAACCACGAGGGAGTGCTTATAGATGCACTCAATGCCAAGGCACACGACACCTCGTATATCGGAGTTATTCTCAATGCCGGGGCGTGGACGCACACCTCTCTGGCCGTGGCCGATGCCGTGGCCGCTATGGATGTCCCCGTAATTGAGGTCCATATCTCCAACGTACACGCACGCGAAGGCATACGTCACACCTCGCTCATCGCTCCGGTATGCCGCGGAGTCATTGCCGGCTTCGGCATATACAGCTATGTGCTTGCGGCAGACTATCTTATGACACTTGCCGAAAAATAGGACGATGTATGCGAAAGACGTAGTATCTTTATAGGACACAATACGAACAATTATATACCGAAATGGATACAAAAGACATAGAGGAAGCAAAGGCACCGACAAGCCCATGCGCCCGTCCCGACAACTCCGGGCCGAGCCTTTACCGATGGTTGGCCCGGCCGCAGGTTTGGGGCTTTTTTCTAAGTATGGCAATATGCGCCATAGTTTCGTTGGCATTCTTTGCGCCCGACAACTTCCAAGGCAATACCTTGCAGCAGTACGATATGCAGCAAGGCGCCGCCAACGGCCACGCCGCTCAAGAATACGAACAGCAGACCGGTGAAAAAGCGCTGTGGACCAATAGTCTGTTCTCCGGAATGCCCACCTTCCAGATTTCGCCCGAATATCCGTCCAACAGCCTGTTCACGTGGCTTAACGGCGTCTACGGCCTCGGCCTGCCCGGGTTGTCGTCGCTGATGTTTATGATGATGTTCGGGATGCTGATAATGCTGTATTGCTGGCGCTTGCGCTGGTGGTATGCACTCATAGGCGCTCTTTCGTGGGGCCTTATTTCATACTTTGTCATCATTATCGGCGCCGGACATATCTGGAAATTTATGGCGCTGACCTACGTTCCGCCCGTCGTCGGCGGCCTGTGTCTGGCTTACCGCGGACGCTACCTTGCCGGAGCGGCCATTATGGCACTCTTCGCCATGCTTCAGCTCAACGCCAACCATCCTCAAATCACGTATTACAGCGCCTTTATAATGGGTGCATTGGTGATTGCCTGGCTGGTACGCGACATTCGTGAAAGACGTATGCGCCGCTGGTGCATCGCCACCGTTGTCTCGCTGGCATCCGCGGCTCTGGCTCTTGGAGCCAACCTCCCGGCACTATACCACACCTACGAATACTCCAAAGAGACCAAGCGTGCACAGAGCGAGCTGGTGGCCGATGATGCCGCCCACGGCGTCCGATCCGACAAGCCCACCGATCCAAAGGGGCCTACCGGAGGACTGCCGCGCGAAGAGATTGGCGGATGGAGCAATACACCGTCCGAGACCCTTTCGCTGCTTATACCCAATATCAAGGGCGGTGCATCCATACGACCCGAAAAAGGTGCGAATGTTCCGCTGACACTCGACAAAAATTCGCATTGCGACTTCAAGATGCAAAGCGATGACCAATTCGGACTGATGTCTCAGTTTACCGAATACTTCGGAGGCAAAGGCACGACCAATGGTCCGTTCTACCTTGGCGCCATCATTATTGCACTCTTCATCTTGGGATGCTTCATAGTTCGCGGCCCCACCAAGTGGGCGCTTTTGGCGTTGACGCTGTTCTCCGCGCTTTTGGCTATGGGCAACCACTTTGAGGCGCTCACGGACTTTATGATAGACAACGTTCCGTTGTACAACAAATTTCGCGCCGCCGAGACAGCCTTGGTCATTGCGTGCGTCTGCGTGCCGCTGCTGGCTATGCTCGGATTGCAAAAACTGATGGAAGACAAAGATGGGCTACGGCGCTACAAAAACGAACTGATAGCGTCCTTCGGCTTCTGTCTCATTATCTGCCTGTTTGTATGGATCGCTCCCGGAGCTTTCGGAGATGGCCTCAGCGATGATGAAGTAAAATGGATTGCGCAGGCCAAAGAACAAATGGGCCAAGGTGGGGCACCGGCCGAATATTACGCCTATTTGGATGCAACTATCGGAAATATCAAGCAGATACGTCTTGATATTGTCAGTGCCGATGCCTTGCGTTCGGCCTTATTCGTGATACTGGGCGGCGCCCTTGTTTTTGTCGCCGCTTGTGGCAAAATCAGGCGCGGCTATGCTGTTGTCGGCCTCGGACTTTTAGTGGTCGTGGATATGTACGCCGTAGACAAGCGCTACATCAATACCGAATCTTATGTCAATAGCGCAAATGTCTTTGCTCAGAGCTTCTACGCCGACCCGCTGGCAGCAGATTCGATAGACAACGTCATACTCAGGGATAAAGGCTACTACCGCGTAGCCGATTTTGACAATTTCGGCGGCTACCGTCGCAGCTACTACCACAATATGGTGGGCGGCTACCATGCAGCCAAACTCAATCGCTACAACGACCTCATAGATACGCATACAATCTACGAGCCGTCCGTATTGAATATGCTGAATGCCAAATACGTTATTTTCAACGGACGTCTCGAAACCAATCCGCGGGCTTGCGGTCCGGCCTGGCTCGTGGATAGTGTCCACTATGTAGACGGTGCACGCGCCGAGATAAACGGGCTTAAGGGACTCAACTCGCGCCATGTCGCCGTGGCAGATCGACGCTTCGCCTCCACGCTTGGACAGGCCGTGGCTACAACGCCCGGCGACACCGTAGCCCTAATACGTCATACACCCAACACCTTGGAATACAAAGTGACGAGCGCTCGCGGCGGCATTATGGTGTGCTCTGAAGTGTGGTTCCCGTGGGGATGGCGTGCCACCATTGATGGCAAGGATGTGACCATAGGTCGTGCCGACTACGTGCTGCGTGCCATACGAGTTCCGGCCGGCACGCACAAGGTCGAAATGACCTTTGACCCCGAGTCTATGCACACCACCACCACCGCTGCATACATTAGTATCATACTGATATACTTGCTGGTACTCTCCGCATTGGGGGCACGTGTAACCTGCCGTACAAACTGCCGCATCGGCGGTGATAAGTCCGGAAAGCGAGACTTAAGCCAAATACACCAAGATAAATCGGAGGAACAGTAGTCATATGGGCTTCGGACGATGGTATAAAAGATGGCGGCATGGCCGCGGCTTCGGCGTTCACTCGCCGTTGGCGTATGCCTTAGTCACCGAAGTGCTGCGCAAGCAGCGCGGATATGCCTATCGAGCCGAACAAGCCCCGAGTCTCGGAGACGGTGTGCTTTGCAATGGCCGTGCTCGAATGCTTGTACGTCTGGCCGCTTTTGCAGACGCTCGCACAGCCGATGTTTCGCATATAGACGATTCCGGGATGCGTCAGGCGGTCGTAGATGTCCTCCGAGCGTACAGTCACGATATACAATTCTCCGACACGGGCGCGGATATTGTAGTGACCGACAGCACTTCGACATACGAAGTTCAGCCCCCGGGCAAAAAGACCGTGCTGCTGGTGTTTCTGGGCCTTGACGATGCAGCCAAGCGCCGGGCTATGGATAAGACCCTCTCCGAAATCAAAAAAGGCGCCATCACCATAGACAACGCCCGAGACTCGGCCGTCACCGCATTGCGGCAAGATTTGCCGAGGCAGGTCATTGAGGCCGTATTCTGACCGATAAAAACAGCTGTTATACATTCCAAAACGCCTTACGAACTTCAAAAGCAATAAAGAGATACAAATTCACGTTTATAATAAAGATATAACCACCCGTTAAGCATCATTGTGAAGACACTGGTATTTGCTACCAATAACGCACATAAGCTCGAAGAACTCCGCGCCATAGCTGCAGAAGCCTTCGATATACGCAGCCTCAACGATATAGGCTGCCATGACGACATTCCCGAGGATGCCGATACGCTCGAAGGCAATGCGCGGCAAAAGGCACGGTGGATTTACGACCGCTATGGCGTGGACTGCTTTGCCGATGATACGGGTCTGGAAGTCGATGCGCTGGACGGTGCCCCCGGCGTGCACAGCGCTCGGTATGCCCCCGGCCCGGGGCACGATTCGGCGGCCAATGTGCGCCTTCTGTTGCACAATCTGCGCGATGTCCCCGAGGGAAGCCGCACGGCACGCTTCCGCACGGTCATAGTGCTTATCCTCGGCGGGTGCGAGCATGTCTTCCACGGAGTCATCGAAGGCTCAATAGCCACCGAACCTCACGGTGACGGCGGCTTCGGATACGACCCGGTATTTATCCCCGAAGGATGGATCGAAACCTTTGCACAGGCCGGCGAAGGAGCCAAGAACGCCGTGAGCCACCGGGCACGCGCCACACAGGCACTGATGCAATACCTCCGGAAGGCGGACACATAGATGCATTTTTCGCCTGATGACAATACAATTACATCTCTTGCAGATTTACATCAAAAACTAAGAAGAAACTACAAAACCATTCATACAGATGATACGCAAAATACTATTAACGATAGCGGCTATGGCAGCCTGCGCCGCCGGAGCATGTGCCCAGGGCCTTGTAGGCGACTGGAACATTTATCCGCTGTACAGCGGCGAAGTGTCGTATATCGCCGAGTCTCCCTCGATGGTGTACTACACCTGCTCGTCGCGCCTATTCTCTTACGACAAAGAGACGCACGAAAGCTATTCGTACAACACGCGCAACAAGCTCAGTGATACCAATGTCACCGGCGCATACTACAACTATGACGGTCGTTATATGATGCTGACATACGACACCGGCAATATCGACTTGGTATACGATGACGGCCGCGTAGTCAATATGCCCGATATTCTCAATGCCCAGTTGACTTATACCAAAGGCATACGCGATGTCGCTTTCTATAACGGAAAGATTTATGTTGGCACCGACTTTGGCTTGGTCATATTTGACGACAGCCGCCACGAAGTGTCCGAGTCGGGCATCTTCGGAAAGGGCGTAGATTGCGTAACCATCGTGGACGACCATATCGTCATGTTTATGGAAAAAGGTGTGGACGCTAATTATCGCTTTTGGGCCGCACCGGTTTCCGGACGCCATAATGCCATAAGCAAATTTACGAACCTCGGCGGTGCGTACGTCAAAGGCCTTGCGACTGTCGGGACTAAGATGCTCGGCATTAACGGCAATGACAATACGCAGATTTCGTACACAATAGACTGGAATACAAACACCGTCAGCACTGCGATTGGTACTGATGTCATCGTGGGCGACATCGTGGTTACACCACAGTCCGCTTATTACCTCACAGCCTCCGAGATCGTGATGCTGGATGGCGAAGGCAAGGTGGCAAATCGCTATGCCATACCCGAAGAACTGAAGAATGACAAGATAGCTATGTACAGCGGCATCAACAGCGTATGGTCCGCCGGAGTCGAAGGCCTGGGCAACTATGATATTTCCGGTTCGACACTCACCGTTTTGGCTGACAGAGTGAAGCCTGTGGCTACGACATGTGACAACGTGGCATTCATTCGTACAAATTCGGCCGGAAACAAGATTTATATATCCAATCTTGGCGTGACCAACTACAAGAGCATCATTACCGTCGGCGATATATGGTGGATACCCCAGCACACCAATGTTATCGAAGGCGGCGTGCCGCGCGACATCTCCCTGACGGTAGCCTCGGCGGACAATTCCACGGTCAAGAGTGAACAGGAGAAGCGCCATACCACGGCCATGCTTGGCGGTGTAACTCGTTTTGTTGTAGACCCGGATAACGATGATCGCTACTACATAGGCAACAACTTCGAGGGCGTGTACGTCATCGAAAACGACAAAGAAATCGCCAAATTCAACGAAAAGAATTCCCCCATGTATGCGTGGTGGGGCGTCAAGGTGCACGATGTCAATATCGACCCCGAAGGCAACTTGTGGGTGGGTGCTTGGACATTGACCAATACGCAGGTGTCACCATACTACATTCTCCCCAAGGCCAAGCTCAAGGGCGACTTGTCCACCGTCACCAAGGACGATTGGATTGCCACCAAGCACCTCGGCTTTGATGTCGGGAATAAGGATATGGGTAGCCTGATGTGCAAAAAATCGAATATGGTGTTTACTTGGAACAGCAAATATAACAACCCGATATGCGCCTACGACACCAAGGGTACTTATGCCAATACCTCGGACGACGTCATTTACGAGCTATCCAATATGGTAGACCAGGACGGCAAGACTTTCACGTGCGATCGTATCACCTGCGCCATCGAAGATCAACGCGGTCGCGTATGGGTGGGGACCACTTCCGGTCCTTTCGAGATTACCAATCCGAGCAAGGCTACCGACCCCACCTCGCGTATTACCAGACTGAAAGTGCCGCGCAACGATGGTACCAATTACGCCGATTACCTGCTTGACACCGAGCAAATCAACGATATGTCCATCGATGCCGCCAACCGCAAATGGATAGTCACCGAAAATTCCGGCGTATACCTCGTCAGCGAAAATGGTGACCAAATTATCGCCCATTACACCACTGACAATTCGGCGCTGCCCTCCAATACCGTATACTCAGTGCTGTGCAGCCCCGTGGACAATGTCGTGTACTTCGGTCTGAAGACCGGACTTGTGTCCTTCAACAGCACCTCGTCGCCTGCGGCAGACACCTACGACAACGTCTATGCGTATCCCAACCCGGTGCGCCCCGATTACACCGGATGGATTACCGTCACCGGACTTATGGACCAGTCGCTGGTGAAGATTGCCGATGCAGCCGGCAACGTCATTTACCAGACTCGTTCCAACGGCGGAATGATAACCTGGGACGGCTGTGACAACGGCGGCAACCGCGTACGCTCGGGCGTATATTACGTCTTTGCATCGCAGAATGCCACCGGGTCTTCCGAAGGCGCTGTTGCCAAAATTGTAATCATCAACTGAGACCGGACGTCATAGCTGACGTCTGACACATAGCCGTTGCGGCCGTCCTGCTTGTGGGCCGGGCGCAATGTGCACTTAGGCACGACTTTTGCCGTGTAGTTTATGTCGGGTTTTATCGGCAGGATTGTTCCTGTCCTTGACTTCGGCTCATTACGACCACCAATATACGCTTACAACTATGGATTCTGACAAGCATCCTCTGAAATATGCCGACGAGAAAGACCGTTCATACGGGCTTGTCGGTATGGCTATATCACTGACAGTTTTTGACGGAGAAAATATGCTCTCCGCATTATGCCTTGATAACGCACCCGGCGACGGTGCCGAAATGGCACCCGAATTTCATTTCTCCGGCAACCCCACGCTGAGCATAGGGGCGGCTTGGCGGCATAATGTCAAGCAATTCGAGCTGACGGCCGCGATGCTTGTCGGCAATGCTATGTGTCGCGCGTATGTAGGACGCAAGATTCATATCACCCCTGCCGTCCGCAAATCCCTTCGCGAGATTGTCGAGCAAGTCGGTAACGATTCATGCGAATTGGATAACGATGAAATTGACCGTCTGTACGACAAGGTGCATGACAATCTCAAGCGCGTATTTATGCACAACCGCGTGGCTTCTGTCGCCAACAACATTGCCGACACATTGCAGCGCCAGCGCCGTATGACCTGTGCCGAAGTAGCCGATGTCATTGCTCCGCTGCTGTAAAGGCCGACATAACCGTAACAGCTATAATAGCTATAACAGCCATAAATTCTCCTAACAAGAGCATAATAGAATATCCACAAGAGGAACAACCCTCTGCGCTTATTTGTCCATAGATACCCTGTATTTATCTTCGTGTCCGAGAACATAGTCACCGTTCCATATAAGCCTTTGGCGGTCATAACCGCCGGGACAATGGTCCTGGCCGTTGCTATGTGGTTGGCCGGACATTCGTACTTTGCCTTCTGGGATACTCAAACATATATTGAGGCTTTCGGCAACATCTTGCGGCACGGTGCCGATGCCATTCGCACACCCATATATCCATTGATAGTAGGCCTTTGCCGATTTCTACCCGGGGAGATGACATGGGCGTATGTACTCATTATCCTGCAACTTGGAACTTTCGTTGCTACTATTCCCATAATGTGGCGCATTGCCGCTCGACTTATGACGGCGCGAGCCGCGCTCATCGCCACTGCCGCCTACGCATGGTGTCCGACTTTTGTGTCATTCGCTATGTTCGTTATGCCCGACATTTGGTGTGTCATAGGTGTGACCGTGCTCCTCGCTCAGGCTCAAAAGATGGCGGAATGTTGTGGATATAAAGCTTTGACGTGGTGCGTCTTTGTATCCGTTGCTTTGGTGCTGCTCAAGCCCTCCAATATCTATATTGCAATATGGTGGGCCGTGGTAGCTGCGGCTTTGCTGTTGCGGCGCAATCGTCGCTGGTGGTATGGTCTTGTTCCGGCATGCGCTATGACTGTGGTCTTGGGCGGCTACGGACTGGCTGTGCAGCGCATCACCGGATATTATACCATCTCGGTGGTCTCCGACATCAACGACTTGGGCAACATCGCGCAACGGCGCAAACTCGTACCCGAATTGGCCCCTGACAGCGCCACAGCCGACCTCTTCCGGCGCATCAATGCCGCCGATACCGTTTCCAATCATCAGCGTCGTAAGATGGCATTTTTGGGCACCGAATCGTTGACGTATGCTCAGATACACGCTGTGATGTCCGCCACCAAGTCTTATGACCCGGCGCGATGGTATCTTGGCATTCCGGCACGCCTCTTCGAGTCTATGCCCTCCAACGCATTCCCCATACATGGCAGTGACAGACTCAAATACTATACTAAAGCTTTGCATATCAGCTTTTACGTCGTGTACGTCGTCATCTTGGCGCTGTTTGTGTGGCTGTGTGCGGCCCGGCGCCGCTGTGGTGAGGATAGTCGGCACAGCCTGTTTCGTCTATCGCAACTTTGGGCGCTGTGGGTTCTTGTCTGCGGCGGTATAGCCACGGCCATCATCGGCGGCTTTGATGACTACGGGCGACTTGCCATGGGCGTATATCCGGCTCTGATACTGCTCTGTGGCGCGGTTCTCGCAGCTCCTCCGGCAACTGAACGATGAGAAAGTAAACCAAGACGCATTATGACCTAAAATAAGCCGACGTGTTTAACGTCTTTTTTGCATCGCGGCGGCGGTTATGTCGCCGTTTTTGGCTAATTTTGCAGATAAGTAACACGGAGCGACGACAGCAGCCACGGTGGCGGTCTCGAAATCCTCCGGTCACACATACGGCAGATAATTATGGAGAATAAATTCAAGATGGTGGCCAAGACCCTCAAGGGACTCGAGGCTGTACTTGCTGACGAGCTTCGTGCCTTAGGGGCTTTTGATGTCGAACCGGGGCATCGTATGGTGTCCTTCGGGGGCGACTTGGAGACGCTGTATCAAGCCAATTTATGCTGTCGCACGGCATTACGCATCCTCAAACCGTTCTACGAATTCGAAGCCGGCGACCCGGACGAACTTTATGATGCCGTCAAGGCGTACGATTGGGGTACGCTGCTGACACTTGCCAAGACCTTCAGCATCGATACTACTGTATACAGTGACGAGTTTACACATTCGCGCTTTGTTACTTACCGCGTCAAAGATGCTATAGTCGATTGGTTCAAGGATCGTTACGGCGAAGATAAACGACCCGGGGTGCGCCTGCAAGATGCAGACGTGATGATCAATGTGCACATCTCGGGGCGTAAGGTGACACTGTCGCTGGACTCATCGGGCGAGAGCCTGCACAAACGCGGTTGGCGTCGTGCAAGCACCGAAGCACCCATCAGCGAGGTCCTCGCCGCCGGCATACTGTTGCTAAGCGGATACCGCGGCGATCGTCCCTTCGTTGATCCCATGTGCGGTAGCGGTACCTTCCTGGTCGAGGCTGCATTGATTGCTGCCAATATCAAGCCCGGGGTATTCCGTCAGAGCTTTGCCTTTGAACAATGGCCCGATTTTGATGCCGATCTCTTTGATAGTCTGGTCAATGATGACAGCGAGGAGCGTCCTATTGCGCATCCCATCATCGGCCGTGACATCTCGCCGGCAGCAGTGGATATTGCTCGCCGCAACCTCACCGCCGCCGGTGTGGTCAAGGATGTAGACCTGGCCGTACAGTCTATCTCCGCATGGGAGGAGGCGCCGGCACCCGAAGGTATTATCGTCACCAATCCCCCTTATGGCGAACGTATCAGTGCTCCCGATATGGAGGCGCTCTACGAGACCATAGGCTCGAAACTGAAGCACGTCTTTGCCGGATGGGAAGCATGGATTATCGGCTATCGCGAGGAATACTTTCGCTGTATAGGGCTGGCTCCCACCTCGAAGATAGACTTGTACAACGGCTCGCTGGACTGCCAGTTGCGCCATTATGTAATATTTGCAGGTACCAAGCGCGAGTTTCGCGCCGCCGGAGGTCGACTCAAGACCATAGAAGATCGTGACGACCGCCGGCATCGAGACGAGCGCAAGGCCTTCCGCCGCGGTGACCGTGATGATCACAACGACCATCATCGTCCAATGCGCGATGATCGTCGTTCGTTCCGCGACAATCGCGATGACCGTCGCCGTCCATTTGATCGTGACGACCGTCGCGACAATCGACGTGACGACCGCCGCGATGACCGCCGAGGTTCGGAGCACGATAACTTTGCACCCGACAGCGAAAATCCGCTGGCACGTCGCCGCAATGTGCATGCACTCAAGTCGATAGGTGGTATGGGTCCCAAACTGCCTCCGGCAAAGGGCGTCATTATGCGCGACCGCGGATGGAAGAAGCGCTCCCTGCCGCCTAAGGACAAGGGGGGCGATGACGCTCAATGAGCATAGGTCTATAAAGGGAGACAAATAGATATATCCGAAAGAAATAGATATACTCGAAAGAATAAATATCAGAGACAATTCGTTCAATCAAAGAGCTTTTAAGTCGAAAGATTTGCCAACCATGAGCGACCTGCCTAATAAGAAAAGACTTCATACTTACATACAACATAACACTTCATTTGCGCTATGGATAACATCAAATGCGTCGGAATCCTGACCTCCGGAGGCGATGCCCCCGGTATGAACGCCGCTATACGCGCCGTCACCCGCTCGGCCATATACAATGGGCTTAAAGTCAAGGGTATATATCGTGGTTATCATGGACTTATAGCTGATGAAATCAAGGAGTTCCACACTCAGGATGTCTCCAATATCATCCAGCATGGCGGCACAATCCTCAAGACGGCCCGCTGCAAGGAATTCACCACACCCGAAGGTCGTCAACTGGCATACGATGTTCTGCGTCGCCACGGCATTGATGCTCTCATCGTAATAGGCGGTGACGGCTCGCTGACCGGAGCTCGTATTTTTGCCAACGAATTCAATTACCCCATTATAGGTCTGCCCGGCACCATAGACAATGACCTCTACGGCACAGATAGCACTATAGGGTATGATACGGCGCTTAATACCATTATGCAATGCGTCGATAAAATTCGCGATACGGCCACCAGCCACGAGCGACTGTTCTTTGTCGAAGTTATGGGTCGTGATGCCGGCTTTCTGGCTCTTAACGGAGCTATCGCTTCCGGCGCCGAGGCCGCTATCATCCCCGAGATAAGTACTAAGGTTGACCAGTTGGCCGAACTGATACAGAACGGCTTCCGCAAGAGCAAGAACTCATCGATAGTGCTTGTAGCCGAAAGCCCCGTCACGGGCGGCGCCATGGGTCTGGCCGAACGTGTCAAGAACGAGTATCCCGGCTACGATGTGCGCGTGTCCATCCTCGGACATCTGCAGCGCGGCGGATCGCCCACGGCTTACGACCGCATCATTGCCTCGCGTATGGGCGCTGCCGCCATCGATGCGCTTATGGAAGACCAGCGCAACGTGATGATCGGCATCAAGGACGATGAGATTGTGTACGTGCCGTTCTCCAAGGCCATCAAGAACGATAAGCCCATCAATCGCGACCTTCTGGAGACGCTTCGCCGTCTTTCCATCTGATGACATAACCTATATGTCGCACAGCCGATACGACATCGGCTGTGCGACATACGTATGCCTCGGCCTCTCCCTTCGGCGTACGCCTCGGCCTCTCCCGGCTTGAACGCCGGATTTCACCTTCGGATTGCGATGTTCCAACGTATTCCTTTACCGGAGAGTTCGTATCCACCGCACCTCTTCCCCTCCCCCAAACCGAACAATATCCCTTTGTAACCCATGAAAATTCTCCATACAGCTGACTGGCATCTGGGGCACATCTTGTACGGATGCAATCGTTTAGAAGAGCAACGCGATGCCTGCCGTCAATTGATTGCCATCGCCGAGGCCGAACGACCCGATGCAATTGTTATAGCCGGCGATATATACGATGTGTCCACCCCTTCCGCCGAGGCTGAGAAACTTTTCGTGGAAACCATCCTCGAACTTACGAATGTCGTCTCGGGCGTTACGATCGTGGCCATAGCCGGAAACCATGACAGCGCTCGCCGTCAGGACGCGCATAGCCCCCTCTGGGAGCGTGCCGGAGTGCATGTCGTCGGGGGCATAGTGTCAAACACCGTGTATAGTTCCGAGGCCTCCGAGCGCACAGACCCCGGTACGGACGAGCTTCGACCCGTACCCGCCGATGATTCGGACGAGGTGATTACCGACCCCGATGATATACTGTGCGACAAATATATCTTCGAAGTTCCGGGACGCGGCTACATTATCGCCGTGCCTTATGCCAACCGCTATGTCAACCTCGAAAGCTTGTGCGCACGCCTTGCGGCAATAGTCAAACACTTAAATGTCAACAATTTGCCTGTTGTTATGGTGGGCCATGCAACAGTGGACGAGCTGATTGCGGCAAACCAAGCCGATGTGGCGGCAAGCTACGGCGGCGATATTTCGGAGACGCAAAATGACGACGGCGACGTACATCCGGTCATAGGCACCATCGAGGGCCGCTCTTTGGACGTATGGGGCAACGGCTTCGACTACCTCGCACTGGGACATATTCACGGCCGATACGTGTACTATGACGATGCCACGCATGCCACCGCAGCTTATAGCGGCAGCCTGCTGCCTACGAGCTTCGACCAGGCTTATGCGGCGCACGGAGTGTATATCGTGGATGTCCCCGGGCGCAATTATGGTCCTGTAACTATGGAATTTAAGGAAATCAAGCCACTGAGGCCGATGGTGACCATACCCGGCTTCGGCACATGTACATGGGAGCAGGCTATCTCGGCACTCAAAGATTACGACTCATCGGCAGTGACATATATACGTCTGAATATTAAGCAAAAAGATGGTTTGCCTCAAGGGTATATTATGCAGGCGCGCAAGGTCATCGAAGAGCGCGGCTGTCGCTGTATCATCAGTACGGCCAATTATACGCGACAATTGGACGAAACACAGGGCTCATCGGATGGTACGGCGCTTAGTTTCAGTGATTTTGAGAATAAAACGCCTCAGGATATAGCACGTATGTACGTCAGCGAAAGCAAATTGGCCAATTGGGATGACGAAATGGAGCGTATGTTGCAAGAAGTCCTTGATGAAATTGAAGATGAGGAACGCAGCAAGTGAGTTTCGCATTACCGATACCGATGCTTGTCGCTCCGACAATATAAGAAGATAAGGGCATCACTTTATCCGAGTCAAATAAAACAATCATTTATCAATGAAAATCAAGAAAATAGCGATACATAACATAGCCACCATCACCGATTATGTGCTTGATATGGAACATGCGCCGTTGCGCAAGGCCGATTTGGTGCTGATATGCGGCGAGACAGGTGCCGGCAAAACGACCATACTTGATGCGATATGCCTGGCCTTATATGGTAAGACTCCGCGTATGGAAGAGACCGATATGACCACTCGTCGAGGACGGTCTGAAAATAAAGATACTTCCGTATTGGGTATGGATGATGTGCGACAGATGATGACCACAGGCACTTCCGAGTCGTGGGCGCTGATGTCGTTCGCTGTTAAGGACAACGGCGCTGATCGTATATACACTGCCGGGTGGTATTGCGCGTATGGGAACGGACGCACCTTTGACGCGTTTATCAAGGGGGTCTCCGGCCGAAAAGGTCGTAATAGCGGCTACCGTGATGCCGTCAATTTCCTTGTGCCGGGCGATGTGATTACCGAAGCCGGAACTATGGCTGTGTGCGATGGTAATGACATTATAGACAAGCACATACGTGATGAGGTTAAGCGCCTTGTAGGGTTGGATTTTAGCCAGTTTTGCCGCACAACGATGCTGGCACAAGGCCAATTCTCCAAATTTTACAAGAGCTCGGATGCGGACAAGGGCGTAATTCTCGAAAAAATACTTGGAAATAACGTGTACTCGCGTGTCGGCAAGCGTATTTACGAAAAAAAACGCGATGCCAAACTCGCTTGGGAACAACTCAATGACCGCCTCGGCGACCTCAAGCCTATGACCGATGACGAGCGTCAGGCCGTCACCGAAGCCATTGCCGAACAGGGCGTTGTGGCAGCATCTGCCGAGACGGAATGTCGTAAGATTGACGTGCGCCTTACGTGGCTGTGTGCCGATGCCGACATCAAAGCCTCGGAGGCTGTCGCCTCCAATCGGAAAAATGCGTCCGAAGAAGCGTTGACCACCCCGGAATACATGGCCGCAGCGGCGCAGGTGGCATTATTTGATGACGCTGCGGCCGTCATCAATGCTTTGCGCGAAGTTCAGAGCAATAATAAGCGAAGTGAGGACAGCCAAAAAGCGCTGGAAATGTGTGCAATGAAACTCGTCGACGCTGCTCGCGGGCTTGAAATACAAGACAAACGACTTAAGGACGAAAAGGCCAATTTACAAGCCCAGGAAGACGATTACGCCACTCGAGCACCACAACGCGAAGTTTTTGCCCAAGACAAGCAATTTGTCGAGGCGCTCAATGCGATTGTAACGTCCGATAGATTGATACGTAAGCATCATTTAGATCTTGACGCAAAACGCAAGGCCGAGAGTGAAGCCAAAGAAGCACAGTCCAGGGCAGAAAAAGAATTGGAAGCGGCACAGAATGCCGTGGATGCGGCCGTCACGGTGGTCAAGGATGGAGAGGAAAAATTGGCATTGTTATATCCCGAAGAAGTCAATGCCGAGCGCACTCGTCAGGCTACACGTCGAGGGCGTTTGGTCTCGCTACGTGCAGCCATCGGCGAATTGCAAGCCCGTCAGGTAGAGAAAGCCGAGGCTGAGAAAAAACTGAACGAGAACAAAGCAATCATCAGCCAAAAGTCCAAGGAGATAGATCAAATTAGCCCCTCGATAGATACGGCGGATAAGGCGCTGAAAGCAGTCGAAAACGCTTATGCTTTGGCCAATATGGCGGCCGGTAGGGATTTGGGCATGCTTCGTAGCCATCTCGAAGTCGGGTGTACGTGCCCGTTATGCCGACAGAAGATAGTACAAGCTTTGCCTAAACGTAGCGACTTGGTGGACGAATGCAACGTCATCAAAGCACAAAAAGACGTGGCGCAGAAGATGTTGGATGAATTGCGCGACTGCCGCAATGACCTTGTAAGCCAAAAGGCTATGGCCGAGGAAATGTGCAAGCAGGCCGGACGTTCGATCGAAAAGATTAAAGCCGATATCGATATGCGCCAAAAAGCCATAAACAGGGAAGTTGAAGAGCTCCGAATTGAGACTGCCGACATTGAAAGTATAAACACACTGATTAGAGCATTGGATGAGGAGTCACGGCACACCGAAGGAACCTTGCGGTTGATAGACAAGGTGCAAAAACAATTGAACGCATCGCGAAAGGCGGTGGAGCGCTGTGCCAAAGCTTGTGACAACGCTCGCGAAAGCCACGGAAAGTGTGTCAATAAACTTACGGATATACGGTCGGCTATAGAGCAGATAGACAAAGCATTGAAAGATGTTGAGACCGGCAGGAGCGAGGCATTGAATATAATTGATGGTATAGATGCGGAACACGTCTTCGGCGATATTCGTGAAGTGTCGGGCCAGGTCATCAGTGATGCATACGCCGCTGCCCGTAAGGCCGATAAAAAACAAAAAGACTTAATAGACAGCCAAAGACACAATGTCGATTTGCACGAACGTACGCTTGGCCAAATGCAAAAGCTGTATACACAAGCCGTATCCGCTATGCCCGAAGGTATGGTCGAAGAAAGTGTGGCAAACGGCGGCGCGCAACCTACCGATAGAATTTTGACTCCGGCCGAAGCATCGGCGGAAGTCGGCATAGACAGTCTCAATAGCCTTATGCGTGACATTGCCGCAGCCAAGGCTGCTTTGGACGAGATTGCGACTAAGGCCAAGGATTGCGAAGCGGCAGTGCAAGAATACCTTGACGGACATAGCGACACTTCGCGCGACGAGCTGGCGCGTCTGGCCGCTGTGGACCCGCGCGAAATGCAGCGATTGCGCAGCGAGATCAGTAAGGCACAACAGGCTGTCAACGAGTCTCGTGCGCGTCTGGCCGAGGTGCAGCGCCGTGCAGTCGAACATGCCGGGGCAGACGGCAATGTCTCGTTGTCCGAAATCGAGGGAGATGACGCCGAAGGCGCCGTGCGACAGCTCCAATACGCAAAAGTCGAGACGGCGCAACGTCGCGATGCCGCCAACGGCGAGATAGGTCGTATGTGTCAACGGCTCGAATCGGACGATGCGTTGCACCGCGAGCATCAGGCATTGTTGGAGCAAGTGGCCAAGGCCAAAGCCGAATACGACAAATGGGATCGGCTCAACGAGCTACTCGGTGACTCCATGGGCGATCGCTTCCGCCGTATTGCTTTGAGCTTTGTTCTCGAATCGCTGTTGGAACGAGCCAATGTCTATTTGCATAAGTTGACGCCGCAATACGACCTTGTAGGCGTGCGCGGTACGCTCAATATAAATATACGTGACATCGGTCGCGGCGGGGTCATTCGTTCGGGCAATACCCCTTCGGGTGGCGAGACTTTTTTGGTGTCGCTGGCGTTGTCGTTGGCTTTGAGTGAGATTAGCGACAGCCTTGCCGTAGACACCCTATTTATAGATGAAGGCTTCGGTACACTCAGCGGTCAGCCGCTGCAAAATGCCGTAGAACTGTTGCAGTCGTTACAGCGCGACACTTGCCGCCGCGTAGTGCTTATCAGCCATAACGCCTCGCTGCGAGAGATGATCCCGGTGCAGCTCCAACTGACTAAAAATCCGTACACGTGCACCTCAACCGTGCACACATTTGTCGTGTCTTGATAACTCTTTAGGATAAGGGTCTGATATTTAACGACAACGTATATAGATATTCGAACATATTGGACGAAGCGGTTGTTAAAATCGCTGTTATATTGTTGGGCTAAAGCGGGTAGTGTAGCCGAGGAGCTCTAAATCCTCATTCGGCAAGAGCGTTTTGACTTATAAACTAATAAAGGTGGCAAGGAAGGGTGTGTTTGGCAGTGTTATTGCAATTAACACTTATTAACATCTACGGGCTTATGTAATTCTTAAATAATGTATATATTTGTAATTTAATAGACTGTCGGCCATCATCCTTACCCATGATCGTACAACGGTGACTGCGTCTGATAGCCGATAGGTACGAAAAAAAAGCACGGCACGACACAACAGGTTTGATATAACATAAACGGCACAGCTATGAAGATATGCAGAAATTGCGGATGGCCTAATGGTGACGCAGACACCAAATGTGTCAAATGCGGAGGGCGATTGCCGGCTAGTCCGGATGCCGAAGTGCATCCGGCGGCGGGAACGGGCGTTCCGCCGTGTGAGCAGTGCGGCTATCCGGTGTCATCGCTATTGCATCACTGCCCGGTGTGCCACGCTCCAATAAAAGCCAAAACGCATTGACCTTTATGCATATATCGATATGAACAAAATAAATCCGATTATAGCCCAACGCTGCGACTTCGCTGTCGGTGACGTTATTGACGGTCGCTGGACGGTTCAGGCATTGTTGGGCGAGGGGACATACGGCAAGGTTTTTCGTGTGACCGATGCGGACGGTACGGTATATGCGCTCAAATTGCTGAAAGTCTGGGAAGTTATGCCCGGCGAGCGTGAAGGATTGCTGTGCCGTTTCGACCGCGAGTATGACACCTCGCGCATCGTCAGTCGCCACCTTGTACACGCACTGTTCAAAGGTATAGTCGAAGGCAATCCCTATATGGTAATGGAATATTGCGACGGAGGCGACCTGTGGCATGCCGCCACAGAGCGTCAGTTGGACTTGGCTCTGCTGGCACGGCAAATTCTCGAAGGTCTCGGCGATCTGCACCGTGCCGGACGTGTCCACCGCGACCTTAAGCCGGAGAATGTGCTGTTGCGCAACGATACATGGGCTATGCTCACCGATTTCGGTATTAGCGGCGACCAAAACAACCGTATGACACGTCGCGGATGGTCCGGCGTGCCGCGCCAACGCTTTGGCACTGTGGCGTATATGCCTCCCGAGCAGCTCAATCCCCGGCGCGGCAATGCTACGGTGCTGCCCACTACGGATATATTCTCCTTCGGAGTGATGATGTATCAACTGCTGACGCGGACGTTGCCTTTCGGTCATCTGCGCAGCGATGACGATATGGCCCGCTATGTGCTCAATGTTCAGCGCGGACAATGGAATCGCGATGCTCTGCGCTCGGACAGCCGCACTGCCGAGTGGCTCGATCTGATAGAGAGTTGTCTTGTGCCCGATTTCAAGTGCCGTATCGGCAGCGCCGAGGATGTCGCGAGCCTTGTGCCCGGCGCTGTGGCGGCCGTGCATGATACCCTGCGTGTGTCTGCGGCGGAGGCTCCGGCTGTGGCGGATAACTTGGTGCTCGAGGTCACTTACGGCGATGACGCCGGCAAGACCTTTGAACTCGCAGCCCTAATTAAGGACGTCAATGTTATATACATAGGCCGCGAAGATGCCGACAGCGGCGTGGCCAATCATATACAATTGCACGAAAGCGACAGTGCGTATATTTCGCGCCGCCACTGCACCATAGAGCACGATGCGTCGATGCGCCGATGGATTATTCGCGACGGACAATTCCGCGTGGATTGCCCGATTGCGCAACGCTGTGCGGACGTATTCCCCTGCGCCACATGTACCGCCTTATGCGACCACACCGCGACTTCGTCATGGCATTCGTCACTCAACGGAACATTTGTCAATTCGGATGAAGTTGACACCGACGGACATATCCTTGCCGAAGGCGACATCATCAGTATCGGCGACACCAAAATACGCGTCGAAAGCGCGACAAAAGTTACATAAAAATGATTACGCTCTAAGGATCCTAAAGGCCCTAAGGATCCTAATGACCTTACAAAGACAGGTAAAACAAGACAGACCACCAATAAATCACTACACAAATATGCCCAACCAACCTAATAACAACGGACACAGCTTCGGCGGTTCCTTAGGCGCCGGGATGAAATCCATATTCGATGCCGGCGGTCGGCGCTATTACATTCTGGAACACAAGACAGCCACGGTCGGTCATCGTGCCGGCGAGGCTCAGCGCATCATAGTCGACTATATCGAAATGGGACGCGATGCCCGGTGTCAGGTGCGCTATGGCGAGGATTGCCCCACGGTAAGCCGTCGCCATGCCGCCATATCCAAGGGAGTGGACGGCGAGACCTGGCATCTGACGCCGCTGTCTCATACCAACGACACTTTGGTCAACGGCAAGCGTATCACCGAGCCGGTGACGCTGCATAACGGCGATGAGATACAGTTGTCCACCGACGGACCGCGCTTGGGCTTTATTATGCCCGAGGGCGATAGGGGATTGGTGCGCAGCATCGGGTTGTCGGCACGTTTGGGTCTTTTTCGTCAGCAAGCGTTGCGGCCTTATCGTCGCGCTATGGTTGTCATAGGCGTTCTTGTGGCGCTCCTTGCGGCAGCCGGAATATACTTTATCGTACGCCAGCAGGGCTTGATACACGACCAGCAGCAGGCGCTGGAACAGTCCCGTGCTGCATATACGCGCGAAAAGGCCGTTCAAGATTCGCTTATCGCGGCGCTCACGGCCGATAATGCCGCCCTGCGCGGCACCTTGGACGAGCGTTTGTCCGACCTTGACGCTATGGGGCAAAGCATAGACGGCACCACCGTAACGCCCGTTACTATGGTACCGCGTGGAGGAATGCCGCGCATCGCATCGCGGCGCTATGACAACGGCGCCTTGGATCGTGCCTCGTCGTATGTCTACTATATCAGTGCAGTAGCTATAGATGTGACAGACGAAGAAGGCAATGTACGCCGTGTGCCTCTGGACGGTAGCGAGTCGCTGAGCGGATGGAGCGGCACGGGATTTATGCTTCGCGACGGACGTTTTGTGACGGCGCGGCACGTCATTGAGTCATGGCTGTTCTGGAACGATCAAGAGGGGCAGGACTTCACACTCAATCTATTGGCAAACAATGGGGGCGCCGTCGTCGCACATTTCGTGGCGACATCGCCCACAGGCCGCACTATGCGCTTCAATTCCACAATGTTCCATACCAATGGGGCGCATGATCGACGTATGACCACCGAAGACGGAGTTGTTGTCAGCCGCGCCAATACCGATGAGACCGATTACGCATGGTTCAACGCCGGCGGTACGGGATTGGACTTTGATGCTGCCGGCAGCAGTAATCTCGGACGCGGCACGCGCCTGACCATCCTGGGCTACCCCCTGGGCTTCGGCAGCAATAGTGACGGCGCCATACAACCGCTTCTGGGTACGGCTACGGTCAGCGTCCCCGGCCTGCGCGACGGCGTTATCTATACCACCGAGACATCTCTGGAACATGGCAATAGCGGCGGCCCGGTGTTCTATACGGATGCCGACGGCAATATGCGTGTGGTGGGTATCGTCAGTGCCATTGCCGGGTCATCGCTGGGATTTATCGTGCCTCTGTCTGCCGTAAAGTGACGATAAAAACCAGGGATGTATTGTCAGGGCAGTGACAGCTATTGACTGGAAACAAATCCAACGAGAATGATATATTGCATATATATCCTCGTATCCACTCCTCAACAAATACTACTCCTCAAAAAACACGACATGGATAAGAAACTTACACTTCAACTGGACAGCTATACCGATGCGGCCGGAAAATTCAAGTCCTCGGCACCGCGCCAAGGCAACGAAGACAGCAGCTTGCTGCTTGTGTCCTCCGAGTCTGTGTCCGGGTATACGGCCTACGTCAATGGCGGAGCGCCGGACGGCACGACAACCGTAGGTGATGACGGCGTGGTGATGGTAGTGGCAGACGGTATGGGCGGTATGAATGCCGGCGAAGTCGCATCAGCCATAGCCATAGACGTGGCCGCCAAGGCTTTTGACGACAACCGGCGAACGTGCGCCAATGATGCCGCGGCTCGCGGCCGTATGCTCGAAGATATTATATGCCGAGCCGATGCGGCAGTCAAGGCCGATGCCTCGCACAACGGCGAACACGCCGGAATGGGATCGACGATGATTATGGCGTGGCTGGTAGGTAATGAGCTTACTGTCACGTGGATAGGCGACAGTCGAGCATACTTGTATCGCCCCGGTACGGGCATTCGTCCGCTGTCGCGTGACCACTCGTATGTACAGGAATTGGCCAATCGCGGCGTACTGACCTACGAAGAAACCTTCGGGCATCCGCAGGGCAATATCGTCACGCGAAGCCTCGGCGACCCGAGTCAGGCAGCTCGTCCCGAGACGGCTCAATTCACTGTAGGTGATGGCGATATAATAATGCTGTGCAGCGACGGCCTCAGTGGGGTGCTGCGCGATCGCCCTGTTGACCCTGACGCCGAGACTCCGACATTGGAGACAGTCATAGCGGCTAATGCGCAGGATACAGCCGCATGTGGCCGGGCGCTGATGTCGGCGGCACGCGAGGCCGATTGGTATGACAATGTGACGGTGATGCTGTGCCGCGTATGCTCGGGCGCAGGTGTGCCTTCGGCCGACGGCGTGGGCAAGACGCTCGAAACCGCAACGACTGTTGCGTCATCCAAGTCGCATAAGGAGGCTGCGAAAGGCAAGACGCCGCGACGTCGCTATGTGCTCTCGGTCATAATTTTTGCGATATTCTTCGTGGCCGGCGCCGCTGTGGCTATATATATCAAGTCCGACAAGGGCGCGGAAGCCGCACAGTCCAAGCCCGTGCCGACAAAAACATCGCCGGCCAAGCCCGTGCCGACCCCATCCGATACGGCAGCCGTACAGCATGTGCGCGGAAAGCAGGCCATGGCGGTACAGAACACAGTCCAGTCTACGCCGATGCAGACACGGCCCGCCACGGGACATATGGAGAGCCGTGAGGCCAAGCCCGCGCAGCCGCAAAAGGTTCAGCAACCCGGCAATAAAGAAAGCCAAGCCGTGCAGGACAAGATAAGACGGCATACGCCTTCGCGCCAAGATTTGCCGACCGAAAAAGCCAAGACCGAAGACAAGGCCAAGACCGACCGAAAGGCCAAAGCAGACCCGAAGCAGGATGCCAAACCCGGCGCAAATCCCCTTCACGAGAGTGGTAAAGATAAGGAAAACAAACAAAACAATAAGATATGAGCACGCCCGAATTAAAACCGAATATGATAATAGCCGACCGCTACATACTCAAGAAATACATAGGAAGTGGCAGTTTTGGCGAAGTTTGGGAGGCCGAAGACAGCGAATTGGCCATAGATGTAGCCATAAAACTATATATCTCGCTGGATCAGAGCGGACAAAGCGAGTTTAAGGACGAGTACAAGGTTGCTTATGGCTTGAGTCATGAAAACCTGCTGACGGCGCAGTATTACGGTGTCTGGGAACATCGTCCGTACTTGATTATGAAGTATTGCGAAAACGGCAATGCCTCCGCTTTGGCCGGTAAAGCCGATGAGGCAACGATATGGCGCTTCATACACGATGTTTCGGCCGGCCTCCGCTATTTGCACTCACAGGAACCGCCGATAGTGCATCAGGATATCAAGCCCGAGAATATATTGCGTGATGACCGGGGCCGCTTCCTGATAACTGACTTCGGTATCAGTCACAAGATGCGCAACACCATGCGCAAGCAGTCGCAGCGCGTCCGCTCGTCCGGGGCTATACCTTATATGGGACCCGAACGTTTTGCCGCAAATCCGGTCACGGTCAACGCCAGTGATATATGGTCTTTGGGCGTATCCGCCTACGAATTGGCCACGGGCGACCTGCCGTTCATGGGGCAGGGCGGTGCAATGCTCAAGGCCGGTGCCGAAATCCCGAATATCGACATAGACAAATTCTCCAAGGACCTGAACTACGTCATACGCGCTTGTATGGCCAAAGAGCCGTGGGATCGTCCTACTGCCGAATATCTCGAGAAGTATACGGCGGCACGTCTGGCCGGCGATAAGACGCCTTGGGAAGCCGCGACCGAACAGTCCCAATCGACGGTGCGCACGGACAATGAAAAGACCATACGTGAGGGCGGAGACATAGGTGCCACAATACCCGCCGGTACGGTGCCTCAGCGCAAAACCCCATCGGCCAAGGAGGTCGTGGAAAACGAAATGAAAATTGGCAAGTCCAAGAAAATGATGATTGTCAGCATTATAGCAGCTGTCATCATTATAGCTGTGGGCGCCGGAGCCGCGTGGTACTTCATATTCGAGAACGACAAGAAGACCAAAGTGGCAGACGAAGATGCCGCGCCGGTGGTTGCACTCTTTGATAAATTGGTCGCCTCGACATCGCGCGACATCGCAGTGGCCACCAACGATGAGTACGAGCCGCTGTTGTCGGCCGCCTCGCGTATAGACTCGCTGGGTGTACTCATTGACGACAATCGGTTTATGAAAGACTCGGTGACGGCTGTCGAGAGACTAGTGGCGGCGTATAATGACAAGGCCGAGCCGGCCATAGACGCATGGTTGCGAGCCGCAAATACCCAATACGAGGTTGCCGAAGACCTTCCGGCCGCCATCGAATACTACAACATTGCATCAAGTCTGTATCTACGTGTGCCCGACTGCATCTCCGTTTCGAGCGAAACGACCAATCGTGCCTACGAGGCCATCAGTGCATTGGAAGCTGCTACGCAATGCCCGGCAGTGTATATGGCCGTGACCAAATGCGGCCTGTCGGCCGACGGACGCTCTGTCGAAGTCGAGTATAACGGACTGACGACACGAATGATAAACGGTGTGTCTATACACTATGTGCTATATGACCGCACTACAGGGGACGTGACACAACCGCTGGACCAAGGCGATGCAGTCGTTTCGATAGAGCCCGGCGTCGGTCATAAGCTTGTGATAGACGTACCCGAAGGCACCGCGGCCTCTGCTATATCAATGAGCGCCGCCGGAAAGGTGTTCTACAATACCAAGCCCTGAAATGCGGTAGATGCCGTGACGAGTTTATTCCCGTTTAGTGAAAAGGATGTAGCACATCACCTTCCGCCATCTCGATAAAAGAATGATTCAATCTTGCATAAAATAAACAACTTAATATTATACAGTACATATAATGAAAAGACTAACAACTCTACTCCTCGCGAGTCTGATGTGCATAGGCGGTGCCTTGGCCGGAGTCAATCGCACCCTTATTGCAGCCCAGTCGCTGTTGACCACGGCATCAACCGTACAGCAGTACCAGAATGCTAAAAAGAAATTCCAGGCTGCCAAAAGCGATCCGGGATATGTTGCTTCGGAACACGACCGTAGTATCAATGCCGGTATCAGTAAGTGCAACAGCGCCATAGCCGCCGCTTCCAAGAATAATAGCAGTACGACCAAGCCCCGAAGCACGAACACGCGTCCTTCCTCGGGAAGCAAGCGCAACAATACGTCCGCATCATCAGCCAATGTCGAAATCACAGGATTGATTATTGCAAATCTTGATGATAATAACGACTTTATAGGTGAGGTCAACGGTCCGTTATATGTGGATGATATAAACAAACTGTATATAGCCTGCACCGTTACACCTCTCAAAAAAACGGTAACCAAGACACTTCGCGTCAAACTTATCAAGCCGGACGGCAACGTCTTTCGCGAAATGGGAAAGACTGCACCTGCCGGATATTCGAGCGAAGAAAAAGTGACAATAAATTCCGGCGAGAGCAATTTCCTGCCCGATCGCATATACGGACGCGGACGCGGTAACGAATTCCAGGCCGGCACATACACCTATGAGGCGTATATGGATGGCCGTAAGGTGTATACCACTACCTTTGATATTGAGCGCGGCAGCTCCGGCGCCGGCTCCGGTGTGACGACCGATACGACAACCCGTCCGAGCACCTCCGGGGCATCCGCAACGATTTTGGAATCTCGCATAGGAGAAACCGAACAGGACGGACAGCGTTGCTTCGCCGTTTCGCTTGATTTCAGTGTCGAGAATAGTAAAGGAAAGACAATCAAAGCTTTTGCTATTGTCAAGGACGGCGATTCATACTATCGTTACAATGACAAGATTGTCGGCACTGTGGACGAAAGTGTGCCTGAGTATGAGAGTACTAAGTTTACGAACGTAAATCTGTATATTCCGCTGAACCAGCTGGGTAAATACCGCAATAGTGTGATTAATGTCGAGGTCTCAATCGATGATGCTGATGGCAACACCATGGCTAAGAAGAATATTGCATATGCGTTCAATGGTCAGCGAGCCGGATTTATAGACTTTGTCAATTTTACGGATAATGTCGAGCATAACGGCGAGACATGCCTTAAGGCCGATATAGGATATACGGTGCAAAACTGCAAGGGGCGTAAAGTCAACTGCTATATATTTGCGCTGGATGACAGTGGAAGTTTTGCGAAACTCGATGGCTCGCCTATTGCCGACCTCGAGATGACAAGTGTGGATTACGATATTAATACCGTTACGAGTACCGAGTTGTATATTCCGCACAGCAAGCTGCGTGGCGCCGGATTGATGGGACGTAAAGTACAATTCCGTGTCATCATTGATGATGACGAAACACGCGAAGACATTATCACCGATGTTTATGGCTGCAATGTCGGCGGATCCTCCACCGGCACGTCTGCCGGCTCGATGTACGACAGCCGCGGGACTTCGGCCTCCGGTACGACACCTTCGGCCGAGATTAAGCGCGTGAATTTGAAGCAGAACACCACGGCGCAAGGCAAGGATAGCGCTATCGTGACCATAGACTTTGATGTGGAGAACTGCCATGGCAAGCGCGTCGGCCTGTTTGTATGGATATACGATGAGGACGGCAATTGCCCCAAGCGAGCCACCGACTCCGAATCCGGGATGCTTTACGGCCGAGTTGCCGAGCCACAAAGCAATAGCGTAGCCTATAATGATGCGGAGATTTATATTCCCACAGCGGACCTTCGTCCTTATCGCGGACGCACAATGACGCTTTGCGTTGAGGTTGACAACCGCGACACCGGCGATACCATCAAAAAAGAAAGCTACACCTTTACAGTTGAGTAATGCCCTATATCGCGCCTATGACACAAGTATGTATCATAGGGTGAATACCCACTTGCTGCTTGTGTGTCGAATCTCTCTATACATAGGTGTCCCAAAAAATGGTACAGGTGGAGTAATTAACATTATTTAACTCAACTTTTGCTCAAAAAAGCTGTTAGTTTGAGATATAAGGTGTATCTTTGCATTGGATAAGAACATCCACAAGTGATTGATAATTTGTTTGAGTTAAAAGAAATTCGAAGGTCCTTAAATCCAAAAAACCACGACTTGTAAATTCAAGTATTGCATAGCCATCAGTTGTTGAAACTGGTGGCTTTTGCTGTTTATATGGGATGGGATTGCGGTGCTTGCGGTCACGGCGCATCGATTGTACATACAACGCCGAAGCCCCCTATACAGTTATTAGGCCTCCCAAGGCCTAAAGATTTCTCGCCCTCGTATACTGGGAAGGGTAGCGACCGAAGCACGTCCGTGCGCCATATTTCGGCCATATCGCCGGAGATGCCGTATTTCAGTGTCAGCTCGGTTGGCAGACATTCGATGTCGTCAAAATATGCCGGCGACCCTATGCGCGTGCCGTCAAGGTGTATACGTGTGCCGCTGATTCCTCCGATTTCGGGTTCGTCGTCGGCTTGGCCGATGCACTTTACGGCCCATTCGACGGCGTCCTCGGTCAGGTGGTCATCGCTATCGACGATAAAGAACCACGGTGCGCAAGCCTCGGCGACGCCTTGATTGATGGCGGCGTGCTTTCCGCTGTTTTGTGTCGTTCGGAAGTACCGCATATCTATGTGTCCCTCGGCAGTCCAGCGGTTGAGTAATGCCTCGGTGTCGTCCGTCGAGCAGTCATCCGCGACTATCCACTCAAAGTCCCGGCAAGTTTGTGCTACAAGGTTTTCGTACAGCCGTGGAAGTATGTACGCGCGGTTGTACGCGGGCGTGAATATGGTGATGCGCGGCGTGTGACTTTCGGTCATAATGCGTTGTCTTCGTGTATCGAGAAATTGAGGAAATCGACTAGCGGCATAAGGGCGCGGATGTACTCTGCGGCGGTGTCAATCCACGCCGGCGAGGCAAAATCCTTGCGCGACATTGGCGCAAAGCGACCCCATTCGTTCATACGCAGGTATTGTATCATCGGGTGGTCTTTGGGCCAGCCTTTCGGCGCTGTTTTAAGGTGTTCGCCCCACCATTGCGGGGTGAAAGCCGGGTTGGCGTCTAGAGCGGCTGCAATTTCGGTAAATTCGTCCGCATCGGCGTCTATGGCAGAGCGCACTTTGCGCTTTTGTGCCGTATCGGGCATCCATAGGCCGCCGTATACACCTGTGTCGAAGCCTTGGGCTGCAACTTGCAGGTATATGCATGCGTCCGTGCAGCGGCGTCCGTTGGGCGCTATCAAGGCGCCTATATGGCGTTTGTAGGGGGCTTTGTCGGGGCTGAAGCGCACGTCTCGATATATGCGATATGTGCAATCTTTGGGTGCAAGGTTGCGCAATTCGGGACGGAAGGAGCTCAGGACGTTTATCAGTTTTTGCAGGTCTTCGAGCCATTGGTCGCGTACGGCGTTGTACTCGGCGCGATGTGCCTGAAACCATGCTCGGTCGTTATTGGCGGCCAGGGCGTCTAAGAACTTGAAATAATCTGTGTGTGCCATGTGCGGTGTATATGCTTGTGTGCCGGATATATGCGTGTGGCCGTATGTGTTCGGCGGGAACGAATACGAATGCCTAAGCCAATAGTACCGAGTATCGGAGTGCTATGCCGGGCAAGAGTCGGCATCGGGAGTGCCGCTTATTTGCTGTCGGGAATGTCCTCCCACTCGACGTCAACTATCTGTTGCTCAACTGTATAACGTGTGTGACGTTGTCCATTGTTCAAGGTCTCGGAGGAGGATACGGTGATATCCTCGAATGTGACGTATTCGCCTTCGTCGGGATCTATCTTTTTGCTGCGGCGCGGTGTGACATCGCTTTGCTCGCTGTCTGTGCCGTAGGCGTTATCCATGCCGCGGAAGGCATCGCGTACGCTCTTACGCGCGCGGTGTACAAAGAATGCTGTCCGTATCAGTGCAACGATGACAGGCAGTATTATAAAAATGAATAGCAGGAAAAATATAAGGCCTAAAATCGACATAATCTAAGAGGTTTGAGAGTGAGTTTTGTAGAAGACCACGTCCGTTCGGAGGCGGCATTTGCCTTTTGAACCGATTGCTGTGGGCTTTCGTGTGTGCTTATTGCTCTTTGCGAGCCAGGAGTGAAATCAGTAGGTACAGAATAATGCTCCAAGCCAATCCCGAGACGCCGTAGATGACCACGAATGCTATTGTGGCGAGTATGATGACGTAGCGACGGAAGTTCTCGGCCAAAGCAAAATTCTTGAATTTGAGCGAGAACATCGGAATGTGTGATATCATTGCCAGGCCGAATAATACGAAGAGTACGGCCATGCCGGCGGGCCCACCGGGGAGGTCCTGAGTCTGGTTGATCCATCCGGCCACGCCAATCCAGAATATGGCGTTGGCCGGTATGGGGAGTCCGCGGAAGGTGGTCTTGCCCACATCGCTGACGTTGAAACGTGCCAGGCGTAGTGCCCCGAATATGGGGATGACAAGTGCGACATAGCATAATAGGGAGTCCGGTGCGTAATGATGGCAGATATTGAGCATCATCATGGCCGGAGCAACGCCGAAGCTTACCAGGTCACTGAGCGAGTCAAGCTCGGCACCGATGTTGCTGTAGGCTTTGAGCAGGCGAGCGCAGGCTCCATCGCAGAAATCGAAGACGGCGGCGGCACCTATGGCGATTGCACACCATTGCCACCCATAGAGGCCGGCTATGCAATCCATAGCTCTGAAGGCAAAGATGATGGCAATGCAGCCGCTGAGGAGGTTGAGGCAGGTGATACTATTGGGTATCTGAGCGATGATGCGTTTCATAATCTTGGATTAAGTGGTGGTCCGGGACGTCATTTGTCTGTTTTGGATGCCAATTGCGGGTCAACTTCGGGGCGGAGCAGACCTACTTGAGTGACGCCACCGATGGTCTTGTCACCGATATTGACATAAATCTCGGTGCCTATGGGGAGGTAGAGGTCCACGCGCGATCCGAATTTGATAAATCCCATGTGATCTTCGATGGATGCTTCGACGCCGGGGCCGGCATAGGTGGCGATACGGCGAGCAACGGCACCGGCAATTTGGCGCATCAAGATTTGCTGTCCGTCGTGAGTGCGGATGACCACTGTCGAGCGCTCGTTCTCGGTGCTCGATTTGGGCAGGTATGCAGCCAAGAAGCGGCCCTTGTGGTGTTTGGTGTATACCACTTCGCCGTCTACGGGAAACCAATTTGCATGGACGTTGACTATGCTCATAAATACGGACAGCTGGATGCAGCGGCAGTGTAGGTACTCGTCCTCGAAGACTTCCTCGCGAGCCACCACGCGGCCATCGGCGCTGGAGACCACGGCACGCAGCGGGTCACCGCGAAAACGACGCTTGGGTGATCGGAAGAAGTTGGTGACCAGGGCATACAGGGTACCCAATACGGCGGTGAATACTATGGCGAGTGTCAGCGGACGTACGCACAGCCACAGGGGTACGCATACGGCGGCACTGAACACAAACAGTGCTATCAGTATATGGACGCCTTCGTGATGTATTTTTACTCGCATGAGGTTAAGTGTCTGTAAATTGTGTGGCGTAGTATGCCTCGGCGGTTTTGCGACAGGTGCCGCGCAGCCGTTGTCGGTCGGAGCAAAGCGATGCTCACGGTATGAGACATATATTCAAGTTGCAAATTTACGCTTTTTTCTTGAGACAGGGCCACGGCTGACGGTCAAAAACGCCTGCAAGAACCTAAAAACACGTAAAAAGGCACATTTCGGAGGGATTCCGGCCCGGATTATCGTTGTTTGGCAGTCGGATGCTGCAATTACTCGTCCGGGAATGGCCCGGGAGTTCCGACCTGTGTCTCGCCTATCTTTTGCGATATAACAATAAATAAAAGTTGTGAGGTGGTGTCACAAAACGCCCTTTGTTGCGTCTAATATGTGGAGGCCAACCAAAGAAACAATTCATAATAAGACAACAAAACAAGCACAAGAATAATGAAACCAATCCGGGAAGATGTCCTCAGTAATTCGGAGGACTCCGAAGAGTCGCCGTAATGGGCTTGCCGAAGACATGAATTGACAGTAATACACAATCTAATAAGTATATTAAACAAATCTACCAATGAGAAAGTATTTGATGATACTGTGCCTTGTCTTGGGGCTTAATGCTTCGGCCGTCAAGGTATCTGTGGACGAGAATGTCGAGTTTGTCAGCGCAATGTGCCGACTTGCCGGGTTCAAAGAGTATGTGAATAATGTCAATAAGCAGTATGTAACCACGTTGGATTCGGTGATGGCGCCGCTGAAGGGCTGTCCGGCGGTGATGCGTCTTAACGAATTGCGCGACGCACAGGGGCTGAGCTATGATGCTGTGGCCGCATTGGCGGCGCATACGGCGATACGTGACGGGCGTTTTGTGCTGCTGCCGGGTTCGGACCTCTCCAAATTGGATAGCCGTTGGAAGTCGGGGCAGGATGCCGAGGTGGCTCGACTGCTGGACGAGGCTTACCGTCAGAGCCGATTTCACGACTTCTATATATCACAAAAGCCGTTTTACGATAAGGTGATGATCAATGTTGAGAGTATGCTCGCCAATGTCGATTTTGCCTGGCTCGAAGATTTTTACGGGAGCGAGATACTCGGACGACTATCGGTAAGTTTGCTTAATTCCGGCAATTACGGTGTGACGTGTAAACGTCTCGGGATGCCCGATGAGTCAGTCATCATCATAGGCTGTTGGAAGTTGGATGAGAATGGTATACCGGTATTTCATGATAATGAGAGTCTGATAGTTCACGAATTTTCGCATCCGATGTGCAACCCGATAATAGATGACAATATACGGGCCTTTAACGGCAACGCTCAATTAGTGGCCGACTTGATGGAAGACGAACTTGCCGCTCAGGCTTATGGCGGTGCTCGGACGATGTTGTGCGAATCAATGGTTCGTTCTGTCGAGATACAATATGCCTTGGCGCACGCTAAATGCGCCGAAGACAGCGCGGCTGTCGAGACAGCCATTAAGAGCCAGGTCGCCGGCGGATTCTTGGTGGTGCCCGAGATTGTGAATGCTATGACTGAATACCGCAGCCAACGCGACAGCTATCAGACACTATCACAGGCTGCACCGCTCATAGTCGAAGCTGTCAACGGACTTGATGTGACACAGCGTTATCGCGAGCTTAGGCGCGGACAGGTTTCGGTCATCGGTTGCTCCTTGACTGACGGCACTCGCGACGTGCCGGCATCGGATCGATATGTAGTCAAGGTTTTCTTTGACAAACCGGTGACTAACAGCGCTATGGCTTGCGATTATTACGATAATAATCCCGATATTTTCCCGGACATCTGTGATGCCAAGTTTGATAAAGACCGCCGCATTCTGACGGTGTATCTAAAGACCGAGCCCGGCAAAGAGTATGGTTTCAAACTGCTTGGATGGGCGTATATGACCGAAGCCGGATATAGAGGGCGCGGCGAAGCTGTTATACACTTCTTTACGGCGGAATAACGCATATACCCAAAGCGCGGACGCAGCCATTGAACCTCGTCCGCGCTTTTTGTTTGACGGAGTAAGTGTACTCAGTCGGGGAAAAATTATGCGACAAGCTGTATGTGAAAATAAGTTAATGTCCGCAAATAATTTTGTTGCTTTAATAAAAAGCACTTAATTTGCATAAAATGTTAGTTTTCGGCTGCTGATACAGCGAAAAATGCCGTGAAACCGCTCTCTTCTCACGACAAGACAGATGTACTTTTATTATTATTCACCCTAATAACAACAGACATGGACGAACTAAAGAAAAAACTCCTTGCCCTTGATCCTAAACAAAAATTTTTGCTCACTGCCGGCGGTGGCATACTCGTTGCCGTTCTTTACCTTATACTTCCACAGGTGTCTGTATTTGGACTGGCCTCGGTTATGGGCATAAAATGCTTTACGGCAGATAGTGCCTTGCTGCTTGTAATGTCGCTCGCTATCGTTGTACTTCCGATAGTATCGGCTTGTATGATATACTCGAAAAAAGTTGTGACTCCGCTGTTTGCCTATATCACGGCCGGGGTTTTTCTGTTCTTCGGTATTTTGCTTGGCTCTACTTTCCTGTCTCTGGCTATCGGCTGGTGGCTCACGCTCATCGTGGCCATCGCCTGGTGCGTTGTAAGCGCTCTGCTCAAAGGCGAAGAAGCTAAGATGTAATCAGTGCACACATAGACAAAAAGAAACGGTCGCTGCCATAGGGTTGTGTCCGTTTCTTTTTTTTTGCCAATATGAGGCGGAAGGGTATGATGATATGCCGTAAGGCCGAAAAAATTTGTATCTTTGTGGTATGGATACGGAAGAGTATATAGCCCGACATATAGACGCCGAGCCTCCGCAATTGGAGGCTCTGTGGCGTCGTACTAATCTGCGTCACGTCTATCCGCGCATGTGCTGCGGCCATATTCAGGGCCGACTACTGAAAATGCTGACGGCTATAGCTGCACCGCGCCGGATACTCGAAATAGGCGCTTTTACCGGCTACTCGACGCTATGCCTTGCCGAGGGTATGCCGGTGGGTTGCACCTTGGATACGGTGGAGGTGGACGACGAACGCGAGGATGAATTGCGTGCGCTTTTTGCCGCCGATGCACGCGGCGGCGACATCCGTCTGCACATCGGCGATGCCATGGAGGTTGTTCCGAACCTGCCCGGCCAATGGGATTTGGTGCTGCTGGACGCCGACAAGCGTCTGTATCTCGAGATGTTGGAGCTGGTGGCCGACCGAGTGCCCATGGGTGGCATAATTCTTGCTGATAATACACTTTGGAGCGGCAAGGTGCTGGCCGATGATGCCGCACATGTCGATGCGCAGACTCGAGCGCTGATGCGTTTCAACGATGCGGTGGCCGCCGATACGCGTTTCCAGAAAGTCATTCTGCCCATACGCGACGGCATGACGATAATGCGTCGCGTGCGCTGAACCTTCCGCCTTTACAGATCGTATAATATACATAAACACAATATAATATGGAGACAACACGTCAAGCCAAGATATCGCGACTTCTACAGAAGGAGCTCAGCGAATTGTTCCGCTTGCAGACAGCCAAGACTCATGGTACGCTGGTGAGTGTCAGCGCTGTACGCGTTAGCCCCGATTTGTCGGTGGCTCGCGCTTATCTGTCTATTTTCCCTTCCGAGCGCTCGGCCGAAATCATCAAGAGCATCAATGCCTCGGCCAAGACCATACGCTACGAACTGGCGCAGCGCGTGCGCTATCAGCTGCGTAAAACGCCTGAGTTGACATTCTTCGTGGACGATTCGCTGGACTATGCCGAGAATATCGACCGACTTCTCGCCTCCGACGGCATAGACGACAGGGCAACGGACAACGCTGTCGGCGTGGACACAGCCAAGACCAACGACTGACACGTCATGGCATCGATGCCGGTGTTGCGTATAGCTTTTCGCTACCTGCGGGCACGACACTCGCACAATGCGGTCAATGTCATCACCTTTGTGTCGATGGCCGGTATTGCCGTGGCCGTAGCCGCTATGGTGGTGGTGTTGTCCATCTTCAATGGCTTTGGCGACTTGGCTGCCGCCAATATGGCCGTATTGGATGCGCCCTTGCGCGTTTCGCCGCGCAGCGGCGGTGCCGTCACGAATGCCGACAGCCTGTGCCGCGTCATTGCGGCAGGCGTGCACGGTGTCACGGCCGTCCCGGTAGTCACCGAGCGAGCATTGCTTATCTCCGGCGAGCATCAAGTTCCGGTGGTGTTCAAAGGTATACCGCAGGGATATGACACACTGTCCACCATTGGCGGATCCATCATTGACGGGGCCTTGGCCTGGAATGTCCCCGACGCCTTGGGCGAAGATTTTGCCGCCGCCACCATCTCGGTAGGCGTGGCCAATTCGCTGTTGGTTGCGCCCGATGCCGACCATCCCGTGCGTCTGTATGTGCCGCGCAGGGTGGGGCGCATCAATCCCGCCAATCCCATGACGGCCTTCCGCGGCGCAACGCTCAGTGTCAGTGGCGTCTTCCGTACACAGCAAAACGATATCGACCGTGACCATATATTGGTGCCGCTGCAGGTGGCACGCGACCTTATGGAGTACGATGCGCAGGCCACGGCCGTGGAGGTGTTCCCATGTACGGATGCCGATGCGGACGCCTTGCGCGATGCCGTGTCCGAGGTCGTCGGGCCGCAGTATGATGTGCAGACGCGACTGCAACAGCGAGCCACCGCCTTCCGTATGATTGCCATCGAGAAATGGATTACCTTCCTGATGCTGGCCTTCATACTGGTCATTGCGCTGTTCAATATTGTCTCGACGCTGTCACTGGTGGTGCTCGAAAAGCGCCGCAATATGGAGACCCTGCGTTGCCTCGGCGCCACGCACGCCATGACGCGCCGCGTATTCATCACCTTGGGATGGTTGATTACGGCCGTCGGTGCCGCTGCCGGAATGGTGATAGGCGTGGCACTGACGCTGGCACAACAGTACGGGCATTTTGTCAGTCTCGGCGCCGGCGAACAGGCACAAGAGATTATGTCTATTACATGGTATCCCGTGCGGCTCGATCCGGTGGATTTGCTTGCGGTGGCCGCTATGGCCGCGCTCACCGGGTTGATAGCCGCCCAATCGACTCGCTTGTTTGTGCGGCGTCGTCCTCCTACAGCGGTCGTCAGCGAGTGAGTGTCGGTGGCTGCCAACAACGGCCTAACCGCAAAATTAACCTAACGAAACTTACGGGCCGAAGCGCGTATCACGACCGCCGATGCCCCCAATAGATACAACGATATGCAAACAGTACTATTCCATTCCACCATATTCGGGCCGATACACAGCCGCCGCCTCGGCGTGTCGCTCGGTGTCAACCTGATGCCGGACGACGGCAAGGTGTGCACCTTCGACTGCCTGTACTGCGAGGCCGGGTACAATGCCCAGGGTGTCGGGACTACGGGGCTGCCCACACGCGAGCAAGTGCGCGAAATGCTTGAGGCGCAGTTGCAAAAGATGCAGGCCGAATCGGCACCGCTGGATGTCATCACCTTCAGCGGCAACGGCGAGCCGACGCTGCATCCCGAATTTGCCGGCGTTATAGACGACACCCTTGAGCTTCGCGACCGCTACTATCCGCAAGCCAAGGTCAGCGTCCTCACCAACAGTACTCGCGCCGGGTTGGACTCGGTGGCTGCCGCCTTGCGCCGCGTGGACAATAATATCGTCAAACTGGACAGCGCCGTCGATGCCACCTTCCGGACCCTCAATCGACCCACATCACCCGAGACGACGCCCGAGAGTGTCATCCGCAACCTCGTCCGGTTTGCCGGACAGGCAATAGTACAGACGTTGCTTACACGCGGAACGCACAACGGCGTGGCTGTAGACAACACCACTGATGCCGAAATCGAAGCGCTGTGCGACGCCTACCGCCGCATACGCCCACGTTCGGTTATGCTGTACTCCATCGACCGGAAGACGCCCGAACATTCGCTCACAAAGGTAAGTCACGACGAATTAGACGCTATCGCCGCACGCATCACCGCCGACACGGGTATACCCGTCTCGGTGGCATAGCCGCTGCGGACATAAACGCAAATCGGCGGATGCTTTGCAGGCGTCCGCCGATTTGTCGTATAGGGTTGGGGATGTGCCTAATCGCTTTTCTTGGGCCGTCCGCCGATTACGAAGCCTATGGTGAGGGCGGCCGTGTGGAAGCCGCGCCGCACAATCATACAGTGTGCCGTCAGGCGTATGTGGTGGAACAGCTCGACGCCGGTGCGCGGCATTAGTACAAAGGCGTTTTCGGCCGAGACTGTTTGACAGTCTAAAGAGCCTACTTGGTCAATAGATGCAGCGCCTACGCCTATCCCGACAAACGGATTTATCCGATAACCTTGTCTGAAGTTGTAATCGCCTGTTATGCCGTATGCCCATGTTCGGTTGGTTTGATGCCAGTATGCATTCGGACGGCTCGATATATCAAAGTGACGGTTGGCGCCGTCAAGTTGCAAGAATACGCCGCAATCCCAAGGCTGTTCCTCCGTATTGTAACGTAGCTCCAGGCCAAGCGTCACTGAGACAAATGTATGCCCACCACGATATCCGCCAAGTGGGACTGTAAATCCGCCTCGTGCCTCGAACTCGAACATGCGGACTAATCGCGGCTCTACGGCATAGGATGATGCGATGCAGAATAGACAGACAAGGAGTAGTACTACTCGTTTCATTACTTGGAGTCCTTGTCTTTGAATATTCGTGCAGCGAGCCATTTTCCCTTGTATTTGATGGCGCCATACACGCTCCCTCGGTATATTTCAATTCCATCTTTCTTCGGAATTTTTATCCGAACTAATTTGATCTTGTTTGCAAAAGAGAATGTAAATTCCCATTCTCCGGGAAACCATCTTGCATCAAACTTGGAATTGATGCTGCGTTTATTATATACGCACCTGCTAAATGGGCCATGAATTACGTATGTGTACTTGTCCTGTTCGCACATCAGGCCAATATTGTTCTCATTGCCGGCCTTTGACTTCGCCCACGACGATGCCCCATTAAATGCGGCCTTTGCTGCCACAGAAAAAGCCTTGTAAAGGTCTTTTGTAGTGAAGTTGTAGTTGATGAATGGTATTTTTATCAACATTTGGGTTTTGCTGTCGAATGGGAATGTATGCGTTGTCGTTATTGTCGGGTTGTTGCCAAAAGATTTGTCTATTGTTATTGGTGGTATCGGGTTGGGGAGTACGTATCTTATTGTCGCAGTTTCCCATCCGTGAACCATGATTTCTGCCTTTATGTTCCACCATATACCACACACTTTTTTCTGCATTTTTAGCTTTGTGCCGGTATTGGAATATACCCTGTAGTTCTGATGGTAGAAGTTGAGGTTTAGCTGGCGGCGTTTCTTGAAGCGGATTAATGCGACAACGTTTTCGCCCCAAATGTCTGTCCAGGCCTTATGAAGCCAATTGCCGTCACCGCCATCAGTAAAGTCAACTTCTCGGATGTCGCTTTTAGGTATTACCTCTCCATTGCTTAATTGTGCGCCGAAAGAGGTGAAGTGTAGTGTAAGATTTTCCGCTTCTTTATTCATTGGGCTACCGCCGCCTGTTGCTTCGTCAAAGTTGTCCTCTCTTTCTGTTACGTATTCCATGTGACGGTAATCCATTGGAGTGAAGGACACGTTGTCAGACACCTTTAATGTTGTGTTGCCGGATTGGTCTGTAGCTTTGATGTCAGAGACAAGGGCTTCTATATCTTGCAGTTCTGCAGCTGTTTTCGCCGGTGTGAAAGCAACCCCGTTCTTGACGTATTTGTATACGGTGTCTCCTACCTGTATTTCACGGTCGGCATTCAGAAGTTGCGCGAAGCGGATGTCTGCGATTACCGAGTCGGAAGGGCAGAATTCGAGGTCTTCTTCGTCGTTGCGGATGGTGTCTAACTGCGCCGGAGTAAGCGAGGCCATTACTTTCCGGCGGTTTGCCTCGACAAGTGATTCAAACAGTTCTTCGTTGTCAGACAACTGTACTCCGGTGTTTTGTACCGCTCTCGAGCTGTTACCGGTTGGTTCTCCAAGCTCGTCAAGTAAGGCTTCTATCTCCGATGATGAACCGACTATCACACGCTGCATGCCTTTCTCGGCAGTGTTTTTGTTTGAGACGTCCTCTTTCGTTCTTAGGTCGTCGTCTTTGCAGGCATATAGAGAACATGCTGCAAAGAGGATTAGTAGTGGTGTTTTTGTCATTTCTTTGGTGGTGTTGGATTGTTTGGGTAAAATGATTGTTTTTGTATGGTAATGTGAAGCAATTGCCGCATCGTATATGGTTGATTATGTCGCAAAGATAGTGATTAAACGTGAATAACTTGTCATTTAGAGAACCTTTATTGGCAGAAGAGCTTTTTTCGGTCGGTTTTTATTCTTTGCTTTGTGGTAGTTTTCGACTGCGAGTTATTGAACAAGCGTAGCCGGTTTCTACCAAGCGAGATGATGCAATTATATAGCGGCCGCGCCGCAGGACGCTGTAAGGGGCGTGCGTGCGGCGCGGTATGCGTGGGGAGGGATCGGCGTGTGCGTCAGCGCTTGGGAGCGGGGAGGCGGCGCGTTACGAAGATTTCGGTGGGGAAGTGGTCGGAGTATCCGTTGAGGTATACGCCGGAGGCAAAGGTACGCCGTGGGTAGTTTTGCCGTGTGCCTTCGGTGTCTTTGAGGAAGTCGCGATTGAGGACTTCGGCACGCAGGAAATGCCAGCGATTTTCGGGTGTGTTGAGTAGGTTGCCGGAGACGATTATTTGGTCGAAGAGGTTCCACGAGCTCTTATAGGCGAGCGTTCCGGTGCCATGGTCAAGTATGCTCCAGAAAGGGTTGTAAAAGCAGTGGTCTTCCTTGACGTCTTTTTTGTCGCGTTTGGCCCCGAGGACTTCGGCGCATGATTTGTCCATGGGGTCGTCGTTGAGGTCGCCCATGATGATGACGCCGATTTGGGGGTCTACGCGCCACAGCGAGTCGGAGATGGCGCGGCACAGGCGTGCGGCGGCCTCGCGGTTGGGCGAGGATTTTTCTTGGCCGCCGATGCGCGAGGGCCAGTGGTTGACGATGACGGCTATGCGCTGTCCCATCAGTCGGCCGACGACGCACATTTGGTCACGTGTGGCGAAGGACAGTTCGGTGAGGGTGTGGTTGGTGACGTTTTCCAGTTTGAAGTACTTGGGGTTGTACAGGAGGCTGACGTCGATACCGCGTTTGTCGGGCGAGTCGTGGTGTGCGATTTGGAGGTTCCAGGGTGCGAGTTGCGGGTCGCGTACGAGGTCTTCGAGTACCGTGCGGTTCTCGACTTCGCTGACGCCTATGATGGCCGGACCGTTGGGTGTACGCTTGGAGGTGAACGATGATATGGCGCGAGCAAGGTTGTTGACCTTGTTCCAGTATTTACGGCTGTCCCATTGATTTTTACCTTTGGGGGTGTACTCGAGGTCGCGGCCCAGCGGGTTGTTGGGAATGGTGTCAAAGAAGTTCTCAAGGTTGTAGAACGCGATGCCGGCGGTCTGCGTAATCATGCGTTCTGTCTTGTTGTCTTGGGCGTATGCCGGGGCTATGCAGGCCAGGGTCAGCAGCGCGGCGGCAATTGTCTTGGTGAGTTTCATCGGTGTTTGGTATTACTTGAAAAAACCGAAAGGCCGACGTGCCACACCGCCGGAGTGTGGCGGTGTGGCGTGGCCGGTCTTTGGCGTGGGTTGTCACTCGCTCCAGGTCAGATTCCAAATGGACACGCGGTCCTTATTGGCGTCGAGCTGTGAGTAGCAGTTGTTGATGATTTCGATAGTGAAGTTGCCGTTGTAGTTGACATCAAGGCTGAAGTCGTAGGCGTTCTGTTTGGTGATGGTGTCGAGGGTCACGACTTGGCTCTTGATGACGTTGCCGGCGGCGTCCTTGACGTTGACGGTGAACTGGGCTTTGGTTTCATTGAAAGCAAACCCGTACTTGAAGGTCAGGGTCTTGATGCTTCCTGTGAGTGTGGGCGATACGAGGCTGCCCGGCGCGGAGGTCTTGCCGTTGAGGGTCGGAGCCAGCGTTCCGGTGGCGCCGATGAACTTAAATATCGGGTTTGAATCGTTGTCTCCGCCGCCGAAGATGATGGCGTTGGTGGCGGTCCATCCGGTGTTGTTGGTGTATGTGCCGTATTGGGACTTTGCTTGTCCATTGTTGAAGGAGTTGAAGTCACCCTTGTAGTCGCCCGAGGGAGTGGGTGTCGGGGTCGGGTCGGGGGTGCTGCCGCCTTCGGCGTTGAGCAAGATGTTGTCTACGCACCAGGTGGCGTAATTGTCGGCCGCGGGCGAGGTGTACTCAAATCCGATGTAAATGATGCCGGAGAAAGCGCTCAGGTCCAGTTCGCCCGAGTTGGCCCAGCCGCTGTATCCGCTTGCGGGAGCGGTGGCCAGGGTGGGATTGAGCTGTGTGGCCTTGGCGGTGGCGGGGTCGGCTGCGGTGAGCACGAAGACCTTGAGGGCGGATTCGGTGGAGCCGTATCCGTTGACTTGGGTGTCGAAGGTCAGCACTTTCTTGGTGACTTTGGACATATCTATGGCCGGGGAGATGAGCCACTGGTCAAAGGGACCTGTGCCCTTGTATCCGGTCATAGCAGCGTAGTTGTTGCCGTTGTACGAGGGTACGTACCAGGCCTTGTTGCCGGTCACTTGCTTCTGCGTCCATCCGGCGGGGATGTTGGAGGATGTATCGAAGTTTTCGTTAAGCGAGGCCACGGGGTCGGTGGGGGTGGGTGTGGGAGGTGTGACGCCGCCTTCGAGCTTATAGGCGGAAGCGTTCTTGATGCCGGGGACGCCGCAATACTTCATAATGTCACCCTTGATCAGGAGTTTCTTGCCGAGGTTGCCGGGGTTGGCTTGGAGGTTGAGGGCGGTGCGTATTTCGCCGGTGGGGAGCTGTACGCCGATGCACTTGGAAACGTCCTTGACATCGGCCGAGGGAGCTACCAAGATATTGGTGGCCATGGTGGCGGAGGCATCGAAGTGAGCGGTCTCGGCAGTGATCATGTAGGGTGTAGCGCTGACGTCAGCCCATCCTACGATGTAACCGGTGACCCAAACGGCACTCTTGGTGGCTTCTTGAGAGGATTGCGGGTTGAAGGCAATGACTTCGGCAGCGGTGTAGGGGTTGTTCTCCGAGCCATCGCCGGAGGTTACGGGAGGCGTGGGAGGAGTGACGCCGCCTTCGAGGTCGAATTCGGTGACGGTCTTGACGCCGGGTTGTCCGAAGTATTTTTCGAGCGAGCCGTTGACGGCTACAACTTTGCCGAGGTTCTCCGGGTGAGCCTGGAGGTTGAGCGAGGTGCGCACATTGCCTACGGGGAGCTGTACGGGGATGCACTTGGTGTAGTCGGTTTCGTCGGCCTTGGCGGCGATGAAGATGTTGGAGGCCGAGGCGGCAGTGCCGGTGGCGTTGGTCATTTCGGCGGCGGTCTTGCCGGCGCTGGAGCCTACGATGTAGCCTTTGACCCATGCGGTGCCGGAGGCTCCGGCGAGTACTTGCGAGCAGTTGTAGGGCGACTCTTTGGTGCCTGTACCTTCGGGGATGCCTTCACCGCCGGGGTTGAGACCTTCGATAGAGAATTCATCGGTGGTGCCGTTGTTGCCGGTGATGCCGAAGGTGCCCATAGCTTTGGCGAGTGTGCCGCGCAGGGCGATCTGTTTGCCATAGTTGCCGGGGTTGTCGACGAGGTTGCCGAGAGTCTGGAGCTTGGAGCCGTCGGGCAGCTCGATGACGAGTGCATGTGCAATGTCTTTGGTGTCGGCGGTTTGTCCGATAACGAGGGTGTTGCTCAGCAGGGGATCGGCCTTCCATTCGATGTCATCGTTGGTCTTGACTTTGGTGACTTCGGGGCCTACGGCGCCGACGATGTATCCTGATACCCATCCGGACTTGTCTGTGCCGGCTTTTTCGAGTTCGATGGCTTTGTCAACGCTCCAGGGTTTGCTCTGCGAGCCTTCGGGAACTGTGGGGTTGCCGAAGTTCATGCAACCTTCGTAGTCGTTGAGTATGAGCTGCCATCCGCTGGTGCCGTAGTACGAGAGTATGGCTACAACGTCACCATGGCCTTCGGGAAGTGTTTTGTTCCAGAAATTGGAGTATCCGGAGGTGCGGACGTTGATGCTCGAACCATCTGCATCTACGAGGCTTTGGTTGACATTGGACTTATACTCGGAGAATGTGGCTTTGCCGCCGTTGGCGAAGGATACGTTGTTGAAGCGTACCAACTGGCTTTGCCATTTGATGAGTCCGGCGGGGTCGGTAGGCAGCTCGGAGAAGGAGTTGACTACGAGGGTGTCGAGTTTGGACACATCGGGGAAGCCGTTGAGCTGGGCGTGTGCGGTGAAGTACTCGGGAGACATGAATGATGCTTCCCAAGCGGCGCCGTTTTCGTACCATTCGGGCTGGCCGAGTTGTACGAGGCCGTTGTATTTGCCGATATACATGCCGGTGACGTCAAGTACGATTTCCTGACCGCGGCGGTATTTGAGGTAGAGGTTGTAGGAGTTGATGGACAGCGACAGGGCTGCGGTTCCGTCTTGGATGACGAGCGACTTGAAGACGTTGCCTGCTTCGTCGGAGGAGACGACGCGTCCGGAGATGACGTAGTGGCTGCCGTCGTCGCGTGTGCCTATGGTGTCTATGTAGTTGGTAGCGTCATTCCAATACTTGGTTTTGAGCTCGAGTATGGATGTATTGGGTTGGTCTTTGGCCACGGGGGCATCGATGATGGGATCGTCGATGTCGTCTTGGCAAGCCGTGGTGGCTCCCGCTACTGCGAGTGTCACGGCGACCCACGCCAGATATGATTTCAGTGGTTTCATATATTTTGTATGATGTGTTGGCTTGTGTTATTGAATATATGGGTGTGTCGTGACGCTTATTATTTGGTGGCGTTGAGTTTGACGTTGTCTACGCACCAGGTGGCGTAATTGGCATCCTGGGTGGCTTGGTAGCGGAATGCGATGTATACTTTGCCGGTGAAAGCCTTGAGGTCGATGCTACCGGAGTTGGCCCAGTTGCTGTATCCGCTTTCGGGCGCTGTGGCTAATGTGGCTTTGAGTTCGGTGGCGTCGTCAAGTTTGTCAAGATTGGTAACGACGTAAACTTTGAGAGTCGTGGTTTTGGCGCCGTATCCGTTGACTTGGGTGTCAAAGGTGAGGGTCTTGTCTGCCACCTTGTCCATATCGATGGCGGGCGAGATGAGCCACTGGTCAAATGGAGCTGTGCCCTTGTAGCCGGACATGGAGATGTAGTTGTTGCTGTTGAAGGATTTTACGAACCATGTCTTGTTGCCGGCGACTTGTTTCTGGAACCATCCGGTGGGTATTTCGGTGCCTGCATCGAAATTTTCGTCAAGCGAGGTCACGGCTTCGCCGGAGGGAGTGTCACCGCCACCGCCGGCCGAGGGTTCTTTCTTGAGCTCGTAGCCGATGAGGCCGCGCATGTATTCAGGGGCGGTTTCGTCTTCGCTGACGCCGATGAGGCGTATTTGCCATGAGCGGTTGTAGAAGCTGAGGATGCCGACAATGGTGCCTTTGCCTTCGGGGCAGTAGTAGTCGTAGAAGTCGCTGTATCCGCTGGTGTAGACAATCATATCACCGGTGCCATCGGAGATGGTGCGCGAGGTGTTCTTGTCTTTTTCGGCGAGTGTGGCTTTGCCGGCGTCCTTGAAGGTCACGTCTTTGATGGATACGAGGAGGCATTGCTTGGCCAAGAATTCTTCCTGATTTGAAATCAGGTCATTGAGTGCGCCGATGGTGTATTCGCCGATAGTAATTTTTTCGGGTTCGGAAAGTCCGTTGACTTCGATTTGTTTTGCGGCGAGGTCGGAGGCTATACGTCCGGGATAGTTGTTGTTGGGAGTCGAACCTATTTGCATAAGCTTGCCGTAGGCGCCGACATACAAGCCGGTGACGTCTATGACTATTTCCTGTCCGTACTGATAGGATTCGTAGAGGTCGTAGCTGTCGATATTGACTTGGATTGCTCCGGTTTCGTCTTCGATGACCAATTGTTTGAAGAAGTTGCCGGATTGGTCGGAGGATATTACGCGGCCTTTGATGATATAGTCTGAGCCGTCTTCGCGTTTCTCGACAAGCGTGGCGTAGTTGTTATCGCCTTTGTAGAACTTGGTCTTAAGTTCGGCAATGGTGGTGTTGGCTTGGCGTGTGGCAGTGGGTAGCACCATGGGCGGACGCTCGAAGTCGTCATCGCAGGACGACAGCGATACGGAGCCGGCGAGTGCCAGCAGGGCTGTATAGATGTATATTAATGATTTTTTCATTGTCTTGATATTATGTTTTGGGGCGTGATACTTTGGTGTTTACGCGATTTTTGCCGTATCAGAAGCGTACTCCGACGTTGAAGAATACTTTGACGCCTTGAGCGTACTGGTATCTGTTGGGATATTTGTCGCGTATGTAGTTTTTGGTATCAAGACGTCCCTGCTGGTATGCGTTGGTGACGATGTCGCGGTTGTTTAGGACGTTGTTGACGTTGAGGTTGAGGTTGAGCGATACGCTGCGGTTGATGTAGATCAATTTGCCTATAGAAACGTTGAGGCTGAATGCGTTCTTCAGTTTTTCCTGAGCGGAGAGCTCTTCAATTTTGGTCTGAAGTTTCTCGGGTGTGCAGTTCTCAATGTTTTTCCATAGTTCGGGCAGAGCTTCGTGGTATGCCGGGGAGAGCGACACGTAAGAGTCGCCCATCCAAGTGCCGTTGACGTTGAAGAACCAGTTGCCGGGAGCAGCCCAATCGAGGCCGAGGTTGCAGACTGTCTGGGGTGTCGAACCTACATAGTAATTTTTGAGGTATACGGTCTGGGTGGTGTCGGCGTATAGGCCGTTTTCGAATGAGCGTGTACCCTGCGGATTGTTCTTGTACTGATACTTGGCGTATGTGCCGGCGAATGTTGCGGTGAGGCTGGGTGTAATCTTGAAGGACATACCCAATTCGATACCCTTGGATACCTTGCGGACGCCGGTGAGTGCGTATATGGCGTAAGTGGAGTAGCGGTCATCGTAGAATCCCGTGCGCTCGGTAACGTTGTCGAGGTTGACGTAGTAAGCGGTCAGGGCGCCACGGAAGCGGCGGTATGCCCATCCGTAGGAGATGTCGGCCGAGAAGTCGCGTTCGCTGCGCAGGTCGCTTACCAAGGTGTTCTTGACGCGCGGTGCGATAAATGCTTGGTCGGCTCGCGGTGCGCGTGTGCCGTAACTGATGTGCGCGGTGAAGAAGTTGCGGCCGTCGAGCTTGTAGGTGGCACCGGCTTTGACGCCTGCATTGTCAAATTGGCTTGTGGAGCTCTTGCCTAGGGAGTTGAGTGGGGCACGACCATTGCGCATATGTCCGTCGCGGTAGAATTGGGTGAAGCTCATACGAGCACCGTAGTTGACATCCCAGTGTACACTGGTGAAGGTGTTTTGCAACCATCCTTCGGCCTTGAGGTAGTGGAAGTCGTAGTCGTAACCGAAGCGGTCACCCTTGGTGACGCGGCGGTTGGGGTTGTCGAGGTCGTTTTGAAGGTTCTGGGGCGCGATGGTGATGTCGCGGTCACTGAAGGGGTCAATGTCAAGCCAATATTCGCCGCCGAGGAGGTCGCGTATGGTCTTGTAGTAGGATGCCTTGGTGTAGTTGAACGACAGGCCGGCTTGCAACTGGAAGTGGTCGTTAAGACGGTGGTTGATGAAGGTGTTGAACATGGTGTTGAACTGCTTGTTCACGCGGTTCTCCATAATGTAGGACGATCCTTTATGGTCGGCTTCGTCTTTGCCTTCGTTCTGGATGTTGTTGAGTTTATTGATGGTGTAGAGGTTGTCCCAGTTGATCTGGCGGAAGCTTTCGTCGTTTTGCCACAGATAGGTGTAGTAGTTGGCTTCCTCTTCGTTGTCGTAGTATGATGGGAGGTAGCGGTAATATGTGGGGTTGGGGTCATTGGCCTTGTAGTACTGCAGAGCGGACTGCGAGTAGCTGGTCCAGCGAACGGCGGCGGTGGTGTTGAGCATCGTGCGATCGTCTTTGTAGAGCCAGGTGAGCATTGCTGTGGGGTCATAGGACTCAATGATGCGTGAGCTGCGCTTTTTGCCGTTTTGCCAGCCCCAGTTGGGATTGTAGAGGTTGTCATCTACCAGGTCGTAAACTTCCTGATAGGTGGCGGATGCGGTGGCGCGCTGCGTGGGACCGCCGAAGGCCGTAAGGGTCAGGCTGTTGTGCTTGTTCAGTACTTTCTCGAGAGATATGAACAGGCCGCCGCTGTTGTAGAATGTGCCGTCGATGACACCTTCTTTGGAGTAGCGACCGATGCCGCTGATGGTGAAGGCCCAGCCGTTTTTGCTCAGACCGGTGGAGTATGTGGCCATGGCGCGGAACATATAGTTGGAGTTGGTGTATGCCAGCGAGCCGTTAAATCCTGGAGCGTATGTGTCGGTGATGGTGTTGTAGTTGACGCTACCCCCCAGGTTGCCCATACCGAAGTTGGCTACGGCGGTGCCTACGGCGCTGGTTTTGTTGCGGAAGGCGCGCGAGGTCAGACCCAGTAGTGACGAGAAATTGAAGCGGCCGCGTATGGGGTCGTTCATCTCTATACCATTGAGGTATATGGTCTGATATTCGGAACGCATACCACGATAATTGAAGTACATGGGGCCGAAGTTGTAGCTGGCCGTGTTGTAGTATATGTCGTCGTTTGCTCCGGTGAGTGCCACGATATTCTGGCGGCCGTTGTCGTCATCATCGCCGGCGTCCATAGCGGACTCATCTGCATACATATCATTGAGGTCACCGTACATCTCGGCATCGTAGTTGATGGGGTTGAGCCGGATGGTGCCTACTTCGGTGATGGCGGAAGCCACGGTGATGTCGGCGCCGTAAGTTTCATAGCCGTCAAAGGCTACGAGCATACGGTCGCTGGTGCCGGCAGTGACGCGCAGCACGAAGTTGCCGTTGGCATCTGTGGTGGTATTGCCTTGCTTGCTTAGGCTGACGGTGGCGCCGGATATAGGCGCGCCCGTGGAGGCATTGACCACTGTACCAACGATTTTGGAACTTTGTGCCAACCCCGGCAATACTGCGGCCAGGAGCACAATCAGGAACAGTTTAAGTCTCATAAGGTGTTATTAGGTTTTAATAATTTATGTTGTCTTTGTATGTCGAAATGTAGTATGCGGCTATGGGACACGTCCCGGGCCTTTGGTCTTTAGGACTTTGACGGTGTGGTTTGCTCTTTCGAATTCTTCTTTGTTTGTATAAGCACAAGAGGTGCGTCGGAAGCGGGTGTGACCGTCGTTTTTTCCGCGAGCGAGGCTGAGTGAGACATCTCTATGTCGCGTACCCATATACTTATTTTCACCATAAGGGGGAAAACAAGTATTGCACGAAACCCTGCCGGGCATCGCACTTCTCAGCGGAAATGGACGTCAAAATTACACATTAATTTGCAAACAGCAGCATAATATGTTGTAAAACATATATTACATCTCCGTTCTTCCCTCATTTTTAACATTTGCCACTGTCATGGAGCGTTCCGAAACTTTTATGACGTTTGATGACTGAAACGTCTTGTTTATGGGCGCACTTTATATGTGTCGGCTGTGAAGTTTTAGGCTTTTGATGCGTTTTGCACAGTCAACATATCTTTACTGAGTTGTAGTACTCCGTTTGCATACTATTTGATTGTTTGCTGTTATACGGAGGTTGAGTCGGTGTAAATGTTGGAATGTTTTTTGCAATTATTTTCCGATGCAAAAGCGGGAGAAGATGGTGTTGAGAACTTCTTGGGAGGATATGCGGCCGGTGACGGCGGCGAGTGCTTCGATGCAGTCGCGCAGGGCGAAGGCGGCGATGTCGAGGGTGGCGTCTGAGGTGAGCGCTTCGGAGACGCGGCGGGCGGCGGCGAGTGCTTCGGCGAGTGCCTGACGCTGTCGGATGTTGGAAATCATAATGTCCGGGGCGTTGCCGGCAATTTTTTTGGCGTAGAATTCCAGCTCTTCGTATATGGGGTTTATGCCGTCTTCGGTGACTGTGTTGACGGCTACAATGTCGATATTGTCCGGTAGCGGGTCGAGTAGCGCTTCAACGCAGTCTTTGGCCGGGCAGATGTCGTCTTTGCTGACTATAAGGATGGTACACGCCGAGGGGTTGGCTTGGCGACGAAGTCGGGTGAGGTTGACGGCGTGGTGGCGCGCGGCTTCGTCTGCATCGGCGGGGCACAGCACGAGGGCTATGTCGGCTTTGAGCAGTGCTTCGGTGGCGCGGTCGATGCCTATGGCTTCGATGGTGTCGGCTTGTGCGCGGTCGCGTATGCCGGCTGTGTCTTGCAGTCGGAAGGTGTAGGCGCCTACGGTGATGGTGTCTTCGATAATGTCGCGTGTGGTGCCGTGGATGTCGCTGACGATGGCTCGCTCATCGCCTACGAGGGCGTTGAGCAGCGATGATTTGCCGGCGTTGGTGGCTCCGGCGATGGCTACGGTGAAGCCTTCGCGTATGGCGTTGCCGGCCGTGTAGCTGTCGTGTAATTGCTGAATATGCTTGATTATCTGTGTTATGGTGTCGCGCAGACGTTTGCGTGAGGCAAATTGGACGTCTTCTTCCGAGAAGTCGAGCTCGAGTTCGAGTAGTGCGTCCAGGTCTACGAGTTGGGTGCGTAAGCGGTCGAGTCGTTGTGATATTCCGCCGCGCATCTGCTTGACGGCGAGGTCGTGTGCGGCTTTGGAGCGTGAGGCTATGAGGTCGGCGACGGCTTCGGCTTGGGCTAAGTCGAGGTTGCCGGCGGCAAAGGCTCGGCGTGTGAATTCGCCCGGTTCGGCTAGGCGTGCGCCGGCAGAGATAAGTGTCTCGATGAGGCGTCTTTGGACGTATGTCGAACCGTGTACCGATATTTCGACGGTGTCTTCGCCCGTGTACGAGCGCGGTGCGCGCATAACTGTGGCCAGGGCTTGGTCCAGCACCGATCCGTCGGTATCGATGATGTCGCCCAGGTGCGCCGTGTGGGTGGCGGCTTGAGCGAGGCCTCGGCCGCGCCAAATGCTGTCAACGATGGCTATGGCTTGAGGTCCGCTGACGCGAGCCACGGCGATGCCGCCCACTCCGGGGGCGGTGGATATGGCGCATATTGTGTCTGTATTCATTGGCTTATGAGGAGTGCCCGAGTGAGCCTGGCGGTGCTTATTGGCGGCGTTGCCATTGATTGAAGTTGTTTTGAGCTTCCACTTGGGCTTCGATGTCGTCGGGCAGTGCGGCAAAGAAGTCCAGTCCGGTGATGCTTTCGACTTCGTCTATGGATGTGGCGGCGGTCTGCATTCCGCCGGGTTGTACGAGGTTGGACATGACGAAGGCGATGCCTCGCGGCGGATTGGCGTACGGGGCGAGTATGACCTTGAAGAAGCGCTTGGGTACGGCGACTTTGGTCGCGCCTATGGTTTCGGTAATATGGTCCGTGAGTATGGGGCCGCAGATTACTATGAGCGCACTGTCGCGTGCGGCCCATCGGCGTGTGGCTTCTTCGAGTTTGCGCCACGGTCCGGTGTTGAGGTGCTGCGACTGGGGACAGATATTGGTGAGATAGAAGCACGCGTCCATAGCCTGACGAGACCATTTCATGTCGGCGGCCGGCGCCATGTGTCCGCGGTCGTATCCGCTGCGGCGATAGTCTTCGGGCGTGGGGCACCCGACTACGGCTTCGTCGGTACGGAAGTTGTTGGAGCGTTTGTACGGGCCGTCTATGCGGTCGCGCGTCAATTCCCATGCTACGTAATTGGGTGTATGCTTGTCGGAGTTGAAGTTGACGGTAAACCCGGGGTATTTGATTATTGCCCCATCTTGGGTCGTCGGCATGGAGACTTCCAGCAGTGCGTTGCTGTCGGTACCCTCGACACTCTGTGCCTTGGTGTCTGTTTGGCAGGACTGCCACCAAGCGAGGGTGGCGCCCACGAATACGAGTGCGTACAGCAGCCACTGTATTCCCGGGATTAGACGGCCGGATTTTCTGCGGCTATTTCGGCGTCGTGTCATATCTGTATTGTTTTGTAATATGGGTATTCGATGTCCCAGAGGTATAGCGCGTGTGCGGGCATGGATGTGCCGGCGACGCCTCGGTCCATGGCTGCGATGACTTCGGCCACGTGTTCGGGAGCGTACTTGTGGCGTCCGACGTCTACAAGTGTGCCCGTGACGGCGCGCACCATATTGCGCAGAAAGCGGTCGGCGCGAATCTCCAAGTACCACGAAGTCGGGCCTTGCCGGACCATGCGGCATACGGTGACATTGCAGATATTTGTCTTGGTGTCTGTGTGTAGCTTGGAGAACGAGGTGAAGTCTTTGTGACCGATCACCAAGGCGGCGCCGCGGTTCATAGCTTCGAAGTCCAGGTCGGCGGGCGCGCGCCACGACAGGTGGCGTATAAAGGGGTTCTCGGCCGTGTGCATCATGTATCTGTAGGTGCGCGTGGTTGCATCGAAGCGTGCATGTGCATCAGCGTGTACCGGCGTGATGGTGTGTACCGCTATGGCCGGACGGCAGATTCCGCTTAGGGCTCCGTGTAGGCGGCGCATGGCTGCCGCGTCTTGTGCGAAGTCGTCGGGGATGTCGGCGTGGGCCACCATAGTGCGCGCGTGTACGCCGGTGTCGGTGCGCCCGGCGCCTGTTACCTTGATATGGGTATGCAGCACCATCTCGAAGGCTTGCTCGAGTGTCTCTTGGACGCTGGGGCGGTCGGGCTGGATTTGCCATCCGTTGAATGGCGTTCCGTCGTATGACAGTTGGATGAATACTCGCACGTGGTATGCTCTTGGAGGGTGTTGAACTCAGGCGTGGTTGTGTCGTCTATGCGGCTCTGTCGGAGTTTGTAAAGAATGTAAAATCAGTCTTTTTCGAGGTATGTGTATCCGTACAGGCCCGAGCGGTAGGTGGATATGAAGTTGCGGCCTTCTTCGGCGGTGATGACGCCGCTCTTGACGGATGCCGATACCCATGACTCGACGTTGCGCACCAGCTTCTTAGCCGAGAATTGCACGTAATCGAGCACTTCGGCTACGGTCTCGCCGTCGATGATGCGGTCAATGTCGTAATGGTCGGGGTAGACATTGATGTGCACGGCGTTGGTGTCGCCGAAGAGGTTGTGCATATCGCCTAAGATTTCCTGATAGGCACCCACGAGGAATACGCCGAGGTAGTATTTTTCGCCTTGTTTGATGGCGTGCACCGGCAGGGCGCACGACGGGTCGTGCAGGGTGATGAAATTGGCGATTTTGCCATCGCTGTCGCAGGTGATGTCCTGTATGGTGCAGGTCTTGGTGGGCTTTTGGTCAAGACGCTGAATGGGCATTATGGGGAATACTTGATCTATGGCCCACGAGTCGGGTAGCGACTGGAATAGGGAGAAGTTGCAGAAGTACTTGTCGGGTAGCATCTTGGCGATGCCTCGCAATTCCTCGGGCGGGTGCTTCATACTTGCAGCCATCTCGCCCACCTCGCGTGCAATGCTCCAGAATAGTTTCTCGACTTGGGCGCGTGTCTTCAGGTCAAGCACGCCCAGCGAGAAGCGGTCGAGTGCTTCTTCGCGTATCTGCAGCGCATCGTGCCATGACTCATATAGTGACGGGCCGTTGAGCTTGTCCCAGATGTCGTACAACTCTTTGGCCAGCTCGTGCGCGTCTTCGGGCAGTGTCTCGTCATCTTCCCATACGGGGAGGTTGGTGGTCTCGAGCACTTCGAATATCAATATCGAGTGGTGCGCCGTGAGCGAACGTCCGCTCTCGGTGATGATATTGGGTTGCTTGAGGTTGTTCTTTTCGCATACGTCCACCAGGGCGCTCACCGAGTCGTTGGCGTACTCTTGTATGGAATAGTTCATTGAGCTTTCGCTGGATGCCGAGCGTGTGCCGTCGTAATCGACGCCCAGTCCGCCGCCGATGTCTACGAAGTCGATGTCAAATCCGGCTTGCGACAGCTGAACGTAGAACTGCGTGGCTTCGCGCAAGGCGTTCTTGATGCGACGTATCTTGGTGATTTGGCTGCCTATATGGAAATGTATCAGCTTGAGGCAGTCCTTCATGCCGCGTTCTTCGAGTATGCCCAGGGCTTCGAGCAATTCGGACGAATTGAGGCCGAATTTGCTTTGGTCGCCGCCGCTCTCGGCCCATTTGCCCGAGCCGGCGCTGGAGAGCTTGATACGTATGCCGATGTTGGGACGTACGCCGAGGCGTTCGGATATGTCGGCGATAAGCCGCAGTTCGTTCAGCTTTTCCACCACCAGGTATATACGGCGACCCATCTTTTGGGCCAGCAATGCCAACTCGATATAGCTCTCGTCCTTGTATCCGTTGCAGATTACCAGGGCATTGGCGTTGGTGTTGGTGGCCAAGACGGCGTGCAATTCGGGCTTGGATCCGGCTTCGAGGCCGATATTGAATTTGGTGCCGTAGCACACAATTTCCTCCACGACTTGGCGCATTTGATTTACCTTGATGGGGTATATCATATAATTTTGTGCCGTGTATCCGTAGCGGGAGGCTGCTTCGCGGAAGCAGTTCGAAATTTTCTCGATACGGTTGTCCAAAATGTCCGGAAAGCGCAACAGTATGGGCGATGTCAGGTCGCGTTCCTGTAGGCGATCCATCAATTCTTTAAGGTCTACCGGAAAATCTCCCGGGCGCGGCGTTACGGTCACATTGCCTTTTTCGTTGATGTCAAAATAGCTGCGGCCCCAGCCGCGTATGTTGTACATTTCGGCGCTGTCATCGACGCGCCATTTGCGCATTGGCATATTCGTGGTCTCGTGTTAGGGTGGGTGGTGTGTAATGTAAGTGACGCGAAAGCCCAAGGCGCGCCCGTCGGTACTATCGTGCCTCGGAACGCCTCGTGCTTATCAGTGCAAAGTTAACCAAAAAAAACGAGATGCAGCCGCTTCGGACTATCGTATGTCGATATAAATATGCAAAAATACACAGTATTGATAAGGCGGGCTTTTATATCGGGGTGGATACGGCATTTGCGGTCGAGTAAAAATTTTCTCGGCAAAATTTTTTGAAAAATATTTGGTCGGTTCGCCGAAAGGTTGTACCTTTGCATCCGCAAAGAGGGCAAAGCGATGCCTGTCCGATGCATGACTCCGTAGCTCAGTTGGTAGAGCAGCTGACTCTTAATCAGCGGGTCGAGGGTTCGAGCCCCTCCGGGGTCACAAAAATTGAAAGGGATTACAACACAGCGCTTAGGCGTTGGATGTAATCCCCCTTTTTTTGCGCGTTATGTAAAAACGGTGGATAATAAAAACATATTGCCGAGAGTTAATGGTTCGGGGGTGTATATACTCCTAAATCTTTGGCTCTCGGCAATTTTATACTTCGAGTGTCTGTCGTGTCGTGATGATATGTGGCGCTCGATAACGACGATGGTGTGTGTCGCCTGCCTGGCCTCTGAGCATTTTTATTTTATCAGGTGTCTTAATCCTTGTTTTAGTGGAGGATGGTCTCGGAGAGTCACGTTCTTTCTGTTACACACCCAGTCCAACCGTCTTAATCCTTGTTTTAGTGGAGGATGGTCTCGGAGAATAAAAACCTACCTTATATACAAGAGGCGTGGGAAGTTGTCTTAATCCTTGTTTTAGTGGAGGATGGTCTCGGAAGTTATGACGTTCTGACCTTCAAAACATCAGCAGGTCGAGTCTTAATCCTTGTTTTAGTGGAGGATGGTCTCGGAGAAGTAATTGACAGCGTTGCGGCCGTGCGAAATTACACAGAGTCTTAATCCTTGTTTTAGTGGAGGATGGTCTCGGAGCTAGCCCAAACCTTTTATAGAACACGCTTGTTTAGTGTTGTCTTAATCCTTGTTTTAGTGGAGGATGGTCTCGGAGGAAAGATGTCCTAAGAGGTCACACATATACCTATCTAGTCTTAATCCTTGTTTTAGTGGAGGATGGTCTCGGAGTGGACAACATTCAGTACAAGGTATCCTATAAGGATAGTCTTAATCCTTGTTTTAGTGGAGGATGGTCTCGGAGAAACCGTCTTATCATTTATGAAGATGAGTATTCTGGTCTTAATCCTTGTTTTAGTGGAGGATGGTCTCGGAGGCCTTTCATAAATGAGGCATATTCCTATTATGGAAAGTCTTAATCCTTGTTTTAGTGGAGGATGGTCTCGGAGAACGATTATAGACACCCTCTATATCATTAGGGAGGACGTCTTAATCCTTGTTTTAGTGGAGGATGGTCTCGGAGAGCAACTTTTGCAATTAATTGTCAGCGAGATCGTTGTGGCGAAATTTTTAATTTCGTTAACGTTTGGAGACCAAAAATATGTACCTTTTCGGGTGTTATCACGGATGCAAATTTACGAATTTTAGATGAGTAACACCATACTTTACAGGATTATTTTCGACGTTTTTTGCTGAAAGATTGGATAGGAAGGGATAGGTATTTTCATGCAGTGTGAGTATGAGGTGCTCGGGTTTCGCTTGATGTGTTGGGGCGTTTGTAGGTGACGGCGATGTTGCCGCCGTTGATGCCCGAGCGTGTTGTGTGTCTTATTGTGGGGATAAAGAAAACAGCCCTCGCCGGATAGACGAGGGCTGGTTTTTTTGTGAGTGGGAACCTATGCGGTTATTTGTTCTTTTCTTCGATTTTCTCTACCAGAGGATCTACGCCCCACTGCTGCTGGGAGAGGCGGCGGTAGTTATTGTAGCGCCACTGGGCGTTGGCCTTGGCGGCGGCGAAGAGTTCGGCGGCTTCGTTGGGGTAGGCTTTGACTACGGAAGCGTAGCGAACCTCGCCTTTGAGGAAGTCTTCGAATTTGTCCCATTGGGGTTCTTTGCTGTCGAGGCTGAAGGGGTTTTGTCCTTGCTCTTCGAGTGCGGGGTTGTAGCGCCACAGATGCCAGTATCCACATTCGACGGCACGCTGTTCTTCGTTCTGACTGTGACCCATACCGGCTTTGATGCCGTGGTTGATACAGGGCGAGTAGGCTATGATGAGCGAGGGTCCGTCGTAAGCTTCGGCTTCGCGCATTGCCTTGAGTGTCTGTGCCTGATCGGCGCCCATGGCTATCTGTGCGCAGTATACGTATCCGTAGGTCGAGGCTATGAGTCCGAGGTCTTTCTTGCGGATGCGCTTGCCGGAGGCGGCAAACTTGGCGATGGCGCCTAAGGGGGTAGCCTTGGAGGCCTGGCCGCCGGTATTGGAGTATACTTCGGTGTCGATTACGAGGACGTTGACGTTTTTGCCGGAGGCGAGGACGTGGTCCAGACCGCCGAAGCCTATGTCGTAGGCGGCGCCGTCACCGGCGATAATCCATTGCGAGCGTGCGGCGATGAAGCCTTTGAGCTCGATGATTTCGCGGCAGGTGTCGCATCCGCAAGCTTGGCACAGGGGTACAATCTTGTCGGCGACTTCGCGTGTGGAGGCGGCGTTGTGGGGTGCATCGAGCCATTGCTGAGCCAGGGCTTTGATTTGGTCGGAGCATTTGGGACATTCCAGGGCTTTGTGCATAAGGTCGGATACGCGTTGACGCATTTTCTCGGTGGCGATGTTCATGCCGAGGCCGAATTCGGCGAAGTCCTCGAAGAGTGAGTTGGCCCATGCGGGACCGTGGCCGGCGGCGTTGACGGTGTAGGGTGTCGAGGGTACCGAGCCCGAGTATATGGACGAGCAGCCGGTGGCGTTGGCTACCATTTCGTGGTCGCCGAAGAGCTGGCTGATGAGTTTGACGTACGGGGTCTCGCCGCAGCCCGAGCATGCGCCCGAGAATTCAAAGAGCGGTTGTGCAAACTGGCTGTTCTTGACCGTAGCCTTGATATCTACCAAGTCGGCTTTGTTGCTGACTTTTTCGACGCAGTAATCCCATTCGGGCTGAACTGCGAGCTGGCTTTCCAGAGGCTTCATCTCCAGAGCCTTGACTCCCTTCTTGCCGGGGCATACGTCTGCACAGTTGCCGCAGCCGAGGCAGTCGAGAACGTCGACGGCCTGGATGAAGCGTGTGCCGGCCATGGTCTTGCCGATGGTGGCCAGTGTGCGGTCTTCGCCGAAAGGTGCGGCTTGCATTTCGGCTGCATCGAGCACGAAGGGACGGATGGCAGCGTGGGGGCATACAAATGCACACTTATTGCACTGGATACAGTTCTCGGGATTCCATTCGGGGACGAAGGTGGCCACACCGCGTTTTTCGTAGCGGGCGGTGGAGTTGTGCCATGTTCCATCGGGATTGGCCTCGAAGTCGCTGACTTTGAGCAGGTCGCCGTCTTGTGCGTTGATGGGACGTACGATGTCGCGTACAAATGCCGGAGCGTTGTCCACGGCGATTTCGTCGTCGGGGAGTTGTGCCCATGCGGGATCTACGCTCAGGGTGTGATACTCGCCACCGCGGTCTACGGCTGCATAGTTTTTGTCGACAACGTCCTGACCTTTCTTGCCGTAGGACTTGACGATGAATTTCTTCATCTGTTCGACGGCGAGGTCTACGGGTATCACTTCGGTGATGCGGAAAAATGCGCTTTGGAGGATGGTGTTGGTGCGGTTGCCCAGACCGATTTCCTGTGCGATGCGCGTTGCATCGATGTAGTATACGGTGATATTATGCTGTGCGAAGTAGCGCTTAACCTTATTGGGCAGGTGCTTGGCCAGTTGCTCGCCTTCCCAGATTGTGTTGAGCAGGAATGTGCCGCCGTCGCGCAGGCCGCGAGTGACATCGTACATGTGTAGGTATGCCTGTACGTGGCATGCCACGAAGTTGGGCGTGTTCACCAGGTATGTCGAGCGGATGGGTTTGTCGCCGAAGCGCAGGTGCGAGCAGGTGAAACCGCCGGACTTTTTGGAGTCGTAGGCGAAGTATGCTTGGCAGTATTTGTCGGTATTGTCGCCGATGATTTTTACGGAGTTCTTGTTTGCACCTACCGTACCGTCGGCGCCCAGACCATAGAATTTGGCCTCGAAGGTCGAGGGGTCGCCAAGTGCCATTTCCTTGACGGGGGGCAGCGAGGTGAAGGTTACGTCATCAATGATGCCCATGGTGAAGTGGTCCTTGGGCTGCGGCAATGCGAGGTTCTCGTAGAGACCGATGATTTGTGCCGGAGTGGTGTCCTTGGAGGCCAGGCCGAAGCGTCCGCCGATAATCATGGGGGCGTTTTCGCGGCCGTAGAATGCTTCCTTGACGTCCAGCAGCAGGGGCTCGCCGTTGGCACCGGGTTCCTTGGTGCGGTCGAGTACGGCTATGCGCTTGGTGGTGGCGGGGATGGCTGCCAGCAGGTGCTTAACCGAGAAGGGGCGGAACAGGTGTACGCTTACCAGGCCGACTTTCTCGCCTTTGGCGGTGAGGTAGTCTATGGCTTCCTTGGCGGCCTGAGTGACGCTACCCATGGCGATGATTACGCGGTCGGCGTCTTTGGCACCGTAGTAGCTGAACAAGTGATATTCGCGACCGGTGATTTTGGTGATTTCGGCCATATAGCCTTCGACGATGTCGGGTACGGCGTTGTAGTGGCGGTTGCATGCCTCGCGGTGCTGGAAGAATACGTCGCCGTTTTCGGCCATGCCGCGCGATACTGGGGCGTCGGGGGTGAGGGCACGTGCGCGGAATTCGGCCAGTGCCTTACGGTCCAACAGGGGTTCGAGGTCTTCCTGCTGCATTTCTTCCACTTTCTGGATTTCGTGCGAGGTGCGGAAGCCGTCAAAGAAGTTGACAAAAGGTACACTGCTTTTGATTGCGGCCAGGTGTGCCACGCCGGCCAGGTCCATAACCTCCTGTACCGAACCTTCGGCAAGCATTGCAAATCCGGTCTGGCGTACTGACATCACGTCCTGATGGTCGCCGAAGATGCTCAGCGCATGGCTGGCCAATGTACGTGCCGACACGTGGAATACTGTCGGCAGCAGTTCGCCTGCAATCTTGTACATGTTGGGAATCATCAGCAGCAGGCCTTGCGAGGCTGTGTATGTTGTGGTAAGCGCTCCGGCTTGCAACGATCCGTGCACGGCACCGGCGGCACCGCCTTCGCTCTGCATCTCTTGTACCAGCACCGTCTCGCCGAAGATGTTGCGACGGCCGGCTGCGGACCATTCGTCCACATATTCGGCCATCGTCGATGACGGAGTGATGGGGTAGATGGCAGCGACTTCCGAGAACATGTAGCTCACGTGGGCAGCGGCTTGGTTGCCGTCGCATGTTACGAATTTCTTTTCTCTACTCATTGTTGGTGATTTATGTTGTTGTATTTCAGTATATTCTATTGTATACCTATCGGATAATTCTTTGCAAAGGTACGACTTTTTTTGCAATTATGGTGCGCCGTTAAATTACTTTAATACTGAGGCGGCGCGCACGCGCATATGCGACCCTTAATTGCCGTGTCCTTAACGTCTTACGTCCGGCATTATTTTGACCTCTTTGGCCCGACTCCGATGTCGTCCCGATACCTGCCGAAGAGAGTTTGCGCCTGAAAAGTGCGACTTGTCGCACTTTTCAGGCGCAGGGTGGGGCGTATGGTTGATACGTATGGCGTTACATCGGGGGGCGTCCGCCGCCGCGAGGGCCGCCTGGTCCTCCGGGAGGCGGTCCTCCGGGGCCGCGATGCCGGTCGTCGGCATTGCGGTCTTTGGGCTGGTTGCCTTTGCCGAAGGTGTTGAATTTGTAGCTGAAGGTGATCATAAAGTATCGCGTGAGCGAGTTGTAACGGCTGTCATCGATGTAGTTGGCGGTGACGGTGCGGCTTACGTTGTTTTTCTGGCGCAGCAGGTCGTAGGCCTTGAGGGTGATGGTGGCGTTGCGGCCGCTCAGGAATTGGTAGGCTATGGAGGCGTTCCACATCCATTCGTTGCGGTCGTATCCGGCGGAGTATCCGCTGGTGGCATCGTAGCTGAGGTCGGTGGTGAGCACCAGCCCGAAGGGGGTGTAGTACGAGCCATAGAAGCTGAAGCCGTAGGCGTGGACGTCGCGGTTGCTGCCGGACTGGACGCTGTTGCGTGAGGTCTGGAAGTTGTAGCGCGGGCGTATTTCGAGTTCGATGTTGTCGGGGCGCCATGCCAGCGAGGGCGATACCATCACGTCAAAGGCCATGGAGGTGTTGCGTAGGCCGTTGTTGAAGCCGACGTTGTGGTTCAGGCGTGTGCCTATATGGGTGTTGAAGACGAATGCGCGATTGCGTAGCGGTTGCGAGAACATACCCATGGCCATGGCGGACCATACGCCGTTGACGTTGTCGTAAGTGGTGGTCTGTCCGCCGGTGGTGGCGTCATAGGTGGTCTTGGATACTATGGAGTTTTGCGTGATGTCTGCAAAGGCCATAGCCATAATGGAGCGCTGTGCTTCGGAGTTGAAGTTTTGGTAGCGCATACGGATGTTGTGCGTGAATGTAGGGTCCAGTGAGGGATTACCGATGACGATACGCAAGGGGTCGGACTTGTCGGCCACGGGTTGGAGTTGTGTCATCGAGGGCTGGGAGGAGCGGCCGCGATAGTCGAGGTTGAAGGTGCGCTGTTTGGACAGCTTCCAGCGGTAGCGCAGGTAGGGCGCAATGTTGAGGGTATGGCGGGTGGGGATGTCGCGGGCGTTGTCTATAAGGTCGTGCGAGCTGGACATTTGGGGCACCAGCGACAGTCCGGCATCGATGGTCCAGACTTTGGAGACGTGCTTGAATCCGGCGCGTATGTCCTGGCTCATATAGTTGTTGCGGAAGCTGTTGCTCAGGTCGCTGTTCCATTCCAATTCATCTCCTATGACGGGGTCTTGGTCGTATCCGCCGGGCCACGACACGGGGCGGTCGTAGGTGAGGCGGTCGGCGTTGTTCCAGCGGTAGCGCATACGGTAAGCGAAGGTCAGGAAGTTGCCGTTCTTGACGTTGCCCAAAGGTTCGGTCCAGCTCACGCGTGCCGATATGGTTTTACTCCAGGTGTGGTCTGTGGCGTATTGGTCGTAGACATCGGTTTTGTTGTCAAGCAGAAAGAAGCGGTTCCACGAATAGGTGTCTTCGTGTTCGCGTACGTTGGAGGTTCTGGCATCGAGGTGTACGCTGAACGAGCGTCCGGGACGTGAGGCAAATTTGTGGTTATATATCATCGAGAGACCGAATTCCCAACTGGTGCCATCGCTGGTGGCGTTGTTGCGGCTTTGGGTGACCTTGGTGAGGGCTTCGTCGCCGGCGCGTGTCAGCGATGAGTCGACACTGAGGCCGTCGCTGGAATTGTACATCATGCGGGGACGTATTTCCAAGGTGTTGAGGCTGTCGGGATTCCATTGTATGCGGAAGTCGGCGCGGAAGTTGTGGCCGCGGTCGTGTGCATACTTGCCGGAGTTGACGTACGATGTCGAGTCTTCGAAGAGGTACTGGCGGTCGGTGGTGGAGGATGTGCGAGCATCGGTGTTGCTGTACATTACATCGCCGCCCACGCGGAATATTTCTTTATTGCCGACGTTGAAGTTGAGACCCAAAGCGCGCGAGGTGGTGATGCCGTTGTCACCGCCGAAGCGGCGGAAGCGGCCACTGGCGCCGTCCGTAAAGCCGGGTTCGTTGATGTTGTTGATGCCGCCTAAGAGGGTGATTTGATTGTCGTTCCAAAAGCGGTTGACGTTGAACGACCCCATATATCGGCTATCGGTGCCGACACCGGCTTCGGCGTTGCCGAACCATCCGTTCTTCATGCCTTTTTTGACGGTGAGGTTGATGACGGTTTCTTCCTCGCCGTCGTCGACGCCGGTGATACGAGCCAGGTCACTCTTGCGGTCTACGACTTGCAGCTTGTCTACCATACTTACGGGTAGGTTTTTGGAGGCCACCTTGGGGTCGTCGCTGAAGAATTCTTTGCCGTCCACGAGTATCTTGGTGACTTCCTTGCCGTTGGACGTAATCTTGCCATCGGAGGATACCTCAACGCCGGGCAGTCGCTTGAGAAGGTCCTCGACTACGGCATTGGGCTGCACCTTGTAGGTGTCGGCATTGAATTCGATGGTGTCTTCCATCACCTTGACCGGGGTGCGTATGCCGGTGACGGTGACGGCGTCCAGCGTGTAAGCCTCATCGGAAAGGCGCAGGGTATCCACGCGCAGAGCTCGCCCGGCCATGGTGACATTGACTGTCTGACGATTATGGCCTACGTACGAGGCTTCGAGTACATAGCGACCGTCGGCGACATCGCGCAGCACGTAGCGGCCGTTGGCATCGGCGGCAGCGGTTTTGACCACTGTCGAGTCCTTGCCGCGCAGCAGTCGCAACGAGGCGCCGACAAGTGCATCGCCATCGGTGTCGGTCACGACACCGGAGATATTGTAGGCCAAGGTATATAGTATACCGGCCAGTAGGAACATGGACGTCATTGTCGTACGTCCGGATCGGCGTATTTTCATCTTTTACGTTTTATCGTTTCTGACCAATAGACCGAAGTCGAGGCCTAATGTTTAGTCGGAGTCATGTCCTTTTAGCAGTTTTTAGGATTATAAAATTTATTTTTGCTGACAGCGGGCGAATGCTTACCTTTGCGGTATGATTATATTCTGTTTTTCGGCCACGGGCAATTCGCTGGCTGTAGCGCGGCATATTGCTCATACACAGACCGGCAGTCGCATCATCGGCATAGGGGAGGCACTCAAGGTGCCGTCGAAGGTATGGGAGGACGATGCCATAGGCATAGTCACGCCCACGCACACGGGCCGTATGCCGGCGCCGGTAGAGCATTTTCTCGAGACGGCTAACATCCACACCGATTATTTCTTTGTGGTATACACCTGCGGCGTGACGCCGGGACTCGGGGTGAACATTGCTTGCCGTGAGGCGCACCGCCGTGGGTTGCAAGTGACCTACGCCAACAGCATCAAGATGGTGGACAACAATTTTATGCTCTACGATGTTCGTCGACAGATAGAGACCGTCGATGCCAAGGATATCCCCGGACATATGGCTGCCATCGCCGCCGATATCGCGTCTCGTCGTCGTTATATTGCGTCGCCGTCGGTGACGGATCGCCTGATGGGGATATGTATGAAGGCTATGCCGTCCTTCAGCGGCTTCTACCGTCAATATCGCTGTGATCCGAGGCGTTGCAACGGCTGCGGTATCTGCACCGAAATATGTCCGGTGGGAGCCATTTCCCGCGACCGGGATGGCCACCCGGTATGGCATCGCGGGTGCATACGATGTACCGCCTGCTATCATAACTGCCCTCAAAGCGCTATTACTCATGCACATATCAAAGGCGGATATTGTCAGTTCCGAAACCCGGAAGTGACCTTGCGCGACCTTATAGACAACGGCTGATTTCCCTGTTCCACCTAAAAAAAGAAATCATCGCCGGGCATTGCTGCAGGACGTTAAACAATCTGCGTCTGATGTCCGGTGTCTTGTATGAATGATTCGGTGGCCGCGTGCTTCAGAATTCCGAGAACGCCAGCGGCAGCAGTGACGCCACCGACGGCAGACGGTATACACAATCGCGTCCGGCCAGCCAGACTGTTACGGGATGCTTGGCCAGAACTTCATATTCCAATAGTGCCTGACGGCAGACGCCGCAGGGCGATACCGGTTCGGCGACAAAATCGCCGTCTTCGGCACGCGCCGCGATGGCTATGGCTTCGAAATGAGCTTCCGGATAATTGGCGTGCGCATAGAAGCAGGCCGAGCGCTCGGCGCATGTGCCGGCACTGAAAGCGGCATTCTCCTGATTGGCGCCCGTGATGGTCTCGCCGTTGTCCAGTAATATGGCGGCACCGACACAGAAGTGGCTATAAGGTGCATACGAATGATAGGTGGATTGACGAGCCTTTTCCACAAGGGTGCGGACGGCGTCGTCAGGCAATTCATCGTAGCCGTAACGGACTACGGGGACAGTGATTCTGATGTCTTTCATTGTGTCTGTTGAGAAGAGACGGTGGTTGTGATAGGTTTTTGGCCGTGGCCGAGGCAATGATTGCGGCGTACTGGATGCAGTCTCGCCGAGGTCGTCTACGCGCCGCCGCGCCTTGCCAAGGCGAAACGGGCTGCAAATGTACGCATTTTTCGCCAAAGCCCGGCATTTGAGCGCCTAAAAATTATACGCTTTTGCATAATCAACGTGCGCATGCGCCGATATGGGCGCGTTCACTCACGCGCTCCATGCCGAACAGCTGCACGGGCACTCCCGATGGATAAAACATCACATTGTACACTGCCGTATCGTGTCGGCGTCATCCACAACCGTGCGGACACTACCCAAGCGGTCGGGCACGTACCATAGGTGCGTAAACGTCCGCCCGGCGGCATCCTGCATCGGCTCGCCGGAGTAGACGCGCTCCAGCGACAGAATATTGGAATTGCGGTCGTACTCGAAGACCTCGCCCGATATATCATAGCCCGGCTGTGGGTCGGACACGGCGGCCGTGGCCGTGGCCTCGGCAAGACGTCCGAAGCCGTCATACCGATATGTCTACATCGTCTGCGACAGGCCCTCGCCTTCGACGCCATACTGCCGCTTGAAGATGGCGCAGGGTGACAGGTAGCACGCCGCTCCGCCCTCCACGGGACTCGCCTTGAAGAACGTCTCCGTCACCGCCGCCCGAGCCGCCGCGCCCGCCGCATCCCCATACGTCGTCACCGTCACCCGGTTATGCTGCGCAGGACAGGGCACGACACACACAAGGCACGCCGCGAGTGCTGCCGCAACGATCACGGTTGCCACCTTTGTCGGCATCGTGCTATGTTTTTCGTGGGTTCGCGTTGGTGTGGGAGGTGTGGGGTAAACGAGAAGAGGTAATAGGGGGGGGGATATATGGCGTTGTGTGTCGGGGAGGGAGTGGTCAGTCGGTGGGGGCAATCATGGCGAGGAAGGCATTCTCGTCAATGATGGGGATGCCGAGGGTGCGTGCCTTTTCGAGCTTGGCAGGGCCCATATTTTCGCCGGCGAGGACATAATCGGTCTTGCGCGATATCGAGCCGACGTTCTTGCCGCCGTGCTGCTCAATCATTTGCTTGTATTCGTCGCGGCTGTGCAGGGCAAAAACGCCGCTGATGACTATTGACTTGCCGGCCAGGGTGTTGCTGACGGGGGCGGCGTCTTCGGCAACGGCCATTTGTACGCCGGCTTGGCGCAGTCGCTCGATGGTCTCGCGGTTGGTGTCCTGCGCGAAGTACTCGATGATGCTACGGGCGATGATTTCGCCCACGTCCTCAATGGCTTGCAGCTCGGGCAGGGTCATAGACATCAATCGGTCGATACTTCCGGCGGTACGTGCCACTTTTTTGGCCGTGGTCTCGCCCACATTTGGTATGGATAGGGCAAAGAGTACACGCTCGAAGGGAACGGTGGTGCTGGCGCCAATGCCGTCGATGACGCGCTCGGCGCTGCGTCGGCCGAAGCCTTCGAGGTGTTCGAGGTCGCTCACTTGCAGCGCATACAGGTCGGCGGGAGTCTTCACTTTGCCTATATTGTACAGCAGCTCGGCTGTCTCGGCGCCTATTCCGTCGATATTCATAGCGTGTCGGCCGACAAAGTGCTCGATGCGTCCTACGATTTGCGGCGGGCAGGCCCATTTGTTGGGGCATACCCATGCGGCTTCGCCCTCGACGCGTACCAGTGGGGTGCCGCATTTGGGACAATTGGTGACGAAGGCTACCGGAGTGCTGTCGGCAGGACGCTGTGATATGTCCACGCCGGTGATTTTTGGTATGATTTCGCCGCCTTTTTCGACGTATACCATATCTCCGTTGTGTATGTCGAGGCTGCGCATAACGTCGGCGTTGTGCAGGGAGGCACGCTTGACGATGGTGCCGGACAGCAGTACCGGCTCGAGGTTGGCCACCGGAGTAATGGTGCCCATGCGTCCGACTTCGAAGGATACGTAATTCATTCGAGTGAGGGCGCGCTCGGCTTGGAATTTGTAGGCTATGGCCCAGCGCGGCGACTTGGCGGTAAATCCGAGGTTGAGTTGCTGACGCAGCGAATTGACCTTGAACACCAGGCCGTCCGTGGCTACGGGTAACTTGCGGCGTGCCGTGTCCCAGTAGGTGATGTATCGGTCGATTTCATCGATATTGTGCAGCAGCGTCATGGCATCGCTGACTTTGAAGCCCCATTGGCGGACGCGTTGCATATTGTCGTAATGGTTGTCGCAAGGCAGGTCCTCACCCAGCAGATAATAGAAATAGGCGTCGAGGCCTCGGCGAGCCACTTCGGCGGGGTTGAGCAGCTTCAGCGTTCCGGCGGCCGCGTTGCGCGGGTTGGCAAAGAGCGGGTCTCCGGCGTCTTCGCGCTCGGCATTGAGGCGGTCGAAGGCTTCCCATGGCAGGAGAATTTCGCCGCGCAGCTCGAACATCTCGGGCCAGTCCGAGCCTTGGAGCGTCAGCGGAATGCTGCGTATGGTCTTGACGTTTTCGGTGACTACATCGCCGCGCACGCCGTCACCGCGAGTAACCGCACGTACCAAGCGTCCGTGTTCGTATATCAACGATATACCCGTACCGTCAAATTTCATCTCGCCCACAATGGCGACATTGTCTTCGGCGGCGAGGTCGCGCCGCACGCGTGCGCCCCAGGCATCGACTTCCTCCACCGAGTAGGTATTGGCCAAGGACAGCATAGGATAGATGTGCGCCACTTGTGCAAATCCGCGAGTGAGGTCGCTGCCGACGCGATGCGTGGGCGACAGGGGGTCATCGTACTCCGGATGCTGCTTTTCGAGGTCCTCGAGGCGGTGCATCATCTCATCGAATTCGCGGTCCGAGATAGTCGGGGCGTTGAGTACGTAGTAGTTATGGTTGTGCTCGTTGAGTTCGCGGCGCAGGCGCTCGATTTCGGCGCGTATATCGGCTGTATTTTCCATCGTTGTGTATTGTGTTCCGGTGATGTGCAAATTTAGCGATTTTTTCTGTATGGTCGGGCAAGTTTAGCGGAGCAAAGCAAGTGCCGGAAGCAAAAAAAATGCTACCTTTGCAGTCCCCAAAGCGAGAATATCATACATCCCTCAATAAAAAATAGTTTTATGAAAGTATTAATCAAAGTCGGAGTTGCACTTAATCTCCTTATCGGTCTCGGACATCTACTGTGTCTGGCTGCGTTGGACAAGATTTTTGTCATTTACGGCATCAGTGACGTTATGAATCGAATAGCGCAATACGGGGCATATTGGCCGTGTATTATCACCATCCTCATCGCCGTGGCATTTTTTGTCGTTGCGCTTTACGGACTGTCAGTGCTTAAGGTTATTCCTCGTCTACCGTTGCAGACCACGGCTATGACGACCATCGTCGTAGTCTTCTCGGGGCGTGTGATTTGGGGCCTTACGATGCTTATCCCGCATTTCACATGGCTCGAAATGTCATCGACGGGCGTCGCGCTGCTACTTGCCATATGCTATCTGCCTTATCTGTGCAGCAGCAAGGTACGCGGTTGATATACAGAATTTTGCCATGTAATTGTCGTACTTACAGCCTGGAGCGTCTCACGTCTTCGTATGCAGATATGATGCGGATTGTGCGTTGGCACGATGCGGATTAGGAAAATTATGATTAACTTTGCGGTAACAACATCCGCACTGATATGAACGAAGACGACATAAAGGCTCTGGCCTCGGATCATGACGGCCTTGCCAATTACGAGTATCTGGCCAATAACATCGGGCGCTGCGACGACGACATTCCGACCATCATCGACAATATGCAGCGAGTGGACCTCACCGGCCAATATATGGCCAGTGCGGCGCGATTTCTGCACGCCATCGACGCCGAGCATTACGCCGATGCGGTACATCGTCTTGTGGCGCTGACCATAGACCGCGACCGCGAGCGCCGCTACCTGGGCGACCTGATGACGAGCATCTACGGCGAGAATTATGCCGAGAAGGCACCGCAGCTTATAGCCTCGGACAACAATTTCCGCCGTATGTACAAGCGCTTGTTTCCCGACAGTCCTATGTAAAGCGTCGAAAATTTCCCAAAACAGGATAACATATCTAATTATACACCAATGATTAAGCAAATATTGGGTGTCATGGCCATAGCAACGGCACTGACAGCATGTGCCGGCAAGAGCGCCGATGGTGCGAATGCCGAGGCCACTGACTCCGTCAAAGCACAGACCACAATGACAAATCCCGACACAACCGTACTTATCAAGACCACCGAGGGCGATATCACCGTCCGCGTCTATGGCGATACGCCCAAACATCAAGCCAACTTCTTGAAATTGGTGCGCGAAGGCTATTACAACAATACGCTGTTCCACCGCGTCATCAACGAATTCATGGTACAGGCCGGCGACCCTGACAGCCGTGACGCCAAGCCCGGACAACAGCTCGGTGCCGGTGGTCCCGACTACACCATCGAAGCCGAGATTGTATATCCCAAGCACTTCCACAAGCGCGGTGCACTGGCAGCCGCTCGTCAGGGCGACCAGGTCAATCCCGAGAAGCGTTCCTCCGGCTCGCAATTCTATATTGTCACCGGCAAGAAAGTTTCCGAGGCCGAACTTACGGCTATGGCTCGCCAAGGTGCAATGCAGGACGAGTTCAATCGTCTGGCTCAGGCCCGTATGCAGCAAATACGTGCCATGCAGCAGGCCGGCGATCAGCAGGGCCTGATGGCGTTGCAAGACGAACTCATCAAGCAAGTCGATGCCAAATTCGCCAATGACAGCACCGCCGGGCTGTCCAAGGAAATCATAGACGCATACTCAAAAGTCGGCGGCACACCCTTCCTGGACCGCAACTACACCGTCTTCGGTGAAGTCGTTAGCGGTATGGACGTAGTCGAGAAAATCGAGAAGGCGCAGACAGACGCCGGCGACCGCCCCGTCAAGGACATCCGTATAATTTCGATGTCCATCATTGATAAGAAATGACGCCGGGTCGCGACCGAAACATCGGCGCGCCTGACAAGCGACACGACACCGCCGCGGACTTTGCAATAAGCGAAGACGCGGCGGTGCATACCCTTGCCAACGGGTTGCGCGTAGTACACAGTCGTGACGAGGCCACCGCTATGGTGTGCCTCGATGTGCTTTATGGCGTCGGCGGACGTGATGAAGGACCGGAGAAGACCGGCATTGCGCACTTGTTTGAGCATCTGATGTTCGGCCCGTCGGTACATGTCCCCGATTATGACGGCACGCTCACTGCTGCCGGCGGGCGCTCCAATGCCTGGACCTCCAATGACTTTACTAATTTTTACGCTATAGCGCCGGCGCACAACGTTGAGACGCTTTTCTACCTCGAAAGCGACCGTATGCTCTCGCCGGCCTTTGACAGCGAAAGCCTTCGCGTGCAGCGCAGTGTCGTCACCGAGGAATTCAAGCAGCAATGCCTCAACCGTCCTTACGGAGTCACCGGCCATGCGTTGGCCAATATGATGTATCCGCCGACGCACACCTATTCGTGGCCCGTAATCGGCAAAGATCCGTCGCATATCGCCGCCATCACCGGCGAGGATGCACGTCGATGGTTCGCACTCCACTACACGCCGAGCAATGCCGTAGTCGCCGTCACCGGGAATATAGGTCGCGATGAGGCTTTTGCCTTGGCAGATAAATGGTTCGGCGATATTCCGCGTCGCGATGCAGTGGCAACGCCGCCTATGGCGGTGCCGGCATTGACGTCCGCACCTTGGGTGCGGTGCGACGATGCCTCCGTGCCGGCCACGGCCATTACTATGGCATGGCTTACAGATCCGTACGGCACTACCGATTACACTGCGGCGGACGCCATCACCGATGCCTTGGCCGCCGGAGCCGCCTCACGCCTCTATCGTCGTCTTATCATAGACGGCGACGGCACCTTCAGCGGCGTGGATGCCAGTATTACCGGAAGCGAAGGCCCCGGGCTGTTGGTCGTCTCGGGACGCCTGTCCGCCGACGGATATGCCGATGATGACACTTGCCGTCGTGCCGCCGAGATACTTCTGAGCGAATGCAATCTACTGTACGGCTCGGATGGCGTAAGCGAGGCCGAATTAGAAAGACTCCAAAATCGCCAGCGTGCCTCCTTTCGCCTTGACGGTCTTGACTATGTAGGCCGTGCCGCCGCTCTCGCGTTGGCTGTATATCACCGCGAGACTCCGGATGCACAATTGCGCCGCTACTGCGCATTGACCACCGCCGATATGCGCCGCGTTGCGCAGCAATTGTTCAGCAACAGCCTGCACGGCACGCTCATCGTAGGGCCACCCAAACCGAAGCAATTCATATCCCCTCCCTCAATCTAAACATCAATCAATGAAAGAATTCGTCATATCTCAAGAAGCCAACGAACGAGCCGTACTCGTGGCACTCGCCACGCGCGAGCAGCCCGAGGAAAAGGCCCGCGAATACCTTGACGAACTGGCCTTCCTGGCCGATACGGCCGGGGCCGTAACCGTCAAGACATTTATCCAGAAATGCGAGTATCCCAATCCGCGCACTTTTGTCGGCAAAGGCAAATTGGAGGAAATCAAGCAGTTTGTCGAGGCCAACGACATAGGTCTTGTGATCTTCGATGACGACTTGTCCACCAAGCAGGTGTCCAATATCGAACGCGAGTTGCAGGTCAAAATTCTGGACCGTACATCGCTGATATTGGATATCTTCGCACGGCGTGCCCAGACGGCGCACGCCAAGACGCAAGTCGAATTGGCTCAATACCAATACATGCTTCCGCGTCTGACACGTCTATGGACGCACCTTGAGCGACAACGCGGCGGTATCGGTATGCGCGGTCCCGGTGAGACTCAGATCGAAACCGACCGCCGTATCATTCTTGACAAAATAGCCCGACTCAAGCAGGAACTCGCCTCCATCGATCGACAAAAGGCATTACAGCGCAAGAACCGAGGCAAGCTGACGCGCGTCGCCTTGGTAGGCTACACCAACGTGGGCAAGTCCACGATTATGAACCTGTTGAGCAAAAGCGATGTGTTTGCCGAAAATAAGCTGTTTGCAACACTCGACACCACTGTGCGAAAAATAGCCATCGACAATCTGCCGATATTGCTCACAGATACCGTCGGATTTATACGCAAACTGCCTACACACCTTGTCGAATCCTTCAAATCGACGCTTGATGAGGTGCGCGAAGCCGATGTCCTGGTGCACGTTGTGGACATTTCGCATCCTAATTTCGAGGAACAAATACAGGTCGTGGATCAGACCTTGCGCGAAGTCATAGGCAAAGATGCCGATACGCCGGTAATACTGGTGTTCAATAAGATAGATGCTTTCACCTATCAGCCCAAGGACGAGGACGACCTCACCGAACGCACCACACGCAATATGTCGCTGGACCAACTGCGAACATCCTGGATGGCTCGTATGGGCGATGACTGCGTCTTTATCTCGGCCAAGAAAAACCTCAATATACCCGAGCTGAAGGCTCGCATCTACGACAAAGCCGCCGAGGTACACCGCCGCCGTTTCCCCTACAACGACTTCCTCTATCAAAAATACGATGATTTGGCGGAAAATCAGACGCCGGCCGGCGAATGATGTCGCGTAAATCACAGTGATACAATATATTTCAAGTACAAAAATGAAAATAGCAATCATAGGAGCAGGCGCCATGGGCGGCGCAGTGGGCCGCGGACTTCTTGCCGCCGGTGTCTCGCCCGAAAGCCTGCGCGTATCCAATCCTACGGACGCTAAGCTGCGTCCCTTTGCAGACGCCGGGTGCGCCACGACTTCCGATAACCGTGCTGCGGTAAGCGGTGCAGATGTTGTCATTGTGGCTGTCAAGCCATGGATATTGCCCGATGTGTTGCGTCAGATTGCCGCCGTCACCGATTCGGCGCACATCCTGCTCGCGGTCATAGCTGCTTCCGTCACGTGTGCCGAAATAGACTCGTGGATAGACGGCAAATATGCCGCCGGAGCTCTGGTAATGCCCAATACGGCTATGAATGTGCGTCGGTCAATGACCTTCGCCGTGCCTCTGCCCAAAGACAAGGAAGTCCCCGGTCAAATCATAGAGATGTTCGAAAAACTCGGAACAATCAAAGCCATAGACGAGGCGCACTTGCCGGCGGCTATGGCGTTGGCTTCTTGCGGTATAGCCTATGCGTTACGCTACATCCGCGCTGCCGTCGAAGGCGGTGTCCAGATGGGCATACGTGCGGCCGAGGCTCAGGATATAGTGGCTGCCACCGTCGAAGGTGCCGCCGCATTGCTTACCGAACAACCCGGAGCACATGCCGAAGCCGAAATTGACAAGGTGACCACTCCCGGCGGGGTGACCATACGTGGACTCAACACCATGGAGGCCGCCGGATTTACTCATGCTGTGATCTCGGGGCTGCTTGCTTCGACATCCAAATAATCGGTTGTTATGCGTAAAAATAGTATGCGCCGCGTAGTTGTCAAGATAGGCAGTAACGTCCTTACCCGTGCCAACGGTCGCCCCGACATTACGCATATGGCGCAGATAGTCGGTCAAGTGGCTGAAATACGCGAACAAGGCAATCAGGTCATCCTGGTGTCCAGCGGCGCCGTGGCCTGCGGCCGCTCCATGGTATCTCCCGAGAGTAGGCTCGATGCCGTGGGCTGTCGCCAGGTGTTCAGCGCTGTGGGCCAAATCAAATTACTCAATATCTACAGCGCTATGTTCGCCGAATACGGAATCACCGTGGGTCAGGTGCTGACGCAGAAAGACAACTTTGCCAATCGTCGCGCCTATCTTAATCAGCGCTCCTGCATAGATGCACTGCTCGAAAGCGGCGTCCTGCCTATACTCAACGAGAATGACACCACCTCGCTCACCGAGCTGATGTTTACGGATAACGATGAGTTGGCCGGCTTGGTGGCTTCTATGACCGATGCTTCGCTGCTCATCATACTGTCCAATGTCGACGGAATATTCACCGGCGACCCGACCGACCCGTCTTCAAAGTTGATAAAGCGCGTGCTGCCGGGCGATGACCTGTCCGGCGTCATTGTGGCGCGTAAGAGCGGCTTCGGCCGCGGAGGTATGGGTACCAAGTACGGCGTGGCACGCCGCCTTGCTGCCGAAGGCGTTGATGTGGTTATTGCCAACGGCGTACGTCCGGACATTCTGCGCGCCGTTGCACTGGACGATATGGATGCGCCCGACACCCCCTGCACGCACTTCGTGGCTGCCGATACCGACATCAGTCCCGTGCGCCGATGGCTGGCGCGCAGCACCTCCTTTGCCAAGGGAGCGATACACGTCAATGCAAAAGCCGCCGAGTTGCTGCTCAGCGACCGCGCCGTCAGCCTGCTGCCCGTGGGCGCTACGGCCATAGAAGGATCTTTTGACGAGGGAGACATTGTCGCTGTCATCAATCCCGCCGGCCGCCGCATTGCCGTAGGCCGTGCCGCCTGCGATGCCGACACTGCACGCGCCGCCCTCGGACATCACGGCGAGCGCCCGCTCATACATTACGACTACCTTTTTATCGAATAACGCACAATGCAATACACTGATATAGAAACCTTGCTGCAACGGGCGCATGCCGCCGCTCCGACCTTGGCCGCTATGGACGAATGTCGCCGCACGCAGGTACTCAACGATGTGGCCGATGCCATTGAGGCTCACGCCGATACCATCCTCGAAGCCAATGGGCGCGATCTTGCGGCTATGGATTCCGCATCCCCACTGTACGACCGTTTGCGCCTGGACGAGTCACGCTTGCAAGGCATAGCCGCCGATATGCGCCACGTATCCTCGCTGCCTTCGCCGTTAGGCATAGTTACGGACGCCAATACCCTGCCCAACGGCCTGTACATTCGCCGTGTAAGCGTACCCTTCGGTGTGATTGCGGTCATCTATGAGGCACGTCCCAATGTCACCTTCGACGTCTTCGGACTATGCTTTAAGAGCGGCAACGCCTGTGTGCTCAAGGGCGGTAAGGATGCCGTAAACACCAATGTGGCAGCCGTGTCCGTCATACACGAAGTGCTGCGGCGCTACGACATAGACACCGCCGTTGTGGCTATGCCCGAGCCGACGCATGAGGCCACTCGCCGGCTTCTCGAAGCACGCGGCCTTGTAGACTTGTGTATTCCGCGCGGCGGACGCCGTCTAATCGACACCGTACGCCAAAACGCCAAGGTTCCCGTCATCGAAACCGGTGCCGGGGTGGTGCACGCGTACATCGATGCCGCTGCCGATATCGATGTGGCTACCGCCATAGTCACCAATGCCAAGACACGTCGCGTCAGCGTATGCAATGCGCTAGATACCACTATAGTACACAAATCACGATTGGCCGATATTGCCCGTATATGCGCACCTCTGGCCGACAAATCCGTAGTCATATATGCCGATACTCCGGCCTATAAGTCGCTGCTTGAAGGTGGATACCCGACATCGCTGCTTGAACACGCCGATGATGACGACAGCGCTCCGATATGGGATACCGAATGGATGGACTACAAGATGGGGTTGCGTACTGTCGACACCATTGAGCAGGCACTTGTCCATATAGCCGCGCACGGCAGCGGACATTCCGAGGCTATAGTCTCAGAAGACGGCGAAGCTGCCGAAATATTCCGCCGCAACGTCGATGCCGCCTGCGTATATGTCAATGCGCCGACATCCTTCACCGACGGAGCGCAATTCGGGCTCGGTGCCGAAATCGGCATATCCACCCAAAAGCTGGGGCCTCGCGGCCCTATGGGTCTGCGCGAAATCACCACTTACCGCTGGTATATCGACGGTCACGGCCAGACACGTCCTTGAAAATATGCCCGGCTTAGGGTTGAGTTAAACGCTTGAAACGCACGATGGTGCCGCTTTTTTAATTTTGCTTTTTCAATTTCGCCTCTAAAAATTTTGTGGAGACAAAAATAAATTGCTAACTTTGCAGTCGCAAAGGAGGGCGACCGTCCCCGAGACATAACGGCCAAGCGTGTATGCGAGGCATACAAGACGTTACCCTTCCACCACGGAGAGGTGGGTGAGTGGCTGAAACCACCAGTTTGCTAAACTGACGTAGGAGTAATCCTACCACGAGTTCGAATCTCGTCCTCTCCGCTCTATCAGGTCCTGCAAGAGATGCCCTCCTGCAGGACTTGATTTTTTTAGCTTAGTGCCTCAGGGTAAAGAAAGTTTCGGTATCGTTCGGCACAAGCGATGCAATTTGACCATTCGGCACGTTTGAAAGCACGTTCGCACGACACCTCTACGTACCATACATGATAATCCTTCAAGTATTCAACGCAGAATCTAAAGAATTGGGAATATGCTTCTTCAGGTTCACGACATAGTCACCATAGTCACGGCGGTCACCATATTGTCAATGGTGGTCGTGTTATCTTTGTTTCACATCGGGAGCGGTAGTCGCTGGTGTCAGTTGCGTTGTGCGCGCCGATACCTTGCCCTGGCTTCCGCCGTGGTCGCTCTCACCGGAGTGCTCGGCATCACCTTCGGCGATCAAAATGCCGGTTGGGCGCTTGTGTCATCAAGCACGCTGTTTGTGGGGCTGATTCAAGCCACGATATTTACGTACGTTTGTATATGGATGGTTCATCCCGAATTTCGGAGTCGTATACCCATAAGCATTGTGTTGTCGGGTTGTGCCGTAGTGGGTGGAGCCGCCATAACGTTATCCGCTGTTTCGCCGGAGGATTACGAGGATTGGCGTTGGGCCTGGTCGGTTTTTTTTGCCGGGCAGATGATCGGGTATTGTATGCTTTTTGCCCGAGAATACCGCGCAGGCAAGCGTCATATTGACAACGAGTACGAAGACGATATAAGTTATCGTATGCGCTGGATTCGTCGTTGCTTTCTCGGAGCACTGACTGTAGGCATAGGGGCGCTCGTGTTTTCGTCCGTAGCGATGCCGTTGGCGTACTTTGACTGCTTTATGGCGGCATATACGCTATATTATCTATATATAGGCATTTGTGTTATCAATTACCGCACTCGCGGTGTCTTCATCGTTCGTGTCGCAGACGTCACCGAACATCAAGAGGAATGGGGTGTTGCAATTAGTATGCCCGATGCCTTGACGACAGACGAGAATGCCCCGATGGCGGATGATGCCCATGGCAACGAAATCGCGCCGATGAACCTGTCCGAGGTACATACACTTATCGAAAAACGCCTCGCGCAATGGTCCAAAGCCGGATTGTACCTATGCTCGGATATACCTATGGACGATATTGCTCGTTATATGGGCGTGACGCGACGTCAATTGAGTGCATACTTTGCCGAGGTGCTGCACATGCAATTCCGCACATGGCGCAATACCAAGCGCATAGACTATGCCCGCACACGCATCGAATCCGATCCTTCCGTTTCGATATCCTCGCTGCCGACGGCCACCGGATTTGCCAATGCAAGCAATTTCTACACCGAATTCAAAAAGCAAACGGGTATGACCCCCTCGGAATACCGCGCCAAGTGCCACACCGCGCGACACTGTGACGCTTAGCCGGGCATATTTACATAATTAGCCGTCCTTTTTTGCGGAGGACACTTTTTGCTGAAAAGCCATTTACTTTTGTGCACTATACATTATGACCGGCATTGCTGTCTGTCGCGGTGTGTAGATTCTTAAACGAAGTGCAAAAACGCCAGCCTCTCACTACGGGGCTAGCCCCGTAGTGAGAATTTGACTTATAGGTCATTTTTGCAGGGTGAAACCACATATAACAGATTATATGATAAGTATTTATATAGCAT